>Ga0316206_1000415_pt1 | contig 60462 bp, 35 predicted proteins | sample 6monthpyrite_MG_FD_204942 | JGI IMG/M metagenome (GOLD analysis project Ga0316206, IMG submission 204942) | Microbial mat bacterial communities from mineral coupon in-situ incubated in ocean water Damariscotta River, Maine, United States -... | ecosystem: Environmental > Aquatic > Marine >...
TGCATTAAGTAGTTTAATTTAAATCTGAGGCTTATCAGGTTGCCTTTAAAGTTCGTCAGTTCGAGGCGGAAAATGTAAGCATACAAATGTATGTGCCCATTTTCCAACGAAGAAATGGCGGATTTTAGAAGTAAGCAGATAAGTCAAAGTTGCACTTATTTTATAGTGCATTAAGTAGTTTAATTTAAATCTGAGGCTTATCAGGTTGCCTTTAAAGTTCGTCAGTTCGAGGCGGAAAATGTAAGCATACAAATGTATGTGCCCATTTTCCAACGAAGAAATGGCGGATTTTAAAGGTAAGCTGATATGCCTCAGAAGGATTTTTGGTTTTTGGAGCCAGACATGAATAAAGAAATTCTTTACGTAGTAGATGCGGTCTCAAATGAGAAAGCGGTTGAGAAGGAAATCATTTTTGATGCGATTGAAGTCGCATTAGCTACGGCCAGTCGTAAGAAGCAGGGCAAAGATATTGATGTTCGCGTATCGATTGACCGTGAAACGGGGGCCTATGAAACTTTTCGCCGCTGGGAAGTGGCCGAAGAGCTGGAAACCGGTGGTCTGGAATTTCCATTAAAGCAAATCACCCTGGAAGCGGCACAAATTGATGAGCCTGACATTCAGCTTGGTGATTTTGTTGAAGAAGATATTGAATCGGTAGAATTTGGTCGCATTGCTGCGCAAACCGCCAAGCAGGTTATTGTGCAGAAAGTGCGCGAAGCTGAACGGGCTCGTGTAGTAGAAGCCTTTAAAGATCGCGAAGGCGAGCTTATTATGGGTACGGTTAAGCGCGTTGAGCGCGGCAATATTTACCTGGATCTGGGTGATAATGTAGAAGGCTTTGTTCCCCGTGAAGATGTGATTCCCCGTGAGGCGGTTCGCCCGGGGGATCGTTTACGCGGGTACTTAAAGGAAGTGCGCTCGGAAGCCCGTGGTCCGCAATTATTTATTAGCCGTACCGCGCCGGAATTTTTAGTCGAATTATTTAAGCTGGAAGTACCGGAAGTGGGGCAGGACTTAATTGAAATTATTTCCGGTGCCCGCGATCCCGGTTCACGTGCAAAAATTGCGGTAAAATCCAATGACCCACGTATGGATCCCGTCGGTGCCTGTGTGGGTATGCGTGGTTCGCGTGTTCAATCTGTGACCAATGAGTTGGCGGGTGAGCGTGTTGATATTATTCTGTGGGATGAAAACCCGGCGCAGTTTGTAATTAATGCAATGTCACCGGCAGAAGTACTGTCGATTGTGGTGGATGAAGATGCTCACTCAATGGACGTGGCAGTAGAAGATGAAAAATTATCCCAGGCCATCGGTAAAGGCGGACAGAACATTCGTATGGCCAGCCAGTTAACCGGCTGGAACCTGAATATTATGTCCACGGAAGACATGGATGAAAAATCCGAAACGGAAGGTAAGGTTCTGGTCGAGCTATTTATGGAGCAACTGGATGTGGATGAAGATGTTGCGACCATTCTGGCGGTTGAGGGATTCTCCAGCATTGAAGAAGTGGCCTATGTGCCAGAAAGTGAATTTTTAAACATCGAAGAATTTGATGAAGGTATCGTTGAAGAGCTCCGGGGTCGTGCCCGTGATTCGTTACTGATGAAAGCGATTTCTCAGGAAGAGTCAGTAGATGAGCCGCAGCCGGATCTTCTGGAAATGGATGGCATGAACAAAGATCTGGCCAACAAGCTGTCATCGAAAGGGATTTGTACGATGGAAGATTTAGCCGAGCTGGCCATCGATGAATTACAGGAAATAGAAGAAATGTCTGAAGAGAGTGCCAGTGCGTTAATTATGACCGCTCGCGCTCCCTGGTTTGAAAATGAAGAAGAGACAAACCAGTAGCCCTGGGGAGGACAAAAAATATGTCACAAGTTACAGTAAAACAGCTCTCCGAAGTCGTAGGTGCTACGGTTGAGCGACTCTTAGAACAATTAAAAGATGCAGGCATTGAAGTTGCCGGTGCGGATTCGGAAATTACCGATGAGCAGAAATTTAAATTACTTGATCATCTGCGTAGCAGTCATGGCAAACAAACGTCAACGACTGCAGGCAAAGGTAAAATTACGCTTAAGCGCAAGTCTACTGCATCATTAAAAAGTGGTGGTAGCAAGGCGGTTAATGTAGAAATACGTAAAAAGCGTAGCGTCTCCAGGCTTGGGGATGCTGATGCGGTCGATGATGCAAAAGAAAAAGAAAAGGCCGATATTCAACGTCTGCTGGCTGAAAAAGAAGCCCGCGAAGCCGAGCGAGCAGTCGCCGAAACCGCAGCCATTGAAAAATCAAAAGAAGCCGCCCGCCAGCGCGAAGAGGATGAGGTTGCTAAAAAAGAAGCAGAAGTTAAGGCACGTATTGAGGCTCAACAGCAAGCCAAGGTCGTTGCGGAGGCAAAAGCTCGTGATGCAGCTAAATCAGATACAGGTAAAACGACTTCACCGGATGATCGTAAAGGCGCGCAGAAACCTGCAGCCCAGAAATCAGCAGCCCAGAAATCTGCAGCCAAGGGCAAGGGCAGTGATACCCGCTATGGCCGTAAAGAGTTACATGTGGCATCCGGTAAAAAAGGCCGCGGCAAGAAAACCAGCCGCAAGGTGCTGGCGGCACAAAATGCCGAAGCCAAGCATGCATTTGAAAGGCCGGTAGAAAAAATTCTTTATGAAGTTGATGTGCCGGAGACCATTAAGGTTTCAGATCTGGCAGTGAAAATGTCAATGAAAGCCGGTGAGATGATTAAGACAATGATGAGCATGGGGGTTATGGCCACCATTAATCAGGTGATTGATCAGGATACAGCCATTTTAATTGTTGAAGAGCTGGGCCATAAGGCCATTGCTTCATCAGCAGATGATCGTGAAAATACATTGTTAGCAACCGCGGGTGATGAGTTACACAGTGAGCAGAATCGCCCACCGGTGGTCACTATTATGGGGCATGTTGACCATGGTAAAACTTCGCTACTGGATTATATTCGTGAAGCTAAAGTGGCATCTGGTGAAGCGGGTGGTATAACCCAGCACATTGGTGCTTATCATGTTGAAACCGACAAGGGCATTATCACGTTTTTAGATACACCGGGTCACGCGGCATTTACCTCAATGCGTGCGCGCGGCGCCCAGGCAACGGATATTGTTATTCTGGTTGTAGCCGCAGATGACGGCGTAATGCCGCAAACCATCGAGGCGGTTCAGCACTCAAAGGCGGCCGGTGTACCGTTAATTGTGGCGGTTAATAAAATAGATAAAGAAGATGCAGATCCAGATCGGGTTAAAACCGAGCTTGGCAGCCATGAAGTTATTCCCGATGACTGGGGCGGTGAAAACATGTTTGTGAATGTTTCCGCAAAAACAGGGGAAGGTATAGATGCATTATTAGACGCGATTAACATAACTGCGGAAGTGATGGAATTCAAGGCGCCGGCAAAAGGTCCGGCGCAGGGCATTGTTATTGAAGCCACGCTGGATAAAGGTCGCGGTGTTATGACAACCGTACTGGTACAGAAAGGTGCACTGAACAAAGGTGATATCTTATTGGCTGGTCAGGAATATGGCCGGGTACGTGCCATGTTTGATGAAAATGGTCGACAGATTGATGAGGCCGGACCGTCGATTCCTGTGGTTGTGCTGGGCCTGTCCGGCACGCCGGGTGCGGGTGATCAGATTCAGGTAATGAATGATGAGAAAACGGCCCGTGAGCTTGCGGAAAATCGTGGCCATAAAGTACGAGATGTTAAATTTGCTGCACAGCAGCAGGCGAAGCTGGACTCTCTATTTACGAATCTGGGCAAAGGCGAAGTGAAATATCTTAATATTTTACTGAAGGCCGATGTGCAGGGTAGCCTGGAAGCGATTAAAGACTCGCTAATGAAACTGGCAGCGGATAATGAAGAAGTCGACGTGGCGATCGTTGGCTCCGGTGTGGGTGGCATTAACGACACGGATATTAGCCTGGCTGCAGCATCCAATGCGGTTGTATTTGGTTTTAATGTTCGTGCTGATGCGGCGGCCAGAAAATCGGTGGCAGAGCGTGGTGTAGATATGCGCTACTACAGTGTTATTTATGATTTAATCGACGATGTTAAATCCGCACTCACCGGCATGCTGGATGCAAAATATCGCGAAGATATTATTGGTCTGGCGGAAGTTAAAGACGTATTTAAGTCGCCGAAGTTTGGCTTAATTGCCGGTTCAATTGTAACTGAAGGTACCATCAAAAAAGACCAGCCGATTCGTGTGCTGCGTGAAAACATAGTGATATACGAAGGTGAACTCGAATCATTGCGCCGCTTTAAAGATGCAGTGGAAGAAGTTAAGAGTGGTACGGAATGTGGCATTGGTGTGAAGAACTACAATGACGTGAAAGTTGGCGATCAGATAGAAGTCTTTGAGCGGATTGAAGTCGAGCGTATTTTATAAAGAGAAAGCAGTGTGTCCGCGAATGAACGCGAAACACGCAAATAAAAACAAAAGCTTAAGTTATGTTTGATGCGTCGTAGGCGCACCAAATAACAACTTTGCGTTTGTTTGCGTTGACGTGCATGGAGGCACTAATGCAGAGGGCGCATGGATGCGCAAGAGCTGCCATTCGCGGACAAACTGTTTTTGCCTTTAAAGCAAACTAATTTATAAATAGTAACTAATCATGCCAAAAGAATATTCCCGATCACAACGTATGGCCGAGCAGGTTCGCCGAGAACTTGCCGAGCTGGTACGTGATGAAATAAAAGACCCGCGGGTAAACTGGGTGTCTTTTACTGCGGTTAAAGTCAGTCGAGATTTAAGTAATGCGGTGGTTTATTTCACTGTGTTGAATGACGATGAGCGTGAACAGGCGGAAGAGGGTTTGAATAAAGCCACCGGGTTTATTCGTCGTGAACTGGGCAAACGCATTCGTTCGCGTATCGTGCCAGCGTTGAGGTTTGTTTATGATGTGAGTATTGAGCGTGGCACTTCGATGGAATCGTTAATTGCTAAGGCGCGTTCTAGTGATGCAGATTCTGATTCTTCAGAAAATTAATGCGCTGTCATTGCGAAAGCTTGTAGCGAAAATCCAGCATCTTTAAATTAATGATAGTCACTAGGTTCCCGTTGCAAGCACTCGGAAATGAGGAAGTAGTGACAAGTCGTTTCAGGCTTATCTTTTTCAGGTTTTAATCTTTATGGGTCGTAAAAACAAAGGTCGTAAAGTTCACGGCGTGGTACTTCTCGATAAGCCACTAAAGCTTTCATCCAATCACGCATTGCAGCGCGTAAAACGCTTATTCGATGCTAACAAGGCTGGTCACACAGGCAGCCTTGATCCGTTAGCGACCGGCATGTTGCCAATCTGTTTGGGCGAAGCAACCAAGGTCTCTGCATTTTTACTCGACGCGGATAAAACCTACCGATTCAAGTGCAAGCTGGGGGAAAAAACCGCCACCGGTGATGCGGAAGGTGAAGTGCTACAAACCCGTCCTTACGAGCATATTCTGTTAGCCGATATCGAGAAATATTTACCCGAACTAACCGGTGATATTATGCAGGTGCCACCAATGTATTCGGCCCTGAAAAAAGATGGTCAACGATTATATGATCTTGCTCGCCAGGGTATTGAGGTTGAACGTAAAGCCCGGCCGGTAACCATTTATTCGCTGGATATTATTTCGTTTGAAAATGGCGAAGTTGAATTAGAAACCCGTTGTTCGAAAGGCACTTATGTGCGCACCCTGTGTGAAGATTTAGGTGAATTACTGGGTTGCGGCGCTTATGTCACCGAATTAAGGCGGACATCGGTGGGACCGTATCAATCGCAGATGTATACGCTGGATGAGCTGATGGAAATTGCTGAGCGGGGTTATGAAGCGCTGGATGAAACCATGCTGGCGTTGGATAGCGGTATCGATGACTGGCCGATTGTTGAGCTGGATGCGGACAGTGCCTATTACATCAAGCTGGGGCAGCCGGTACAAATTGCGCGTGCGCCAACCGAAGGACGGGTGCGGATTTATGTGGATGATGTGTTTATTGGCATCGGTAATATTTCTGATGATGGCAGAGTTGCGCCGAAACGCATGATGAATTTGTAATTGCGCTGCTGAGGTGCATCTCCATCGGGGAAAGGTCGCCAAAAAGCGGCGGTCTGTCCCCGAGAGAAGTGTGCCTTAGCAGGGCGCAAAAAATGCGATTTTTTTCCGATGGAGAAGTACCAAACAGGGCAATTTTCATCAGAGTGCTAAATATCAGGGCTAATCCCCTGAATAATCTAGCTTTAACGCACAAAAGCTTTTGTCGTATCACTAAACCATGATAAAATCCCGCTTCAATTTTTGAGGCACACACAAGTCAGGAGTTTTGACAATGTCAATGACAGCTACAGCTAAGTCTGAAGTAGTATCTAAATATGCACGCGCTGAAGGCGATACCGGTTCACCGGAAGTACAGGTTGCCCTGTTAACTTCACGTATTGTTCAGCTTACAGATCACTTTAAAGTAAACAAGCAGGATCATCATTCACGTCGTGGTCTGCTGCGCATGGTAAACCAGCGCCGTAAATTGCTTGACTACCTGAAGTCAAAAAATACAGATCGTTATAAAGATCTGATTGCAAATCTTGGTCTACGCCGTTAACGTTAACCAAATTAAAATAGATAAGTAGGGTATAACCTGTGACAGCAATTAAAAAATCGTTTCAATTTGGGGATCATAACGTAACTATCGAAACTGGCGAGATTGCTCGTCAGGCTTCAGGTGCGGTTATGGTTGATATGGATGGTACTGTAGTTCAATGTACTGCTGTAGCTGTAAAGGGTGGAGAGCCCCGGGACTTTTTCCCGTTAACGGTAAACTATCAGGAGCGTTCATACGCTGCCGGTAAGATCCCCGGAAGCTTCTTCAAGCGTGAAGGTCGTCCATCAGAAAAAGAAACGCTGACCAGTCGCCTCATCGACAGACCTATCCGTCCTTTATTCCCTAAAGGTTATACCTCAGAAGTTCAGGTTATTTGTACAGTAATGTCACTTAATCCTGAAATTGATCCCGATATTGCTGCGCTGATTGGTACTTCAGCTGCATTAGCCATTTCCGGTGCACCGTTCGCGGGCCCGGTTGGTGCATGTCGCGTGGGTTACAAAGATGGCGAGTACATCTTAAACCCGACTTACAGCCAGCTAGCTGAATCACAGTTAGATTTAGTGGTTGCCGGTACTGACGAAGCTGTATTAATGGTTGAATCAGAAGCTGACCAGCTTTCAGAAGAAGTGATGCTGAATGCGGTTATGTTCGGTCACGAGAAGTTTCAGGTTGTGATTAGCACGATCAAGGAATTAGCCGCAGAAGTGGGCACGCCTGCAATGCAGTGGACACCTCCTGAGGTTAACGAAGCTTTAATCAAGCAGGTTACAGATGCCGTTTCTGCTGACTTAACAACGGCCTATCAGATTTCTGAAAAACTCGAGCGTTATGCTGCGGTTGATAAAGTGCGTGATGCGGCGGTTGAAAAACTCGTATCAGACGATGGCTTTAGCAAAGATGAAGTTAAAGGCGCATTCGGAAAAGTAGAAAAATCGATTGTACGTGGCCGTATTATTGCGGGCGAAAAACGTATTGATGGTCGTAAGGTTGACGATGTACGTGCTATCAGCGTGCGCACCGGCATTCTTCCAAGAACTCACGGTTCAGCTTTATTCACACGTGGTGAAACTCAGGCGATAGTGGTCACTACACTGGGTACTTCACGTGATGCTCAAAAAATTGATGCCCTTGAAGGCACAAAGACCGATAGCTTTATGCTGCACTACAACTTTCCGCCATTCTCGGTGGGTGAAGCGGGTCGTGTTGGTACGCCGGGTCGTCGTGAAATTGGTCACGGTCGTTTAGCCAAGCGCGGTGTTTTAGCGTGTATGCCAACCACTGATGATTTTCCTTATTCTATTCGTGTCGTATCTGAAATTACTGAATCAAACGGTTCAAGCTCAATGGCTTCAGTTTGCGGTACTTCTCTGGCGCTGATGGATGCGGGTGTACCGGTTAAAACACCAATTGCAGGTATTGCGATGGGTCTGGTTAAAGAAGGCGAAAACTACGCGGTATTAAGTGATATCCTCGGCGACGAAGATCATTTAGGTGACATGGACTTTAAAGTGGCCGGCACTGAAAATGGTGTTAATGCACTGCAGATGGATATCAAAATCACCGGTATCACTAAAGAAATCATGGAAAAAGCATTAGAGCAGGCGAAAGCTGGTCGCATGTTTATACTGGGTGAAATGAACAAGGTTCTTTCAGAGCCAAGCACTGAAATGTCGCATTATGCGCCTCGTTACCTGACCATGAAGATTAATCCTGAGAAAATTCGCGATGTTATCGGTAAAGGCGGCGCGGTCATTAAATCGATTACTGAAGAAACCGGTGTAACTATCGACATTGATGATGAAGGTAATGTGAAAATTGCTTCAAGCGACTTTGATAACGCGGAAGCGGCGAAGATGCGCATTGAGCAGATCACTGCTGAAGCCGAAGTAGGTAAAATCTACGAAGGAGAAGTCATCAAAATTATGGATTTCGGTGCATTTGTACGCATTCTGCCTAACAAAGAAGGTCTGGTTCATATCTCTCAAATCTGTGAAGAGCGGGTTGAGAAGGTGAGTGATAAGCTTTCTGAAGGTGAGAAGATTGAGGTTAAAGTGCTGGAAATTGACCGTCAGGGTCGAATTCGTTTAAGCATGAAAGCGGTAAGCGAGGCAGCCGAAGCCTAGCTTACTTCTCTCTATTTTAGTTAAAAAAGGGGCTTAGTCGGCCCTTTTTTAATGCCCGAAATTTATCCATTATTGAGTATGTCGCGTTAGAGTTAGCTTCAGCTGACGAAATATCCGGTGATACTCAGTCAAGTATCAGTAGCACCTGAAATTAAATAAAGGCTAACCCTATAGCTCTTTTCTGTATTTATACAATTTACCTGTCTTAGTTACATACAGAGTTGAATATTATCTGTTGATGTAGCTTCCTACCGATAATTGAGTAAATCATAAAATCAAATCTTTAATCATAATCGATACGTTAAAACTGAATTAAGTCAGATCTATACAAATATTCAATATAATGTGGCCGTTTAGTCCTGAAATATAAGACAACTTATCAAATAAATGCTATAAATACTTGATTCAGATATATAAAATCATAATATGTAATGAACAAAAACGCCTTAAATGTGAGTTACTCGGCGGAATTTATTATTGGGATATGCTCAAATCAACAGCGATTAGTAACAGGTAAGTGTTATGTATAAATTAATATCATTTTTTCTACTGGCATTACTGCTGGCACCGGTTTCATTATCAGCAGCGGATGTAACTAAAGAACAAATCAAAGGACTTGATGAGCAGGTGCAGGACATCAAGAAAGATGTCATCGATTTAACGGCTGAATTACTTCAGCTCGAAGAAAAATTGCTCTTCCCTTCAAATAGTCAGTTCGCCTTATTTGTGTCTTTAGCGGATCCTGAAAATTTACGACTCGATGCCATTCAGATCAAACTGGAAAATAAAGTACTGGCCTATCATCTGTATACATTCAGAGAGCTTGAAGCGATGCAGAAGGGTGGCGTGCAAAAAATTTATACTGGTAACATTAGAACCGGAGAGCATAAGCTGATTATTAGTTACACAGCAAAAGCCACAGGTGGCGGAGAGATGAAGCGTAGCGCCAGTTATACTTTGAAAAAAGGGGTGGCCCCCAAGTTTGTAGAAATAAAAATTGGCGGCCCGGATGCTGGTGAGCAGGGCTTAGCGTTTCAAGACTGGTAAAGCCAGAGTTTTAAATAATGTTTCGGACTACATCACTCTTTTTTATATTACTGCTGGTCTTTAACGCGGTAGCTGAAAACACCATAGACAAAGCTCCCGAGCTTAAAGATATCTTCTATGGTGAATCTTTATTTTATGCTTTTCAGGATAAGCATTTCGATGCCATTAGTAAGCTCGATGCCGAGTTAGGGCAGTTTTACGCGCTTGATAATCCGTCGCTGGATCCTTTCAATCAGAACCTCAATCATGCTGAATTTTCTGTCGGTAGTTTTGAATTAGCCTACCGTATGCATCAACGTGCAGGTCGTGCGATAAAATCTATTTTGGAGTCTAGTTTAAATCAACAAATTCGCAATGAAGCGGCTTATCGGTTGGCTCAAATTTACTATCGAAAAAACTTACCGGGCAATGCACTGGATATTTTAGAAAATATACACGGTGATATGGCTGAGGATTTACGAGTAGACGAAATATATTTACGCGCACAGGTATATATTTCTACGGGAAAATTTACCGAGGCAATTAAATTATTAAAATCTATTGAAAAAGAAGAAAAATATAAAGGCTTTATTTTATACAATTTGGGTATTGCATATATTCAAAATGAAGAAGAAGAGAAAGCTGTTGCTACACTCAGCGAAATGGGAAAAATAAAAAGTGATGACAGGGGAGTTCTAGCGTTAAAAGATAAAGCCAATTTAAGCCTGGCGAATAGAATGCTGGAAAAGGGCTCACCTGAGTTATCCAAGCAATATTTTAGTCGTGTTCGTTTAAATGGGCCGTTTGCGGATAGAGCACTACTGGGTATGGGATGGGTAAATGTTTCACTGGGGAATTATAAAAAAGCATTAGTGCCCTGGCGCATTTTAGAAAAACGCGAAATTACCAATGAATCGGTGCAAGAGTCAATGCTCGCCGTACCCTACGCATATGGTCAGTTAAATTATTACGGCCAGGCCGCACTATCCTATGGCAAAGCTATGGATAGTTTTGGTAGTGAAATTGACAGGTTACAGGCATCAATAAAAAGTGTACGGGAAGGAAAATTTTTAAGTGTAGTTTTAGATAAGCATGCCGAGAGAGATAAAAACTGGCTACACAATTTACGCGATCTGCAGGAAACTCCTGAAACGCGTTATATCATGTCGTTAATGGCATCAAATGATTTTCAGCAATCATTACAAAATTATCGTGATCTTGCAGAACTTAGAGCGCGCCTGTCTTACTGGCTGGCATCACTTGATGTGTATGTTGAATTGATAGGAATTCGACGGCAATATTACGAACCATTATTACCGGTTGTAGAAAAGCAATTTAAAATACTCGATGCGCGCATTCGTGTGCGTATGTCACAACGTGATCGACTAGACCAGCGTTTAAAATCAATGGTAATTGCACGTCGCCCAGATTATTTGGCAACCGCTGAAGAACGTGGCATACAGGACAGACTGGCTAAAATAGATTTGTATTTATCAAATAATCCGAAACAGTACACAGCTGAGATTCGACAGCGTATTGCACGTTTAAAAGGTGTGCTGCACTGGCAGGTGAATAATGCTTATCATAAGCGTTTAACCTATGCATATAAAGAAATGCAGACCCTGGATATTTATATCAAAAAACTAAATAAAGCCTACCAGTCGTTTGTGCGAACACGTCAGGCAGCAACACAAAGTTATGAAGGTTATGATATTCCAATTCGCCAACTGAAAACCAAAATTCAGGCAAGACAGGTAAAGGTTGATGGCGTTATGGCTCGTCAGGGTCGTACGATTGAAGCGATGGCAGTCAATGAGTTGGAGCGTCGGCGTAACCAGCTGGAAGAATATCAGATTAAAGCACGGTTTGCACTTGCAGAAAGTTATGACCGGGCAACTAAAAAGCAACAAAAAAAGCAAGAAGAAAAAATATTAAAACAAGCTGAGCAAGAGAGGTTATTAAGAAAATCAGAGTCACAAAAAATTAATGATGTGGAAAGCAATGAGGTTGATAGTCGTGAATCTGAGCCAGTGAATAACCCTGAAAATGCCGCCCAAGAGGTAACTCAATAATGCGGCTCAGCTATCTAAAAAATAGTGTTTTTTATGTTTGTGCTTTATTTTTGCTTTTAAGTTGTGCAGGTGGAATTGATAAACAGACTCTGGCAAGTTTGGAAGAAGTTGAACCTGATTTAAAAGAAGCTGAGATTTCCGGGAGTTTAGATAAAGCAATGGAAAGCTATCAGAAATTTTTGGAAGAAACACCAGAATCTGCAATGACGCCGGAGGCATTGCGTCGTTTAGCTGATTTAAAAGTTGAAAAAGAATACGGCTCGTTCGATGATGATAAAAATGTTGTAACTAAGTCAGCTGATTCATTTACACCACCGTCTGATGGTGTAGGAAAATCAAGTGCTACTGTGGCAGCAACAGCAACTGGTGCAGTACTCGCTGATGATAATGCAAAAGATGCACAATCTGGGAAAACACAAAGTAGTACAGACAAGGCTGTCAAAAGTGGAGAAAAGGCAATTGCCAATATTGATGAGTCGCAGAAAGATTTTGAAAAGCGGACAACAGATAAAGCTGATTTAAAGAATACTAAAACAAATGCGGTTGTAACAACGGATAAAACAGTGGCTGAAGATCTTGCATCAGCTGGTGCAAAGGAGGCGATAGAATTATATAAAGGTCTACTTATAAAATATCCGCATTATGTTCGTAATGATCAGGTGTTGTATCAATTATCACGAGCCTATGAAGAAATTGGTGAAATTGAAGAAGCAATGAAAGTGCTAAATCGTCTGGTAAAAGAGTATCCGAGTTCCAGGCATATAGATGAAGCGCAATTTCGTCGAGCAGAATATTTCTTTACACGCAAAAAATACCTCGATTCTGAGGAGGCTTATCAGGCTGTAATTGAGTTCGGAATAAGTTCAGCGTTTTATGATCTGGCATTATATAAACAGGGCTGGGCATTCTTTAAGCAGGATTTATATGAAGAAGCATTGAATGATTTTATTAGCTTACTCGATTATAAAATTTCAATTGGCTATGATTTTGAGCAAATAAAAAACAAAATTGAACGTAAGAGAATTGATGATACCTACCGTGTAATTAGCTTAAGTTTTTCTTATTTGGGTGGACCGCCTGAAGTAATAAAATATTTTGAAACTCACGGTTCCAGGCAGTATGAGGCAAGTATATATAGTCATTTAGGTGAATACTATTTAACCAAGCGACGTTACGCTGATGCTGCGAATTCATATAATGCGTATGTAGAAAGAAACCCATTAAATAAAGTATCTCCGCATTTTCATATACGGGTTATCGAAATATACCTGAAGGGTGGCTTTCCGAAACTGGTTGTAGATTCTAAAAAGAACTTTGCAACAACTTATGGTCTAAGAGCAAATTACTGGACTTTCTTTGATATCAGTACATATCCAGAAGTTGTTGTGTTTTTAAAGTCGAATTTAACCGATTTGGCAAATCACTATCATGCTTTGTATCAGAACAGGCGTTTGAGAAAGCATAGACAGGAGAATTTTAAAGAGGCTATTCACTGGTACCGTGAATACCTCAGTTCCTTCCCTGAAGATCTGCAAACGCCAGAAATTAACTTTCAGCTAGCTGAGTTATTGCTTGAAAATAAAGACTTTAGAGATGCGGCACTGGAATATGAACGCACGTCATATAATTATGAAAAGCATAAAAAATCTTCTGAAGCAGGGTATGCTGCAGTATTTGCATATCGTGAATATTTAAAGAAAGTAGACCAGTCACAGCGAAATACAATAAAGCATGAGATTATTCGAAGTTCATTAAAATTTGGCGAAACTTACCCTGATCATAAAAAAGCTCCAGTTGTGCTGGTTGCGGCAACAGATGATCTGTTTGCTATCAGAGATTTTCCGCTGGCGATAAAAGTGGGTCGCCAGGTTATTGAAAAATATCCTGATATAGAACCAAAATATATTCGCTCTTCATGGTTGATTGTTGCTCATGCATCTTTTGAGTTGACCTTATATGCTAATGCAGAAACTGCTTATAGTAAGGTTTTAAAACTGACTTCAAAAAAGGATAAAGAAAGAGTCAAGCTAATAGAAAATTTAGCCGCAACAATTTATAAGCAGGGTGAGCAGGCGCGCAAGTTGCAGGATCATCGAACAGCAGCCGACCATTTTTTGCGGGTAGCTGTGGCTGCGCCTACTTCTAAAATCAGACCCACTGCAGATTATGATGCTGCGGCTGCATTAATCAGTTTAAAGGATTGGCCTAAGGCGGCAGAAGTTTTAGAAGGTTTCAGGAAGCACTATCCTAAAAATAAATTATTGCCAGATGTCACTAAAAAACTGGCGATTGTATATAAAGAAGATGGAAAATTATTACTCGCGGCGGCTGAATTTGAACGTATTGAAACAGAATCAAAAGACGATGCAGTGCGCCGAGAAGCATTGCAACAGGCAGCTGAATTGTATGAAAAGGCAAAAGATACAGATAAGGCTTTATCAATCTATACACGTTACGTTAAATATTTTCCGAAACCCGTTGAGTTTTCTCTGGAGATGCGCAACAAGATTGCGAATATTTATAAACTGAATAATCAGAAAAAACTATACATTGAACAGTTACAGCTTATTGTTGCCATTGATTTAAGGGCGGGCAAAGAGCGCAGTGATCGAACCCGCTTTCTGGCAGCTAATGCATCGTTGGTTTTGGCACAACCCGCAATAAAGAGGTTTAAAGCGGTAAAGCTGGTTAAGCCTTTTAAGAAAAATTTAAATAAAAAGAAAAAACGTATGAAGACGGCAATTGATGCGCTAACTCGTCTGGTTGACTACGAGGTAGGGATAATTACTGCAGCAGCAACTTTTGAAATCGCTGAAATATATTTTCACTTTAGTCGTGCGTTAATGAATTCTGAACGTCCTGCCAACTTAACCGAAGAGCAGCTCGAGCAGTATGAGCTGGTACTTGAAGAACAGGTTTATCCATTTGAAGAAAAGTCAATAAATGTACATGAAAAAAATATGGAACTGCTTGATTTGGGGATTTATAATGAATGGATTGATAAAAGCATTGAAAAATTAGCCGCTTTATTACCCGCAAGATATGCCAAATCCGAGGAAGCTGTTCAGTTTGTTGAAACCATTGTTCCTGTTAAACAGAATGTGATTCCAGAAAATGATCAGAAAAATAAAAATATAAAAAATGAGAGTTTAGATAAAGATAATAATGAAACAGAGGAAAAAGATTCTGAAGTTGATAATCAAAAGGCTTCTGTATTATTAAACGACAAGTATGATCTTAAAAAAAATGATAATAGCTCGACATTGATTTCTTTGTTTAACGGTGAGGCAATAACTCATGAAGATGCTTAAGTTTATTGTTTTATATTTAACTATTATTGGTTTGTCATCATGCGTGATGGAGACTACTAAACCCTCCGCACAGGACAGCAGCCAGAAAGCACAGTCGGTTGAAGTGGATTCAGATGTTGAAGATGATTTTAATGCGGCATTGGTGCACTTAAAGGCGACTGAGTATGATGCAGCAATTGTTTTGTTAGAAAAGGTGATCGCTGAAGAAAAAAGAGTGTCTGCGCCATTTACGAATTTAGGGATGGCATATAATAAAAAAGGTGATGAAAAAAAAGCAGAAGAATATTTTTTAATGGCAGTGAATGTTGAGTTGACCAATCCGGTAGCAAATAATCAACTTGGGCTGCTGTATAGAAAAAAAGGCCAGTTCAATGATGCTAAAAAAGCCTATACAAATGCCCTTACCGAATACCCGGATTATTTGCCAGTGGTAAAAAATCTTGGAATTCTCTGTGAATTATATATGCGTGATTTGCCCTGCGCATTAAAACAGTATGGGCATTATTTAAGTTTGCAGCCGGATAATAAAACCATGAAGATATGGGTTTCCGATCTGAGTAACAGAATTAAATAAGGAAAATATTATGGAATTTTTTAAAAACATTATCTTAATGCTATTGTTTGTTTCTTTTATGTCTTCAGTACAGGCTGAAGATAAGCCGAAAATAGCGAAAACTAAAAAAAATATACAAAAAGACAGTGCTGTTAAGGAGCTGTCTGGTATATCTATTATTGGTAATAAAGAAGCACCAAAATCACTTTATATTGTTCCATGGAAAAATTCTGAGGTGGGTGTTCGTTCAAGTTTAACATCCGGTCTGCTGGATGGTTCAATGCGACCGATTGATAAAGAAGTGTTCATGCGTGAACTGGATTTTTATGAATTAAGTCATTGAGTATCTGGCTATCGATAATATATAGTCGTTAATGATTAATGAGCTTTGTGATGCTGTTTTGTTTTGGTGACCTTTTTATGTGATTTGGTTATATTTATAAGAATTAAATCTGGCTGAATTATCATGTGAGTGCTACAAGACTGGAGCCGGAACAATGTGAAAAAATTTTAAACTGCTGCATAATTTAATGATTAATGTTATATAAGACACTTTGAATTTGCAGTGCTAAACTCTATACAATTCAATATGCTTTTGTAAGGGCATGTAAACAATGAGGAAAACATAATGGAATTCATCGAAACACTGGTGCGATTTTTCCAAACCGGTGGTGCATTCATGTACCCTATTTTGATTGTATTCGCAATTGGTCTGGCTATAGCGATAGAGCGATTTATTAAGCTAGGTAATGTGCGCCGTGCAAACAGAAAAGTGTGGGATGAAGTGCATCCTTTATTAGAAGAGGGTGACTTTGATAAGGCCCGCGAATTAATAGCAGATGATACGTCAACTATTGCGAGACTATTAAACATGGGGCTGGCGCGTCAGGGTTCTGTCCGGCGACGTGATGATATTGAGATTGCAATGGAAGAAAGCATGATGGAAATTATTCCTCAGCTTGAAAAGCGTACACCATATGTTGCCTTGTTTTCAAATATCTCAACTCTGTTGGGTTTATTGGGTACGATTATGGGATTAATTGAAGCGTTTACAGCGGTGGCTAATGCGAATCCTGCAGAAAAAGCCGATTTATTATCCGCCAGTATTTCAGTCGCTATGAACACAACTGCATTTGGTTTGATGGCGGGTATTCCGTTGTTAATTCTGCATGCATTATTGACTGATAAAACAGGGCAAATTGTTGATAGTCTTGAAATGGTTTCAGTTAAAACATTGAATATCATATCTGAATTTGCCAAACGTCAAGCTGCTCTGGCTGCAAAATAATGGCTAGAAAAAGGCGCTATCGCCGCACAGACAAAGATGTACCTGAAATGGATATCACCACCTTTCTTAATTTAATGGTGGTGCTGGTTCCATTTCTGTTAATCACAGCTGTGTTTTCCCGGGTAACCATTCTTGAGTTGAATTTACCAACTTCAAGCGGTTCCAATGCACCGACAAAAATAAAGCTAAATATTGAAGTTATTGTACGAGCCAGCGGCCTGGAAATTGGTAATGGCCGGCGCGTAGTTGCTCGCTTTCCTAAAGTTGAAAATGAATATGATTTTGCAGCGCTTTCTAAACATCTGTTAGAAATAAAAAGAAATTATCCAGATAAAACGGATGCAACGGTGTTGATGGAGCCTGACATTGAATATGAATTACTGGTACATGTGATGGATGCGGTACGTATAGCTGAAGTATCCCAGAGTGCGGAAGGTCTTTTTGATAAGGTTGCTCTGTTTCCGGATATTTCAATCGGAGATGCGCCATGAAGCAGAACTCCCGTCGCATGAATCGTATGTCACGCTCGAAGAAAAAGCCACCGGGGTTAAACCTGGTTTCCTTGATGGATGTATTTACGATTCTGGTTTTTTTTCTACTGGTTAATTCATCATCAACTGAAGTGCTTGAGCCGCCTAAAGTCGTTAAATTACCGGATTCTATTGTAGAGAAAAAGCCCCGTGAAACGGTGGTTGTTCTGGTTACTCATGAAGCTATTTTAATAATGGGTGAACCGGTGATTACAACTGAAGCTGCACTGGCAGTTAAGAAACCGGTGATAGAAGAAATACAGGCTCGTCTGGTTTTACAGCGTGAAAATGTGATTGGTATTAGTACAAAAACAATTGCAGAAGGCAATGAAGTTACCGTGCTTGCCGACCGGTCGATTCCGTTTAAATTGTTGAAAAAAATTATGTCCAGTTGTACTGCAGCGGGCTATGGGAAAATTTCCCTGGCAGTTATTCAAAAAGCATCACAAACAGAATCACAAACAGACTCATAAGGTTTAATTACGTTGGTGGATCAAGAGGTTACTCAGGAAAAGGAAAAAATCAATCTTAAGATTGATGTAGCCCAGCATCGTATTGCGGATCTGGAGAATCAACTGCGCCTGGTTGATATTGAACTGGAGGATTTATTTCAGGATCGTCAGCAATTTATATTACTCAGTGAAATTAGTGATCGCCTTGATAAGTTAAACAAACTTGGTGGCACATGTTTATTCTGGGGTGAAAACTGTGACGAAAATGAATCTTTAGCACATTATCATCGAATTCATAACATGGTGATTAACTACGATGAAAAAGTTAAGGAAGTTCAGAAGCGTCGGGAGTTAATTAAAGAAGATATTCAAAGTGTCATTGCACAAGTTAATATTTTGCATGAAGAAATTCTGGTTGTGCAGGAGCGAGCAGAAGAGCGTAAACACGAATTTGTAATTGAACGTGAAATGACCGTGCATCCGTATCGTCCTATGATTATGCCATGGACGACACAGGGTGAAGATGAAAATCGTTTTCGGCGTATTTTATTAATTGCTTTATTAATTACCGTTGTGATGGGGTATCTGATTCCGCTCTGGGAATTACCCGTACAAACCCGTGACCAATTAAGTGAAGTGCCTGAGCGACTGGCTAAACTGGTTGTCAAAAAAGAGCCGCCACCGCCACCACCAAAAGTGCAGCCAAAACTTGAGAAGAAAAAAGATAAGGATAAAAAGCCCAGAAAGGATGTGCCAAAGCCAAAAACTGAAAAGGCTAAAAAAGCCCGTAAAGTGGCGCAAACCGCTGGCCTGTTGGCCTTTAAAGAAAACTTTTCGGAGTTAATGGATAATTCAGTCGACCAAAAACTCGGCTCCCAGGCACGCTTAAGCAATAAGGGGCAGAAGGCGCGCAAAGTTTCTCGCTCGCTGGTAACCGCTCAGGCTGAAGGCGCATCGGGGGGGATTAGTACATCTTCCTTGAGTCGTAATACCGGTGGCGCGGGTAAGAGTATTGGTGGGGTTGAATTCTCGCGGGTTGAAAGTGCCATTGGTAGCGATTTCTTTGGTGAGGAAAGACCACTTAGTGATGGTCCCGGTCCATCCAGAACCGATGAAGAAATACAGATTGTATTCGACCGATATAAAGCGGCGCTGTATAGAATATATAACAGGGAGCTACGTAAGAACCCAACGCTGCAGGGTAAGTTAGTGCTTAAACTGACCATTGAGACCAATGGTAAAGTTTCTGCCTGTAGCCTGGAATCCAGTGATATGGACGCACCGGGACTCGAGAAGAAGATTGTTGCGCGGGTTAAGAAATTTAACTTTGGGCCTAAAGAGGGTGTACCGGCGATTACCATTTTATATCCAATCGATTTCTTACCTGCAACTTGAGGTATTGGTTAGATACTAGCCAGTGAATTTTTTAATAGATAAATTTTAGTGCTAATCAGTTTAATGGAGGGTGGATATTATCCATCGATTAATTGCCTCAATCTGTCATAAATTCCAGTATTTCCCAGTGATCTACATCAATATATGATATTGCCATTAATTAAAGCTGGTCTCCATTTCATTAATGTACTAATATCCGTAAAAACAATAACTTATACCACATATCTAAAATATTACATTAATATTTTATTTGAGTAGTTATTCACAGACGTAAGGAGAGCGGAGATGTACTATAATAATGCTTAACTAATTGATAAAAGAGGAAAAACTAGATTTGGTAAACATAAAACAAATATAAAAGAAGAATAGATGTTTTTAAAAGGCATACAGCGATTAATAAAATCTGCATCAATTACCTGTGTAATTGTAGGTGCGGTTTTTTTATTGCCTGTTGAAAATGCCCTTGCGGTTGCTAATCTAAACCTGTTTACAAACTTTCAGTCCGTTGATGGAACCCGAACGTATATGGATACGGCGGGTACCTGGGATTCAGCCAACAGTCTCGATGTCAGTAATAGTAATTCCAATGCCAATCCGAATGCGCCGGATTACGAGCCGGACGGTGGTGATACCTTTCAGTTAATTATTGATAATGTAGCGGCCCTGGGTACTGTTAATCGGGCATTTGATCTGGCGATCAGCGTAGATTTACCCGCTTCAAATGAAATACGTCTTCCGCAAAATAGCAACTTCCGTGTGCTGGTTAACCGTACAGTTTTATCCGGTGGGACAAGTTGCAGTAATCTGAATAATGTGCGGGCGAATCAGGTTGGCAATACCATTACCTTTGTATTTAATGGGGGTGATGAGCTTTCACCTCGTTGTCGCTATGAATTTAACCTGGGCTTAACCACCAATAATACGGCGCCCTATGCACAGGCCTGTAACCCGGGTGATGCGGCCTGTAATGTGCGTTTTAATGTTGCCTATAACGAAGCCAATAATACACCGCCATTGCAATCGAGTTTTGTTACCCATCAGTCGGATATTAATGCGGGTGCATTGAGTTTAGTTAAAACCGCAACAACCGGTAATGCGGTTGATGGCACGCCGGTTAACTATGATATCGTGATAACCAACACGGGTAACGGTGGATTATTTACAACCACATTAACCGATAACGACAGCACAAGCTTTTCATTCAGCCAGTTAACCATAGCACCTCCCTTTGTGCCACCTGACCCACAACCCGCATTCGGCGACAATACCTACGTGTATAATTATCTGGCAGCGGGCCAGTCAACTGCCGCGATTGCCAGCGGTGATGCGGATATTCCGCCGGATGCGGCGACCTGCGATATTTTAAATTCAGCCAGTGTCGTGGATCGAACCGGCACAGCCACCGCCTCAGGTTTTGATAGTGTTGTCTACAATCTAGCCAATCAGTTAACCATTTCTCATGATTTGACCAATAGTTATTGCGAGCTGTGCGGGCAGGGCGAAGTGATCATTAATATTGCGAACACTGGTGGTATCACCCTCAATAATATTATCGTCAATGAAGATTTAAGCCGCGGTCTGCCATTGCTGCCATCGGGTTTAACCGTTGTTGATGGAACGGTTACTTTTAATGGTGCTCCGGCACCAAATCCTGGTGCAGGCCCGGGCGGCACATTTGAGTGGAATATTGGTTCGCTGGATAGCCCGGCGGATTTTACACCATCAAACCCGATCACCCTGCAAATTCGTTTTCGAGTGCAGCGTGATTTTCCGACCTTTAGCCACGAAGGCCTGGCGGATATTGACCCGGCGGACGGACCATCAACCGATCTATCACTGGAAGCCACTGCTATTTATGATTCTGTTTGTGGTTCGAGTCCGACACCTGTTTCAACGGGTATTGGTGTGCTGGCATTACGCCAACCTGAACCGGTGGTGGCAAAACTGGGCTGGAATATTGATGCGGGGCAGGACCAGGCTGGCGCATCTCAATTTGTTTACGGACACGAAAATGACAATGTCATCTGGCAGGTGCAAATACAGAATAATGGTGCCGCAGATTTAGAAGATTTATTAGTGCAGGATACCATCGGCGGCAATTTTGATTTTACCTACATGTGTGAAACCGTTGGCGATGCAACCGGTGCAGCGGGCGGGACACCCGGTGCAAGTTGTATTGCTATCAGCGGCACAACTGCCACGGACTTTTTACCCACACCCAGTCCGGATGTTGTGGCGGGTGGTGTGAATGAAGCGTTTTATGTGGGGGAGATTCAAAGTTCCTGCTCTAATGTTACCAACACCGGTAATATAGAATGGGGTTGTGAACTGGATGGTACCGATGGTGGTATTAATTCTACAAATAGTACCATTTTACCGGCGAGTCTTATTGACACAGCGGACCTGAATACATCGGTCAGCACCTTTCCGGACCTCGATCCGGGGGGCACCGATCAGCTACAGATTACGGTCGAAATAACCGGCACCCATCCGACTAATTTTGGTGCTACCGGCCAGCCTCCCGGGAGTCGCGGACGGGCCACCATTACCATCCTGAATGACACCGGTGGTACAGTTAGAAATATTGACCTGGATAATATTTTACCTGCCCAGTATGTGGTTGATCCAAGCATTATTAACGGCGGCACAACCGCCACAGTGGCCACCAATAATCCCCAGTTTGATATCACCATAACCCCGGCCTATGGTGTTGCTTATGATGGCATGATCGACCAGGTGACCTGGACGAATTCGGTACCAACCCCTTTTGCTGATCCCGAAGTGAGTCCGTTAGGTAACAATGCACCGCATTTCACCTTTAGCAGTTCTGCACCTCCTGGCGTCCCACCTTTCGATACCGATATGTTGCGCCACGGTGACGTGGTTACACTGAGTTTTGATATTGTTTTAGTCGATGCTCCGCGCTACGACCTGCTTGCAGATTTAGATGTGAGAGAGGAAGTTTCACCGGCGAGTGATCCGGACAATAACGCACCCGCCGGGTTTAATATTGATAACACCCTAAGAGTCACATATGAAGAAGCCTGTACGGCCACTAACAGAATAACCCTACCGGATATTAACGATTCGTTCGATGCGCACCCGGAAGATCTGGACATTGATATTGTGGGGGCTAACTTAAATTTTATTTTAAATACTGATCCGAATATTACTCTGCCCCTAACCGTTCGCCTAACGAATAATGGTGGCCATGATGCACTTAATTATTTCATGGTGGTCACCTTCGGCAATGCCATGAAAGTGGATACTCCAGCGGCTGGCTGTATTGATGTTAGTGGTCCACCGGTGGTGTTGCCAAGGCCGTATTGGGATGATCCGGAGGAAATACCCGTGGCGGATCTTCCAACAGTTTATGAATGTAATTTTGCCGGCTTCGGTGCCATTGCGCCGGGTGCAGGAAACAGTGTAGATTTTGATTTTGTGGTTAGCCGAAATGGTGCATCAACGGTTGATGATTTAACCTTCCGTGCGGATGTCGTGGGTGAAATACAACTCAGTGATAACACCCCGTTAATTTTCCCTGCCGTTACTACCACACCCGCCGCACAAATTGATAATGTCGCAAATAACTACAGTTTAGACGGCATTCGAGCACGGGTGATTGGTTTTGGTTTGCGTAAATCGTTAGTGGGCTGTACCGAGCAATTATCCTTCCCGACCCGTACAGTTGATTCGGTTTTCATTGGTGAAGACTGTGAATTTAATATTATCTCCGGTGGCTGGTTTGGTTTTGACACACCGGGCTTCGGGATTATTGCAGTGCACACGATTAGTGTTGATGATGAAGTGCCCACCGCTGCCACGTTACCTTTCCCGAGTGCCCAGGGTTTTATCAGTCAAACTGATGGTGCTGCCAGTGATACGGAAATTTTAAATTCGGGTATTGCATTTACTCCGGCCGGAATTGTGCAGCTCGATCAGGGCACGGTGACCTGGAGATTTAATGTGCCTAACGGTGGCCCCCCTCTTGCGGATAATAAGCTGTATGTCCGAGATAAGCTGTTTGTTACAAATATAACTACGCGTATTTTAAATGAGCCACTGGATACCGCCGCAACGGCGCCTAACCAACACGATCAGCTCAGCCGCAATATTTTAAATACACAGTTTAGTGCTGATTTTATCGATACATCAGGCAACCCGGGGGTGTTTGTATTTGACCAGGACACAACCGGTTACCCGGTACAAAGTTTGCGCCAATATGACTTAACCATCACCGAACCGAATTTATTAGTGACAAAAGATGTGTGTAATGAAACCCTCGCGGGTGGTACCGGGATGTGTGTGGATGCGGACTTTATTGATTTTGTAGACACCGGCGATACCGAAGATTTTTATGTTTACCGAATTCGTCTGGAAAATGTTATTACCGCGGGGGTTACCCGGGCACCGGCTTACAATGTGGTTATTTCAGATTTGCTTGATGTCAGTGATTTAATGCAGTTGTGGCCGATAACACCTCTGGCTAATCCGCTAAAAGACCCATTTGATAATGACAATCTGGATAATGATGGTGACGGTGCCATTGATGAAGGTGATGAAGCAGAAATACTCACCGACAATATGGTTAATATTCCATTGAATATTAACCCGGCACAAATTAAATTTTCCTACACCACATCTTCGGCACTTGAGCAAATTGATGAGGGTGAAGTTGTTTACTTATATTACCGGGTAAACCCGGATGATTTTATCGCACCACTGCAAACCTTAACCAATACGCTGGATGTGCGTTTTGATAGTTTACAAGGTGCGGCGGGTAGTCAGAATGCGGTGCAGTTTCCGGTTGATCCAAATGATTTTCCAGAGGTGTACCCCACAAGCTCAGTTGGCATCCCTGCAGGCTCGGCGGGTAGTGCGCGGGTATACTCGGACACTGGCGAAACTGCACGGGTACAGGTTTTACCTTTAGAAGTAGAGCGAAAAATAATCGTACAAACTTCATTACAGCCAGGTGTTGGACCGCTGCCTGTTGGTGTTGAAGATGATCCACCAGTCAGTATTACCGTAGATGTTGTAGTGGGCGAAGAAGTGGAATATCAATTACGCACGCTAATCCCGGTAGCCAATTTACGTGAATTTGCAGTGCGCGATGAGTTGCCACCCGGGATCAGTTGTGTGGAAGCGCCAGCGGTTAATTTAAATGCGCCACCTTATGACGTGGCAGGTTTTGTACCGGGTGGCACTTTCAGCATTGCCAATGGTGGTATTACCTGTAATGACAATATTGTGGAATGGAATTTTGGCAATCAGGAATTAACCGCATCGCTGGGTAATAGTCGCTTTGAATTTGAAGTGGGCTTTATCGGTCGAGTACAAAATGTTCCTACAACATTAATTAGACCGTTTAATCCCAATATAAATAATTGTATTTTACGCAACGGTGGCGCGGTAGCCAGCTGGGGAGATACTCCTTCAACCACCGCTTGTGATGTTGATACGTTTGTTCGAACCAGCTACCGAAATGACCCGACTCAGGGCGGTATTGTCATCGAACATCTATTTGACCCCATTCAAGTCATGGTGCGCGAGCCACAGTTAGAAATTATCAAAACCTTTGTGGAAGTGGCTTCTGGTAATCCGGGTGTTGATGAAGCAGAAGGTGATGCAAAAGATGTATTTGAAGTGCGTACCGATATTACTAATGTGGGTGATGCTATCGCCTATAACCCACAAATTTTAGATAATTTACAACTTACTAAATACACCTATCTGGCCAATGTTAGCTCAGATGTGCCCGCCAATATTCCTGTGAGTGATGGTATTACCTTGCCTCTACCGGGCAGTAACCAACCTGTGTTTAGCTGGGACCCAACGTTTAATATTGGTGTTGGCAATACCATCAGTTTTACCTATCGAGTTGAAGCTAATGATGATGTTGAGCCACTCGAAATTGTGGCAGATACCAATGAGGCTAAATGGACAAGCTTGCAAGACAATACAATTGCATTAAATAGCAGTGGTGCAATTGCCGCCGACGGTGATGTGCTGGGTATGCGTAACGGTTACTTTGCCAGCACCGAAGCAGTGCCCGCGAATCCACCGAATGATTATATTTTTGTGGATTCAGATTCCATTGAAATTCCGGGTCTGGTGATTACCAAAACCGATTTAGATGTGGCAGCCACTGAAGCCACCATCGGTGCACAAAAACGTTTCCAGATAGATATTGATTTACCTGAAGGTTTAACCAACGACGTTTTAATTAATGACAATCTGGCTTTCGGTGATGTAGCACCCGCACCCATTCAAACCTATATTTTAGAAAATGCCGCGCCGTTTTTAGTGCAGTATGAATTTTTTGGCATCCGCACGATTAACAACGTTGCCCCAACCCCCGCCAACGCAGAAACAATTTTTAATGCGGTGCCCGTAGCGGGAACAGCTAATAATGCAATCTGGGATATTGGCCTGGTACAAACCGAAACCGAAGATGATTCGCCATTAAATCCCGCTGCAAATATCAATCCGCGCATTCGTATTACTTACTACGCGCTAGTAAATAATGATTTAGCGACCAATAATTTAGACCTGTTACGCAATCAGGCCGCTCTGTCATACACCAATGGTGTCGTGCCCCCCGCCACAATAACTGAAACCGATGAAACCGATGCGATAACCGTCATCGAGCCGGATTTAATCGCAACGAAAGCGGTGGCTAATGTAACCTCGCCAACGATTGATCCGGATGGGGGGGATGTACTGGAATATACGTTAACCGTCACCCATTCTGGTATTTCTACTTCGCCAGCTTATGATTTAAACATGCAGGATATTATTCCCGCCAATGTCACTTACATTGCAGGCTCTGCGGTGTTAATGGTTAACGGCGTGGTTACTGGCATTCAGGAGCCGACCATCAGCGGTCAGCAATTAATCTGGGGAAGAAATAATTTAAATGATGACACCCTCGATATTCCGTTAACGGAAACATTGTTATTAACTTACCAGGTACGGGTGCTAGACACGGTACAGCCGCTGGAAGAAATCACCAACAGTGTCGTGCTCGACTGGACTTCACTCGACGGATCATCGCCGGAAATAGATGCCCGGGAAAGATTTGGTATCGGCGGTGCAGATTGTACCGCCAGTGTTGCGCCCAATGATTATTGTTACGGCCCGGTAACTTCTACGCTGAATGTGATCGATAAAAATTTAGTCGTGAAAACCAAATCGAATGATTCATTTAACCTGACGCCAGCGGGCACGGATTTACGTATCGGTGACATCGTTGAATACACATTAACCCTGAGTTTGCAGGAAGGTACAACCCGCGCACTTACTCTGGTTGATACATTACCGAACGGTGTGAAATTTGTTGATGTGACGTCGGTGAATGCTCAACCGATTGCTCCGTATACGTCCGCTAATGGTTTTATTCACGATCCGATTGCAGCACCGGTTATCAGTGGCGCCAATAACAAAACCATTACATGGACCATTGGTTCACCGGCTACCGGCATTATTAACACCGCCAATGATGGCAACGATGATTTTGTTATTATTTATCGTGCAGTTGTCACCAAAGATGAATTTATAAAACCACAAATTGCAACGATTCCGGTAGCTAATACGGCGCTAATGAATTATCAGGATGTAAATGGTGCACCGCCATCAGGTTTACCTTTATCGCGCTTAACCAGTACGGTTAATTTGGATGTGCAGCAGCCGATTATTTTCCTGGCAGATTTATCTAAAGTCAGACGAAATGGCATTTCCGTGAGCGGTAATCCGGTGGTGCCAAATGAGGTGATGGATTTCCGTCTGGAAGCCTGTAACGTCGGAACGGCGCCTGCATATAATTTAATTTTAGAAGATCTATTGCCACAATATTTTGTTGATATTGTAAACCCCATTAACAATTCTCCTTTACTGGATTTAGCCACATTAACCGTTCCAATTGTGAGAATAAATGGGCTCGTTGTTGCGGATGGTGCGGAATATATTTATACGCCACCGCCGGTAACCGTCACCAATCCTACCGAAATTTTAAGAATCAGTTTTACGGATACCGGACCATTACCTCCGGGGCAATGTACAACGGTTGAGTTTGATATTGCTGTGAACAATCTGATAAAAGATCAGTTGAACTGGAATAACACGCTACAGTTGATTGAGTATTATTCGTTGCCGGCGGTGGATGCGAATGCGGATGTACTTGAGCGTCAGATTTATGATGCACAGGGCCCTGTTTTATATAATTTGAATACGGTTGTGCCAGTAATCAATCCCAATAAAGATTTAGTCTCGCCTGTTGGCCCGGCTTATGAAGCGACCATCGGCGAGTCGATTATTTATCAGATAAGAGTTCCTGGCGATGCCAATGTGATTGACGGGCCGATGCAGGTCAACATGTTTAACGTCAATATTCTTGATCAGTTATCTGCCAATGTGACTTTAGTTGATCCAATCGCGGATGTGGTATTAGACCCGGCCAGTGAATATACCGGCGGCTTTACGGTTTCTGTTTCAGCCGCTAATTTGATGACAATCAATGTGCCACTGATTCCCTTTGATGGCACATTAGCTGTCCCCGGCACACAACAGGCGATCTTTAATGTAACGGTCAGGGTGAATAACGATGCTAACACCAGCTCGACGATTGCCCCCATTACTGCACCGTTTGGTAACAGCACGAACTTTTCTTTTGGTGGCCTGACTACCGGCATTGGCACAACCGCAAATGATGTCAACATTGTCGAACCGCAATTAACCCTGGATTCCAAGCTCGGTGTTAATTTAACGCAGGCAGCAGCCGATACCAATGCCGGTGATGTAATACGTTATACATTAGCAATAAGTTCACTCGCTGGAGCGCCTTACTCTGATGCGTTTGATGTCAATATTATCGACCAGCTTTCCGCCAGCCTGGAATTCTGTTCAGCAGCAGATGGAGGGCAGTGTGAAGATCCGACCATTTCCAATGGCACGGCAATCGCTACAACGCCGACCCTGGTTACCGGCAATGGCACCATCGCCAGCCCCTATGTTTTAAACTGGAATTCTGTCAACGGTAGCCTCACCGATATAGACATTACAGAAGGCGATACAGTCACCATTACCTACACCGTGCGGGTGATGGATAATGTGCTGGCAAACCAGCCATTAGTTAACACCGCAACCATTAGCTGGACCAGTTTAGATGACATAGTAATTGGTGAACGTGATGGCCTGGTAGCCAACACACCTGCGACTCATTTGTATGTCAGCGGCCCGCTAAGCAGCGCACCTTTAACCGTGCCGGATGTTAATGCGCTGGATAAATTACTGGATAGTACCAGTTCAATTCTGGCTGGCCCCAATGATGTTCGTGTAGGCGATATCGTTGATTACGAAGTCAGAATTTTCATGCAGGAAGGCACCAGTGCAAATACGCTGCTCACCGATACGCTGGCGCAGGGTTTACAGTACGAAGGCATTGTCAGCATCAATAATATTAACAATGGCAACTTTGTTCCACAGGTTCCGTTTACACATGCACCTTACTCACAGGCCACGACGGTTGTGAGTGGTGATCCGCGAGTCGGGCAGACGACGGTTACCTGGAATATGGGTGACATTATTAATGCCGGGGATAACATAACCATTAATGATGATTTTGTGATTGTTTATCGCACCCGGGTTATTGATCTGGTTAATGGCCGGGATTTAGCAAATCCACCGAGTAACCTCCCGCTGCAAAATAATATTGGTCTGGTGTACGACACCGCCACCGTACCCGGCAGTGATTTAAATAACATTATTAATATTCAAATTGACCAGCCGAATCTAACGGTTGTTAAGAGCCTACCCGTTGCCGCACCTACCGTTATTGAAGCGGATGATATTGTGACCTTCTATCTGGACGTCACAAATGCTGGCGAATCATGGGCCTATGATTTAGTGCTGCAGGATACCCTGCCGGTGGGCTTAAGACTGGGTGTCGCGCCACCGGTGGTTGTTTCTGTGGAAATGCCCATTGGTACACCATTAGTTCCCCAGCCAATACAGGCTTATGACCCGCTCACCGGCATCATCACCTGGGACTTTGATACGGGTGTCGCCAATGACTTAACCATACCCCCCACCAATGTGGCGCCGCTGGGTGATAAAACCCTGCGCCTCACTTATACGGTGCAGGCGGACAGCGATATTTCCGCGGCGTTGAATATTAGCAATCTGGCCCAGGTGGTGCGTTATCATTCATTTGATGATGAGGAAACTCCCGTAGCGGTTAATCCGGCACCGGGCATCGTTCCGCCGGTAATTCCAGTGCGTGAAATTTACGGGCCTAGTGCGGTGTCCAGCGTAGACCTGACCACCATGGGACCGGGTGCCCTGGATAAACTCAATCCGGTATTACCGGTTGAATCTCCATTGGGTGTGTCTATTGGACAGCCATTTGATTACGCGATTACGGTGCCATTAGTGCCGTTGAATACTTCACTTTACGATATTCGAATTCTGGATGACTTAACCGCTATTCCCGGCACCGATCTGGTTTTTGTTGATGTAACCAATACCGTGGGTGTGTTTAACCCGATTAATACCGGCACGCCGTTTAATCTGGTTATTGAGGATATCACCAACGGCATAGATACGGCCCCCATGCAGAATGCCGCCGTTGCGCTCACTGTAATGCTGCGTAACACCCCGAATAATGTCAGCGGTAATACCTTCATGAATACCGCGAACTACACCTTTAATAGTGTCAATGGCGTTATAGCTACCCAGGGCCTGGGCATGCCGGATACGACACTGGCATTAATGATTGTTGAGCCGGTACTGGAAATCACCAAAATGGGTCCGCCGGCACCGAGCCTGGTGCGCTTTGATGTGCCAATTGCGTATACCTTGACGGTAGAAAATACCGGCAACGGCCCAGCGTATGACACCACCATTACCGATCTGCTGCCACTGGTGCCAGACAACGCGCCATTAACCGGTGGCACCTGTAACCGTTTGCCGGAAAATGTCACGGTTCAAATATTGAAAGATGACGACACACTGGTGGCAAGCCTGGTACAGGATACGGATTTTGTGGTTGTACACACACCGGCGCCCACCTGTACGTTAGCCATTACAACCACAACACCACTGGCGGTAATTCAGTACGATGAAAAAATGCTGATCACCTATAACACCTATCTGGATATAGATAGCCAGAACGGTGCGCTGTTGACGAATACCGCCAGTGTGACCCAGTACTTCAGTCAGGACACCCCGACGGGTGTAGTGATGGGTGAAATACGTCAGTATGTAAATGACCTGGCCAGCCCACTGGATGAAAGTCAGTATACGGTGACGGTGGAAGCGCCGGATTTACTCATTACTAAAGTGCCCTATAACGTCACCACCGCAGCATCCGGTGCGGCAGCGGATCCCGGTGATGTTTTACGCTATACCATTACTATGCAGAATAATGGTCCGGTCGCGGCGGTTGATTTTAGTCTGTCGGATATTCCGGATGCCCTAAATCCACCACCGGGTTATTTTGATTTTGCAACACTGGCCAATGTAGTGGTGCCGGTGGGTGCGGCGTTTACTTTAGATCCGATCACCGGCACCTTAAATGTCACCGGCCTGAATTTAGCGCCGTTGGGTAGTGTGGATGCCATGGGCAACCCCACAGACTCCCTGACGATTGAATTTGAAATTCAGTTAATACCGGTTATTAACAGCGGCACTGTGGTATTCAATCAGGGCAATGCCAGTGTCACCGGCTTTAGTCCACTGCCCACGGATGATCCGGCGATTGTCGGTGCGGCGAACCCGACCGAAACTTTAATTGATGCGGCACCGGCATTTTTAGTCAGCAAAACATCAGCGGATTTAACCGGTGATCCCGCCGTGTTAATGCAGGGCGATACTTTGCGTTACACCCTGCGGGTGAAAAACATCGGTCTGGAAAATGTCACCGCCGCCTACCTGCGAGATGTGGTGCCAGCGAATACCCGTTATGTGGGTAACAGCACCACATTGAATGGCGTAGCGGTGGTTGATCTGGTGGTGGATACCTCTCCACTGGAAAGTGAAATATTAATTAACGCACCGGAAGATGCTACCCCGGGCAATATGCGTGCGGATGCGGACCCCAATGTGCTCACCAATGTCGCAACCATTACCTTCGATGTGGTCGTTGACCTGGATGTCGTTGAAGGTACGGTGGTTTCCAATCAGGCATATGTGGGCGGCACGGGACTGGGCAGTGGCTCGTTTGCAGAGCAGGCGTCGGATAATCCGGACACCAGTTTAGTGAATGATCCTACCATTGATGTCGTGGGTAACCTGCCCGCCATTGATGCACAGAAAACCGTGCGTTTATTTACCGATGTAGCGGCCAATGACATTGTGGATACCGGTGATACACTCGAGTATCAAATCATTGTTAGCAATGGCGGAGCCGTTGCCGCAAATCAAACCAGTTTTATTGATGCGATACCCGCCAACAGTGCTTACATTGCTAACTCATTTAGCCTGAATGGTACGGCCATACCCGATGCACAACTGGTGTCATTGACACCCCTTACCGCAAGAATAAATTCAGCGGATTTAGGTTTACCGGATCAGGCCGCCAATGACGGACAGATTAGTGCGGGCAATGAAGCGACGATTCTTTTCCGTGTGGTGGTTACCGGCCCACCCACCAGTTTAATTTCTAATCAGGGCATGATTACGAGCAGCGAGTTGCCGGAACAGTTTACCGACTCCGATGGTAATTCTATTAACGGCTCGCAACCCACCGACACAGTGGTGGGCGCTGCCAGTGAATTACAGATCACCAAAGAAGTGTATGTAGTGGGCGGCGGCGTGGCTCAGGCCGGCGGCGAGCTAGAATATATTTTAACCGTGAGTAATAACGGCCAGGTGAATGCATCGAATGTAATGTTGGTGGATGTTATTCCCGCGAATGTGGTTTACACCCTCGGCTCTACCAAACTCGATGGCTCAACTTCATTTATTGGCAGTGGTGTAGCGGAGCCCGGGGTTAACTTAACGGTTAACTATCAGCTGGCCAAAGGCGTGCTGGAAGCGGGTGAAAAATTCACTGTGAGTTATCGTGTGGTTTCCGATAGTGCACTGGTGCCGGGTACTGAAATTCGTAATACCGCCACTGTAACCTGGACAGAACAACCCGCTGAAATTACCGATGATGCGGTGATTGAAATTGGTGGTGCGCCGGGTGTGGGTGTGGTTGGCGGTAATATCTGGCACGATATTATTCGCTCACCGGCGGGTGAATTTACCGGTGGCAGCGATATTAATTTGCAGGACTGGACGGTACAGGTTTATCTGAATAATCCGGCGCGATCATTATTTGCCACTACGCTCTCTGATGAAAATGGAGGTTATCAGTTTAAGGGGCTGCCACCGAGTACGGTGGGTGGTGAATATGAATTACGTATTATTCCACCGGGTGGCAGTGATACCAGCCCATCGATGGGGCCAGCGGTAATCGATGTGCTTCACGGTGCTGATTCTGGTGTAGCGGGTGAAATGAGTGTGACAGGTATTTCACTGAATGCGGGTGTTAATATTGCCCGTCAGAATATACCGGTCATTCCAACCGGCGTTATATACGATTCGGTGTTAAGAACGCCAGTCGCCGGTGCGACGTTAAGATTATTGCAGGCCAATGGAAACCCGGTGCCGGTTAACTGTTTACCGGCGGGTTCCAATCAGGCCACCCAGTTAAGTCAGGCGAATGGTTTCTATCGCTTTGATATTCAGGCGGCCAGCTGTGGCGTCACGGATTTTGTGATTGAAGTGAATGCGGTACCGGCTGGATATAACCCCGGTGCATCACAAATTATTCCCGCGGGCAAAGCCGGTAATGTGGATTTAAATGTGCCGGTGTGTAGCGATTCCAGCGATGACACCATTCTCGGCAATAATGACTGTGACATTCAGTACAGTATACTGCCACCGGATATTACCGTGCCGGTCAGAACGGATTCAACGCCTGAAGGTGTGTCCGGTGCGACTCAGGGTACCAGCTATTTCTTAAGTATGCGGGTGACGGCGGATGGCCAGGTTGCATTTAATAATCACATTCCTCTCGATCCGGTATTAACCAGTGCCATATCTATTTCGAAAGTGTCATCTATGGTGAATGTCACACGCAGTCAGTTAGTGCCTTACACGATTACGCTTTCCAATAATTTATCCGCGCCGTTGTATGATTTAGATGTGGCGGATTTCTTCCCGGCGGGCTTTAAATATATTGCCGGTTCAGGACGAATACAGTCGAATCAGGGACCGTGGGTTAAAACTGAACCGGTGCTGGATGCGAATAATCCAAGTAATTTAACCTTAACCTGGGTGAATATCGGGCGCCTGAATTCCAATGAATCATTCACCATAAAACTGCTGCTGGTGGTGGGTTCCGGTGTCGGTGAAGGTGAATATATTAATCGGGCGCAGGTACTCAATAATCTCACCGGCGGCGCGGCTTCAGGTCTGGCATCGGCAACGGTGCGGGTTGTTCCTGATCCGACATTTGATTGCTCCGATGTTATCGGTAAAGTGTTTGATGATAAAAATTTAAATGCTTACCAGGATGAAGGTGAAGAAGGCATACCCGGTGTGCGATTGTTTACTACCCGCGGTCTGGAAATTACCGCTGATGAACATGGTCGCTTTCACCTGACCTGTGCGGTAGTGCCGAATCAGGATCGCGGCTCTAACTTTATTCTGAAACTGGATGAACGCAGTCTACCAAGTGGTTATCGCTTAACCACTGAAAACCCACGGGTGATACGTGCTACCCGCGGTAAAATGCTTAAGTTTAATTTTGGTGCCGCTATACACCGAGTCGTACGACTGGATATGGCGGAGCAGGTATTCGAACCGGGTACAACGAAGATACGTCCGCAGTGGTTGCCACGCCTGGATATATTAATTACTGAACTGGCCAAGGATCCGTCTTTATTACGTCTGTCGTATCTGGCGGATAATGAATCCGAAGGTGAAGTAAATGACCGACTGGATGCGATTAAAGATGAAATAGAAGAACGCTGGGAAGCGCTGGATTGTTGCTATCAGTTAATGATAGAAACGGAAGTTTTCTGGCGCAAAGGTGGACCGGTAGACAGGGGAGCATTTGATGATTAAATGCTCACTTAAATTATTGAATAGAATTTTTTCTACGACGGCAGTTAAAGTTGTTTCTGCGCTGCAATTAAAGAACCTGTGTAAAGTTGCCGGATTCTCGCCAGTTTCATACGGTAATGACATGCGCTTTTTCTTAAAAGTCTTATTGTCACGGACGATGTTATTAAGTGTGTTCATTGTAAACACCCCGGCACAGGCGGAAACCAGCTGGCAGGAATATATGGAATTTAACCATAGCCCAACAGGTGAAACACAATATCCGCCACTCACACTGGAGTCCAACGACATCGGTGAAAACACGGAGCAACATTTAGCCCCGGATGCCGTATTTAATTTATGGATTCAGGACGAAACTTTTTATCGGCCCCGTGAAGAAGACCGGATTGAAATTAAAAAAGTGTTAGAAAAAAGTGCGGAAACTTTTAAACTGGATAATGCCGTAAAAGATATTCCGTTCAGTTCCGGCCAGGAAATTATTCCCCAGCAATATGTAACCGAACTCAAACAACTGCTCGATAAAATGAAAAACCGCGCCAATGTGCGGGTGCATTTTGTGGGGCACAGTGACAACGATCCCCTGAGCGGAGCATCGAAAGCAAAATATGGAGACAACATTGGTTTGTCCCGCGCGCGCGCCGAAACTACCGCGGAATTTGTCCAGCAGGTTTTAGATTTGCCACCGGAATCAGTTTCCTATGATGGCGTCGGTGCATCGCAACCCATTGCCAGTAATAATACGCGGGCGGGAAAAGCTAAAAACAGACGGGTAGAAGTGCAGGTCTGGTATGACAAAATCACCGAGTATGCGGTTGAAAAAGAAGTGGTGGTGCCGGCACCACAATTAAATCGCATAAAAGTGTGTCGTAAAGAAACGGTTTGTAAATTGCGTTATAAAAAAGGCAATGCGAAACGTGCGCGTTTGCGTAACCTGATTCCACCTCTAAGACTGACGGAAGGTGAAGCTGAAATTCCGGCAGAATTTATTCGTCAGATTCGTGAAGTGCTGAAAAATTTACAGGGCAAACAAAATGTACTGGTACGATTTGTCGGGCACACGGATAACCTGCCATTAAGTGATCGACAGTTACGCATTTACGGCAAACATAGTGCATTATCAAAAGCCCGTGCTAGACGTGTTGCTTTGGGTGTGGCTGATGCCCTAGGGTTACCTAACGCGGCGGTGAGCAGTGATGGCAAAGGCGAAACCCGCGCGGTGGCATCCAACGACACGGAAAAAGGTCGTTCGCTAAATCGCCGAATTGAAGTTGAGTTCTGGCATGATGATCCGTTTCAGGAATTTCTTGCACAGGCACAGGCCTGTCCGGAAAAAGCCGCATCAGAAACCATTACCCTGAATTATGATCCGCCAACCGGACCGGTTAAATCCATTCGCTTACAAAAAGGCGAACCGATAATTTCACCCGCTTACACCCAGCGTTTGAAAAAGTTAATGGATGAAATTTCCGATCGTTCCAATGTGCGCTTAAGTTTTATTGGTTATACCGATAACAAACGTCTGTCACGCCGCACCGCGATGGTTTATGGCGATGACATTGGTTTATCAACCGCCCGTGCACAAAAAGTGATGCAGCGAATTAAAACCGATTTAGGTTTAAGTGATAACCAGGTTGAATTTGAAGGTCGGGGTTTTGTGCATTCCAAAGATGTTGTAAATACCGGCTTTGTTAATTTTGATACCTCACGTGTAGAAGTGCAGATTGTTTATGATGAGCTTGCGGTACTGGAAGAAGACGAAGGTCTGGACATTACACGCATCGAACGCGAAGCATCTGCGCATACCCCGTATTCACTTAACTTAATGCGTATCTCAGTAGATGGTGAGCCGATTCACGATCCGTATAAAAATATTGCCGACCTGCAACGTTGTACCGATGTGGCACTGGAAGACACTAACATTCAGTTCAAGTTTGATAATTTAAAATTACAACCACGTTTAAATATTACCGCCTGGCCAAACAGTGTTCGCCATGCGGATATTGAAGAAACAGAAGCGCAGGAAAATAAAGTTTATTTTAAATCCTATAGTAATTATCGCGATTATATTGTGCGTTCTGAAATTCGTATTTTTGATGAAGAGCAGTCGACCCGTGATACGGCATTAGTCGTTATACCGCTGGATGAGCAGGGTAATGCTGAATGGTTAGCGGCTTATGAAAACTTTGAAGGTCCGACTAAAAAATTAAAATATTTACTGCGGGTTTACGACAGTAAAGATAACTATGACGAAACCCGTGCTTTGCCATTATGGTTACTTGATAATTTAGATGTCCAGGAAAATGTATCACAGGAAAATGCATCACTGGAAAATGCATCAGCTGAACCGATAAATATCGATAATGAATTGCGGGTAGGTTACGGCGAGACCCATTTGCATCGCCAAACCATTCCATTACAGGGTGGCACAGTTACGGTGAATGGCGACAGGATTCCAGAGAATCATACGGTCTGGTTAGCGGGTCGCGAGTTACCGGTTAATAATGAGGGGGCATTTGTTAGTGATGAAATTTTCCGTCCGGGCTTACACACAGTTGAAGTCGCGGTGCTTGACAAGGAAGGTAATGGGGAATTATTTTTACGCGAATTAGAGTTAAAGAAAAGTGACTGGTTTTATGTGGGCATTGCAGATCTTACCCTTGCAAAAGATACCACAACCGGTCCGGCGAATATTGTTACCCAGGATGATTTTAGTTACGAAAATGAACTCAATACCTATGGCCAACTCGCCTTTTATGTAGACGGTAAATTTGGAGAAGGCTGGCAGTTAACTGCCAGTGCCGATACCGGGGAGGGGCCCGTCAGTGAAATATTCAGTAATTTTATGGAAAAAACACCGAGTGCATTATTTAGACGATTAGATCCGGATTATTATTATCCGACATTTGGTGATAACAGTAACGTTGTTGAAAATGCACCCACCTCCGGAAAGTTTTTTGTGAAGGCGCAACGCCAGTCGGATTATGCTTTATGGGGTAACTTTATTGCCAAATATCTGGATACGGATCTCGCACACGTTGACCGGGGCTTATATGGCGCTAATGGACATTATGAAAGTAAAGATGTAACCGGCTTCGGTGAAAAAACTTTTATTGCTGATGGCTTTGCTGCTGAGCCAGGCACGATTGGCGGACGTGATGAATTCAGGGGGACCGGTGGTTCGTTATATTTCCTACGGCATCTGGATGTGATGGGTGGTTCCGATCGTGTGCGGGTGGAAGTACGCGATAAAGACTCTGGAATTGTTCTGGGTGTAAAAGTTTTAGTACCGGCACTGGATTACGATATTGATTACATTCAGGGCCGAATTTTATTAAGCCAGCCACTGTCGGCCATTGCCAGTGATGATTTAATTGTTGATAACGGATCCCTGAGCGGCAACCCGGTATATCTGGTTGCACGTTATGAATACACTCCAGGCTTTGAAAGTTTGAGTGATGTTGCAGTGGGTGGCCGGGCACACTACTGGGTTAATGATTATATAAAATTTGGTGCAACGCTTAGCTCACAGGAAGAAATTGAAAACGAAAGTAAACTGTCTGCCGTCGATATTACCCTGCGTAAAAATGCCGGCACCTGGTTAAAACTGGAAGTGGCTGAAACTCAGGGTACCGGTAGCGAATCGGTTGGTTCAAATGACGGTGGGTTTAATTTTAATGATATAAATTCAGGCACGGCAACTGATATTAAATCTTCAGCATATCGGGTAGACACGAATTTACGCCTCACCGATTTAATAGAAGGTTTGCGCGGTAACGCAACGCTTTATGTACAAAACAGAGAGGCTGGTTTTTCTGCACCTGGGCAACTAACACCAAATGATATTCAGCAGTATGGGGCAACTTTAAATATGCCCATAACAGAAAGCATCGGTTTAAATGTTAAAGCGGATGTTAAAGATCAGGATTTATCCTTAAAAACAGAAAGTGCAGATATTAATCTTAATTACCGTTTAAATACGAGCTGGCAGTTAAGTGGTGGCATTCGTTCCGATAGCCGCGAAGATAATTCAGGTGCTGTGGCCGCAACACAAACCCAGGGTAACCGGACCGATGTTGCATTTGAAGCGCGTTATAACTCATTAGAAAACTGGACTGTTTACGGTTTTGCGCAGGGCACAACCAACACCACCGGCAACCGGGTTGAAAATAACCGGGTAGGTACAGGTACAACGCTGCGCTTAACGGAACGTTTTAATATTGATGCGGAAATATCTGCAGGTGATACCGGAACCGGTGCGCGACTGGGCACGGATTATTTAGTCAGTGATCGTACTAATGTTTATATGAGTTATGCGTTGGATAATGAACGGTCCGATACGGGTGTACGTGCGCGTAAAGGCAATATGGCAACCGGTGTGCGCAGCCGTTACAATGATACTACCAGTGTTTATGCTGAAGAGCGTTACACTCACGGTGATGTGCCCACCGGATTAACCCATGCTATGGGTGTCGACATTGCCCCTAGTGATGTATGGAATTACGGTGCAAGTATTGAAGCCGGTACCCTAACCGATCAGCAAACTTCAGCTGAAACTGATCGTCTGGCATTAGGTTTTGTATTGGGTTACGAGCACAATGCAGTGAAGTATAGCGGAGCCATTGAGTACCGGGATGATACGATTCAAAATGCTGATTTAAGCAGCTCCGAGCAGACGACCTGGTTATTCAGAAACAGCTTCCGTTATCAGATGAATCCAGACTGGCGCTTTATTGGTAAATTAAATTACTCGGATAGCGAGAGCACCCAGGGTAGTTTATATGCAGGGGAATTTAAGGAATATGTGATAGGTTATGGTTACCGGCCAATACGAAACGATCGGTTAAATACTTTATTTAAATATACCTATTTCTTTAATGTGCCCTCGTCTAATCAGTTAGTTGTTGGTGGCGGAGCTGCAGATTTTATACAAAAATCTAATATATTTTCAGTCGATACAATTTATGATTTAACGCAGCGCTGGAGTATTGGTGGAAAGTATGCGTACCGATTGGGTCAGGTGGCGCAGGATAGAACTAATCCGGAATTTTTCGATAGCAGGGCAAGTCTGTATGTATTGCGTGCCGACTGGCATTTTGTTCATCGTTGGGATGCGTTAATGGAGTATCGACTGTTAGATTTACCCGATGCGGGTGACAGTAGACAAGGCTCATTGCTCGGCATTTATCGACATATTGGCAAAAACATCAAGCTTGGTGTAGGCTATAATTTCACTGACTTTTCTGATGACTTAACGAATTTAGATTTTGATAGTAAGGGATTTTTTATCAATATAATTGCTAAAATATAGAATCTCGGTTCATCAGAGTAAAAACTTAATCAGTTAAAATCTGTAAAAAATGTTAGTAAGATAGTTGTAATAAAGTATATTTAGTCAGAGACGTTCTGATCAAAACTGGTTTGATAGATCAACTGACAAAGCTGGAATAAAAATGAAAAAAATAATTCTGATATTTTCTATGTTATTAATATCAAAAAATATAAATGCTGCCGGCATTTTTGATAATACAATATTTGGTGTTTCTTTTATTAACCAGAATGTTGATATTGAAGTGACAACAACAGGGTCAGTTGACAATAATACAGACAGCGGTAGCGGGTTTGGTTTGTATTTAGATAAATATTATAAAAGAAAATTTCGTTTTAACAGTACAATAAGCTATATCGGTTATGACACATTTGATATTGCACAACTAATGTTTTCCACCGATTATCTTCTGCCGGTGAACTCTCGAATTAGTTTTTTTGGGGGGGTAGCCGCAGGTGGTGCAATACAAAAATACAGCGATGCCGGTGCTGGTGATAGTGCACTGGGTGCGGTATATGGTGCACAGCTGGGCGGTATTGTCTTTATTAATGATAACCTAATGCTGGAGCTGGGTTATCGCTTGCGTCCTAGCTCGGGGATAGAAACAGAAGTCGTGGGTACGGGTTCAATTATATCTGTAACTGATTTAAGTGAAACGTATTTTAGTATTTTGCTGATGTTTTAATTAAGGGCATCCCTAAAAATAGCTTGCGGCCTCTGCGAGTCCTGAAGCATACAGCTACCAGGCGCAGCCCGCAGTACAATGGTTATTCCATTGTCAAGGGTTGCAACAACGTAGATGCGTGTTTCGGGGTTCGCCCTACAGGGCTTTGCTCCCTGCCCACGCCCTGACTAGGCCCTGCGTTATGTTTTCTCACCATGCCGAAGTTTATTAATTCGGGCATGCTTTCAAAAACAGGTCTTGATCCTAGGTCCGTGTGACATTTTAGGGAGCAAAGCCAGAGGTTACAATCTGTTTTTAGAGGTGTTATTAAACGTAATTTTTATAGATTGATCAGGTGTGATCAGGGTGTCCCTGTTTTTTCTTTTTGAGCAAAGCGTCAATTGCTTTTGCCGCCGCAACAAAACCGAATGTGGCGGTAACCTGAGTCGCCGAGCCAAAGCCCATTGCACAATCGAGGTGCACCCCCTTAACGCCGGGTTTTGCATAATCTACACTGCCATCGTCTTTCGGGTATTGCTGTTGTTGAGTCGAGTAAACACACTTAATACCAAATGATCTTTTAGGGTTTTTAGTGTAACCATACTGGTGACGCAATTGTGAACGAACTTTAGCTGCCAGCGGGTCATTCCAGGTTTTCGCCAGATCAGTAACAGCAATCATGGTAGGGTCAGTGAGTCCACCGGCTCCACCGGTTGTAATAACAGGGATTTTATTACGTTTACAATAATAAATGATCGCGCATTTAAATTTAATGCTGTCAATGGCATCAATTACATAATCAAAATCCTGCTGTAAATATTTTTGACAGTTAGTCTCTGTAATAAAATCATCAATGACATTAATTTTACACGCAGGATTGATGAGCTTAATTCTCTGAGCCATTGCTTCTACTTTAGATTGCTCAATGGTATTACTGAGTGAATGGATCTGACGATTGATATTGCTGACGGCAATGTCATCATGGTCAATCAGGGTGATTTCACCCACACCCGACCGTGCCAGAGACTCGGCAGCCCATGAACCAACACCACCGATGCCGATAACACAGAAGTGTGTCTGGCGTATTGTGTTAAATGCCGCCTGGCCATAGAGACGGGCAATGCCACCGAAGCGGCTTTCGTAATCGCTCATATAAGTCGTTAGTCGTTAGTGTCGTTAGTGGCGGTAGTATAAGGCTTTTACATACATTATGAAAAATATAATCCTACGACAGGTTATAACTGATTTTTGGTGTGGAAAATAAATGTCAGGAATAGGTTAAACTATCAATATAAAAATATAAGACTAAAGACTATCTAATGACCAGTAACTTTATTTTTGATGCAACCCCGGAAAACTTCAACGAACTTGTCATCGGTAATTCCATTCGTGGGCCGGTAATGGTGAATTACTGGAGTTCGAATGCTGGGCCCTGCATAAAACTCTGGCCAACACTAGAATCTTTAGTGAATGAGTTTTGCGGACGCTTCTTACTGGTAAATGTGAATACAGATAAATACAAATCCTTCGCACAAAACGAATTAGGCATTGTAAGCGTGCCAACCTTGCAGATTTTTCATCAGCAACAGGTGGTTGACGTAATACACGGCGCAGAGTCAGAAGGTAGTATTCGTAATTTATTATCGCGTCACTTACCGCGCTCTTCAGATAGCCTGGTGATAGAATCGCTTAAAATATATAACGAAAATAAACCACAACAGGCGATAGATGAGTTAAAAACGTTACAGAAAACAGACCCGGAAAATCCACGTATTGCCACCTCAATTATTAAACTTATGTTTCGCGAATCGCGCTTTGAAGAGATGCAACAATATATTCAAACCCAGTCTGCACAAATAAAAAACAGTGAAGAAACAATTGCATTACTTACTCATTCAATGTTGCAAAGCGCGGCGGCACAGGTTAAAGATATTGATGAGTTAAATAAACAGATAGCAGCGGATAAGAAAAATCTGGATTTAATTTATCAACGGATAGCAATGGATGCGTTAAATGATCACTTGAACGATGCACTGGATCAGCTATTGATTATGTTAAAAATTGATGCTGGCTATAAAAATAATTTACCAGCAAAAACCATGGTGTTGCTACTAAATACATTAGGTACTGATTCTGAAGAAGCTAAAAAATACCGGGCTAAAATGATAGATGCTCTTTCTGAGGTGGAAAAATAATTTTTATCCAGAGGTTCCCTAGGGATTTAAATCTGAGTAACAGCAGGCACATAAAATTATTACAAGCTTTTAAAATTTCCAGTTTAATCCAAACAGTAGTTCACGACCCCGATTAGGAATGCCTTCGGTTAAATTTGGACCGCTGGCTGGTGTCAGGTAGTCTTCATCAAGAAGATTTTTTGCCTGAATAAAAATTTCCATTTGATCTGTGATGTTGTATAGCAGTTTACCAAAAAGAAGCCAGTAATCATCCAGAGTTATACGGTTGCCGGCAGCTGACATTTCCCGTTGATCAAAATAGGTGCTCACTAAATTTGCATTCCAGTTAGTGTGTTGATAATTAATTGCGAAAGATCCCTTGTTGTCGGCTTCACGAAATGACGGATCGGGTTTTTCACTAATATGGGTAATGCTGGCGCGTACTAACCAGTGTCTGTTTAGCTCATGGGATAGCTCAAGCTCCAGACCCTTGATTGGATCCTGTTGTATATTGGTATATTGTAGTACGCCACTGCCATTGTCCATTTGAACGATGGAATTATCAAAGTGACTTTCAAAATAACCCAGTGAAAAACCGGTGTGAATCCACTGACCAATCCAGATCAAATCCAGGCTTTTAACCGTTTCCGGTTTTAAATTTGGGTTGCCCAGGAGGACCGGATTATTTAAAAGATTTAGCTCGCTTTCTGACGGTGCCCGGAAGGCCTGTCCATATAATAACTTTACACTGTGGTGTGGGTTTATTTCCTGAACCAGACCCAGACGCGGGCTTAATTGGGAGTCAATATCTGAAAAGTCATCATAACGCAGACCGAGGGTTAAATAGGTGGATTCAAAAAACTGTTTTTGATACTGAGTATAAACGCCGATAATGTTTCGTTCTGATTCTGCCTGTATAGGTGTCGTGGGCAGTAATGCACCCTCGTAATAAGTTATAGGTGAGATCCCATTCGCGAATTCCCCCAGGTCAAAATTGTTACTGGCGATAGCTTCAGGCGCATCTATGCGGCGTAATTCAACACCAAACTGCAGGCTACTTTTAGCATTTATTGTCCAGTCGTTATGCCATTGTCCGCGACTTTCGGAGTAGTTTTCAAAATTGGCACTCACAAAAAGCGCATCGCTGTTTAGCGGATCACTTGTGTAGGGGAATGGGGGGCCGCTAAATACATTAGGGGGGGTTAGCTGTGTGTTAATCATTGCATTGGCATTGTTATAACTTAACCAGAAGTATGATTTAACCTGCTGCCAGCTAAAATTATGTTTTAGTGAAATGGATGAGATTCCTCCATCGCGTTCATTAAAACCATTGGACAGGGTGTTAAACTCATAAAAGTTTTCAACTTTAAACTGGTTATGTTTGATAATTATCCGGGTGTTTTCCCACTGTAATTTAAAATTTACATCGGCAATTTTTAATGGGTCATCGGTATCAATGCGTGCATTGCTGAACGTGTCCTGTACATCATAATTATCGCCTTCATCCGTCTCAATGTGCACTGCTATATCCATTGTCAGACTGTCAAAGTCTGAGGATGTCTGTAAATACATTTTTTTACGATTAAAGCTGCCATAACCTAGCGTAAGCTGATTCAGGTTTGATCGGGTTGTAATGTTTATCATACCCATCATCGCGTTAGAGCCATAGATAGCAGCGCCGGGGCCTCGGATAAATTCAACTTTTTCAACAAACTCAAGCGGGTAAATGGGGGCAAGTGATGAGCTACCACTACTGCGGGGTGAGTCGTATCGTTGACCATCAACCAGAATTAAAATTTCAGCGGTGGTGCTGCCAATGCGACGTCCACGTGAGGAAAAAGGGGTTTCCAGGGATGAGCCAGACGATTGATAAGCTTGAAAACCCGGCACTAAATTCATCAGCTCGCCGAGCTTATCCAGCCCCAGGCGATTAATTTCTTCACGGGTAAATACGGTAACTGCAGAGGGTACGGTTTTAAGCTTTTCCGGTGTTAAAGTTGAGCTGATAATTTCGACCTGCAGCAACTCATCAAGCGTCATGGATAAAAATTCATTTTCATCCCCCTGAGCAAACAGAGGGTGTGCTATGAGCAGCAGAAAGACCAGTGCCAGTCTTTTCATTATTTTCAGGACCCCTGTTGTATAAAATTAGGCATTTCTGTTTTATTGTTTTTTGCACAATATTTAACAAAAATTAATGAAGTCCATTTTCGTGATTTTATTCCTGTTGTTATACGAGCATAGCAGCTGATAGCCACTTTTGCCTGTATACATTTGGTAGTAAACCTAAAAGTTATGGTGATTTATTGACTACCTGATTGCCCAGGTTGTTATCATATTATGTTTAGTTCATTGACTTCTGGAGCAGCACTGTAAATGTGGCATCCATCCTGCAACCAAACCCGTAATAGATATTTTAGTCAAAAAAACGACGGGGGCAAGTATGACACAGGATACGGTAATGCAGCTGGCAAGTCAGACACTATGGGTTGCCATCAGTCTGGCGGCACCTTTATTGCTTTCGGCTCTGGCCGTGGGGTTACTGGTTGGGATGTTTCAGGCAGCAACTCAGATCAATGAAATGACTCTGAGCTTTATTCCCAAGCTTGGCATTCTGGTGATTGCGTTACTCATTTTTGGGCCTTTTATGCTCAGCACAATCGTCGATTTCACCCGCACTATTATCAGTGAAATTCCCGCTCGACTCGGATAGTTAAAGTGGTTTTATGTTAACGCTAGGCATTGATCAAATTGCAATCTGGCTAGGAAGTTTTTTTTGGCCGTTTGTGCGTATTAGCGCAATGATGATGGCTGCACCGGTGTTTGGTGCGCGTATGTTACCGGTGCGTATTCGAATTCTAATGGCATTGTCGGTCAGTATTTTAACCGTTCCCTTATTGCCCGCGGTACCTGCCGTTGACCCCATTTCTTTAGCGGCGAGTAATATTTTATTGCAACAAATTCTCATCGGTGTCGCCACCGGTTTTATTATTCAAATGGTATTTCAGTCATTAGTTATTGCCGGTGAAGCTATCGCCAATGGAATGGGATTAGGTTTTGCACGCATGGTTGATCCGGCAAATGGTGTACAGGTACCGGTTATTTCCCAGTTTTTTGTGGTATTAGCCACGCTACTGTTTGTTATTTTAAATGGCCATTTACTGTTGATTGAATTGATTGTACGTAGTTTTCAAATATTACCTATCGGCGATACCGGCTTGTCTTTACCCGCTATTAAATCGGTAGTGAACTGGGCTGGCCAAATGTTTATTGGCGGCTTAATGATTTCATTGCCTGCGGTTACGGCGTTAATGGTGGTTAATATTTCTATGGGGGTTATTACCCGTGCTGCACCGCAATTAAATATTTTTGCGGTGGGTTTTCCATTAATGATTTTATTAGGGTTTATTTTTCTGGCGGCAACCCTGCCCACAGTGTTTTCACAGTTTACTCAAATGCTCATGGTCGCGTTTGAATATATTGCTCAACTGATGGAGATGCGCTAATGGCTGAATCTGAATCCGGTCAGGAACGTGGCGAAGAACCCACCGCCAAAAAACTTGAAGACGCGCGAAAAAAAGGTCAGATCGCACGCTCCCGGGATTTTAATACGATGGTGATCATTGCCCTGGCAGCAACCGCATTAATAATGATGGGTAAAGTGATGGTGGCGAATATTGGGGAAATAATGACCGTTTATTTACAGCCGTCTCGACAGGATATATTTGACCCCATCGGTGTGGTGCGCTGGTTTTATGGTGCCATGCTGGATGGGGTCTGGTTAATTGTGCCATTTTTAGCGTTGATGCTGATTGCGGCTTTATTTGCGCCATTAAGCATTGGCGGCTGGGCCTTTAGTGTCGAAACTATCACGCCAAAACTCAGTAAACTTAATCCCATAAAAGGCCTTAAAAAGGTATTTTCTGCCAAAGGTTTAATGGAGCTGATAAAAGCCCTGGCGAAATTTTTGCTGGTGGCGGCGGTGGCGCTGGTGGTTATCTGGCTGAATATGGATGAGTACCTGGCGCTTGGGTCAATGCCACTAAAACCCGCCCTGGTTAAAGCCGGTGAATTACTCACCTGGGCATTTTTATTAGTCACCATCGCGCTGATGATTATCTCCGCCATCGATGTGCCGTTTCAAATCTGGGATCACAAAAAACAGATGAAAATGACGTTACAGGAAGTGAAGGATGAAATGAAAGACACGGATGGTAAACCGGAAGTGAAAGCCAAAATTCGCCAGACGCAAAGAGAAATGGCGGAAGCCAGAATGATGGATGCGGTACCGGATGCAGATGTGGTAATCACCAACCCGACGCACTTTGCGGTAGCACTGAAATACGACCCGCAGAACATGTGCGCGCCGCTTGTTCTGGCAAAAGGCGCAGATTTTGTAGCCGCCAATATTCGTCGGGTGGCCAGTGCCAATGAAATTTTATTACTCGAATCGCCACCTTTGGCACGGGCCTTGTATCACACAACAGACATAGGCAAAGAAATTCCCCACGGGCTCTATGTAGCGGTGGCTCAGGTACTGGCTTACGTTTTTCAGTTACGTGAGGTACAAAAAAATGGCGGCAGAAAACCGTCACAGCCGGAAACGCAGGTTCCACCGGAGTTTGAAAAGTTCACTCGGATGCCAGGGGATGCGCCGATTGATTCTTAAAAATAAGTCGTGAGTCATTAGTCATAAGTAAAAAAATCTCTCCGAAGGGGGGGGGCGCTTTTGATTAAAGGCTAAAGGCACCAACCAGAGAAGCAAAGATGGAAGTAGTTTTAAATAGTCTACAAAACCTGGCTCGCCGGGGGCTAATGGCTCCGATTGCAGTTATTGCACTACTGGGCATGTTAATTGTGCCATTGCCGCCGATTGCACTGGATTTATTTTTTACGATCAATATCTGTTTCTCAATTATTATTGTGCTCGTCAGTGTATATGCGCAGCGTCCGTTAGATTTTGTTATTTTCCCCACCGTTATTCTCGTTTCAACACTCTTTCGTTTAGCGCTTAATGTCGCTTCCACGCGTATCGTTTTGCTCGAAGGTCACACCGGTACCGGTGCTGCCGGGCAGGTTATCGAATCGTTTGGTGAATTTGTTATTGGTGGAAATTACGCGGTGGGTTTAGTGGTGTTTTCCATATTGGTGATTATTAACTTTGTGGTGGTTACCAAAGGTGCGGGTCGTGTTTCTGAAGTGAGTGCACGTTTTACTTTAGATGCGATGCCCGGTAAACAAATGTCGATTGATGCGGATTTAAATTCCGGCATTATCGATCAGGATCAGGCCAAATTGCGGCGCGAAGAAATTACCGCCGAAGCAGATTTTTATGGCTCGATGGATGGTGCGAGTAAATTTGTGCGCGGCGATGCGGTGGCGGGTATTTTAATTTTAATTATCAATATTGTGGGTGGTTTTGCCATTGGTGTGGGTCAGCACGATATGGCATTTTCCGACGCGGTTAGAAACTATACGTTGTTAACGATTGGTGATGGATTAGTTGCACAAATTCCATCGTTATTATTATCCAGTGCGACTGCCATTATTATTACCCGTGATTCAAACAAGCAGGATCTGGGTGAAAAAGTTAAGCAACAAATGTTTGCTAACACCAAAGTGCTGTGGGTGACCGCGGGCATCGTAGGGATAATGGGCGCGATTCCCGGTATGCCTAACTTTGCATTTTTAAGTATTGCCGGTGTATTGGTGGCAATCGCGAAGTGGATGGACAAAAAACAGTTTGAAGAAGAATTAGTAGAACGGGTTCAGGTTGATGAGCAGCCTGCAGTTGCTCCGGAGCACAAGGAATTATCCTGGGATGATGTACAGCCGGTTGATTTGATCGGACTGGAAGTGGGCTATGGATTAATACCGATGGTTGACAGCAACCAGAATGGCCAGCTCTTAAATCGTATAAAGGGCGTGCGTAAAAAACTTTCTCAGGAATTGGGTTTTTTAATTCATTCGGTACATATTCGTGACAATTTAGATTTAAGTCCCAATGCTTATCGCATTACATTAAATGGTGTGCCAGTGGGTGAAAGTAGCGTACATCCAGATCGCGAAATGGCAATTAATCCAGGGCAGGTCTACGGCGAGTTACAGGGCATTGCGGGAAAAGATCCAGCCTACGGATTAGATGCGGTCTGGATTGAACCGGGCATGCGTGACCATGCACAAACTCTGGGTTACACAGTTGTAGACCCTACAACTGTCGTGGCAACACACCTGAATCAGATATTGCATGACAACGCGCAGGAGTTACTCGGCCACGAAGAAGTGCAGCAACTACTGGATAATCTGGCAAAAACATCACCAAAATTAGTACAGGATTTAGTACCGGACTTATTACAACTCAGTGTGGTTGTAAAAGTCATGCAAAATTTATTAAGCGAAGGTGTTTCGGTGCGTGATATACGTACCATTGCGGAGGTGCTGGCGGAAAACGGCTCGCTTACTCAAAATCCTGTTGAGTTAACCGCCATTGTGCGGGTTGCATTGGGGCGTGCCATTATTCAGAAAATAAATGGTCTGGAACAGGATTTGCCGGTGATAACCCTGGAACCAACACTCGAGCAACTTTTATTGCAGTCGGCACAAAATGCAACGGAAGGTGCTATTGGTGTTGAGCCAGGTTTAACCGAGCGTATGTATAAATCTCTGGAGCAGGTGGCGCAACAGCAGGAAGTGGCTAATCAGCCGGCAATTTTAGTGGTAGCTCCGGGTTTACGCCTGTGGTTGTCGCAATTAGTGAAACATTCTATTTCGGGAATGAGTGTGTTGTCGTACAGCGAAATTCCCGATAATAAAAATATAAAAGTGGTGGCATCAGTGGGTGCGGATTAAATGATCAAGTGGTTATCGTGAAAAAAATAATGACAAGATGAAAGTAAAAATAATCAATACAAGCGCTGGAGTAATAACATGGGAGAAATAACATGCAGGTAAAACGATTTGTAGCAGATGATATGCGTACTGCCATGCGACTAGTGAAAGAAGAAATTGGAGCCGAAGCGGTTATATTATCCAATCGGGTCGTTGACGGAAAAGTCGAAATACTTGCTGCAAGAGATTACGATGAAAGTTTAATTAATAAAGCCCTGGATAAAACTCTGGTGGAAAGTAAACCTGATGGTGCGGCGGCTTATTATGAAAGAGCCGCGGCGGAGCGGGAATTACACAAGGCGGATTCTGGTTTTGAAAATAAAACCGATTTTGGAAATAATTCCCAGATAAATAATTCTCAAAAGAGTGATTCTAAAAAGAATGAATTCCAGAAAAAGTTCTCCAATGAAAATAATTTTAATGAACAAAAAAATAGTTTTAACACTTCTGCACATTCAAGCAGAGATGAAAATTTTAATACCTATAACGAACACCAGGCCGCAGGTTTATATCAGTCTACACCCACATCAATGCAGGCACCTTTTACCGACAGCATTGTTGAAATGCGTGATGAGTTAAAATCATTAAAAGTGATGATAGAAAATCAGAATGTATTAGGCGAGTGGAATGAAATGGCAAGTCGACATCCGTTGCGGGTGTCGCTTTATAAACGCCTGACTGAAATGGGCTTAAGTCAGGAGGTGTGTAAATATCTGGCTAAGGGTTTAGATGATTCATTGGATATTGATCATGCAATGCAGGCCGCATTAAAACAGCTGGTGCATCAAATACCCCTGGCACATAATTTTAACGGTGTGGGTGATGATATTTTAAATAGCGGCGGGGTGTTTGCTATGGTCGGGCCAACCGGCGTGGGTAAAACCACCACCATTGCAAAACTGGCGGCGCGTTTTGCGATGCAACACGGGCAACGCCATGTGGCGTTGATCAGTACTGATACGTATCGAATTGGTGCCCATGAACAGCTGATGACTTATGGTCGGCTGTTAGGGGTGCCGGTGCATTCGGCAAATGATACAAGTGAGTTGCAGCAGTTATTACATAAATTACATGATAAGAAATTAATATTAATTGATACCGCGGGTATGAGTCAGCGTGATATTGATATCAGTCAGAAACTGGCACATTTAAGTCATCCGTCTTCAAAAATAAAACCCTATCTGGTTTTATCGGCCAATGCACAAATATCCACGCTGGATGAAGTGATAAATGCCTTTAAAAATGCTGGCCCCGCGGGATGCATTCTAACCAAGCTGGATGAAGCTGCCAGTTTGGGCGGCGTACTCAGTGCGGTGATAAAGCATCAACTACCCATTGCGTATGTCAGCAACGGGCAAAAAGTGCCGGAGGATATTCAACCTGCACGGGCGCGTGAACTGGTGGATGAGACACTGGCTCACGCTAAGCTCTACAGGCATACTACCGATGATGAATTTATGGCGGTTGCGTTTGCCTCAGGTATGAGCCATGCTCCTTTGTAATACGTCATTTGTCTTAAGGGCACCTCTAAAAATAGCTGGCGCCCTCCGGGGCCTTGATCCTGGACAGGGAGCAAAGTCAGAGGTCACAATCTATTTTTAGAGGTGCCCTTTAGTCAAAAGCCTATTGCTTTTGGCTTAGACTAACGACGAGTGACGAGAGTTTAATGATAGATCAGGCAACAGGCATACGAAGAATGGCATCAAAAAAACCAGTGCAGGTGATTGCAGTCACCAGTGGTAAAGGTGGGGTGGGTAAAACCAATGTCTCGGTTAATTTATCACTGGCTATGGTGGCTGCAGGGCAGAACGTTTTACTACTGGATGCGGATTTAGGCCTGGCAAATGTGGATTTATTACTCGGTCTGCGGGCTGAGCATAATTTATCCCATGTTATCAGTGGCGAGCGCACCCTTGAAGAAGTGATTGTCAAAGGCCCGGAAGGTTTAAGTATTATTCCCGCCGCATCTGGCATGCAGATGATGGCAGAGTTAAATCCGGCTCAGCATGCGGGGGTGATTCGCGCATTTAGTGATATAAGTTTGCCGGTGGATGTTTTAGTGATTGATACCGCCGCGGGAATTTCCGATGGGGTCGTGAGTTTTGTAAAAGCCTCCAATGAAGTGATCGTGGTGGTGTGCAACGAACCCACTTCACTCACCGATGCCTATGCCTTAATTAAGATCATGTCGGAAGACCATGGCGTGCATAAATTTAATATTTTAGCCAATTCGGTACGCGACCCGCTGGAAGGGGCAAAGCTGTTTAAAAAGCTAACCCGAGTTACGGATTACTATCTCGACGTGACTTTGAATTTTATGGGTGCAGTGCCCTATGATGAATACCTGGTGAAAGCGGTTAAAAAACAACAGGCGGTGATGCAATCTTACCCGCAAAGTCCCTCGTCAATCGCATTTAGAAAACTCGCAAAAACAGCCATTGGCTGGAAATTACCCCAAAGTGCCTCCGGTCATCTGGAATTTTTTGTCGAACGATTAATTAAATTCAGTGCTGCCGGTTAGTAAGAGTTGACTATACTTTGTTAATGAATGCAGCAAAAACTATGTATAGCGAAGTGCAAAAAGATCAACGTGATCAGCGTATTCTTGAGCATATCAGTCTGGTAAAACGTATTGCCTACCATTTAGTTACCCGCCTGCCCAGCCATGTACAGGTAGACGATTTAATTCAGTCCGGTATGGTGGGTTTAATCGAAGCCTCTAAAAATTATGACCCGTCTCAGGGGGCCAGTTTTGAAACTTATGCGGGCATTCGGGTGCGTGGCGCGATGCTTGATGATGTGCGGCATGCAGACTGGTCGCCGCGTTCACTACACAGAAAAATGCGTCAGGTGCGCGAAGCGATTCATGAAATTGAAAATGAAACCGGCCGGGATGCAAAAGATCAGGAAATTGCTGACCGGCTGGAAATATCACTGGATGAATATCACACGATTCGCCGCGACAGTTCCAATGCGCAAATTTTCAGTCTTGATCAATCTGAAGATGACCCGGGCCAGCAGGATAGAATTAAATCATCACAAAGTGACCCGCTGGAGGCGTTGCAAAGCAGCAGCTTCAAGAGCAGCCTGGCACAGGTGATATCAACACTGGCGGAACGCGAGCAAATGGTGATGTCGCTTTATTATAACGAAGAACTTAATTTGAAAGAGATCGGGCTGGTGCTGGAAATATCCGAGTCCAGGGTGTGTCAGATTCATAGTCAGGCGTTGAAAAATATTCGTAGTAAAATGAGCGACTGGATTGCCTGAATTTAAATCCTAAGGGTACTCTGATTAAATTCCTCAATGCCAAATTATTCGTGTAGGCATCAACTAAAGCTACCTCCTACAAAGGGTGTCATGATTAAAACAACTGTAGAAAAATATAATAAGTCTTTGGTTGCGATAAGTTTTTTTCTTCTCTGGCTGGAAAAAACTCAAATGTCTGCCACAATCAATGTAACTGTAATTAATATAACTATAAACACTGAGGAAATCTGCCTTGGATAAAAATATGAAAATCCTTATTGTGGACGATTTTTCCACAATGCGGCGAATAATTAAAAATTTGCTGAGAGATCTGGGCTTTAACAATACCGAAGAGGCAGATGACGGAAATACCGGCCTGCCGAAACTTCAATCGGGGAATTTTGACTTTTTAGTGACTGACTGGAATATGCCGGGAATGACCGGTATTGATCTGTTACGTGCGGTGCGTGCTGATGATAAATTGAAAACGCTCCCCGTGTTAATGGTAACAGCAGAAGCGAAAAAAGAGCAAATTGTGATGGCAGCACAGGAGGGGGTTAACGGCTACATTGTAAAACCATTCACCGCGCAAACGCTCAAGGAAAAGATTGATAAAATTTTTGAACGTATAGAAAATGCTTAAACAGAAGGTTAGGTAACTTATGGAATCAACTGCAATTAATCGAGACCTTCTGCGGGAAAAAACCCAAGCACTGATCAGTAGCCTTGAATCCGCTGAAACCAGTGACGAGCAGCTGGAATCTCAGATAGACGAAATAAATGCCTTAAGAGATAACCACCTGTTTCAGGAACTCGGCAAAATGACCCGGGAAATTCATGATTCTATTATGAAATTTCGCATGGACTCACGTATCACTGACCTTGCCGAAACTGATATTCCCGATGCAAAAGACCGTCTTGAGTATGTTATTACGATGACTGAAAAAGCGGCGAATACTGCAATGGCCGTGATTGAGGAAGGTAGCCCAGTGGCGGAAAAACTCGGCGCTGAAGCGAGTGTGCTAAAAGCCCAGTGGCAGAAGTTTCGCAAACGTGAATTAAGCGCGGATGAGCTGCGAGCAATGGGGAATGATGTTGAAGCATTCTTCGATGAATCAGATTTGATGATGTCCAAACTGCTCTCCGGTTTTACCGAAATTTTAATGGCGCAGGATTTTCAGGATTTAACCGGACAGATTATTCGTCAGGTTATAAATCTGGTGAATGAAATAGAAACTAACCTGGTTGCGCTGGTAAAAATCCAGGGTGAAAACCAGATGGCGGAAAGTGAACCACAACAGAAAAAAACAGAAGAAACCAAACTGGAAGGTCCACAGGTGCCGGGTAAAGAAACATCCGATGATGTAATGAAAGGCCAGGATGATGTGGATGATTTGCTTGCCAGCCTGGGTTTCTGAAACGCTTGCGCTAACTGATGATTTTATGGCTATAAAGTGTATAGATTTAAATATTAAAGCTTAACAAAGGCAATACATGTCAATTGATCTAGATGATGAAATACTGCAGGATTTTCTGGTTGAGGCCGGTGAAATTCTGGAGCTATTAAGTGAGCAGCTCGTTGAACTGGAGGCGGCTCCGGAAGATGCTGATTTGCTTAATGCGGTATTCAGAGGCTTTCACACAGTTAAAGGTGGCGCGGGTTTTCTGGCGCTGGATTCCATGGTTGATTGCTGTCATGTTTGTGAAGACGTATTTAATGTACTGCGCAATGGTGAGCGTGAGGTTAGCTCTGGTTTAATGGATAGTGTACTGCAGGGGCTGGATGCGGTGCAGATTATGTTTACCGAAATTCAGGAAGGTTCAGATCCAACAGCCGCAACTCCGCAATTGCTGGCCAAATTAAAAGTCTATTCTGTACCTGGCAATAATGAGCCGGATGACGATGCTGCTCCCGCGGCTGAAGAATCAGCGCCTGAAGTTGCTGTTGAGGCCGCAGTTGAACCAGAAGCCGGCCGCGATGGAACCGATGATGATTTCGATGCTCTGTTGGATGCCATGGACAGTAATGGTGAAAGCAAAGCTGCGGATTCAGCGGGAAATGATGATATTTCTGATGATGAATTCGAATCACTGTTAGATGATCTCCACGGTAAAGGTGTGCACGGTGGAGGCAAACCGGCAGAAGCTGAAAAGGCGAGTGCGCCTCCAGCAGCAAATACCGGTGATGAATTAATGACCGATGATGAATTTGATTCAATTCTGGATCAGATGCACGGCGAAGGCAAAGGCCCAACAAAAGTTACTGATGCAGCGAAAGAAGCGACCCCGGCTGGGTCTGCGGCGGGCAATAAGGAATTAATCACGGACGATGAATTTGATGCCATGCTTGATCAGATGCACGGTAAAGGCAAGGGTCCAGCCGCAAAAGCTGCCCCTAAGGCTGCATCAAACTCAACAGAAGCTGCAAAAACACCTGAAAAGCCCGCAGCAAAACCCGTCGCCAAAGCAGCACCTACAAAAGCACCCGCAAAACCCGCAGCCGAAACTTCGGTTCGTGTGGATACTGAGCGCCTTGATGAAATGATGAATCTGGTAGGTGAGTTGGTGCTGGTGCGTAACCGTTTACAAACCCTGCGTGCAAGTATGGAAGATGGCAAGCTGACCCATGCAATCACCAATCTGGATATGGTGACCGCGGATCTGCAGACCTCGGTTATGAAAACCCGTATGCAGCCGATCAAGAAAGTTTTTGGCCGCTTCCCACGGGTGGTACGGGATTTATCCCGCTCCATCAAAAAAGAAATTAAACTGGAAATGATAGGTGAGGACACGGATCTGGATAAAAATCTGGTAGAGGCATTAGCTGATCCACTGGTGCATCTGGTACGTAATGCGGTTGACCACGGTATTGAGTTACCGGATGATCGTGAAAAGAAAGGCAAGTCACGGGAAGGCACGGTGAGCCTGTCCGCCACCCAGGAAGGTGATCACATATTGTTAGCCATTGAAGATGATGGTGCAGGGATGGATCCGGAAGTGCTGAGAGGGAAGGTTGTTGAAAAAGGCCTTATGGATGAAGAAGCCGCGGCTCGAATGGACGACAAAGAGTGTTTTAACCTGATCTTTATGGCGGGCTTTTCAACCAAAGAAGAAATATCCGATATCTCCGGTCGAGGTGTTGGGATGGATGTGGTTAAAACCCGCATTACCCAACTTAATGGCTCACTGGATATTGATTCCGCTTTGGGCAAAGGCACGACTTTAAGTATTAAAGTCCCCCTAACACTGGCGATTTTACCCACGCTTATGATTGCCATGGGTGCGCATACATTCGCGTTGTCTCTAGCCAATGTAAATGAAATATTTGAACTGGAAACCCGTAAAACAAATGTGGTAGATGGGCAGTTGATGGTCATGGTACGGGAAAAAGCGGTGCCCCTGTTTTACCTGTCTAACTGGTTATTAAAACCCGATGAAGAATGTAAGTCCGGTGACGGTAAGGGGCAGGTGATTATTGTCTCCGTGGGGAATCGACTAGTGGGTCTGGTAACCGATTCGGTGATTGGGCAGGAAGAAGTGGTGATAAAACCCCTCGGTGCCATGCTACAGGATCTGTCTGAATTTTCCGGTTCTACTATTACCGGGGATGGTGGTATCGCATTAATTATCGATGTACCCAGTTTACTTAAAGCGCGTGCTAACTTTTAGCAATTTTCAGGATATTTAAATGGCAATACGAGTTCTAATCGTTGATGACTCTGGTTTTTTTCGTCGTCGATTAACGGAAATTTTAAATTCTGACCCTCAAATTGAAGTGATAGAAGCTGCGGTTGATGGTAAAGATGCGGTTGAAAAAGCCAGAATTTGTCGTCCCGATGTGATTACCATGGATATAGAAATGCCGCTTATGAACGGCATAGATGCTACCCGTGAAATTTTGAAGGAACGGGCAGTTCCCATTATTATGTTTTCATCGTTAACCCACGATGGAGCCAAGGCAACCTTAGATGCGCTGGAAGCCGGGGCAACGGATTTTTTACCTAAGCGTTTTGATGACATATCAAATGATAAGGCCGAAGCGCGAAATATATTATGTTCACGGGTTAAGGCTGTCGTATCACCTGGCAGAATAATTCCCTCAGCAACAAAAGCCTCCGCCGCTCCAGCCTCTCAAAGCCGAACGGCACAACGGCAGCCTTTTACGCCCAAAACCGGCACAACGGCACCTGGCTCTGCAGCATCTATTCCACGGTCAGCCCCCGGAGCCCCCCCTGGAGCATCACCACGAGCGCCTGGCGGTAGAAGCAAAAAAGCCTTTAAGCCCGGGGATTATGATTTAGTGGCGATTGGCACCTCAACCGGTGGTCCGGTCGCTTTACAGGAAGTACTGGTACAGTTACCGGCTAATTTTTCACTGCCCATTATTATTGTTCAGCACATGCCGGCTTCATTCACTGAAGCTTTTGCAGCACGTCTTGATCAGCAATGTAAAATTGAAGTTCGGGAAGCGAAAAACGGTGATGTCTTAAAGCCGGGCCTGGCTCTGCTAGCTCCCGGGGGTATGCAGATGAAACTGGAGAAACGGGGCGGGCAACTGCAGGTGAAAATCGAAGAAGAAACCGACCCTCGGCAAAACTACAAACCCTGTGTCGATGTAACATTTGCCACGGTAAACACGGTGGTGGGCGGCCGGGCACTGGGAATTATTCTAACGGGCATGGGTGCTGATGGCAGTGTAGGTTGCAAGGCCATGCAAAGTCGCGGTGCCACAATTTGGGCACAGGACGAAGCGACCAGTGTTATTTATGGAATGCCTGCAGCGGTGGCGGGAATTGCGGAACAAATTTTGCCGATGAAAGAAATCGGCAAGAAACTTGCTACTAATACCTAGTATGGACATCTTGAGTATTGTTGGGCTGGTGATCGCCTTCGTTGCTATTTTAAGTGGCAGCGTACTGGAAGGCGGTCATATCGGTCATCTATTTCAGTTAACCGCATTTGTCATCGTTGTCGGTGGCACGGTGGGTGCTGTTCTGGTTCAAACTACACTTCCAACTTTCTGGCGTTCAATGATGATTGTGCGTTGGGTTTTCGTCACGCCAAATATTGATTTAAACGCCAGTATTGAGAAAATTGTCCACTGGAGTCAGTTATCACGTCGGGAAGGTTTGCTGGCATTAGAAAACGTATCCGAAGATGAAAAGGATTTATTTTCACGTAAAGGTTTGCAGATGCTGGTAGATGGCAATGAGCCGGAAACCATTCGTGATGTGATGGAAACTGAAATTTGCACCATGGAACGCGATGATATGCAGGCGGCAAAAGTGTTTGAATCCATGGGGGGCTACAGTCCAACCATTGGTATTTTAGGGGCGGTAATGGGTTTGATTCATGTGATGAATAATCTGGCCGATCCTGAAAAACTCGGCAGTGGAATTGCCACCGCATTTGTGGCCACTATTTACGGTGTGGGACTGGCTAATTTAGTTTTACTACCGATGGCGGGTAAATTAAAAGCCCTGGTTAAACAACAATCAGTTCAATATGAAATGACATTAGAAGGTATAGTGAGTATTGCGGAGGGTGAAAATCCGCGCAGTTTGCAGGCTAAGTTGCAGAGTTATATTGGGCGGGCTTGAGCTTTTTAGAATTTTAAAGAGTAAAGAATAAAGACAACGCAATTGCACGCGAATGACCGCAAATAAACGCGAACAAAGTAAAAAAATTATGTGATGAGTTCTGGTTACACAAAATAATATTTGCGTCCATTCGTGGTTATTTGGGTTTTTAGCGTTGTTTTTTTCTTTTGATTTTTGTTGCCGCTTTTGAAAATGATCCAGAAAGATGATTTGGAAAATATAGAATAGAAATATGAGACGCAGAGGCATTACCAATATTGAACCCGAAGAGTCAACCGATCGTTGGCTGGTTTCCTATGCGGATTTTATAACGTTGTTGTTTGCATTTTTTGTAGTGATGTATTCCATTTCAACCGTAAATCAGGGTAAGTATCGGGTATTATCCGATTCGGTGATGACAGCTTTTAGTGCACAATCCAATTCACCGTTTCCGGTGGGTTCGCAGTTGGGTATTTCTGTACAACGTGCGCCCATTGCGGTTGGTTTAATTGGACAAAGCGGTTTTGTTTCAATGCAGGAAACGGCTGCAGAATTAGATAAACGCCTGCAGAAGTGGGTGAAAAAAGGCATGATTGCGGTCAATGGTAATGAGAAGTGGCTGGAGATAGAAATTAAATCGAATTTATTATTTAATTCGGGCAATGCGGTTTTATCCAGGCAGGCAACAACAATTTTAGCCGAGTTAACGGCGGTGATTAAAACCACAAAGAATCCGTTATATGTTTCAGGTTACACCGATGATGTGCCAATCAATAACCGACGCTATCCAACCAATTGGGAATTATCCGCTGCGCGTTCCGCAAGCGTGGTGAGATTACTAGCACAAAATGGTATTAATCCGGCGCGTATGGGGGCAATTGGTTACGGTGAGTATCGGCCGGTTGTGGCCAATGATTCGGCGGTTAACCGGCAAAGAAATCGCCGTGTTGTCATACGGGTGATGACCGGTGAAGATATGTTTGCCGGCTCGAGCCCGTTTGCAGATAGTGAAGTAGATGGCGAAATCAATTCAACAATTCCCGCCGCACAACTTCCCGTGCCCCCTGTCACTCGTTTGCAACCGGCGGAGCCAGCGCGATCAATTTTTGGTGCTCCCTGATATGAAAATCTGGGCGACAGCAAATCAGAAAGGCGGTGTGGGTAAAACCACTTCGGCGGTAAATTTAGCGGGTGTAATGCAAAAGCGCGGCCAGCGGGTTTTGTTAGTTGACCTCGACCCCCATGGTTCACTTACCAGTTATTTCGGTCTCGATCCGGATAACATTGAAGACAGTGGCTACGATTTATTTCAGCAGTCGTTAAGCCAGTCACTAAACACCAAAGTCACTATTCATAAAACCCGTTTTAAGGGGTTACATTTTATTCCCGCATCTTCAGCACTGGCAACGCTGGATCGCCAGTTAGGCACTAAAGATGGCATGGGTCTGGTGATTAAAAAATCCCTGGTACAGGTGGCGGAGCATTACGACCTGGCGATTATTGATTGCCCGCCGATGTTGGGTTTATTAATGGTGAATGCGCTGGCGGCCTGCGAGCGGTTATTAATTCCGGTGCAAACTGAATTTCTTGCACTGAAAGGTTTAGAGCGTATGGTACACACCCTGTCGATGATTCAAAAAGCGCGGAAACAGGATGTTTGCTACAGCATTGTTGCGACATTTTATGATCAGCGATTAAATGCATCGATTGAAACATTGGCGACATTAAAAAAACAATATGCGGCTACCATCTGGGACGGCGTTATTCCCGTGGATACGCAGTTTCGTGAAGCCAGTCAGAGGGGAGTTCCGTTAACGATCGAGCGGGTGAGTAGCCGTGGTGGCCGAGCCTATTCGCATCTACTGGATTATTTACTTGAGCTGGATGAGCCAACGAATGCGCCCGCTGTGGGGAATATAAACGCATGAGTGAAACGAATAAAAAAACCGCTGCACAGGATCTGGCGATTCATGAATATCTACAGTCGTTATTGCTGGAAGTGCCGGATGATACTGAGTTAATCGAAGAAAATGCAACGGCTGTCACCGAAATAGCCGCGCCTGAAACTGACCAGGCGCCGAAAAAAGTAAAGCCAGAAAAAGTAAAGCCAGAA
>Ga0316206_1000417_pt1 | contig 60295 bp, 65 predicted proteins | sample 6monthpyrite_MG_FD_204942 | JGI IMG/M metagenome (GOLD analysis project Ga0316206, IMG submission 204942) | Microbial mat bacterial communities from mineral coupon in-situ incubated in ocean water Damariscotta River, Maine, United States -... | ecosystem: Environmental > Aquatic > Marine >...
GACGAACCCCCATGCAGACATTACTTGATGGGAAACAAAGCTGGTTGGAAAAGTCGTTAGACCAAATCTAACCTGACAGGTACCAACACAAAATCGGTAACTGTCAGATCAAGTCGGAACTATTACACATAATCGGCGGACGGGTCTTCTTCTCGCAACTTAAGAACTTTTTCCCATGTTGCATCCCCCTCACCTTCTGGTGTTATAGGAATTCCTTTGGCGCCTCGGGGGAGGGACTCATTTCTTTTGTAAACTCGCCATATTGGAAGTGTGGTTGGGATCCTGGATTCGAAGAACGCATCCAGAAATGATTTGCACCACCCCGGGTCTTGGCCAAAGGTCAGTTCGCCTTTAGGGCCGTTAATGAAGACCAGCCCCCATGGATTTTCGGGGCCAAAGCCAAATTCGCTGTAGGCAATGCCGGTGTCGTGCTTGCGATCTTCCAGAACTGACCAACAGAGATATTTGGGCTGTAATTTATCCCATTCCCATGCGCGCGGTTCTTTTTTTGGCTCGATGAGGAGGCTTCGGATCAAATCTATCACTCTGGTGTCGTCTATCGTTGTCAGCTCTTGCTCAATTAGTGCTGTTAGCTGCCTGGATGAGATGCTCATGAGCTTGTCACCTCCGCCCAACTCAAATCAAATTTAGCTAGATATTTCCTTAGGCGGTCGCCGTCGTTGGCTTGCTTTTTCATGGTTCGGGATATGGCGAACAACTGGCGTCCGGCGTCGCTCATTGATTTGGCGGACTGGCACAGCCGGATCACCTCAGAAAGCTGGACGCGGTCGAAAAGATCGATCTCCTCTACGCGCGCGCCGAGAGTTTCAGCGAGCAGGCTGTAGTCGCCGTCTGCGGTGGCCGCGCGCCACGTCTTTTTGAGGCGAATGATTTCGGCTTCTACTTCAGCAACGCGGATGCGCCCGCCCTGCGCGAAGGTTGCCATGCGGGTGACGGCTGCCGACAAGTCGCGGAAATTTGCACTCCACAGTGCTTCAGGCGCCATCGCGAACTTGAGGAAGGCATCGCGGGCTTCTTTATTGAAGGTGATGCGGTCGCCGTTCTCACGCGTGAAGCGGGCGAGCTCAAAATCGAGGTTGGGTTCGATATCCTCGCGCCGGTCTTTAAGGCCCGGCAAGCTGAAGGTCCACAAGTTGAGGCGCGCCAGCAGGTCTTCCCGGAAGGTACCGTCTTGCACATCGTCCGACAGGTCTTGGTTGGTGCCCGCGATCAGCTGGAAGTCTGATGAAGACTCTTTGTCCGACCCAACGGGCAGGAAGCGTTTCTCTTCCACCGCGCGCAGGATCATTGCCTGCTCGTCGAGGCCAAGCTCGCCGATTTCGTCGAGGAACAACATACCGCCGTCTGCACTTTTAAGAAGCCCAGCCCGCTCACTCGCAGCACCTGTGAAAGCGCCCTTCTTGTGTCCAAACAGAGCAGACATAGCGCTGTCGCCCCTTAGTGTGGCGCAGTTGACCTCCACAAATGGCCCTTCGACCTGATGGCGGTTTTTCTTCAAGGCATAGATGCGCTCGGCCAGGTGTGATTTGCCTGCGCCAGTCGGCCCCATCAACAGAACCGGCGCACGTGTGCGGATCGTCACTTGTTCGATCTCGTCGATCATTTGGTTGAAGGTGGGGCTCAAGGTCTCGATGCCTGATTTCAGAAAGCTGGTGCCCTCGATGCGCTCGGCAGCAAAGCGGCTCGCCAGCCTATCATAGCGCGATAGGTCCAGATCGATCACCTTATAGGTGCCAACGGCATCATTACGCCCAGGGGAAGTTTGCATCAGCTTCGCGGGGAAATGATGGCTCTCGGTCAAAAGGAACATGCAGATCTGCGCCACGTGCGTACCGGTGGTGATGTTGATCAGGTAATCTTCCTTGCCGTGCTTGAAGCTGTATCCACCGGCAAAATCATGCAGCGCACTGAATACTTCTTCAAAATCCCAGGGGTCATCGAGTGTGACTTCATTCAAAACAACTGTGGTCTCGGTTGAGACCATCTCAATATCGTCCTTTACGCGCTCAGCCAGCGCGGTGTGGCGGCGATCATAGAGAAGCTCGTACCGGTCGATAATCAGGTCTTCATGCTGGCACACGGCGACCGTAGGGCGCCATTTGTTCCAGCGCTTGTTGCCTTTGCCCGCATCGAGCGTGGTGCCAAGGAAACCAATCATGACGGTTGGGTTAGGCATTGTATGACCGATCCAAATTTATAAAATACGATATTATTATCGTTATAATATCAATATTCTCCCAACAGTCAAATGCCAAAATCCACTGTGACATCTTTTATTATTAAACAAAAACAATGGCTTATAAAATAGTTTCATCCTTGTTTTTAAAACTGGCACGCCGCCCGCAATAGAGAGGGTGTAAATGAAACGAAGGAAAATGAAAATGGCAAACAAATCCGTGTTTGCGTCAGTAGTAGGAAGATTACTTCCGCGCCCTGATGCGGTGAACAGCGAAGGCGCCCCGGCGTACAAGCTTACACCAAAGCAGAAGCTAGCCCAGCTTGCAGCAACGGGATGTGTGAACCGTACGTTTTATGCTGAGGCGCGGGAGCAGGTAGCAGAGGTGCTGCCGCTCATTGAAGAATTAGATCCCACATATGTGGCGCAAGTCGCCGTGTACGCCAGGGAAAAGGGATACATGAAAGATATGCCAGCGCTTCTTGCTGCTGCGCTAACGGTGAAAGACCCTGCCCTTGCGGCAAAGGTATTTAACCGGGTTATCGATAACGGCCGCATGCTCCGCAACTTTGTGCAGATCATGCGGTCGGGGGCAGTGGGGCGTAAGTCTCTTGGCTCAGGACCAAAGCGCATGGTGCAAAAGTGGCTGAATGAGGCAACGGACACGATGTTGATCCGGGCGGCGGTGGGCAAGGACCCATCGCTTGCCGATGTGATCAAGATGGTGCACCCGAAGCCAGCCAGCAAAGCCAGAGAAGCTTTGTTTGCGTATCTGATTGGTAAAGACCATGACGCGGCGTTGCTGCCTATTGAGATTAAAGAGTTTGAAGCATTTAAGGAGGACCAAAACAACAAAGTACCAAACGTCCCGTTCCAAATGCTGACAGCGCTTGATCTGAAGACAGGGCACTGGCGCCAGATCGCTGACGATGCCGGATGGCATATGACGCGGATGAACCTGAATACCTTTGCACGCCACGGTGTGCTGAAGGGGTTCCGTACGGTGCGCAAGATCGCAACGCGTTTGAGGGACGAAGAAGCAATCGCGAATGCGAAGGTTTTTCCGTACCAGCTGATGGTCGCATATTTGATGGCGGCGGACACAGTGCCGCGTGTGATCAAGAATGCGCTGCAGGACGCGATGGAACTGGCAACGAAGAACGTGCCAGCGCTGTCAGGTAATGTAGCAGTGTGTCCTGATATTTCAGGGTCTATGAACTGGCCGATCACAGGCTATCGCCCGGGCGCAAGCTCTGTGGTGCGCTGTGTGGATGTTGCGGCCTTGATTACGGCTACCGTTATCCGGAAAAACCCGGATGCAACGGTGCTGCCGTTCCACAATTATGTGGAGCGCGCAAAGTTCAACAGCCGTGACAGCGTTATGACCAACGCTTCAAAGTTGGCGTGCTTGCCTAGGGGTGGCACCAATTGTTCGGCACCTTTAAAGGAGCTGAACCAAAAAAAGGCCGCGGTGGATCTGGTGATCCTGGTCTCGGATAACGAGAGCTGGGTTGACGCGACCCGCCGCAGCGATACCGGGCTTATGCGCGAATGGTCGGTCCTTAAAGGCCGTAACCCGAACGCAAAGCTCGTATGTATCGACTTGGTGCCTAACGGCACAACACAGGCGGTAACACGCGGCGATATTTTGAACATTGGCGGATTTTCCGATGCAGTGTTTGGTGTAATCGCTTCGTTTGCCGGTGGTGATGTGGGGGTCGACCACTGGGTTGGTGAGATCGAGCGGGTAACCGTTTGATCTCCCTTCCCCGGGTGGACTGCGAACAAGAATTTTAAGGCCCAGAGGGGATGCCGTGTGTGATTACATGATTTGTGTTCATACAGCATCGCACACATTTTTTGCCTCTCTGGGCCGAAGTGGCGAAAGCCAGAAAAGGGGCCGCGAATTGAAAAGCGGGGCACCAAAAGCGGGTGAATGCCTGTGGGAATACATTGGGTTAATGCGGAGTTCGAATCCCGCCATCCTTCGGGATGTTTCTCACTGCCATTTGTCACCCAACTGAATTTTAAACGGGTGAATGCCTGTGAGACTACATGGTAGACGCGGCCGGCTTGCCGGTGAGGGAAAGAGTTAATCTTCCCTGTGTGGGTTCGAGGCCCACCATGCCCTTGGGCATGTGGCGGAATAACTGTCTCGCAACTGTTTGTCGCCCAACTATGAGGAACACTTTGCGGTGAAAAACTAGGGCAAATGCCTGCAGGACTACAGGGTAGAGCGCCTCATTAAGTTTGAGGAGGTCGGGGGTTCAAATCCCTCCTTAGTAGCTCAGTTAATATATGTCTTGCTCACACTTGTTGCCCTTTTTTTTGGGAAGAACAGGCTTTTCACGGCAAAACAGGAGATTTGAGATACGGCGAATGCCGGTGAAACTACAGATGTCGCGGGTTCGAGCCTCGCCAGAGTTCAGGCTCTGTAGCTCAGCTGGTAGAGCGGGACCGTTTCACCAAATTTTGTCGCCGTGTTTTGAGATTTGAAACGAGAATTAGAAAGGAACGACTGGGGCGAATGCCCGTGGGACTACATCTCCAAAATAAATGGACACCGGCACAAGCTGGCAGGGGTGGCAGATACTGCCCCTTTAAGGTCCTGTCTCACGACTTTTGTCGCCCTGGAAGCACACGAAAATCGGCGAATGCCGGTGGAATTACATTCACTCCTAAAGACGCGGGTTCAACTCCTGCCGGGCGCGTGTGGCACCCGTAGCACAATTGGATAGTGCAGTAGGCTGATTTCACCAGATCCTTGTCGCCGATGTGCTTTTAAATGCTGGAGCGTAGCCAAATTGGTAAGGCAGTGGACTTTGAATCCGCGTATTGCAGGTTCGAGCCCTGCCGCTCCAGCCACTAAAAATGTTGGAGTGTAGCCAAGTGGTAAGGCAGTGGACTGTTAATCCACGCATCGCAGGTTCGATCCCTGCCACTCCAGCCAAACAGAGATTTGATATTTGATATTTTGGGAGGGCTGAACATTGGTGAGTTCCCTTGACTGTAAATCAAGCGCTTTCGGGCTGTGGCGGTTCAACTCCGTCCTCTCCCACCAAAGTAGAAAGTAAGAACGATGACACAAAATTTTGACCTACATATGGCCCCAGGCGCCGCGCCCATTAAAATGTGGACCCGCGGCGTGCCGGTCGACGAAAAAGCAAAAGTGCAGCTCGCGAATACCGCTAAGATGCCTTTCATTCACAGCCACGTGGCGGTGATGCCTGATGTGCACGTAGGGCTCGGTGCCACAATTGGTTCCGTGATCCCGACGCATAAGGCGATTATCCCGGCGGCGGTGGGTGTTGATATCGGCTGCGGCATGATGGCAGCACGCACGAACCTGACGGCTAGCGATTTGCCAGACAATTTGTTCGGGCTTCGCTCGGCGATTGAAAAAGCTGTGCCGCACGGCATGACGCCTTCACGGTCGCGCCGAAGTGGTGCACGCCGGGACAAAGGATCGTGGGGTGACATCCCGGACCGTTCGCTGGCAGCATGGGGTGATTTGAGCACGGATTTTGATCGGATTACCGAGAAATACCCGCGCTTCAAGAACACCAACAACCTGAATCAGCTGGGCACGCTCGGCACAGGCAACCACTTTGTTGAGGTCTGCCTCGATGAGCACGGCGTTGTTTGGTTTATGTTGCACTCAGGTTCACGCGGGGTCGGCAATGCCATTGGGCGTACTTTCATCGAAATGGCGAAGGAAGATATGCGCACATGGATGATCAACTTGCCTGATACAAACCTCGCATACTTCCCCGAGGGCACAGAGCATTTCGATGATTATGTGTTTGCGGTGACCTGGGCACAGGCTTTTGCGGCCAAGAACCGTGAAGTGATGATGGCGAATACGATCGAAGCTGCGCGCAGCGTGATCGATAAGCCTTTCATGGCCGATATTGAAGCGGTGAATTGTCACCACAACTATGTCGCGCGTGAGCATCACTACGGCGAAAATGTTTTTGTTACCCGGAAAGGCGCGGTGCGCGCTCGTACAGGTGACATGGGCATTATCCCGGGGTCGATGGGGGCAAAATCCTTCATCGTGCGGGGCTTGGGCAACGAAGAAAGCTTTTGTTCTTGCTCACACGGCGCAGGCCGGGTGATGAGCCGCACACAGGCTAAAAAAGAAGTGACCCTTGAAGAGCATATCAAGGCCACCGAAGGCGTTGAGTGCCGCAAAGATAAAAGCGTGATTGACGAAACGCCGTCTGCCTACAAGCCCATCGAAGCAGTGATGGAAGCGCAGAAGGACTTGGTTGAGATCGTCTACACCCTGAAGCAGGTTGTCTGCGTAAAGGGATAATGTTTAAAGTGAAAAAGCTGCGGCGCCCCTTTTGTAAAGGTGGGGCGCTGCAGCAACTGATTGGGGGAACTTATGTCCAACGAATATTTGTTAATAGCCGTCTTTGCGGTTTTGATAGCGCGGCTGATTTATATCGGCTTCCGAACACGTGCGCCGCGCGCAGTCGAAGCGGATGGGCGTCATGGAGCTACTGAGCCTGCGCACACCGGCCACGTTTTGGTGCGGGACGAATTAAGATCTTATGGCTATGTGGCTGAGGAAGACTGGCGTTATTTGCAAGATTATGTCGGGTCTCTTTTCTATCATGATTGGAAGCTTGGTGATTTTTATCACGCGGCTTCCGTAATGCGGGCGATACCGTCGAAGCGGAAGTGGGCCGCATACGACTATATGTCAAAGCGCCGAATGGACACTAGCTTTAGCGCCCCTTCGCGCCCGGGCAAGCCTTCCCTAAGAAACCTGGATAAATTTCCGAGAGAAGTCGGTATGCTTTTGACCACCGCCAGTTCCGGCTATGTCCGTGAAGAGGCGCTCAAGGTTTGGGGGCCTTCGATGGAGAAGGAAGAGTTTGCCTTTATTTTTGCACGCTTGAACGATTGGGTGCAGGTGGTGCGAAAGGCGGCACACAGGATTTTGGAGGCAAAGCTCGCAACTTTGAGCCCATCAGAGGCCTTCGAGCTTATGCCTGGCCTCGCCAAAGTCGCGCGGGGTGGGCGTCATCAGTCTTCGTCGCTAATTGATCGTGCGATAGCGCTGGTGTCGAAAGACAAAGCGTGTTCAGAGGCGCTGATAAAAGGGAATGATCGGGCAGCTGCTCGCGTGTTTTTCGAACAAGTTTGGAAAACACAGGCGCTGGACCAGAAAACCACTTTGCAAGCAGTTACTGCAGCAAAAGATCCTGTATTACGCCGGTCAGTGTTCAAGTTGGCGGTGGAACTACCGGAGGCAGCCTCTGAGGCTGCCTTTGAGCTTTTCGCTGGTGACAAAGACCCCTCGGTGCGTAGCGCCCGTTTGAGGTTTGCAGAGCAATTGGACGTCCAAGTGTTCGAGGAAACCATTGAAACTGGCCTGTGGGATAAACACAGAGGCGTTCGTGACTTATCGCAGTTCTACTACCGCAAGCGGCACGGCGCTGATGCGTTGGCTTCGGTCTATAGGGACTTTTTGCAACGTCCAAGCGAAGCTCAGCGGGAAGTGGCTGTTGCCATAAATGGGTGCACTGAAGCAGGTGTAACGCTGGAAGTCGACGAGCTAGAGAGGTTTTTGGAAAACGGTGAGAATGCGTCAGCGATGGCAGTGTTTTCTCATAGTAATGTGCCTCCTGAATGGGTATGGGATTGTCTGATAGGGCGCCGTGAATATTCACTGAAGGTTTGCAGGGCAGCTGTGGAATGCTTGGTGAATTTCCATTCTGGTTGCACAGCGGATCAGTTGCTAAGCGCTTATGCCGCAAGCAAATCAAAAGAGGGCAAGGCGACGATGCTTGGGTTGGTTTCGAAGCTATCCTTTTGGGACCGCTTCTATGCTTGCCTCGCGCTTTGGACACTGGTGCCGGCTGAGAGAAAGAATGAGCTTCAGTCTGTCCTAAAAAATTGGCTATGCCGCACAGATGTAGGGGCTAAGCCAGGATCGGCGTTGTACGGGAAAATCAAGGACCAGTTGGCGCGACTGGAGAAGTTGGCAGATGAAGATTTGCCACTGAAATCAATTGAAATCGCCCTCAAAGGATGGCGATTGGAATAAGAAAAATGAAAACGACAGACATGATTAAAATTGATGGCAGCCTTGGGGAAGGCGGCGGGCAAGTGCTGCGCACCTCCCTGTCGCTTGCGGTGGTGACAGGCCAGGCCTTCACTATTGAAAACATTCGCGCCGGGCGGCAGCGCCCGGGATTGATGCGCCAGCATTTGACGTGCGTGAAAGCCGCGGCTGAGATTTGCGGCGGCGAGGCCGAAGGTGCGGAGCTTGGCTCCAGCGCGCTCACCTTCACGCCTGGGCGCGTGAAAGCGGGCACTTACAAATTCGCGATCGGTACAGCGGGCAGCACCACACTTGTGGCGCAGACTATATTGCCTGCCTTGATGCTCGCGGATGGGCCTTCGCATATTGAACTCACTGGCGGCACTCATAATATGCAGTGCCCGCCTTTTGATTTTCTCGAGAGGGTCTTTTTGCCCCATATCCAGGCAATGGGCGTGGGCATTGACGTGCGCTTGCATCGTCGTGGGTTTTTCCCGGCTGGCGGTGGCCAGTGGGTGATGGATATTACGCCTGTTGATCGGTTAAAACCTATTGAGGTCACCAAGCGTGGTGCGTTCAAAAGCCTGACGGCTGAGGCGATTGTTTCGCAGCTGCCCAAATCAATCGCTTCACGTGAATTGAAAGTAATCGGTGAGCGGCTCGAACTCCCGTACGAGGCGCTTTCGGTGGTGGAAGACACAACAACGCTTGGCCCCGGCAATATTGTGCAGGTAATGACCGAGTATGAACATGTGGCAGAGATTTTCAGTGGCTTTGGCAAGATGGGTGTATCAGCTGAGAACATCGGTAAAAACACAGCCAAGTCTGCCAAGCGTTTCATCAACAGCGAGGCGGCAGTGGGCCCGTACCTCGCCGATCAGCTGCTGCTGCCGATGGCGCTCGCTGGCGGTGGCAGCTTCACCGCGCTCCGTCCCAGCAGGCACACAACGACCAATATTGACACCATCAAAAGCTTCCTTAAAGTTGACATCAAACTGGTTGAAGGCGATCAGGGTGTGTGGACAGTTGAGGTGGGGTGATGAAGAAAACTGAAATTATGTATATTCAAGACAATAGCGGTTTTACCGAAGGCCCCAGGGTTGGAAGGGTGTCGTTCTCGAAAACTGGCAAAACCCTGTATTATGGTGACAGCGAATTTCATTCCTTGAAAGGATGGGGTTGGAAAGCAAATTATTATGATGAAAATTCACGCTGTCCGGATGCAGGTACTGTTTCACACTATTGGATTTCCGGGTGCAAGAAAGACGGTCAAGATACACTTTATCCCGATACTGTTTTAGTTGATGAGGATGTGCGAGAAGATTACTGGCTCAAGATAAGGAGTTTGCCAGATAGGGTTGGCAATAGCTCTTATCGTTCGGAAGGCAAGCACGCTGGATGGCGAAGGAAAGACTTTAAGCGATAATATGAAGCCACTTGTTCTTTTTGATATTGACGGCACGTTGGCCGATATTGCGCACCGGCGTCACCATGTTATGGGTGAAACCAAAGACTGGGGTGCCTTTTTCAAGCATATGGGTGATGATACGCCCAATCAGCCAATTGTTGACCTGTATAAGGCTTTGCAGGTGTCAGAACTTTATGACTTGGTGATCGTTTCGGCGCGGCCAGACAATAACAGACCCGTCACAGAGCAGTGGCTGGTGTGGAATGGTATCGAGTTTGAGCGCCTGATCATGCGCCCGGCTGGCGACTATCGGCCCGACACAGAAATTAAAAAAGAAATCCTCGATCTGTTGCTTGGTGAAGGCAGAGATATAGCATTCGTTGTGGATGACCGCGACATTGTTGTCGACATGTGGCGCGAGAACGGCATCACCTGCCTGCAGTGCGCTCCCGGCGATTTTTGAGGCGGAACGAATGGATGTAGTGATAGATACCGTCGAGGGTGATAATATTTTAGATCACGCTACTACTGTCTCTTCATGAAGTTCCTTAAGCCCAATGCGTCCTGTTTTGATGAATATCCAGAACAGGGCCACAGTAAGCGGGAAATAAATGGTGAAAACCCAAGGCGCGTACGGGCTGCTTGTGACAAAGCCTCCGCCGAGCAAACCGAACTTTAGTACCTGATATCCTACTTGGCCAGTTGTCCAATTCATTTGAACTGCGCCGAGGCCAAATAGCATAAATCCCAGCCAGCGTTTTGGGCTTTTAAGTTTTTTGCGCATACGGAAGGCATAAACAAAAGTCACCAATATGAAGATGGGGTTGAGAATTAAGGCGGCTAGCATAAGAAGCTGACCAAAGGATGCCTCTGCCAGATCAAAAGCATGGATTTCGCGGAGGTCGCCTTGGAGCGGGGTTAAGTGGATGTTGATAAGGTGTAATTGCTCGGCTTCTTCTCGCAGCACAAGTTGCATATGGAGCCAGGAGGTTTCGAACTGATATTGATACTGGAACGTATAATTTGTGTATCCATTATCCCCGATGCCTTGCGTGAAAACATTCAGCCCGACCAAACCGCGGTCAATAGTGGCTTCCTCGGGCACAAATTTCCACAGAGCTGCAACATCTGTATCAAATGTCTCGTTAAGGCCGTCTGGGTGAAACACAGCCTTAATGCCGTCCAGATCCTTATTCAGTACCAGAGAGCCAATACGGCTGGCTTCAGTGCGAATTTCTTCAGAGGCTAGCTTTTCAGCCATCTCTTCGAACTTCTCGTCGGAAACGCAGCCAGACAGAAATAGAGACAAAAGCGCGATGAGCGCCAGACGCGATAATAACATTGGTGTTCCCCCAGGGTGTTTGCGTCACTTTAGTTTGGCTTTTTGAGAAAACAAGCGGTGGCTGCATTAAAACAAAATAAGAGCCCAAAAATATTCAGCCTGTGAGGGCCGTCTTTTTAGACATTAAGCCCATGACTATCGGGTACAGGTCTGTAGGCTGTATCCCTGGAGCAACAGTGTTGCGGTTTTACACTTGGGTGCTTGCCAACTAGCTTTGCTTTTGGTTGCATGCTGCAACTTCTATCGTTATTCAGGCGGCTCACTTACTTTGTTCATATCGATTTGCCCCAGAAAAGGAGGGTCACATGCAAAACATATCATCACTGACTTCACCTCTTTCTCTACAATGGCAAATGGAATATTTGACATGGGCAATTCAAAATCGGGTGGCAATGGCCGCCTGAGCCTGATCGTCGGTGACCAAACCGACACACTAAATAACAATATTATTAATCAGCCAACCAGCATTACGCCCTGTTTTCAGCGTGCTCTTTCTGCTTGCGGTCTGCGTCCAGTTCAGGAGGCGGATCATGCGTGAAGACATGTTTAAGGTGATCGTCGAACGGCCTCGCTGGGGTGTTCACAAAGCGCCTCGCACCAAACTAAGGCAAGAGCGCACAGGCAAGAGTTTCATCGGGACGAAACGTCAGGCGCTTCAACAAAATGCCTGGACAAAAGAATTGAACGAAAACCTTCGTCCGCTTGAGCGTTACCTTTGGAAGCAGCGGGGGCGCAAATGGAACGATGTTTACAGTGAGATCTGTGCGTCGCTCGATACTGGCAGCACCGTGAAAATGCATGTGCGTGACCATCTCGATGACTTCGTAGAACGCCACATCTGTATCGATCGAAACGGAGAATGGTTGGGTCAACGCGGCATATGGGGGTACCCAAGAACGCCTGAATATTGGCGGGCCGAGCTTTACGTTGATCCAGTTGATGGCGTTTTGAAGGAGGTAGAACGCCTTCGAAAGCGGCTTGGTCTTAAAAAGGTTAGCTATGGGGGCCATCAGCAAAGCTTGATTGAAAACAGGGTCGAACTCAACGCAGAGTATGAGCTTCGCATGATCCGCGGCATTTGGTTCAAAGTGCAGTTTTTCGATGCGCGGTTTGTTGAGCCTCCCGAATTCGAATGTCTTGAGGTGCCTCACCAGCACTATGACGCACGGTGGTGGAATACCCGGCTACCAAACCAGTGGCGGCTGGTTCGGACAAAACGACAGCTTGGTAAAAAAGAACTCAAGAAGTACGGACTGAAAGGAGGCGCTCATGTGTGAAGTATGCGATTGCCGCGTCATCGCGTCAGCCAACAGTTGGATCGAAGGTGAGGCGGTTCGCCAGTTAAAGCTGACGGCCGCCCTGCCGGGCATGAAGCGTGCGGTGGGTATGCCGGACCTGCATCCAGGCAAAGGCACACCAATTGGCGCGGCCTTCCACAGTGAAGGTGTGATTTACCCGCACCTTGTTGGCAATGACATCGGCTGCGGCATGGGGCTTTGGCAAACCGACCTATCTTTGCGTAAATTCAAACTGGATAGGGCCGTGAAAAAGCTCGCAGGGTTAGAGGGTGCATGGGACGGCGATGCTGAACCTTTACTGCGTGCTGGTGGCTTGCCTGCTTCGCTCGCAAGCGATGCTTTGGGTACCATTGGTGGCGGCAACCACTTTGCCGAACTTCAGCGTGCGGACACTGTGGTCGACAAGGAACGTTTTGAAGCCTTGGGTCTCTGCTCCGAACAAGCAACACTGTTGGTGCATAGTGGTTCGCGTGGTTTGGGCGAGGCGATCCTTAGGCGGCACGCAGTAGCATATGGTGCTGAAGGCCTAAGCCAGGGCTCGGTTGTGTTTGATGAGTATATCACGCGGCATAATCAGGCGGTGGCATGGGCGGTGATTAACCGCGCCGTCATTGCTGACAGGTTTATGGCTAAGCTTGGCTGCAACGGCACGCGCGCACTCGATATTTGCCACAATAGCGTTCTACCCAAATCCGGAGGTGGCTGGTTACACCGCAAGGGCGCGGCACCGTCTGATGGAGGACCAGTTGTGATCCCGGGCTCGCGCGGTGCGATCACCTATCTGGTGGAACCTGTCGGCACTGGTGAAAAGGCGCTGCAATCCCTTGCGCACGGCGCTGGCCGAAAATGGAAGCGCAGTGATGCGAAAGATAAGCTTCAGGGCCGTTACAAAGCGGCTGATCTGGTGCGGACAAAATTGGGCGGCAGGGTGATCTGCGAAGACAAAGCATTGATCTTTGAAGAAGCGCCGGAAGCCTATAAGGATATTGAAATCGTGATTTCAGATTTGGAAAATGAAGGGCTGATCAAGGTGATCGCTACCTATAAGCCGCTTATTACTTACAAAACGAGGCGCACATGAGCGAGGCATGGATTTTGATCTCTGCGGGCAGTGGCCCTAAGGAGTGCTCGTGGGTTGTTGGACGACTAGCGAACGCCTTTGAACGCGAAGCAGTGGCCGCTGGACTTAAGGTGCAGATTGTCGGTGAGGAGGCTGAGGATGCGCTTCCGCGTTCTCTCTTGCTGCAGATAAAAGGCAGCGCCACCGCAACGTTCGCTGCAAGTGTGGTTGGGTCGGTGCGCTGGATTGGTGCCAGCCCGTTTCGGCCCAACCATAAACGCAAGAACTGGTTTGTTGGTGTCAGCCTATTGCCAGCCCCCGAAGAAATGCCCGAACTGAAAGATGCTGATATCCAGTATCAAGCGATGAAAGCGTCGGGGCCTGGCGGGCAGCATGTCAACACCGCCGACTCTGCCGTGCGGGCGGTCCACGGCCCAACCGGCATTGCCGTTGTCGCCAAGGAAGAGCGGTCGCAGTATGCCAACAAACGTCTGGCAAAAATCAAGATCGCGGCCATCATGCAAGAGCGCAAAGATGGTGTGTTGGCTGAAGGCAAAGACGGCCAGTGGCGCATGCACAACAGCCTGGAGCGCGGCAATGCAGTGCGCACCTATGAAGGTGCGAAGTTTAAAAGAAAAAGCTGACGTCTTCGCAGGATGGCTTAAATTACAAGTGCGAAAACTGATGATTGCAAACATGATAAGCGCCTTGTTCCCTGAAAGCTAAATAGGGCTTTAGGCGATGAAGGGGAATAGTAAAAGTCTTGCCGTTTTGCCAAGGAGAAATCACGCCGAATCAGTGGAAATATTCGCAAATCGTAGTGATGTATCTCTGATAGGGGCTTCTATTGAGGTAAGGATTTTTAATATATTCTGTTTAAATAATTGAAAACAATGGTTAATTTAGCTAAAACGAATTAACACGTTTTTAATTGTTGACGTGGCGGGTCTGTCTGGCATTAATGAATGCGAATATACACGCTTTCATGGGGCAATCACAAATGAATCTGCTAGACGCCAAAATTACGAGGATTGAACTAGCCCGGTTGGTCGCCGCCACGATGGTAGGCCCAGGAGGTCAGCCGCCTGTAAAATATATCAATAATCAAATAGATCATTTGGTTCGTCGAGGTGTTTTACTGCCAGCAAATAAACCCAGGGCAGGGCAGTCGCTTTACTTCTCGCCGTTTGAATGTGCGCTTTATATGATTGCCGCCTACACTGGCATAACTAGCACCATCGCACTGGATGAGTTGCTAAATTGTTGTCGACAGACATGGGTAGAGGGTGTGATCTTAGATTGCGCCACACTCCGGCAGTCCAAGGAGGATCAACCTCATTTGGCACTGACCCGAACATATATTGGCGAAGATGCAGATCCGGGAGCTAAAGGAATACGCGAACCAATTGCTTATTTTCACGGCCATATCATCGAAGATATTGGTGCGAAAAAAGAGTGGCTACGTCAAGAAAAAGATACCGCAGTTTATCTTGGAACCAAGCACGCTAACTTAATAAATCTACATGCGCTGTTGCAGCCGCTCCGCGCCTTTTTGGAAGTGGAGGACTAGGTTAATGCATATCTCAAACGATGGCTTTTATAGCGAAGAAGAAGTTGCTGAGCGGCTAGGAGTGGTCAAGCGATCAATTCGAACCCTGCGAGAGCGCAAACAGTTGGGATTTATTATAGTCGCTGGAAAAGTCCGTATCCATAAGGATTTCGTCGATCAATTCATAAACAGTTATAAGGTAGATCCATGCCAAGACCAAACAAAGGAGCACACTTGCTCTGGCACAAAAAGAGAAAATTCTGGTACATCCGTGAATTCATCGACGGCAAAGAAAAGCTCAAAAGCACGGGCACGAAATGCCAGCGAGAAGCTGAAGAAAACTTAGCAGAGTTTATTCGTCAGAATAGGAATTCAACGGGCCCCAAAGACCCAAGTCAGTATCTTATCTCTGACGCCCTTGCGAATTTTTGTGAAGACAAAGCGCCGTCATTGGTATCGAGTGCTCGTATAGGCTATGCGCTGGAGCCCTTGTTGGATTTCTGGGGTGAAAACACTGTTGATGCAATCAACGAAACTACTTGCAGAGCATATCAAAAGGACAGGGCCAGATCTGTTGGCACGGTTCGAAGAGAGCTGGGAATATTGCGTGCAGCAATAAATTTTGAACATAGTCATGCGCGAATGACGCATGTCCCGAAAGTATGGCTGCCGGAAAAGCCAGCGGGAAAGGACCGTTGGTTGACGCGTGGCGAGGCTGCGCGGCTTCTAAATGCTGCGCGTCGGACTGAGCATTCCAGACATTACCTGCCGCTATTTATTCTGCTGGGTCTTTATACGGGCGCGAGAAAAGGGGCGATACTGGAATTGCGGTGGGCGCAAGTGGATCTAGTTCAGGGGCGTATAGACTTTAACCCAGCTGGACGAGCTAGAACGAAAAAAGGTCGGGCGATTATTCCCATTCCTGACCGGCTTTTTTGGTTTCTTAAAAAGGCCCGACAACGAGACCCAAGCCAAGAATACGTTATCAACCGAGGTGGTCAGCGTTTGAATGATATCAAGAAAAGTTTTGCGCGTGCGTCGATCGATGCTGGGCTTAGCAAGCCTATGCGGTCCGCAGATGGGCGAATTCTGAAAGATGCTGATGGAAACGCAAAACTGACCGCTGAAGTTTCGCCACATGTCTTGCGCCATACTGTGGGCACCTGGTTGGCCCAAAAGGGCGTGTCTATGCATCAGATCGCTGGCTGGTTGGGGCATTCTAACGAGCATACGACGTCGCTTTATGCGCATCATCATGCCGCTCATTTTGCGGACGCTAAACGCGCGTTCGATTGATTTTAAGGCTACAAAAAAGAAGTGATCCGAACCAATGAGAAAACATACCTATAATCTGTTCGAGTTATGTTCAAGCTACAGGCGTCAAAGCTTGTCAGTTCCCGCTTTGTTCCGCTCGAAAAGCACACAAATGGCAAGGGAAACTCAGTATAGCTTGTTTCCTCCGAAGGCAGAGGTCTCGCGTTCGAATCGCGACGGGTGCGCCTTCGGGCCAGTCGTCCATATTGTCGTAGAGCTTGGCGGCAGAGCGTGACAGTGCCGGGTCGACATCATAAATCACTTGGGTCATTGCGTTCCATTCCTTGAGGGTTTCCTGTGCATCATGGCTGGCAGGGTCGCTACCTACCAGTTTCTCGGTGCGAGCCAATAGTTCGGGCCATGCGGCCTCATGCGCTTTAACGACATGATCCGGTACAGCCTCTTTGGCCGCGACCCAGCGCTCCTTTTCTTCATCCGTGTAAAATTTGTCCCACACTTTTTGCCATTTCTCTTCGCTCATAGCCGATTCTCCCATTTTGATCATATTGCAAACCGTGAACAGATCGGTTTCAGAGCCATTGATTTTGGAAAGTACGTCCTCAACTGCAGCAAGGGCAGTCTTCGCGTGCTCCATCTGCTTGGCCAGCAAACCACGCTGTACTTCAAGCACGGCTTTTGCGTTGATCGCTGCTGAACCAAGCATGGTTTTGATCTGCGAGAGGGTAAACCCCGCCTTTTTTAAAAGTTGGATCTGCTGTAGACGCACAACGTCCGGATATTTATAAACACGTTGCCCGGCTTCGCTGCGTTGCGGAGTTATTAGCCCTTTGCTTTCATAGTATCTGAGCGTTCGAACCGTTACGCCGCAACGCTCTGCCAGTTCTCCAATCAATAACAATTCTGCCTCCTTTTCTACTCACGGATTTCAGCTTTAGGGCCTGACGTACCGTCAGGTGCAAGCATAAAACGTCTTCACTTCTGAAAAAGAAATTATGCCGCGCCCGAGCACAATGTCTTAATTGACGCGGCCCCCGTTCACTCTATAATCCCGGCACCCGCGAGAGGCCATATTTCAATTCGGAGTCGTCTGATGTCAAAGCCCGCCAATTCGAAAAAAATCAATAAAGTCGTGCTTGCCTATTCGGGCGGCCTTGATACGTCGATCATTCTGAAATGGTTGCAAGTAACCTACGACTGTGAAGTGGTCACTTTCACTGCTGATTTAGGTCAGGGCGAAGAGCTGGAACCCGCACGCAAAAAGGCGGAAATGCTGGGTATCAAAGATATCTTCATCGAAGACCTGCGCGAAGAATTTGTGAAAGACTATGTCTTTCCAATGTTCCGCGCCAATACGGTTTATGAGGGCCAATATCTTTTGGGTACAGCGATTGCCCGGCCCTTGATTGCCAAGCGCCAGATCGAGATTGCCAAACAAGTGGGAGCAGATGCTGTTTGTCACGGCGCAACAGGTAAAGGTAATGATCAGGTTCGTTTTGAACTTGGATATTATGCCCTCAATCCGGACATTAAAGTGATCGCACCATGGCGCGAATGGGAATTAAGCAGCCGGACCGATCTGATTAACTTTGCCGAAGAACATCAGATATCAGTACCAACAGATAAACGCGGCGAAAGCCCTTTTAGTGTGGACGCGAACCTGTTGCACACCTCAAGCGAAGGTAAGGCACTGGAAGACCCATGGATGGCCGCTGAAGAATATGTTTATGCGCGCACCGATAATCCGGTCACAGCTCCCGATGTGCCCGAATATATTGAGGTTGAGTTTGAAAAAGGTGATCCGGTCGCAGTGAACGGCGTGGCTTTGTCGCCCGCAATGCTCCTTACAAAATTGAATGAACTGGGCAAAAAACACGGCATCGGCCGGCTTGACTTGCTGGAAAATAGGTTTGTCGGCATGAAGTCGCGCGGCATATACGAAACACCGGGCGGTACCATTATGCTCGCAGCCCACCGCGGCATTGAGCAGATAACGCTTGATAGCGGCGCTATGCACTTAAAAGACGAGATTATGCCCAAATATGCCGAGTGCATATACCACGGTTTTTGGTTCAGCCCGGAGCGCGAAATGATGCAGGCGCTCATTGACAAGAGCCAGGAATTTGTCGCTGGCACCGTTCGGCTGATGCTCTTTAAAGGCGGTGTGCATGTTGTGGGACGCAAAAGCCCTCACAGCCTTTATTCAATGGAGCATGTAACCTTTGAGGAAGATAGTGTTTACGATCAGCGCGATGCGGCGGGCTTTATTAAATTGAACGCGCTTCGCCTGCAGCTTTTGAAGCGTCGTGGAAAAGTGCAGGAGCCACCAAGTTACGATTAGGCAAGGTGAATAGCGCCAATCCTTTTGGGGCGCAGATTTAGATAAAGAAGGGCGAGCATGGCTGATATTTTTACCATCATTGCCCCGGTGTTTATCATAATGATGCTGGGATTTGGACTTGGTAAAACCAATCTTTTCCCGGACGGTGCTTCGGCAGTTCTGATTGCCTTTGTCTGGTATGTTGCTATCCCGGCCCTGATGTTCCGCGCGTTAGCCCCCAAAGCATTGCCATCCGCTGATGAATTGGTATTTGTTGGCACATATTATGGTTGCCTTTATCTGGTCTATACAGCTGGTATGGTGCTGACGCGGCGCTTGTTTGGCTTTACCGCAGCGGAACAGGGTATTTTTTCACTGACATCTTGTTTCGTAAACGGTGGTTTTATAGGCATTCCTATTATGGACGGCGCGTTTGGGCCAGAAGGTGTACGCTTGCTTTTGGTTATCCTTAGTTTTCATACGCTTACCCTTATTCCGGTTACCACCTTCATCATTGAGCGGGCGAAAAAGCTTGAAAATGAAGGGCCAGGGCTGCTGCGCGCCACGTTCAAAAGTGTGCGGCAAAACCCTATTCTCATAGCGCTACTGTTTGGCCTTTTATGGTCGGCTCTATCGCTGCCTTTTCCTAATTGGCTGGATAAGGTGCTTGAGCTACCGGCAAATGCTGCGGCACCTGTGGGCCTGTTCGCAGCCGGGCTGGCACTCTCAAATGTGCGCATTGCCGGAAACCTGAACCATTCGATGCTGTCCGTTGCACTCAAGCTCTTGGTCTTACCAATACTCGTATATTCAGTGGCGCATTTTGTGCTCGGCTTACAGCCAATGTGGGTAGGTGTTGCAACGCTTACCGCGGCATTACCGTCTGGCATGGTGCCGTATACAATAGCCATGCGCTACGGCGTTGGAGCGCGGCGCGCTGCCACTGCCGTGTTGATTTCGACAGGACTGTCGGTAGTGACGCTTTCAGTGGTATTGCTTTTGTTGAAAAGTGGAATGATTTTGTGAGCTACAATAGCTGTAATTGAAATATTGACCTGTCAGGTAAAGTCCGCAGCGATTGGCAGTCGAAAATAACGGACTGTGTTGGGGGATGTGGGAGGGTATCTTGGCCATCTGATGCGCCGCCGAGCTTGGGCATGTGTTGAAGCGCTAAAGTAAGATTTATATTATGGTGCCAGACAAATCAGCGCGTATTTCGATCCGGTTCAAAGCGGCTTTGGCACTGGTGGTGCTTATCTGGGCATTTGATCTGATCTTTGATGTTGTGTCGAGCAAAATGGCACGGACGGACTGTCTGCCGCGAACAGTAGAAACTGTTGATACTAGTGGGTTTTGGACGGTCACTGTGATCTGTGGGAAAATAGTGAAAGCGCCCGAGATAGATGATGACGCATTGCTGGATCCTGTTCAAAGTTAAAAGAAAATTTGATCGCAGCAATAGGGGGTTGACCTATTCTTTTGCATTTAGAGATTATTTGTAATAACTAGTATGTACAAATAATCAAGGATACCCTATGTCCAAACGCCAGACCATCATTGAAGCCGCTAAAAACCTGTTGTGGGAGCAGGGGTTTGAAGCGATGAGCCCTAATAAAGTGATGCGGCTGTCAAGCGCGGGACAGGGCAGCCTTTACCATCATTTTGAAGGCAAAGAGGACTTGGCGCTTACGGCGCTCGGTGAAGTGGATATCGAACTTCGGGTCGCCGCGGACAAAATTTTTGATAAAACAAAAGACCCTCTGGACCGGTTATATGATTATATTCTTGGCCCAAGATCAGAGCTAAATGGTTGTCGTCTAGGGCGACTTTCTTATGAAAAAACTGTATTTGAAACAGATATTTGTACATTAATTGGCAATTATTTTTCCTATATATCACAACATTTAAGCGTAGCGATAGACGATGCCAAGGCGGCTGGCGAACTGCCGCATCACCTTGATGCTGATGCGCTTTCCAAGGCTTTGCATGCTGTTATTCAGGGCGGTTATATATTGGCGCGTGGCACGCATAACCGTGACGATATGAGCAAAGCTCAGGAAGGCGCATGGGCCATGATTGAGGCACTCAGTATCCGGCAATGAATTGATATATCAATATTGTAATAACTGGTAGGTACAATTATGAAGTTATTTTATTCCCAGACCTCACCCTATTCACGCAAAGTCTATTTGCTCGCCAAATCTTTAGGGATGGGCGGCGAAGTAGAATTGGTTTTTAACAATCCGCTGGATAGTGATCCCGCGTTTTTGGCCATCAACCCGCTGGCAAAAGTGCCTGCGCTCGAGCAGGGTGGTAAAATATATTTTGACAGTCCATTGATCGCGGAACATTTATTGACCCTTACGGGCCAAAATCGGGTAGGCGACGCCCATATGGCGGTTTTGCAGGTGCAAGCCCTGGCGGACGGCATCATGGATGCAGCGGTTGCCCTGCGGATGGAAGCGATGCGTCCCGAGGTGCAGCGGTCTCCCATGTGGCAGGACCGGTGGTATGCAGCTATTGATCGCTCGCTCGTTGTTCTTGAAAACAACGTTATAGACACACTAAAGGGCTGGCAGCTGGATAGTATCGCAGTTGCTTGCATGTTGGATTACCTTAATTTTCGGTTGCCCGAAACCGACTGGAAAAACAAATATCCCAAAACTGCGGTCTGGTTTGCAGACGTGGCTGATCGCAAAGACATGCGGGAAACCGATCCTCGCGCCAGTTAAAAAATTGCCAAAAAAGGGCGCCTTTAAGGCACCCTTTTTGCAGCTAATGTGGCCTGTAAATGTTTACCCGAAAATGCCCGCGTAGGGTTGTTCGGAGAAGACTTCTATTCCCCGCGCTGTGCATCACGCAGCGCTTTGAATTCGCTCCCGTCTGTCCAATTTGGCCAAACATAGCTGTCCACCAGAAGTCGTCCGGTCGCATAAAACAGCTCAAGGTCTTCCTCAGCCCCTGAAAGATCCCAAGTAGGATCATATTCATCCGCTGGTTTATGGTAGCGGTTTGCCAAATAATCGGCGCGCATCGCATCAACATAGTCGCGGCCTTTCACACGGTGCGTATTTCCGGCATTTGGGTAAATCATTGGTACGCCCATCTTAGACAGTTCAAAATGGTCCGAGCGGTAGAAATACCCCTTCTCTGGCTGGCTATCAGCAACCAGCACCCGGTCCTGTATCTTGGCGGCTTTTGCCAAATAGCTATCAAGTTCAGAATTACCATAGCCCGTAACTGATATGTCTGTTGTTGGCCCGACAATATTCAGCCCGTCCATATTCAACCCGCCTACGGTGTTTTTCAACGGAAATAAAGGGTGGGCAGCATAATAGGCGGAGCCAAGCAAACCTTGCTCCTCAGCGGTTACGGAAAGGAACAGGACCGATCGCATGGGTTTTGGCCCAGAGGCGTAGGAACGGGCAAGTTCCAACAGCCCAGCAGTACCCGAAGCATTATCCAGCGCGCCGTTATAAATGCCATCGCCTTCTTGTGTGGGATCAGTGCCAATATGATCCCAGTGCGCCATATAGATGAATATCTCATCAGGGTGTTCTTTGCCTTCAACCATCGCGGCTACATTCCTCGAAGTCACATGGTCGATTTTGCTTTTGAAAAAGCTGCTGGCTGTCAGTCCCATCGGAACAGCACGAAATCCCGGTGTCTCAGCCGCTTTGCTAAGTGTCTTGCGGTCAAGTCCGGCGGCCGCAAATAATTTATCCGCTGCCTCTGTGGTGACCCAGCTTTCAATTTCCACAAGGTCTATACCTTTGTTGGCGCGCACCACATCAAATTGCGCACCTGTCCAACTGCTGTCCACAGTGGCCCAAGGATAAGCGGCGGGCAGAGTATCGTGAATGATAATGGCCCCTGCAGCACCGTGCCGCGCGGCTTCATCAAATTTATAGTCCCAGCGGCCATAGTATGTCATGGCGTTGCCACCAAACAGTGCCGGGTTTTGTGTTGCGTAACCGGGATCATTAACCAGCATCACCACAGTTTTTCCTGTGACATCAATGCCGGCATAGTCGTCCCAGCCGCGTTCTGGCGCTGTGATGCCGTAGCCGACAAAAACCAGCTCGCTGTCGTGCACTTCCGTTGCTTCCTGCTCGCGCCGGGTCCAAATAACCATATCGGTGCGATAGGCAAGATCAAAGGTGTTTCCGTCTTTGCTGATGAGTAGTTTGGGCTGATCCAAAGTTTCAATCGATACCAGCGGCACTTGCTGTATGTAGCTGTCGCCGTTGCCTGGCTTCAGTCCGGCATCCTTAAAAACTTTGCTAATATACTGAACGGTTAATTCTTCGCCCACTGTGCCCGGTGCCCGCCCACCAAATTCGTCTGACGCGAGTATTTTTATGTGTGCTCTGAGGCTATCGGACGTAATTTTGTACGCTGCACTTGCAGTGGTGGCGGCTGCCGCTGATTTCTGTGTATCAGACCCGCCCGTTTCGTTTTCGCCGCAAGCGCCCAGCAAAGCACAAGCCGCAGCAATGATAAGTATTTTCTTCACAGTCATAACCTCCCCTAAAAACATTTGCGTCACCGTGTATAAAGCAAGCGGGGAAGTCAATGGCTGGGTTGGTGCACTAACTATTAAAATAAAAAGACCACAGTGGGAAACGTTGCGAACACAACTACCCCACAAACGTGCTTTTCAGTCCGTCCAGCACATATTGGGCAGCCAGCGCGGCGAGGATAACACCTAACAGGCGGGTCAGCACAGCGTTCACAGTGGGGCCAAGGAAATTCATCACGCGGCTCGCCATGAAAAATACAGTCAACGTCATCAGCATCACGGCTACCAGCGCGGCGATAATGCCGCCTAGCGCTACCATGCTGTGGTCATATTCGGCCACCAGCAGCATCATTGTGGCGATGGCACCCGGCCCGGCAAGCAGCGGTAGCGCCACTGGAAACACCGAAATGTCTTCAAAATATTCGTGCATTTCTGTCGCGGATTCTTGCTTGCGTTCGGTGCGTTTTTCAAACACCATTTCAAGGGCAATGATGAACAGCATGATGCCACCTGCAACCCGCAGTCCATCAAGCGAAATACCAAGAACTCCCAAAAAGCGCTCACCGAATAAGGCAAAAAATACCAAAATCAATGTCGCAATAATCGTACCCCTTAGGGCCATCTTGCGTTGGTGAGAAACCGGCGTTCCCTGGGTGAGGCCTGCAAAAACCGGCGCGATGCCCACGGGGTCAACAATTACAAAAAGCGCGACAAACGCGGCGGCAAAGGCTTCATACATTTTGTATCTCCGGGCCCCTTGGTCTTTACAATTGAATGCTATGTTGGCGGCAGGCGGCAGTTACTGTATTTCTGAGCAAACAGGCGATTGTCATAGGCCCAACGCCGCCGGGAACAGGGGTGATAGCGCCCGCCCGCCCGGAAGCGCCCGCAAATTCCACGTCGCCTACAAGCCGCATTTTGCCCTCGCCTCGTTCGGGTGCCGGAATACGGTTGATACCCACATCAATCACGGTCGCCCCTTCTTTGATCCAGTCGCCGCGGATCATTTCAGGACGGCCCACGGCGGCAACCACGATATCAGCACCTGCCACTTCGGCGGCCAGGTTTTTAGTGCGGCTATGAGCGATAGTAACAGTGCAGTTGGCATCTAAAAGCAGCTGCGCCACCGGCTTGCCAACAATATTGGAGCGCCCAACAACCACGGCCTTCAGGCCCGACATGTCGCCGAGGGTATCTTCAAGCATCATCATGCAGCCAAGCGGTGTGCAGGGCACCATGCCGCTGCCGCCTGTGGCAAGCAAACCCGAATTGATGACGTGAAAACCATCCACATCTTTTTCAGGCGTGATCGCTTCGATCACGGCGGCCTCGTTGATGTGCGTAGGAAGTGGTAATTGAACCAATATGCCGTGGATCGCCGGATCAGCATTAAGCGCCTTGACCGTTGCTATCAGCTCCGCCTCTGGGACATCAGCAGGCATTTCACTGTGCACGCTGTGCATGCCCACTTCCGCCGTTTGTTTTACTTTGTTGCGGACATAAACTTCCGACGCGGGGTCGTTGCCCACAATGATAACTGCAAGGCCGGGTGTGAAGCTGTATTTCGCCTTCAAAACCAAAATGTCTTCAGCAACAGCGCTGCGGACGCGCTCGGCGAAGGACTTTCCGTCAATTATTTGGGCGCGGGGTTGGGCGTTGGTATTGGTGGGCATAGCGGACTCCGTGCAGCCTGAGTTTTGTGTTGGCAGCGGGCAGGGTTAATTCGTTAGACCCAAGCCGCGCAACTTGTCACTCAGTGCCAATATAAGTTCGCCCGGCTCGCCTTCAAAAAGGACGGTTTTATACCGGGATTGTTCCCCCGCTATAAGACGAATGCTGGTTTTCGGCAAGCCGAGTTTTTTGGAGAGCAGCTTAATTAGCGCTGCGTTGGCCTTGCCGTTTTCAGGCACTGTGGTAACCGACGCACGCAGCAAGCTTTTGCCATTCACATCGGCCTCAACGCGGGTTAGCGCATTCTTCGATGCTTTGGGTGTTAATTTTACGCTGAGAACCGCGCCTTCACTGTGTGGTTTTATCACCCGCCGAAGAAAAAAGGCTGGATCGATGTTTGGATGAAGATCCTGACAAATTTAATCAGCACCCACAAAATTAATACTGAAAGATCAATGCCGCCTAAATTGGGAATAAGCTTATGGACGCCTCGCCGAATTGGGGCCGCAAGTGGCTCAATAACGCTTTGTAGAAAATGTGATACGCTTTGCACAAATGGCTGATAACTATTGATCACGCCGAAAGCTGTGAGCCAACTGAGGATTACATAGGCGATCAAGAACCAGCTGTATATATCCAAAACCGTATAGATCAGCCAGAATATTGCATACATTTTAATGCCCTCTCTTCCATCGTGGTGGCGCGTTTTGCACGTTCCTTGCACATGATGTAGTAAGTTTAAAGCCCAAATGCAATTGGGCGGCAATAATTGCCGTGATTTTCGAGTCGTTTGAAATGATTTAGGAAATTGATGGGGCAATTATTGCCTAGTGGGCAATTTTTGCCCTCAGCAAGACGAGCAGAAAGCTGGTATAGTGAGCTAAGATATGGCATTTTTTGGCACATCAGTGGGTTTTTCCGGACTATTTGGCCCTTTAAGTAGTCAGCCATCCGGATTTCAGACACAGATTATCGGCGTGGGCAGTTCGCTTCTTGCGGCCGCCATTGATTCAAAGCAAATTAATGCCAGCTTGTTATCGCTCAGTGCGGCTGACCGCGCTTCAATCAACCTTCGCGGCCCCACAGACGCAGTGATCCCCCCCTGGAAGCTTCCTGAGCAGACCAAAACATTGAATCAGCAGGTGCGCGAAGTTCGTCAGCTCACCAAATTTATTGATCTAAAAGCGAAAGACCTCAAAAACCTGTCGAATGACGTGGATACACAGGCAACATTCGCGATCTATAAGGCGCTTTCCAATATCCGAATATTGGCGGACTATGCATCACAAACGGCCACGTCTACAGCTTCTCTGGGCAGGCTGGATCAGCAATTTCAGGCCGGACTCAATGAAGTTAGGAGCTTCTTGTCCACAGCTCAACTGGACAAACTCGATCTGTTCCTCGGCGAAAAACAATATAAAGCCGAAACCAGCACGCGTACCGGCAAAAATAGTACGGGGACAAATGCGTCCTTGATAAATTCTAACCCGAATGCAGCAATCACTGGCTTAACCGGTACCGAGGTCTTTACGGTTTCTATTACAAAAAGCGGCGCCACAGATAATATTTCGATTGATTTAAGCGGCTTAACGGGCACCCTTAGCCTGAATAACGTTAAGGACTATATCAATACCCAGATCGCGGCGCTGACAATATTGGATTCGTTTGGCAATCCGGTGCCAAAAAACCTGACCCGTTTTGATGTTCACCGTGATGGAACAACAGGCAAATATGGGCTGCAAATTGATGGCACCCTTACGGAAGAAGTGAAATTGTCTGCAGCGGTTGCTGCCCCCACCCTTTATGTGGCCTCCAGTGTATCCCAGCTTGATACCAAGTTTGCCACAACAAGTCGCATTACCGAAGTTAACAATTTAAGCGCGGCACTGACAATTGATGACACCACATCTTTTGCGGCGGTGGATTATCAGGCCAGCCAAATCAATAAGTTGGTTGATGCCACCAAAGCGACCACGCTGGACCCAAAAATATCTGCGCTACGGGATAAGTTTCGCGCTACCGCATTGGCGACCGCTGAAGCCGCAGCCTTGGCTGCAGGTACAACCTCAACGGCTACGCCCGTCGTTGATAATACTCTTTCAATCACAAACGTCGACAGCGCGTTTAAAGTGAATGCTGATACAAATTCTAGTCGGGTCGCGGTAGATAGTGAAGGCGGAATTTATGTGGTAGGAACTTCGACTGGAAGCTTTGACCATCAGCTAAATACTGCAACGGGTGCGGATGTTTTTCTTTCGAAATTTGATACCGAGGGCAATGTCGTTTTTTCACGCCTTTTGGGCGTGTCCGGTGATGCTAAGGCCTACGGGATCACTGTTGACAGCAATGATAATGTGATTGTTGTTGGTAAAACTGACAGTGCCCTTTCCACCGCTGATGTGATTGCATCAGATACGATCAATACATCAGATGCGTTTGTCACAAAAGTCAGCAAGCGTGGTGATGAAATTTTCAGGTACCAGCTGGATAAATTTGGAGCATCTGCGGCTTACAGTGTAGCGGTTGATTCCAATAACGATATTTTTGTCGGTGGGTATACAAAATCAGCAATTAGTATCACTTCTGGTTTTTCGGGTGGTAAAGATGCGCTTATTCTTAAGTTATCCGGGGTGAACGGCGCGCTGACAGACTCGAATGTATTTGGCACCAGCGCAGATGAAGTGATTAAGGGTATCGCCGTAGATGCCAGCAATAACCTGGTTGTGGCGACGGAATCGGCTGGCAACGCCGTAGTTTACCGCATTGATGGTACCAATTTAACCAACCAGACGAGTAGCCTGAATTATGGGAGCCTTGGTATAGGAGGTTCCGTTCAGGGCATCGCTATCGATAACGTCAATAACGAGGTTTATGTGACTGGTATTACAACCAATGCCAGTCTTAATGCTGCAGGTGCGGCAACTGTGAATGAAACAGCGAAAGGTGGATTTGAGGGTTTTGTGAGCGGTTTGAACTTGGTGGGAACAACTAGCTTGACCGCAGATTTTACAACCTACTTATCCACAACAGGAACAGACCACCTTGCTGATGTTGTGGTTGATAACCAAGTCGTTTATGTAGCGGGTACCACATCGGATGCGTTGCCTGGTGAGATTGCTAAAGGGGCTACGGATTCTTTTGTGGCCAGAGTGAACGGCGCTACTGGTGTGCTTGAGGATATTAATCAATTCGGTGAAGGGCTTGCTCGCCAAACAGCAGGAGGTTTGGCCTTTACAAAGAAGGGCAATTCAGTTCTGGAAATTCTGGGACTGCCTACGGGCACGATTGCTGGTGATCAAACGCTTAATGTTCAGACCCAAACCACCTCTAAAGTTGGTGATTTTTTCTATCTTTCCATTGACGGTGGCAAGAAAAAGAAAATTACGCTTCAAGACGGTGATACTTTCAATGATTTGAAGCGTAAAGTGCGCATTGCGGGTTTTGGTAAATTGACAGCAACAATCTCTGGTACTGCCGAAGGGTCTAAACTGGAAATCAGCGCGCTGGATGCGGGTGTGCCGATTGATATTTTGCCGGGAACGGGGGGCCGTGATCTTTTGAAGCACATCGGGCTAACGCCGGGGAAATTGCTTCCTAAAGATGTAATTTTTGGCCTTAACGGAAGCAAAACTTCAAATGTGTCGGCTGACCCCAATAATTTGGGTGGCTCCTTTGCTTTGGGGCTGGACGGTGCATTACATATCAAGAATAAAGCAACAGCCAAATATGTATTGGGTCTGCTAGACAAAGCTATCACCAATACGCAACGTGCTTTTCGTTCGTTGACGTATGACCCGCTAAAAGCGCAGCTCTTGAATAATAAGACGGCGAATGGACCTGTACCCCAGCATCTGCAAAATCAGCTCGCTAATTTTCAGTCTGGCTTGGCGCGGCTTCAGTCGGGATCATCATCCCCCAGCGTTAGTTTGCTGGCATAAAAACCACCTCTGACCATAGCTTTGCCTTGGTCATCTTGATTTATCTGACAATTCTTATGTATGAGAAGCGCGGTACAATGTGGGCGCGTCTATTCGGGGTATAACGCTTGGTTTTGGCTAATAAAAAACCCGCCGAAGCGGGTTCTTTGCCTCTCGAGTGGTACGCGGGAACAGGTGCACGATTGGGGGTCGAGTAAATATTTACCCATCCCCGCACCCCTGCTCGAGAGGCACTGTCAACCAGTACAATCTTTGTGCCAAGCTCATTGTTTTGGTTTTTGTGTTTATGTTACAATAGGGTAGCAAAATAAAATGAAGGTAGAATAGAAAATTGTCTTCATTTTATCGTAATATACAACAACAAAATATCTTATATAGAGATTTATATCGCAAATAAAGACAATTTCCAGACCCAAACCAAACTTGTAAACCAGAAACTGTTCAGCTGTTATTAATTGCGGGAATGATAAGGTTGCATGTGACGATCGCGGCGTAGTTAATTTGGGTATTTCTTGGCACCTGGCGTTTTCTGATGAAGGTTTGAATTTAATGAAGTAGGGTTAACAAACCCCTTTGCAGTGAGAGAGGAACCTTCTTGTGTTGTTACGTTTTGTTTTTTGCCTTTTTTTGGTGCTAGGCCCTTTCGATACCCTGGCTTTTTTAGGCTTCGGTGCAGTACCCGCATGGGCGAAAGGTGAACAAGCTGCGGGTGAAGTCATGGATGAAGGAAAACACAAGATAACCTTCCAGCCCTTTGAGGTTATGTTGTTGAGGCGCGGTAAGGTTAAGGGGGTTGCGGACATTCAGCTGGTTTTGCAGCTTCACGAAAACCAAGATTATGAACGCCTAAATACGTTGAAGCCACAATTGGGTGCTGATATAGCAGCGGCACTTTCCAGCTTGGCTCGGCAGTATTGGGATGTGAACAGGCCTATTGATCCGGATGTTGTTAGTAACTACCTCAAGCCAATTGTAGCCCGTAGGGTTGGAGCTGATAAATTGGACGTCTATGTATTAAGAGCCCTTATTACACCAAAATAAGCCAAAAATGCTCGTGAAATACTGTGATAGTTTTGTAACAGGTGCCGCGCTGAGTTTAGCGCTAACCGCCCAAAATACTTGACCAAAAAACCTATTGTTATATCCATTAAGCACGGGAAAGTTTTAGCATAATTGTTAGGCTTTAATTTGGTAAGTATTGCCACCAACGAACATGAAAATATTCGAATGGAATGGCATGGGGAGATAAAAACAATGAAACCATCAAACCTATTAAGAAATTCCAGTGTCATCGCCGTGTGTGCCATGATGGGCCAGGCTTGGGCCGGAGCTGCAACCGCGCAGGATGCGCAATCTGATGATGACGATGGCGGCAGTGTACTGTTCGAAGAAATTCTAGTCTCGGCTACAAAAAAATCAACTGCACAAGCTGCGCAGGATGTGCCGATTGCAATAACAGCCTTTAGCGAACGCCAACTTGATGCGCTGCATTTCCGCGATATCAGCAGCCTGTCATTCAAAATGCCTAACGTCGGCCTGGATGATATTGGCACCGCGCGTGGCACAGCCAACTTTACAATTCGCGGATTGGGCATCAACAGTTCAATTCCATCCATTGACCCCACTGTTGGCGTTTTTGTTGATGGTATGTATTTGGGCCTGACAGCCGGTGCGCTGTTTGATCAGTTTGATGTTGAGAGCATTGAAGTGCTGCGGGGTCCACAGGGTATTTTGTTTGGCCGCAACGTTGTTGGTGGTGCAGTGCTGTTAAACACAACCCGCCCAAGTTTTGAACAAAGAATTCGCGCCAAAGCTTCATACGAGAGCGGCAATAACTTCACAGCTTCTGCGGTTTATTCCGGCCCAATATCCGATAAGGTTGCCATTAAACTGGGCGCCTATTATAATAACGATGGCGGTTATTTCACCAATCTCGCTAACGGCAATGATAGCTTTGGTAAGGCGGAAACCTATATTATTCGTCCGGCCGTAACGTTTCGCCCTACAGACACCTTTGAACTGACACTGCGTTATGAGCACGGCGACAGCGACGGTGATGGCCCTGCTTCGCAAAACCATGGCCTTTTTGGCCGCGATACCTTTGATTTCTCGATCGATGAAGAAGGTTTTTATACCCTAAAATGGGATCAGGCCATCGGTGAAGCCAATGTTGATGTTAGCTTTGGTGACGGAACAATCACAAACATTATGGGCTGGCGTCAATCTACATCGCGCACAAACGGCGATATTGATGCAACACCTAACTTCTTTTTCCATGCCCCTTCCGCAACAGATGCAGACCAGTTTAGCAACGAGCTTCGTTACTCTGGCCGTTTTGACGATAAACTCGATGTAACTGTGGGCCTCTATTATTTCACCCAGGACATCGACTATTTCGAACGTCGAATTTTATTTGGCGGGGCCGCCGATTTTTCGGGTGGCGGTATCCAGAAACAAACCACCAAAGCGGCATTCGCACAGTTTGACCTAGACTGGTCAGATACATTCACAGTAACAGCCGGCTTGCGCTATACTGAAGAAAATAAAAAAGCAGAGATCACAACAATTGATGGTGAGAACCGGTGTGATAATGCTTCAAGAACTTGTACGCCTAACTTCCCGGGCGAAGCTTTTGAGGGGCCCCCTGAAAAAAGTTGGTCAAATTTAGCGCCAAAGATTGGCTTCCGTTGGCAGCAATCAGAAGACACACAGTTTTACGGTTTTTGGACGCAAGCCTATAGATCAGGGGGGTATAACCTTAGAAACACAGATGAGGATGCTTCACCTGGTCCATTTGACCCAGAAAAACAATCTTCTTTCGAGGTTGGCTTAAAGCGTGACAACGAAGATAAAACGCTGCGCACAAACATCTCAGTCTTTTATAATAAAATCACCGATATGCAACGTGAAGTTAACAGGGCGGATCCAGTCGCAGGTGTCGTTCAGATTATTGATAATACGGCTGACGTCCGGATTTGGGGTTTCGAATTTGAAGCACAGGCTCAGTTGTCACCAGAGCTGACCTTCACAGGCAGCATAGGCGTTTTGGACTCCAAATATAAACGTGTGCTCTTTGATATCAGTGGCGACGGTGTTGTGAATGATCAGGATCTTGCGCTTGAATTGCCGCGTTTGGCACCGCTTACATATGGCATGGGTCTGTTGTATGATGCGCCGATTGAAGATTGGGGAAATTTGTTTGCGTCTGTAAACTATAATCACCGCGACAGCTCACCCTATACTGATGACAATAAAGGTCAGTTGAACGGTGCTAATATCCTTGATGCCAATATTTCTGTGGAATTTGAAGAGTACGGCGTGACACTTTCCCTTTACGGCAAGAACCTGCTGAATGAAGTGACCTTTGGCGGTGATACTCAATTGCCGTTTTTCACGGGCTCCACCTTCTCCCCGCTCAGCAAAGGGCGCATCTACGGGGTGGAAATGCTGTTTAGCTTCTAATAGAGCGCGGCAAAAGACGAGATTAAAAAGGGTGAAGCCAGTGGCTTTGCCCTTTTTTTATTGAAAAAGGACTATACCGCACGCCCACCCAGTGTGATTCGTCAGGATGCGATCTTTGCCCTCGCCGCCAGCGCGCCGAAGGTTATCAGCTGATCAAGTGACTAACCTCAACAGATATTTGCCCGCTAATACGTATGTATGCTACGTTCAAAAAACGATATTGACGTTACGGAATACAATGTTTTTGGATATTCAGGCCTGTGCGCGAATGCCACAATGCTCAGGTTTCTGCGCGGTTTAATGGGCTTTTGCCAAAGAATAACTTGACCTTCATCAAAGCGCATTAGATCATTTTAATGAGATGCCTTAAAAGGTTGGTTGCCGATCATACTGTTTTGTTGCCAGAGCAAAACAGTAACCATGTGATCAAGGCCAGCCACAAGCACGGGAAATCAAAGGGGAGTACTTTTATGATAAATCTAAAAGGGCGCAGTTTTCGCGCTCAACTTCTAGCATCAGTCGCAATTGGTTCAGTTTCGTTTACGTCTGCGGGCGCTATAGCACAAGACCAAGACAGTGATGATGAAGGTTTCACACTCGAGGAAATACTGGTTACAGCGCAAAAGCGGCCTAAGACGCTGCAACAAACGCCGATCGCTGTTTCGGTAACGGGTGCTGAGACTATCGAGCGCGCGCGCATCCTTGATATTTCTGATCTTCAGTCGGTTGTGCCATCGCTCAGGGTGTGGACGCTGCAAACATCATCCAATACAAATTTTGCGATCCGTGGTTTTGGTAATGGCGCGAACAACGCAGGTATTGAGCCTTCAGTTGGCGTTTTCATTGACGGCGTTTACAGATCACGTTCTGCGGCTCAAATTGGCGATTTGCCAAGGCTTGAACGCATTGAAGTACTGCGCGGCCCGCAAAGTACACTTTTTGGTAAAAATGCGTCTGCTGGTGTTATTAGCATCGTAACTGCCGCGCCTTCTTATGAAACCGAAGGCGGCATTGAAGTCAGCTACGGGAATTATGATCAGCGCACGGCAAAGGCCTATATTACCGGCGGCCTGACAGATACTCTTGCTGTTAGTCTTTCTGGCGGCGTCAATAAGCGCGATGGTTACAATAAAAGCCTTAATGGCCTTCCCGCCATAAACGACCGTGATCGCTGGAATATTCGTGGTCAGGCCTTGTGGGAGCCCTCCGAGGACGTAAGGTTTCGTCTGATCGCCGATTACGGCGAGATTGACGAACTATGTTGTGCTGTAACCAACGTTGTCAACGGCCCGACTGCTGGGGCCATTCAGCTTTTGGGCGGTGTTGTTCTTGATGATGCTGATCCGTTCTCCCACACAACACCTATCACTGAATTGCCGATCAACCAGGTTGAGGACGGCGGTGTTTCCCTGCAGGCAGATGTTGACTTTGAAGGCTTCTCACTAACGTCGATTTCGTCGTATCGCAGCAACAATAGTTTCAATGATAGCGAAGCTGATTATACTAGCCTGGAAATTCTTGATAGCGCCAATAACAGGGCGAATATTGATACTTACACTCAGGAAATTCGTTTAACGTCCACGGGCGAAAACACAATTGACTGGATGGTTGGTGCCTATTATTTCAAAGAAAACATCACTCAGGTTCAAGGGCTTGAATACGGCAATGATTTGCGCGGCTATTTTGATTTATTGCTACAGTTTGGCGGTGCTCCTGCTGGTATATTGAGCACGCTAGAGGCGCTTTCTAGTTCGCCCGCAGGCTCGTTTTTTAACGGTGATACAACAACAACCGAAACCTTTACGCAGGATGATGAAGCTTACTCGGCTTTTGCTACGGTTGATTTCCACTTGAGCGACCGGCTGACCCTCACGGGTGGTTTGAACTATACCAAAGACAAAAAAACAGTGACAGGCAGTACGGTGAATGGGGACGTTTTTTCCTCAATTGATCTCTTTGCTGTCAACGGCGGCTTGATACCATCTGCTTTCTTTGGGCAAGCCTTCTTCGACAATACAGGCTTGGCACCAACACCTGACAATATCGCCTTTATCGAATCTGTGGCACCGGGTACGTCTGCGGCAATAACAGCCGGCGTGAACTCTTCTATCCAGACATTCCAGGGCCTTCAGTTCCAGCCACAATTTCTTGGCTATCCAAATGCCGTTCAGGACGGTAAGTCGGATGATGACAAACTAACCTGGACAGCCCGTATTGCTTATGAAATGAGCGATAATGTGAATGTGTATTTCAGTGCTGCAACTGGATATAAATCCACATCCTGGAACTTATCACGTGATGCTCGGCCGTTTCAATCGAACCAGGGTGCTCTTGAAAATGCGGGGCTAACGCTGGCTAACCAGGCATATGGTACGCTGTTTGCGGGCCCTGAAAATGCTACGGTTTATGAATTTGGTTTGAAAGCACGCTTTGATAGAGGCGCTATTAATATCGCCGTATTTGATCAAACCATTAAAGGTTTCCAGTCGAACATTTTTGTAGGCACGGGCTTTGTGCTTGGTAATGCTGGCCAGCAATCAACCAAAGGCATTGAAGTGGATGGAACATGGGTGCCGACGGAGCATTTTGAATTCCGCGTCGCAGCTTCGTTCCTTGACCCGGTTTATGATTCCTTCCCAGATGCGCCTGGTGGTGATCTTTCAGGTAAAGCGCCTGCGGGTATTCATAAAACCAGCCTGTCACTCTCTGGTTCCTATTTCTTTGATATTTCAGAGGGTACATCCGGGTATTTGCGCGCTGACTACCAGTATGAAAGTGACGTACAGGCCGTTGATAATATTCCAGAGGTTAGTCGTTCAGTTAACACTGTAAACGCGAGCCTTGGTTTTGAAATGGAAAATGGTCTTAACCTAAGTATCTGGGGCCGCAACCTGTTCAATGATGAGTATTTCTTGAGCGCGTTTCCTGGTGTTATTCAGGCAGGAACAGTGAATAGTTATACCAATCAACCACGCACCTACGGCGTATCGCTGGGTTATAAATTCTAATACGCTAATCGTAGAAATATGAAAAAAGGCAGCTCTGGCTGCCTTTTTTTGTGCCTGCCACGATTGGTGGGATGCCTGCTGCCTTCATAAGTGAAGCGCTGCTGGATCAGATGTGTGGTCCCGGGAATACGAGGCAACCTTTACGCGCGGGCCATAGGCCTGATTGGCGGCATACCAAACTACTATGTTGGCCATACAAGGGCGCGACTTTACCGTTCGAATTGAAAAATTAAATTGTTGCAGTTTTGTTATATTTTTGTGACGGTAGGCGCACTTGGGCTTGTGAGGGAAAAGCCTGCGGGGATGCAACTTGGGACGTTTCTGACAGTAGTTTAAACCTGTTTATTTGAATCACTAATAATATTAGGAAGCTTGGGCTTTTATAGGGGTAGGGAATGGTGAACCATAAGATCGATAGTGATCTGAAAAAAATTCAGGGCTTTATGTCGGGTGCGCGTTCGCAAAGTAAAACCTTAAGAAACTTGGGGTTCGCCCTTGTTTTCCTGGTTTTGGTTTTGGTTTATGCCGTGCTGGAACAAGGCGGGGGCGGTACGGGCGTATTTGTTGTCGCTGCAGCCGTCATTGGTGCTTATATGGCGATGAATATAGGCGCAAATGATGTTGCTAATAACATTGGCCCAGCCGTAGGGTCGGGTGCTCTCACCATTTTTGGCGCGCTGGTTATTGCAGCTGTTTTCGAGGCTGCGGGCGCTTTAATAGCTGGCGGGGATGTGGTGTCTACTATTCGAAAAGGTATTATTGATCCCGCAGGCATGGCTGACCAAATGACTTTCATTTGGGCTATGATGGCAGCACTTTTGGCGGCAGCACTATGGCTAAACTTAGCAACATGGTTCGGCGCGCCAGTATCAACGACGCATTCAATCGTTGGCGGTGTAGTAGGGGCGGGCATTGCCGCAGCTGGAGCCTCCAGTGTAGCTTGGGGAAAGCTTGGGTTGATCGCGGCAAGTTGGGTGATTTCGCCGGTACTTGGGGGGGTGATAGCTGCGGCATTTCTATTTTTTATCAAACGCATGATTTTAGGCCGAGACGACATGCTAGAAGCCGCGCGCACATGGGTTCCTGTACTCATTGGTATTATGGCGGGTGCTTTTGCTATGTATTTGACGATGAAGGGGCTCAAGAAAATTTGGAAGCCGGATGCGGCGGTTTTGTGGCTAATTGCCCTTGGTGGATTTGCCATTACATGGGTGATCAGCAAACCTATGATAGCCAAGGCATCACTGGGCCTCGAAAACCGTCGCAAGAGCATCGCAAAGCTCTTCACGGTGCCGTTGATTTTTTCGGCTGCACTATTGTCATTCGCACACGGTGCCAATGATGTCGCAAACGCGGTGGGTCCGCTCGCGGCGATCGTTAGTGTAGCTGGAGAAACAGCAGTTGGCGGTGGAAAAATTGCTCTGCCATTATGGGTAATGGTTATTGGTGCTGTTGGTATCTCCATTGGGCTGTTATTATACGGCCCAAAGCTGATTAGAACAGTGGGTTCAAAAATCACCAAGCTAAATCAAATGCGGGCTTTCTGTGTTGCGCTATCTGCCGCGATCACGGTGATCGCGGCAAGTTGGCTCGGCCTGCCGGTATCTTCAACCCATATTGCGGTTGGCGGTGTTTTTGGTGTCGGATTTTTGCGTGAATATATTCAGAACCGCGAAACCAGAGGGCGGGGAGATGTTATTGAAACCCTCAAAGCGCAGAAAAAATATGACAAGCGAAAGCTGGTTCGCCGCCGTGAAATATATACTATTTTAGCAGCGTGGGTTATTACTGTGCCAGTAGCGGGGCTGATGTCCGCTGGCTTGTTTTTTGGACTCTATTATACGTTTAGCAGCCAATAAATTTACGCTGTGTACCCTCGAAAGGGCAGCGTCAGCTGCCCTTTTTGATATTAGTGCGCCTCTTCCCAGTTTTTGCCGATGCCACAGTCAACGGTCAAAGGTACGCTTAAATTAATTGCGGGGTTACAAGCGCTTTCCATCACTTCGCGGATTATGGGGAGAGCGTCAACTTCTCTGCCGTTTGGCGCTTCGAAAACCAATTCATCGTGAACCTGCAATAGCATGCGTACATCGCTCAAGCCTGCGCTCTGTAACGCTGCTGGCATACGGATCATTGCGCGTTTTATGACATCGGCGGCAGTGCCCTGAATTGGCGCGTTGATGGCTGCGCGCTCCCCAAAGCCGCGTTTCATCGGGTTTTTATCTTGCAGTGATGGTACATGGCATTTGCGGCCAAACAACGTCTTTACATAGCCGTGGCTCTTACCATACTCAATAGTTTCGTCCATATAGGCGCGGATGCCGGGAAATTTCTCAAAATAAGCGGCAATATATCCGGCAGCCTCTTTACGTCCGATATCCAGCTGGCGGGCTAGCCCAAAGGCCGAGATGCCATAAATGATACCGAAGTTAATGGCTTTGGCTTGGCGGCGTACCATTGGGTCCATGCCTTCAATCGGCACCCCGAATACTTCGGACGCTGTCATGGCATGAATATCGGTGCCTTTGGCAAACGCTTCTTTTAGGGCATCAATACCAGCTATATGGGCAAGAATCCTAAGCTCAATCTGGCTATAGTCGGCAGCGATCAAAATATTCCCGGGTTCAGGGACAAACGCTCGGCGGATTTTTCGCCCTTCTTCGGTACGGATTGGGATGTTTTGCAGATTTGGGTCATTGGATGATAAACGCCCCGTGGTGGTGGACGCCATATGATAACTGGTATGCACTCGGCCCGTTTTACCATCAACCTGTGCGACCAACGCATCGGTATAAGTGCTTTTCAGTTTCGAAAACTGGCGGAACTCCATAACTTTTTTAGGGATTTCATGGCCCTCAGCAGCGAGTTTCTCGAGCACATCTGCATTGGTCTGCCAGGCACCGGTTTTAGCCGATTTTTTCCCGCCCGGCAGCTGTTGCTCGTCGAATAATATTTCGCCTAGTTGTTTGGGTGAGGCAACATTGAAAGGCCTGCCAACCAATGCCTGAATTTCTTTATCCAGGCGTTCAATACCGATGGCAAACTCGTTCGACAAGCGCTGAAGTGTGGGCACATCTACCCTTATGCCTTCGCGCTCCATCGCTGACAATATAGCCGCCAGCGGGCGTTCCAGCGTTTCATAAACGGTGGTCATTTTTTCTGTAGATAAACGCGGTTTTAGCACTTTATAGAGCCTAAGCGTCAGGTCAGCATCTTCACTGGCATATTCGGTGGCTTTATCCAAAGGCACCTGATCAAAAGTAATCTGGTTTTTACCCGCACCGGCTACCTGTTTGAAAGGGATGGGGCTGATGTCGAGGTGGATGCCCGAAAGCTCGTCCATACCATGCCCGTGCAGGCCTGCGTCCAATATGTATGATATCAGCATTGTATCATCAATAGGGGCGACATCTATGCCCTGCCGTGCGAGGATCGACATGTCGTATTTCAAGTTTTGCCCAATTTTTAAAACGGCGGGATCTTCGAGCAGGGGTTTTAGGGCAGCAATTACGTCGGCCTTGGCCAGTTGATCCGGTTTTTCCGCCAACAGATCATTACTGTTTTCGCCGTGACCTACCGGGATATAACAGGCTTTGCCGGGTTCGATGCATAGGGATATGCCCACAAGATCAGCGGCAGTGGCATCCAGCCCTGTTGTTTCCGTATCAATAGCAATTTGGCCAGCCTTGTAGGCATTCATAATCCATTGATTGAGGCTGGCAGCATCATTCACGCAGCTATATTTAACCGCAATACCTGTGACGTCTTCGCTCAAAGGGTCAGCCGGTAGATCAGCGCCCCAGGTGTTGATAGCTTTGACCTTTAACGAACGAAAATCCTGTGCGTCTAGAAAGCTGATGAGCTGCCCGACATCGGGCGTCGTTAGGCTGAAACTGTCTAGCGTGGTTTCAGTGGGTACATAACGTTCCAGCGTTACCAGCTCCCGGCTCATGCGGGCTTGATCAGCAAATTCGATCAGATTTTCACGACGCTTGTTTTGTTTTATCTCGTGTGCACGTTCAAGCAAGGTATCCAGATCGCCGTATTCACTGATCAACGCTGCAGCTGTTTTAATACCTATGCCAGGCACCCCGGGCACGTTATCGGCGCTGTCGCCTGCCAGGGACTGTACGTCCACTACCTTATCCGGACCCACACCAAATTTTTCTATCACACCACTTGCGAATGTGCGGATATTTTTCATCGTATCAAATTGGTCAGTGCCCTCATCCAAAAGCTGCATCAGGTCTTTGTCTGAACTTACAATTGAAACCTTCCAGCCTTTTTCGCGGGCCTGGCGGGTATAGGTTGCGATCAGGTCATCCGCCTCAAATCCTTGCATTTCAATGGAAGGCAGGCCGAAAGCTATTGTCGCTTCGCGGATGATTGAAAATTGAGGTATGAGGTCGTCAGGCACAGGGGGGCGGTGCGCTTTATATTCAGGATAAATATCGCTGCGAAAGGTTTTGCGCGATGTATCGAAGATTATTGCCAGATGGGTGGGTTTGTCGGTATCGTCCAAATCGCGCAGCAGTTTCATGATCATGTTGGTGAAACCGTAAACAGCACCTACGGGCGTGCCGTCGCTCCGGGTCATGGGTTTGCTGCCATAGGCCATCGCATGATAAGCCCGGAAAATATAACCCGAGCCATCAATTAGGTATAAATGTTCACTCACGTCAGCCATTGCCTGTACCTCTGTTTACCCGGCGCTGTGAAAGGCGCGGCTTTTGTGGATTATTCTTTAGCCGTATGCGAAGCGCCACCTTGCAAAATATAGCGCCGGTCACAATATGGACAGTCTACTTGGCCGTGATCGTCCATTGTCAGGTAAATACGAGGATGGCCAAGGGCACCCTCGTCGCCGTCACAGGCCACCTTTTTTGTGGCAACAATTTTAGTTTCTGGTGCGTCAAGCGTCATGGGTTTAATCTCTCTAGGAATTGATCTCGGTCACAGGGAAATCAATCTATAATACAATCGGCGTAGGCCCGACAAGCGGCGCGGTGATGATGGTGAAATAAAAGTATGGGCAATGGCCCTGTTCCGTCCCTTTCAGGCGGTAAATTCGAAGGAAAAGTTTGTGAGCAGCAATGCAGTTGAGATCAAAGGACTAACCAAAATCTATAAAGGCCGGGGGGGTGCCAAAGACAAATTGGCCTTGAAGGGCGTTGATCTTGAAATTCCACGTGGTTCGATGTTTGGTTTGCTGGGCCCAAACGGCGCGGGTAAATCAACAATGATCAATATATTGGCGGGGCTTGTTAACAAAACCGAAGGCAGCGCGTCTATTTGGGGTTTTGATATTGATAAAAGGCCAAGAAATGCGCGCGCTAATATTGGTGTGGTGCCGCAAGAATTGATGTTCGACGCGTTTTTCACGCCGCGTGAAATGCTTGAGGTGCAGGCTGGTATGTACGGGGTGCCAAAATCCGAGCGGCGAACCGATGAACTGTTGAAAGCAGTGCATCTATCAGAACAGGCAGATGCCTATTCGCGCTCGTTGTCGGGTGGGATGAAGCGGCGCTTGCTGGTTGCCAAGGCTTTAGTGCATAATCCACCGGTATTGATCCTTGATGAACCCACTGCGGGTGTGGATATAGAACTGCGGCAGCAGCTATGGGAGTATGTGCGCGAAATGCATGCGCGCGGCACAACTGTTATTTTAACGACCCACTATTTGGAAGAAGCAGAACAGCTCTGCGATACCATTGCCATTATTAACCACGGTGAACTTGTATGCTGTGAGCCTACCAAACAGCTTTTGCAGCGCATTGACGAGAAAGAGATTACCCTTCAGATTGCTGAAACACTGGATGCAATACCGCCTGAGCTTGCCATTTTTAAAAGTGCGCTTAAGCCGGGCAACAAAATATCGGTTCAGATTAACCAATCGGACGCCAACGTGGGCATGGTTCTGGCAGCTGTCCAGAAAGCCGGATTAACGATCAATGATATTTCTACGGACGAGACTGATTTGGAGGACATATTCCTCCAGCTCACGAGCGCTAAGGACGCTGCTGCATGAAACGAATCTATGATGTTGTCATCGTTGGCTCAGGCGCCGCCGGGCTGACCGCTGCTTTAAAACTCGCACCTGAAATGCGGGTCGCGGTGCTGTCTAAGGGCAAGATGGCGGATGGTTCTACGCGCTGGGCGCAAGGTGGCATAGCGGCGGTACTGGAAGCCACTGACAGCCTGCAATCCCATATTGATGATACGCTTGTGGCGGGGGCGGGCCTGTGCGGTGAAGAGGCTGTGCGCTTTGTTGTTGAGCGCGGCCGGGATGCCATTGAAGGGTTAATCAATCTGGGGGTTGAGTTTGACCGTATCAATCAAGCACATGAAGACGGCTATGACTATCATCTAACGCGGGAGGGCGGCCATAGCCACCGGCGCATCATCCATGCGGCAGATGCCACGGGCAAGGCTGTGCAAGCCACGCTAAACGAACGTGTGATGAAGGATTCCAACATTGATGTGTTTGAAGAGCATGTTGCCGTTGATGTAATCACGAATAGGCATTTGGAAAAACCTGGCAGCTACACTGAACAGGCGCACGGCGTGTATGTTTTGAACTTGCAGAAAAACCGGGTTGAGACATTTTCGGCACGAGCGACAATCCTTGCTACAGGGGGGGCCAGCCGTGTGTATCAATATAGCAGTAACCCCGACGCCAGCACTGGCGATGGTATTGCAATGGCGTGGCGGGCAGGTAGCCGTGTGACCAACATGGAGTTTAATCAGTTTCATCCAACTTGCCTTTATCATCCGGACGCTAAAACCTTTTTGATCACGGAGGCGATGCGCGGTGAGGGTGCGGTCTTGCGCGGCAAAAATGGCAAGCGTTTCATGCCTAAGTATGACCAACGGGCTGAACTGGCCCCGCGAGATATTGTAGCCCGCGCCATCGACAGCGAGATGAAACGAACTGGTGCTGAAAATGTGTGGCTCGACATAACTCACAAAGACGCTGATTTTGTCATCTCGCATTTTCCCAATATTTACCGGCATTGTTTGGCGCTTGGCATCGACATTACCGTTGATCATATCCCTGTTGTACCGGCCGCGCACTATACGTGCGGCGGCGTGCATGTGGATTTGAGTGCCCGCACCGATGTGGGGCGGCTGTATGCGATCGGCGAGTGTGCACATACTGGCCTGCACGGTGCGAACCGAATGGCCTCTAACAGTCTGTTGGAATGTCTGGTAATGGGCAATGCGGCGGCAGAACATATCTTGGCCAGCAAAAACGATCTGCCAGCACCAGCCTTTGTCCGGGTTTGGGATGAAAGCAAAGTCACGGATTCTGACGAGGAAGTTGTCGTGAGCCACAACTGGAGAGAACTGCGGCGCTTCATGTGGGATTATGTGGGCATTGTGCGTACAGATAAACGCCTGCAACGCGCAAAACGTCGGGTTGATTTGTTATCAGCTGAAATCCATGAATATTATGGCAATTTCCGGGTAACGGCGGATCTGATTGAACTTAGGAACCTGGTAATGGTGGCAGATTTGATTGTGCGCTCAGCGCAGAAGCGCAAGGAAAGCCGGGGCCTTCATTTTACTGCTGACTATCCTGATTTGTTGGAAGATGCGCGCGAAACTACACTCATTCCTTTTGGCCAAGCGGTATCTGACAGGGTGGCATAATTTCGCTGTTGGCTTGAACCGCAAGGCCATGCCTGACATAAAAAAACGACCCCCAAACAGGCGGGAGCCGTTTAATACTCAAAACATATAAAGTGATGATAAGAAACTTAGTTGAGACGCCAGTTTAGCGGCAGCACAAACGATAATTCGGTTTGGCCCTCTGGCAGTGCAGGCAAGGGATTCAAGCGCTTAATAAGTTTGGGTATTTCATTATCAAGAACGCTTTCTCCAGTTTCTTTGACAATTTCATGGGCTGTGATGGCGCCGTCGGCGGCTACATGAAGCCGAACTTTGGCCCGGCCTTCAATTTCGCGCGCCAAAGCAGAACGAGGATATCTTTGTTTTTTTGCAACCATTTTTGCGACAGCATTTTTCCAGCCTGCCATATCTGTGGCCTGCGCAGGGGCAGCGGTTAGTGTGAAAGCAGTTATCAACGCAACTGCTGCGACCATTTTATTCAAACTTTTCAACATAAACTTAATACACTCATTTTGGTTTCATCATTCGGACGAATGTTACTTGGACACCACCCTTGCGAAGGGGCCTCTGTTAGGCGCGGTGTTCACGATGATTTTTATAGGGGGTAGAGGGTTAATCTCCAGTATTCTTTTGGATAAAATTTTAGCCATTTCTGCAGCTCGATATATAAAGCTTTGTAATGGTGGAATATAATTTTTGGTATAATATGAATCAGGTATTCTTGAAGGTCAGGGTGAAGGCGTGCTGTTCGATTTCCCCAACCAAACTGAGAACATAATATGCAAACGAGTACGCAGGTTTTCCAGAAAATGGGACTTGCATGGTAGGCGCCCTGCGTGTAGTGTCCGCGCCGAAACCAGCCTGTAAGTCAGGCTCTTTTTTTGGTATGCACCCGTAGCTCAGCTGGATAGAGCGCTGCCCTCCGAAGGCAGAGGCCATAGGTTCGAATCCTATCGGGTGCACCATTTAAATCAATGACTTATGGATATTTTAGGCAGCGTCCTTCGGTACGCTAGTACCGTTTTCCATATTTTGCCTTACTATTCTTGATCAGCTCAAAGGCCCAACTGTTGGCCTGGTCGCGGGGCCGTTGTGGTTTTTAGCGCCTGTAACCCGCTCTCTCGTTGACCTTAGGACTGATTGACAGGGCATTGCACAGTTAAACCCACCAGACCCCCCCCTATACAGCCATTTTTTCACAAAGGCCAAGTTTGGGGCCTCCGTCCAGGATACCGCTTGGGCCAATCATCGACCGCTATTTTGGGCCGTTATGCCAGGCATTGTTTGGCACCAAGAAAAATGGCGATACCTGAATCAAGCATCGCCATAGTTGGGGAGGGAGGAACTGGGTTATTTGGCCGGGCTTTTCTCGCCAGTCTTATATTCACGGTCTAACAGTTTATCGAACTGCTTGCTTGACCGGGTGGCGAAGTACCAGCCAACGGCGGTTGAAGTGAGGCCGGTTACTGACAAAATCACTACTTTGTACAGCCCTATAATCTCAATGGATGGCAGGGTTTCCAGCCCACCAGTGAGCACCTCAAGTGAGCTTAAAATCTTATAGGTTTGATACATCAACAACGCGAGTATCACCGGGCGCACAAAGCTTTTGACCGTATCAGCGAATGGGGAACTAGATGTTTGGCTGGCGGTAAAGGCTTGTGCCTCAATCTTCTCAACCATCAATTCACCGGCAACCTTGGCCTCTTCAATGCTGATCTTTGCAACAGCAATGGCCGCATCGGTTTTGGCCTTGACCATACTGAGGGCATGGTCATTCTTTTCAGAGAGGAGTTTGCGTTCCTCGCGCTTACCAAGAAAGCCAAACACACCGCCTATAATGGTGCCAAAGCCTGCGGAACCTAAAATATCAAGTATCATGGTGCCTTGTCTCCCTTCCATGTTTTCAGGGCTGTAAGCATGTCATCAGGTTTAAACCGGGCAAGTGGCACCATCATCAACACGGCTATTACCCAAGGGAGCGTGTCGGCCAGTTCCTTTGAGGTGTCTGTATTGAGTGGTGCAATGCGCCATAACAGGCCGCATAAAAACGCCTGTAGGATGATGAACATAACTTGCCTGAAAGTCATTTTCTTACCTTAATTTAAAGGAACGCTGTGCGGTTTTCTTGGCCGCTGGTTTCTTGCGTTTGGTATGACACCGGGCGTTCTTTTTTGCCGTGGTCACGCCGCCTTTTTTGCCTGCACGTTTTGCAACTGGTGAGCCTTTTTTGAACTGGCCGTTTTTCTTGCGGCCCGGTTTAGCTGCTGGCATTTTCTTTCTCCTGAATTTTGCGGATAAGTGTTTCAACGCGCCACGAACCACAAAAAGGTGGAAGCCCGAAGTAACGGCCATAGCTAATTAGTTGGCGGTGCGACATCACATCATGAGGCAATTTACCATCTGGATATTTTGCTCTCATTCTATCCCAATGGGTCAATTTTTTCGGACGCTCTCGCGCATTTTGGCGAGCCTTCAGGCGCATTTTCCTCAAGTGCATATTCATTTGAATACCTCCCGTTCAATGTTGGTCAGGCGAATATCGTGTCGCTCAAGCTTCAAATGATGCTTCAAGAGAACAATGGCGCCGCCTATGATGGCAATGTTTGCTGCCGGGTCGGTGATGGCCGTTAGTTGCATAAGAAGTTCAGTCATCCCGTTACTTTCTTTTTCAAGTTCCACAGAAAACCGAGAACCGCTAAAATTAAAATTATTTGCAAAATTGGAAAACTGTCTTTCTCGCCTGTCGCGACCTCTACGGCATCGTCGGCCTGAGCACCCCAAAACGCACCGATAGCACCGCTTGCAACGGCACTTACTATCAACACAGGAACCGTAATAATGGCCATTAGGCTAACCCCTGTTCTATGCCAGCGTAATATTGCTGGCCGTTATGATCTTTCAGCCCTGCCCATGTGGCAATATGGCCGGGTGTTTCAGGCTCGCGCACGTCAAGGTGCAGCCCGGCGCGGGGTTGCCAATCGGGATAAATACCAATGCCGGTAAAGCCAACGGCGCGGGCAATAGCAACGGCGCGGCTCCGGTCTGCGGCGGTGTTCATGCCTTCGGGCATAATGTCAGTGGCTCGCACTTCACCCCATAAGGTGACATTATGTTGGCTGTTGCTGTCATCTTCCCGGCCAATGCCGCCTTGAGCCGGTGACAGCATGACAGGTGCGCCCCATGCCTCGCGGAACGCATCCAGCTTTAAAAGCTGGTCACTGTTCATCAGCGGCCACCACAAGCCAAATTCAGAGGCTGTAAAATATTTCAAAGTTGGTCTGGTCATAGTCCTATATCCTGCGAGCATGAGCAGCCCACCGAGCACTACCAGCCCGGCAAGTGCTAGGTTTTTATTCCGGGTTTGCATGGGCTTCCAGCACCGTACTAACGGCGGTTGCCTTGGTACCAATCTCGGTAACAACCGGGACGGTGCCTTTAACGTGGTGTGTGAGTTTGATTGAGCCGTTATCAATGCCAACCAGCAACGGCGCGAGGGCATTGGCTACGGGCTCGGCAGCGGCTGCAACAACAGGGTCCGAACTTGTCAGCAAGGCCTTTGCCAAATTGCCCACGCTTTCCAGCAATAAGCCTGTTGCATCCGCCGTTGTACCAAGCAAGCTTGCTATATCACCAGCAACCGGCTCTATTTCCGCCCGCATCTGTTTGCGGTCTTGTTCGGCCTGATATGCCGCTAACTCATCAGCCGGGATAGTAAAGCGAGCTAAATCAATAGCTGATTTCGTTGCCATCTGAGGCAAATATGCAGGGTCTGCAATCTGGCTAAAATATTGACCATCAAGATTCACTGTCAGCAATGTAGCCTCCTATGATAAAGTAAAGATTGGATGTGTATGGATTGGGTGTTGGATGTTGGCCGGGATCATTGAGGGCAAAGCAATCTCAAAAACAGTTCCTAAAATGCCGTATAAATCTGGGGCTGCATTATTGAAAAAACCAAGACTAGAGCTGATAACACCAGAGACATGAACCCAGCCATCTGCTACGAGCAGTTCTTTGTCACCCCCTGTCAACACACCATTAATTCGCAGATTTGTGCCACCATCCGGTATCCAACCTGTTCCTGCAGTGAGGCGCACCCAACAGCCAAATGCTGTGAACGAACTAAAACCAGTGAAAGCAGTATTAAAGTCGGAATACCGCATTAGGTAATGGCCTTGGCGAGGTACTGTTACACCGGCTCCCGCCGTCCACTTTGCGATGTAAAATTCTGGACCATACCGCGCTGTTGATCCTACCCGCCCCATAGCCGCTAGAAGGTCGGATACCGTTTGAGGCAATGCTACTCCAGCGCCACCGTTGGTCGAATTGTCAGTTGTGAACTTTCCGCCGTCCGCAACAGACGAGCCATTATAGGCAACATCAATACCTCTACTTGCATCAAAAACCCCAACTATGCTTGTTGCATATCGATCATCTGTTGCCGGAACGAAGCGACCACCATCTTTAAGAAGGTTATAATAGGGCACCTTTGGCACTATCGCATTATTGATATCGCCAATGGCCGTTGCAATAGCAGCCGCTTGGCCATCCACAGTTGTTTTACTTGCAGCAACAGCGGTTTCATCTGCCGTTACATTCACACGGCTAGCGGCGGTTGCGGTTTCATCAGCAACAATATTTGCCTTGGCCGTGTCCAGTGATGCAATTGCCGATTGCAGACTTGTATCAATACCAGCCGCCTTGTTCTGCCACATGGTTGTGTTGGCGTCTGCCGCAACAATAAAGCTGTTAATCTGTTCTTCTGTGGTTGGCATTATGGTGCTCCTTCAAGGACTATTACGCGGTCATCAAGTGTGACAAAATCCGTTTGCAAATTCGTGATTGCGGTGCCGTGTACAGCTGCCTGAGAGACAAGCCTGTCATCCAACTGCACAACATCCGTTTGCAAGTTGGTGATAGCGGTTCCATGAATGGTTATTGTCCCGTTTAGTTGGGCTTTTATGTTGTTGATCTCATCAATGATTTCTTCACTCTCAAAATATTTAGCCATCGTTAAACTCCTCGCTGAATGAGCAGTTGCCAGCAGTGTTGACGGCGCGGATTACCCAGATTTCAGAGGTGGTTTTGATTTCGACGCGAGCACCGGCTTTTACCTTGTGGCCAATCGTACCTGACTGCACACCACGGTTGCCGTACCAAAGGTCGGTATCACCGGCCCAAATGTTGATATATTTCCGTTTCGGGCGCGCATCTGCAAGCTTTACAGGCCGCGTATAATCAGCAAAAACATCTGTCGCATTATTCATCATGATGATTTTCTCCACGTTATCAGCACGGCTAGTGCGGCTATGATTGCCAACCCAATAAGGAGCGTTTGCTGTTGCTCATCAGCAAGGCCACCAACCGTTGATTTAAATGCTTCTGTGACCGCCGTTGTGGTGAGGGTATTGGCTTCCTGAATGGTATCACCCAGAAACTCAAAATTGCTCTCCAACAGCTTCCTATCCTGCGCCTCATCATCTTCAAGGAAATCAAGGGTTGCTGTGAGGTTGTCATTACCTGCGGTGAGCACCTCGGCTACATGCAGACTATTGCGCTTCAAGGCTTCCTCGGAAATATCTACAACTGCCTGCGTTGCTTGTTCACTTGCCCTGCGGGTCTGTGAAATTGCGTTATTGGCTACATTCGCATTAGTGCTCAGCGCAGCCTCAGACGTACGGCGCTGTTGCTCTGCAAGGTCTGCCTGTAACTGTGCGTTCGCCTCTGCGATTTGCCGGTTGGCATCCGTACGATCACGCTCCAAATCCGCATTAATTTCGGCGGTTCGGCGCTGTTCTTCTGCAAGCTGTGCTTGCAACGCTGCATTCGCTTCGCCTAAAGCTTGTGACGCTTCGCTGGACGCGATAGATGCAGCCTCACTCTCAACGGTGACATTGCCGCCTGCCGAGATATTGCCTTGGCTTTCATCCTGAACATCAAAGCGTGTTTCAGTATTGAAGCTATCTTCTACACGTTGCTCGGTTTCATTCACCGTTTCGTGGATTTGACGGCTATCAACCTGATTTGTTGTATTGCTTTGATTGCGGCGCGTACTTCCCATGCTAGACGCTCCAAGTGATCTTGGCGCGGGCGCCCATTTTCACAAATTCATAGGCCAGTCGTTCCCGGTCCGTGTAAAATTTGACTGTGTTATGACCGGTTGACCGGGCATATTGGCCGATAAGCTCTTTGCCTTCCCGGATAAGAGAGCGCCGTGTTTGGCTGGAAGCTGCAACAACGGCCAGAATTTTTTCACCAGACGGTTTGCTTTCAGAGCAAAAGAGAACGGAACCAACGCGCTTTTCACCGTCCATAACAGCAAACAAAGCACATAGACCGAGCTTGTGTTCTTCGACATAAAAATGCACCGGTCCAATGGTCTCAAAATCCTTTACGGACTGAGTGTCAAATTCTATGAGCGGTTGGAACGTGATAGCCATATTAAAAACCCTAAAATTGCCAGCCCTGCGATGAGATAGAGAAGCTTGTCGAAAGACCCCTCACCGCCACGCAAGCTGAATGCGCCAGTATTGAAACCGTTGGTAAAATCATCTTGAGAGCGGATGTCACCGCCGCCAGCGGTGACACCCAATGTCTCAAGCCCCGGAAGATTAACACCCGGCAAAGGCATTTATTTAACCTTCACGAACAGCAGCAAGAGCACCACGACTACGCCGAAGCCAATCATCAGCGTTTGGTTGGAAACGCCGTTGATCAGCGACTGAGTTCCCGACCGGGTACCAGCAGAGGAGGAACCTGTACCATTTGTCGTCGTCGTGGTGTTGTTGGTTGAAACCTGGCCCCGCTCGGCCAACTCGTCATAGAAGAAAAGTTGAGTACCGAAGTCGGCCACGCGAGAAACCGTGTTCCCGATAGCCCCTAAGAAGCTATCGAAAAACCCGCCGCCGCTTGACGTGTTGTTCGTTCCGCCAGAGGCTCCGCCCACCGATGTGGCGGATGAATTGCTTGCGGCGACACTGCGGCTCAGTTCATCAAAGGAACCAAAAATGTCCGATGTAAAAGGGCTGTCACCCAAACCAAAACCAGTTGTAGAAGGCATTTTACTTCCTTTCTACCTCGACTGCGGTTTGTTGTACTGCTCAACCAATAGCGACACATCAGCAACGGCGTTTGTGTAGATTTGGAAATCAATCACATCCTCAACGCCGTTGAATTTGGGGTTAAGCATCCCGTTTACGGAACCGCCAAGGGTTTCAAACGCGATATGCCACCAATCAGCTTGAGGCACAGCGCCTTTGCTTCCCAGCCGGGCATTCAGATAAGTTTTGTCCGGGAAGAACCAGCGTTCCTGCTCATTCAACAGAATGCGGATTGCAGTAATATTGGAACCCTTGAAGTGGAAAGCGCGGATGCGCTCGCCGCCACCCTCGTAGCGATACCGATTGTAGGTTTCGCCAGTGGTTTTAATGTCGATGGTATCACGGTAAAACTTCATGATCCGGGACACACCTACTTGTGGTGTAGCAGCAATCGCATTGCGGCCAGCCTGTGTGATACCCTCAGCGACAACCATTTGCTCAAGGTTTGGCGACACAATCGGATTAACGCCAATCGTTTCACCAATATAAAAGCGAAGTGCTGGCTTGCGGTATGAAGAGGCAAGGAAGCTTGTGCTTTCCCGCTCTTTCACAGTGCTGCGGGAATTTTGGGCAAACAGCATTGGCAAAATACCGTCAACAAGCGTTTCACCGTAGAACTGATTGATCATAATCAGGTCTGGGGTGTGATACTCGCCGAACACTTCGCCGTCGATAAGCAGTTCTTGGCGCGGGCAAAATTTAGGCATATCAACAACTGCCACATACGCGCTAACAGCGCCTTCTGTCATGACAGTATGCAATTCATGGATAAGGCCACGGTCCAGCGGCAAATCAATGGTCGTTGGAGCACCTTTTGCGACTGAGTATGTGGTTTTGTTGTAACTTTCAAAATACAGGCCACCGGGCATGTTACTTCTCCTATGTTTGAGGGGTTAACCGCCAGCGCCTTCGTGGGCCTGTTTGAGTACCGGAATGTCATATTCATCACCGGCATATGCGAGCAATAAAGCTGCAATAACTGCCACTGTGACAATCATGAACAACTTGAAATCATTTTTGGTGAACTTCACGTTTCTGTCCTTTCAAGAGCGTTGTCGATGGCGCGTTTGAAAGGGGCTGTCATGGCATACACAGCAAGCGATATAATCGCCGCTGCAAGTATGTTCTGCAATGAAATCTCAATAGTCACTTTCTCACGCTCCATAATTGAAGTCTGCGAGAATTGGAACATGGCCGACTAGTTGGGAGTGGTCAGAAAAAAGACCAGTCCAGACTAGTAAAATCACTAGTCCCAACTGGTCTGGAGTGGTTGCGAGTAGTTAGAAGGTAAGCTTGCCAAATGTATATTCACCGTTTTCCATGCGGATATACTCTAAAGGCTTCAAGAGACGCACTTCCTCAGCCAGCGCTTTACCATCACGCCCGCCGATTTTTTCAACAGCTTCAAGATCGGCGGGAATTTTGAGATTAAAAAATACCATTGCTTCAAGCTGCCCCCGAAATTTGGTGCTAACCTCTGCGGGACGCTGTGCCGCACCAAATAAATGTATGCCTTTATGCCTGCCCATTCTGCCCATGCTCGAAAATGCATCCTTGCCTTTGGGCTGGGTATGGTTGGGAAAACAATCAGCCATTTCATCAACAGCAAGCAACAGGGATGGCCGCTTTTTAACGCCGTGCATATCTGCATACTGTGTTTGAATATCCAGCATAAAAAGTGACAAATCAGAAAGTGATTGCACCAAATCGTCCATAGCGTCCGGCTGGAACCAATAGCGAAAACCAGATGCATAATTCTGGTTAACCCGGTCCTGCAACTCGTTAATACAGGTTACTCTTTCCAGCCTTTCCCGCCTTGCATTTTCTGCCCTTTCCTCAATGGCATCAAAGACAATGGTTCTGTTATGGTGCCTTATGGCGCGGTCCATATAAGTTGATTTACCCATTTTGGACCGCCCGAATAATCCAAACCTCTTGCAATCAGGCATGTGAAACCTCCGCAACAGGCTTGTTTTTTGGTGGCATGAATGGCGTAGTTGTGTCTTCGTTTTGTGCTTTCTCCAGTGCTTTGCGTTTCTTCTCCAGACGCCGTTCTTTGATACCAGCAATTAAGGCCGCAACCTTGCCGCCAAAAAAGCCGACACACATCATCCAGTCGGCACCCTCTAACGTCGTTTCACTGAGCATCCAGCCAAACATTTTCGGACGGCGCTTTGCCATGCGGTACAGGTTTTTTGCCGCCTTCCTTGCTTGTTCAAGTTCATCCTCATCGGTTTCAATCTCGGAAATATCAAACCGAAATAGCATGAATGCACTGGACATAATCTCATACACATCAACAGCCCAAAACTCGACGAATTCAGCCTCAGCCATATTGGAAACGGTGACGGTTACCCCCTTGGCATTCACATCCAGATAACGGCTCGTATTATCATTTGAAGCACTTGAAAGGTTCAACTTCCGAAAACCAGTATCCCCTAGTCCAGGCTGGTCTGGACTAGTCTCAAAAACAGGCTCTGCCTCGGTGGGCAACTCGTCCGATATATCCGGGGCATGGCCGGATACCAGCCTCAGGTGTGATCGTCCAGACTGGTTAGCACTAGTATGGAGTAGTTTTTCTGGTGGGGTATATGGCTGTTGCTCCGCCTGTGACTGGTCAGGACTAGTGTCAACTGGTTCCGACTGGTTGGGAGTAGTTGGCATAGTGTTCTGGTAATTTACAGCGCTAAGAGCCGATGTTTTCATTTTCCATCTCCCTTGCATTATACTTGTTCCAGGCGTTTTCGAGATAAGCCAGATACAGAGGCGGAATTTCCTTCTGTTCGCTAACCCTTTTTACAGCCTCTAAATACGCCTCATATGTTTGCTCTGGAATATCCTCAAGCGCGCCTGTGACACTGCGCTTCACACAGCCGTTAGCGGTAATTTCACCCTTGGAGCACCTACCAGACAAAACGCTGTCTTTTCTGACCTTAACCAGAATGAACTCAGGACAATGGCCCTTGGAAATACAGGGATAAAGCCCAACAGCACGTTGAGTTATGCCTGTTTTGCGGGCCTCTGCGGTTGCGTCTGGTGGCAGTGGTATAAACCAGTCCTCATGCATCACCGCCTCCTACTATTGGCTCGTCAGCCCAGTCAGAGAAGTTCTTACCCCATGACCGGACAAGCGAACGCTTGAGAACACGTTCAAACGGTTCCGCGAGCATCTTTTTAGGCAAGAGTGCCTTAAACATTTTGGGAAGGGTTTCGATATAGACGATAAGCAGGATATCCTCTGCATCTATCGGCTTATGGTCTATCTGGGCCTTGATACGGCCAAGGTTGAACGGCAGTTCAAAATCAATCGGGTGTTTATGCACTTTTGTTTCCTTTCAAAATTCAGCGTGTTCCCCACAGAAAATCGAAAAGAAGTGACGTTATTTTACGGTATTTGTAAGTTTATATCAACCCAATATACTTGCTTAAAAGGTCATTCATTAACCTTATGTAGTTTTGGTTCTAATGCGCCGCTCAGAATAGCGTCATACTTTTCCAGAGCTAACTTTGTAAACTCTACTGTCGTGCCTTCGCTTTCCCATTGCTGAATATATTTATCCAGCGTTTTAATAACATTCTTGCCCCTGAAAGCTCGAACATGCTCATTGTCCATCGTTTTTCTTGCCACAAAGCCAACTGGCCTTTTGTGAATTTGAATATCAGCAGCAAGTCTCTTTGCAAAAAGCTCACCAGTCCCCTTCGCTATATACTCTTTCCGTTTCTCATCAATAAGCATATATGGCCTCTCTCAAGATTATTTCAGGTCAAGCATAGCGATATTCAATTGCACCTGCACAGCCCTTTTGTCAAAGCCGGGATTTTAGCCCTGTTTTGGAATGAATTTTATTGGTTTCAATATCACACCCATGCTTGCGGCATTGGTTCAGTGGCATAATCAGGAGGGGGCGGGTCGAATAGAGTTTCGTCTAACCAACAATCTTGGACAGTTATCGTTGTAGTGTCCTTGATAGAAGGGAAGGCGTTTTGGCGGTCTGCCGTTCGCCGCAAAGCCGCCATACGCTCCCCTATCCACGGATTAAGGGCCATGAGAGCCTCAAAGCTGCCCTTGAAGTCCTTAACAATCAAACAGGGTTCATAAAGCTCTGTGAAGGCCGGTGTGGGGCTGGTGATACCTACGACCAAATCCCCTTCTTGTGGGGATGTATTCAACTTGTCTTTTAGTTCGTCTCGAGTTCGGGCTTTCACCAGTCGCCATGCACCAGCAACCTCCCCCTCAATGCGTTTTAACTTCAAACCATCTTTTTTAATGCCTGCACGAAAGTCCCGTAACTCTCCCATTGTGTTATGAAACCTGAGGCCGTGCGTCCCCTGAAATAAAGAGGCAAGTTGATCATTGTTGAGTAATTCAAATTCAGAGGGCTTGAATACATATTTTACAACTTCTGCTGCGCTCTTGATGGGGCTGTCATGCAAATAGCCTTTAGGCACAAGTAAGCGCACCGCCTCCAACATCCTCTTCCAGCCTTCACGGCCTGCATACTCATTTGCCTTTAAGAGTACGTGAGCATGTAAATTAAGATAAACATGGCCGTCCTCGTTCTTTTTGACTGTGTTCTCAATGGCATAATAAACAAACTCAACGCCGTACTTTTTAAGCACCTTGTGGCTGTTGAGCTTTGATATTGTCCGTGTAAATTCCTTATGGCATTTTGCATATTCATACAGGGGCACCCACCCCATAGACAGCACCCACATGCGCGTTTTCTTCGCACTGGTGGTATCCATCCAGTATTGAACGCATTTCATTAAATCATGAGTGTTACGGGACATAACCGAAGGAATAATATTGCAGTTGCGGAAAGCTGTTTTTTCCGTGTGGTTCTCGCTCAACATTCCAATAATGGTGTAACGCCCTGTACGTGCTTTAACACCAACGCGCTCAAGGCGGTTGGCGATATATTCACTTTGATCTTCAAGTGTCTTGCGTTCTGCTGCTGCTTTTTTAAAGGCCGCTTTGTCCAGTTTGCGCCCGGTCTGTGCTTCCTCAAGCTGCGTGTGGTCAATAATGCGGGGGCGTTTTATGCCCTTATAAGGCTCTGTATAGCGCTGTTGCCCCGCAATCTCGCGCCTTCTGGCATTCTTGCGCTTCTTATTGAGCTTTTCAGCGTCGGATAGCGTCTTGCGAGCTTCAAACGTCATACAGTTAAATCCCTATGTGCAATTGATTGCCGCCAGAAACTTTTTTTTCACAAGCCTTTAGGGCTGTGAATGCTGGCTGTATGCGTTGTGTTGGAAGGCGGTTTTCCCACCGATACCAAGTGCGAGTGCTAACCCCTGCAACATCAGCACAGGCGCTAGCATCCAAACCGCGCAAAAGGCACAAAGCTTTTAACTTTGTGCCCATGCTTTTGTTGTACTGCGAAGCCATTAGGCCCCGCTCCGGATACTGTTTGCATGGGCTACCCATTCACCGGGCTTTTCATCATCAGCCCACAAGCTCATTGTCAAGGCCGGGTCATTCATGGAAACGCTGTAATAGAGGTTGCCCTCTTTGTTGCGCTTGGTCCATGCAACGCCGCTGTCAACAAACTCACCGTAGTGGGCTTTTACTTCTACCTTGTGGGTGAACTCTTTGGCGTTAATGCACGCGCCATCCTCCTTAATCTGGTTCATGCGAACAATTACCTTGTCGCGGCGGGTACGAATTTCCCCTTCAAGATATTTTTGAATAACACCGTCTTCGGTGGTCATTTCGTTTTCTGTAAAATGTGCTTCTGCCATTGGATCATTCCTTTTGTCTTGGGTTTCATGTAGCCCCGGCGTTGCCGGGGTATTTTCTGGTTTGGAACAAGAAGTCTTAAAAGCAAGGGTGAAATTTTGAGAAGAACGGCTACCAGCGAGTGAGCCGGTAGCCGCCCTTGCTTCCAAGACCCGTGAGGGGTTCCAACATCCCACACGGTCACAACACACCCTAACGGGTGCGCTGTGAGCGGTTGGGACAGATTGGAAATAAAGGGCATAAATAGGCGCAGCTAAACCGGCTGAAAGCGTGCCCAGAACAATCAGCACTGAAATGATATTTTCGCGCCAATCGTTCATGCTGCGGCCCTCATTATATGAGAAAGCGCACAACGGCCTATGGCTTCCGAGTATGCAGGCGGCACGGCCTCCACCAATTCGCGGCGGGTCATCCAGTCAATGCCCATTGCCGCTTTCCACTCGTCTAAAGTGCCTTTATCTGGACCGCCGCCGCCTGTAACTGAGATAGCTTTTGGTAAGCCAACTTGCGCCCCGGGGATGGGGCCATTTTGCGCCTGGCATGATGGGCCAGAATTAGGCCGGCAACTCGATCCATCAATTGGCCTGGCCGCCGGCCGTGATTTTGGTCCGACCTGCAAAGCACTTGTATCAAAGTTGGTTTCAAAGATGCGGCGGCGCTCTAATGGTAAGCCAAAATGCAAACCTTCAAGAATAACATCGGGCCTGATTGGTGCGGCTGATACGTTTTCTATAGTGTATAAAGCGCCTGATCTTTCCAGAATATTACGGATAGGCTCAATTATATCAGGGTGACTATCACGGCACCTTTTCGGTGTTGCCTTGCTCCACTTCTGACATGGTGGGCTTGCCCATATGTAGTCAAAATCAGAAAGATTTAAAACGCTTTCAATGTTCAGCGCATCACAGATAATAACCGGAAATGGATAGTTTTTATGATATTTTACATCAACGCCAACAACATCAAAGCCAGCATCATATAAACCTTGTGAGGCGCCGCCTGCACAGCAGCATAAATCAAGAGCACGGGGGCGGGTCATGCTGAAGCCTCGCTAGTTTTGGTGGTGTCTGCCGGTATCGCTTTATTTGTCGATAAGTCCAGGTGTTGGCCAACATCATCAGAAAGAGCGATAGGATCCCACGTCAGCTGGTATCGTTCAGTTTGGCGATAGTCGAATCCGCCCTCGTCAAAAAAGGTGGTGCAAGATCCCGCAGCATCAATCATGGCAGAAAGAACCGCTTGCCGTTCCAGTGCATCCATGTTTTTGAAATTGGTTGCCCACCGAGCGGCCTTGCGCTTGATACGCTCACGCTCACGGAAGTTTTGACCCAGATAACTGCAATCATGCAGGGCTGTAGGCTCTGGGTAGTTCATCCATAAATATTCAGTGGCCGGGCCTTGGCGGGTCTGGGCTGTAAAGGTGATAACCTTCCAGTCTTTCAAATACTCGTCATAAAGGGCTGAAGCATAACCAGAAATGGCGATACTGCAGGGCAGTTCGTTCACCAGCTTCAAAAACTCTATGTGATCTTCTTCTGTCCATTCGTGATTATAAATTGGCCGCTGGCTTTTGCGGCTGTCCATCACATAGGGCGGGTCTGCATAAATGAATGTGTTTGCGTTTTTATAGGCACTGGCATAAGGCCCATAAAAATAATATTTTAAAAATTCTAGGCCGCATTCATGCGAAACTGTAGTGCCTAAGTCAGCTTTATGAAGCCGTAAAAGGTCTTTTGCTGCTTTCTCATCTTTTTCAATCAGATAAGAAACCCACGCCAGTTTTTTACACTGAAAAATGGCGGCACCACCTGCGAACGGCTCAACATAAGTATCATGTGGAGGTATATGATTAATGATGGTCTGATAGACACCCGCACCATTTTTACCGCCCGGATACGTCATTGCGTAACCTCGGCAAGTAGTAATTGTGTTATGGTAATATAAAGGGTTTCTGCTTGTTCAAAGCTGCCGCATCTTATCCAGCCACGTTCAAAGGCATTCTTCTTTCCATAGAAAATTTCTACAGCATCTTGAGGGCCACCATTTGGGGATAGCTCCCTGAACAGCTTGACACTCAGAATGGTGTCAATACGCACCATTATTTCCTGTTGTTCCCACTTTTCAGGGTCTGGGGCTGGAACAAGCAGCCAACCATTTTGAGCGCTGGGAACAATCATGCCTGTGTCCCTCCAAAAATTGAGACTGGCCGGGCGAATGTGAGAGGCCCGGCCAGTTGCACCGCGACAGGCTGAAAGATAGGCGCAAGTGCAAAATCATGAATGCCAACTACTCTGAAAATTAAGGGGGTGTTCATGTCCGTTTACCTATCTTCATGCCTGTTTCCTTTTCCCCTTGGGGCCAGATGTCCACCTCTCACAGCATCTTTCTGGCCCCATCGATTTTTAGTGGGGATGCCCTAATTGTAGGGTGCTGAATTTTAATAAGTCAATAAAATTTTCCTTATAGAGAAAATTAATAGACTAAAACGATATTTAATAAGGAATAATTATGCTGCATTTTTCCTTTATGCAGAACAACTTACGTAAAATAAGAAAAGCTAGAAAGCTTACCCAAGGAAACCTTGCCGATAAGGTGGGTGTGTCCACTCATATTGTTTCCAATTGGGAAACAGGGAAGTTGAACTTAAATTTAAAACGAGTGAAGCAACTATCTGAAGTGCTGGAATGTACTGAGGCTGAAGTTTGGGGGTATGAAGTTGCAGGCAGGCCTATTCCTATAATCTCATGGGTATCGGCAGGAAAGTTTAAGTCTTGTAACTCGTTTAATGGCATCTCTCAAAGTGACATGGGAACCCTTTTGTATGATGGGGAACCTACTGGAAAATTTGCCTTAAAAGTTGAGGGTGGCTCCATGAACCGTATGGCACCGGAAGGGTCATTCATTATTGTAGATGGTGTTGATCGCGACCTGATAGATGCAAAGCCATATGTTTTCTGTAATGTGAGTACCGATGAGACCACCTTCAAGCTTTACAAAAAAGACCCTGTCAGATTAGAGCCTCACAGTACTGAATCAGGGTATGAAACCATCAAAATAACATCGCCTCGCAACAACGATGAATGGCAGGTTATAGGGCGCGTGATAGAGGTGAGGTTGCCCTTGATATAAAAAATGGTTTGAAATTTTCCTTATAAGGAAATATTATGCTCCGTTCAAATTTAGCTTGATCGGGAATGATTATGACCACTCTTTCAGAAAAACCATTCAGCGTTATCCGCCTTGCAGACCGTTGGGAATGTGACAACCGTTATGTGGTGAACCTGTTAAAAGGTGGAAAACTGAAAGGGTTCAAGTTGGGCAAGCGGCACAATACATGGCGTATACCTATTGAAGCAGTAGCGGAATTTGAATGTCAGACACAGCAAGACTTGTTAACCACCGGGGAAAATGGACAATCCGCCACAACGGAAGCCGCTATTCGCTCGGCATCAATTACGGTAAAAGCACAGAGGCAGAGGCTAAAAGGTTAAAAGCCGTATGGTTGCAAAGTCTTGAGGCACCAATTGAAAAGAATATTGGTAGTTTTGTTACAGCCTACATTGAAGAACTGAAAGAAGACGGTAAAGATTACAAGCGCCCCGGCTACTCGTGGAAGCATCTTGAAGCCACATTCTCCCACCTCACACCCGAACTTATCAATAAAAAAATACAACGCGAGCACATCAAAAAGCGCCGCGATATTGAGGGTTGCGCTCAGGATACAATACGTACTGAAATGAACCTGTTGCGGCGGGTTGTAAATTGGGCTGTGAAAGAGCGGTTATTATCTGCCGACAATAAACCACACATTATTGTACCACCATCCGGCCCACCACGCGAAGCATGGCTTACCAGAGAACAGTTTAGTACTGTGCTGGAAGCGGCTAAAGCCCCTCATGTAAGATTATTCATTACTCTAGCCCTCACAACAGCGGCCCGGCGTGAAGCCCTTCTACAATTGCAGTGGAAAAATGTTAATTTTGAGAAGCGCGAAATTGATTTACGCAATCATGATGATGATAAGCGGCGCAAGGGCCGGGCAATTGTTCCCATAAATGATAGGCTGTATACAGCCTTAGAGGAGGCGCAAGAATATGCACAAACGGACTATGTGGTTGAGTGGGCAGGTAAGCCACTTTTAAAGCTTAGGCACCCATTAGAGCGCATTGGGAAAGATACTGGTATTCATGTAACGGCTCATATGTTTCGGCATAGTGCTGCTGTGTGGATGGCACAGGACAATATACCCATTCAGAAGATCGCTGAATTTTTGGGACACTCGGACATTTCCGTCACTTACAAGCACTATGCCCGTTATTTCCCAGAGCATTTACGCGATGCCGCCGAAGTGCTGACATGGTAACTGCCTAACATTTTAGGTTAGACAGTGCTCTTTGGTACAAGAGTACCGATTAATGAGAACAAAAAGAGAACATACCTATAGATAATGCGCTATAGTCATATGAAAAATATAGGAAAACCGGCACTTTGCAGCATAAAGGACTATGCTCCGAAGGCAGAGGTCTCGCGTTCGAATCGCGACGGGTGCACCATCATCAAATCACCCTTTAAAACAGCCCCCAATGCGTTGAACGGAAACGATTTTTGGGGTGTTCGAAACCCTCCATTCCGATCGTAGGCTAAGCGCTCACTAAAGGCGAGTTTAAGCACGGTTCTCTTGTCTTCTAATCTCGGCGAATGCCAGAGTATCTGCG
>Ga0316206_1000418_pt1 | contig 60186 bp, 53 predicted proteins | sample 6monthpyrite_MG_FD_204942 | JGI IMG/M metagenome (GOLD analysis project Ga0316206, IMG submission 204942) | Microbial mat bacterial communities from mineral coupon in-situ incubated in ocean water Damariscotta River, Maine, United States -... | ecosystem: Environmental > Aquatic > Marine >...
AATGAGTGAAGGGTGTTTTAAAAGACCTTGCGCTATTAAGAGCTTTCTTACTTCTCCCGGGCTGGGAACACTGCTTGAGAGTAGTGCTTTGGCATCAGAGCCCAGTCTCTGCACAAGCGTGAAAAGTTCACCTTTTTCTTCACTGCTGAGTTCACTGACATCTTTAAAGAGCTGCGCTGCTTGTTTATCGGTGATTTCTTGGGGGATGTATAGATAGTCATGCTGAAAGTTCACCTTCTGTATGAAATACCGAATAAAACTACTTTTGCCCGCGCCATTTTCCCCGCTAATACCAATCTTTTCCCCTACGTCTACGCAGAGCCTTGGAAAACAGAGCTCCGTTGTCTCAAAAAGCACAATACAGGATTTTTCAACTGCTATGGGAAAATTATGTTTGGCAATTTTACCCTCGAAACTTATACCCGTTGCATACTCTTTGGCAACTGTACCCATTTTTTCACTTAAGTGACGTTGTTTCGTCACAGTGCGTTGAAGATTCTGCCCATCGTTTTTATCTTTACTTGTAAAAAGAGCGCCGTTGATTTTTTCTTTTTCTGAGCTGTCATATCTACCGACATTTTTTTTAGAGAACCTTTTTTTCGTAAGCGAGACTTGCTCTCTTTGCGTCTGGATTACCTTGTCCAGTTTTTTCATTTCATTTTCTTGCTCATTTAATACTTTTTTCTTATGCGAAAGGGTCTGATTGTAGGCCTCTTGTGCCAAAGAAAATTTTGTTCTGTATTTTAAGACTTCACTCGCTTTTATCATAATGGTCTGTTGGGAAAGTGCATCCAGCAGTGCTCGGTCATGACTCACCAAAATACCGATGCCCTTATAGCTTTTGAGTGCTTCTATGACAATAGCTTGCGATTGTTGGTCGAGGTGGTTGGTCGGTTCATCCACCATCAACACGTCACTGGCACTTGAAAGAGCAACGGCTAGCTGCAGACGTTTACGCTCGCCATGGCTTAGTACGTCCCACGCGCCTAACCAGGTGTCTTCTATTCTTAGAAGATCTCTTATTTTAAAGGCTTCTTTGGTATAGGTAAACATAAACTCTTCAAGCTGGATGGGTGGGAACTCTGTACTCTGCGCACAATAGACGACGAGTTCATTACCCGTAATCATTCCTTTTTCACTCTTGAGTTCTTTGGCAATGAGTTTTAAAAGGGTACTTTTACCTGAGCCGTTGACACCTGTTACAGCACTCCATCCCTCTTCAATGTCACAATCAATTCCATCAAAGATGGGTTCTGCAGCACTGGCATATTTATACGATAAATTTCTGATTTTTAAACTTTTTATTATAAGCCATCCTCTTTGAATAGCTCTATTATAACTGACCTTAGGCATTAAACATGTACTGTTTCACGAAGAAAAGAGGTGCAAGGTGATGAATGGCCACTGTTTTTTAAGTTAGTACTGTTCCTCACAAGGATATAATCCACTAAAATATGCAATACATATAAGGAAAAAAATGAAGACAATGACATGCAAACAACTTGGTGGGGCCTGTGATAAGGTGTTTAAGGCGGAGACGTTTGATGAGATGGCGGAATTGAGCAGGGCACACGGTATGCAGATGTTTCAAGAAGGCGACGCAGCACATATGAAGGTCATACAAGAGATGCTGGTACTGATGAATGATCCCGAAGAAATGCAAAAGTGGCTAGACATCAAAAAAGCAGAATTTGCTGCGCTAGCTGATGATTAGCAAGTCAAGGGAACAAAGATAAGTAACAGGTGTGCAAAAATTAGTTTATAATAATAATTGAAAATTTCCCAGGAGTAATTATGGCACTCACGAAAGAAGAAAAAAACAAAGACGCGATTCATACTTTTTTAAAGAACAATGATATCGATCCTAATGATGCTATGGGGTATAATAATAAATTTGAAACAGCGTATTATGTTGGCGATAGCAGAAAGTTTGCAGAAGAGACCCGAATAGGTTTTAACATTGTCGGGGCAGGCGATATTAATGTTTCTTTGCACGAGATAAATGATATCGAGTATGAGACAGCATTTAAAATCACAGAGCAGACCTTTGATTATGACGAAACGAATGAAACATTAACGATTGTTGGCAATAATTCAAAAAAGCATAATGAAGGGTATAAAATCGTTATTAATAGTATCTATCTGGATTTTTAATGTTTAAGGTAGTGTACTGATCAAGTGCTTTAACGATGTGCTATGTTAAATGAGAGATATACTTGCACAATTAAGACTTTAAAGGTAAACGCACGATATGCTAGAGAATGAAATAACACGAAAAAATTTAAATAAGTTGGTTATTGGCTTTTATGCAAAAGTTATAAAAGATGATTTAATAGGACCAATCTTTATAGATACTTTGGGTAAAGATCTAAAAAGCGAAAAATGGAAAGCACATATTCAATTATTAACTGATTTTTGGGCTTCTGTTGGCTTAGGGGACGCTTCATATACCGGCAGTCCCTTTGCTCCTCATGTTCAGTTTCAAGATAGATTGAGTATAGAAGCATTTGATCGATGGTTAAAGCTCTTTTTTGAAACGCTTAATACAATTTATGAACCGAAATTAGCGCAACTTTTTCTTGCAAGAAGTGAAAATTTTGCGGACAACTTTATCCGTAACCTACAGTTTACTTAGATTACTTCTGCTTCTAACAAACAAGCGTCTCAGGTGTTTAATATCACGACAAGATACCCTTGCGAGTGAACCTTCATTTTTGTACTTGGGGAAAGTCCTTGCTATAATGTTGCCCAAATAAAAAAGGCTATGTATGCAATATTATATTTTTGATGAAGTGTCTCCTAATCGTGACGCGCCCTTTTTGGATCTTCCTGATGAAATAGATCTAATAGAATCCATTATGGGAAAGAAACCGATTTTTGATGAGTTGCCTATTAGGATACCCGCCGATATTGATGAAGATGAAAAGATAGTTTATACGGATATTATTAATCCCGGCGTTCCTCTGTTTTCTGAAAAGATGAAGTCGGCATTAGATGAGCTTGGTGTTAATAATATCGACTATTATCCCGTAGTTATCATAGACTCTGAAACGAAAGAGGTCCTATCTGAGTATTGGTTAGCCATCGTAAAAGATATCATAGCGTGTATCGACCTTGATAATAGTCAGTTTGGAAAAACGGCTTCGGGGACAAGCGTCATTACACAGTTTTCAATAGATCATACTAAGGTAGCAGACTCGAAGCTCTTTAGATTTCATAATATTCCAGGCTTGATCATCATTAACGAAGAGGTAAAAGATGCGTTGTCGGAAATAGAGTTTAAGGGTGTCAGTTTTAAGCATACCAAGGAATATAATAGAAAGATCTGAATATTTCTGTGACAGCTACTATTAAATTCACGTTAAAAAATATGTAGAGTTAAAAGAATCCCTTGAAATATAATAGAGATTGGTTACAATCGCATAATTTCTTTAAAGGTAATTGTATGTTTGAACCTATTAATGCGCTTGGCGGTCCTTTGGAACCATGCAGTATAGACCCTCTTACCGGGTTTTACAGAGACGGATCATGTCAGACGGGAAAAGATAACCCCGGCGTGCATGCTGTTTGTATTTATGCGACTCAAGAGTTTTTAGACTATTCTAAAGCGGCAGGAAATGATATCTCTACGCCTATGCCCCAATATAACTTTCCCGGTGTCAAAGCAGGGCAGAGTTGGTGTCTGTCGGGACCTCGCTTTGCGCAAGCCGTTAAAGATGGGATGGCACCGCAGATCTTTATCCATTCCACCCACATCGCCATGCTTCATCTTGTCGATCTGGAAACGTTAAAAAAGTACGCTCTGGATCTCTAAGACCGAGTAAAAGCTTTATCTCTTTTTAAAAATGTCATAATTGTAAAAAGGGATGATGATGACGAAGGTACTGTTTTTTATACTGCTTATACTTGCCGTATGGATATTTTTTATTAAAGACAATTCTGTTAAGCATGCGCCTGGTGTCTTGGTTCCTGATCTTCCTCTACAAGAAAACATCCCTTCCGCAAAGAGTTTCTCATTTAAAGGTTTCACCATCACTCCGCTGGCGCACTTTGAGATCAAGGCAAGGGTTCTTTCTCGAGAAGATTACAGTCGTGGAAAAGAGGGAGAGCTTTCTCCTGTGGATCTGGCCTTGGGGTGGAAACGGATGTCAGACAGTGCTATACTTTCTGAGCTGAGTATCTCGCAGTCTGGTCGTTGGTACCGATGGGAGACGGAAGTCTTGCCTATACCGCGCAGAGAGATTGAAAGACACAGTGCGAATATGCATATGATCCCAAAAGATAAAGCTGTCCAAGAGGTACTGGAGCGTGTACGTAAAGGTGATGTAGTATATATTAGGGGTAAGTTGGTTCGAGTTAATGCAAAAGAGGGATGGCACTGGAGCAGTTCATTAAGCCGAGATGACACGGGCAGAGGAGCATGTGAGATCATATATGTGGAAGAGGTGGATATCCAAGAACTGTATCCATAAGACAAGTTCGGATACAATACGCTTAACTTATACACTAGGAACACAATGTTAGATTCATACGAAGCTTTAATTCCCGAATATATCTCAAAAGAAGAGTTCTTCCGATACGCTTTGGAAAAAACTATCTATATACCTGATGGAAAAGTCCAGACAGAGTGGAAGAACTTGAAAGAAAAGGTTAATTCAAACAAACCTCTTTTTATGCGAGGGATGAAAGATGCCGTAGGCAATCAGCTTTTCTTTGAGTTCTATGCCAAGGTCTTGAAAAACCAGCAGGTGAAAAAAGACCCGTCCAATACCCAGTCACCCACTAAGATCATGGAAGACCTTAGCGGTTATAAAAAGTCCAAGGACCTTCGCAACTATCAGTTAAGCTCTATCTTTGGAAGAAGTAAAAACATCTTGTGTTTTAACGCACCTTGGAATATCGTTTATACGCCCAATATACTTGATCCACTTCTTGGTGTAGATGCGCGGGGTGATCTAGCTACAGAATATAAAAAAGTCTTTCATTCACACTGTTATGAAAAATTCCAGCCATATATTAATGAGTTTAATGAGATGGTAACGAATACACATTTTTTAAGAGAGATGGAAGAGTATATCTATAGTCTGTATGATAATTCCAAGCATAATCGTGATGCAGTAGAAAAATTTGAAACTATTCTAAGAGAAGAATTCTCTCCCATACAACCCTAGCGTTTTTAAAAGTCTTGATCTTTCGCTTGGTAGTGCCTAAGCGAAGTGCTAAGATTGCTGTGGTATAATCTCAAAATTCTTAAAAAGAAGTGATTTTATAAGTAAATATGGTGTACTGTTTTAAGACGAATTTGACTTCTTTTTTGGTTAACGAAAAATAAGTTTTTTGAGGTGCTATTAAACCTAAACAACGATGTTTTAAGCCATGGTGAGAACACCTGTATCGTTTGTTAGGGAGAGCTATTCTTTTTAAAAGTGAGTAGATGATAAGGTTTATAATAACATTGGCGCTGTTTGTCTCGTTAAGCCAATCAGCACAATGGAGTTATACAAAAGAGATCAGTCTGCGTAAAGATCAGATCCAGACTATCCTAGTTAAAGAAGAAGGTAACCTTCGCGTTTTAAAGTTTAGCTGGACGCTCTTTGCCGGAGAGGGTCTTGTGATGCACTTGAACTATAATGACCGGGCATCTCAGTTTATATTATATAAACACTACAAAAAAGAGACGTATAAAGTGCGCTTGTTACCAAAAGTATCTGCTTATAAACGTGTTCCTTATTTGTACTTAGTATTTAAAAAATTTGACCACAAGACTTCTAAAGCGCATTTTGATATCTTGATCGATGATCCTGAGAAAAGAGCCCTTATAGAATTGAAAGAGAGTTTGTAGAATTCAATGTTAGACGCTGTAGAAAAATGTATGCTTTCATGGATAGAAGACCTTAACAATGATGAGATAAGTGTGTTGTTTCAAAACCTTCCTCACGGTAAACGTCTTCGTGCAAAACTTGTGCTTAAGATCTCGGGGAATTCTGATGAAGCCGTTCGGTTAGCGGCTATTATCGAGCTTATTCATGCCGCAAGTCTTTTGCATGATGATGTGATCGATGAGTCACTGACGCGCAGAGGTGTTTCTTCTGTTAATGCTACAGACGGTTCTAAGGTCGCAGTAATGATGGGAGATGTCCTTTATTCCAAGGCCTTTACCGAGCTTGTCTCCTTTGATAACCGTATCGCACATGCAGTTGCTCAAGCGGTTACGACACTTTCTATCGGTGAATACATAGATGTAAAAATGGGTGAGTCCTTTAATGAGGATGAAGAAGCCTACCTTGATATGATTTACAAAAAAACGGCCTCTTTGATCGAAGTGACTTCGTATTGTGCGGCACTTTTGGTCGGTAAAGAAGCAGATGATTACAAACTTTACGGTAAAAACCTCGGACTTGCTTTTCAGATTATTGATGATATTTTGGATATCGTTTCAGATGAACAGACTTTGGGTAAACCGGCTTTAAATGATTACAAAGAAGGTAAGACGACACTACCGTACATGTACCTTCATAGAACCCTGGATAAGGTTTCTCAAAAACGTTTAGAAGCCGCGCACCTTCAGACTTTGGATGCAGACGAGTCCTTATGGATAAAGTCACAGATGAAATTGCATAAGTCGGTTGAACAGTCCTACGCGCTTGCGCGCAGTCTTAGTGATGAAGCTATATCTGCCGTTGCTAAGCATGATGAAGCAGAATTGGTTTCTATCTTGGAAGAGATGATGAAGAGAGAATTCTGATGCACTACCTGCTGATCAGTTTCTCGCACCATAACTCTACCCTTGAGATACGAGAAAAGCTTGCCCTAAACTCGGAAGATGAACTTCAGACGTGTTTATCGAAGATGGTTGAACATCCGTCGATGAATGAGGCAATGATCGTTTCTACCTGTAATCGTCTTGAAGTATTGGCATCGGTACAAAACGTTTTGCAGACAACAGACTATATCTTTTCACTTTTGAGTCAAAACGCCAATATTTCTGTGGATGAACTTGAAGGACGCGCGGATGTTTTTGAAGACCAGGGCGCGATGCACCATCTTTTTAATGTGGCTGCTTCATTAGACTCAATGGTAGTAGGTGAGACGCAAATCGTTGGTCAGCTTAAAGACGCGTATAAGTTCGCTAAAGATCATGGGTATTGTGCCCAGAAGATATCTAGAGCGATGCAATACGCCTTTAAATGCGCGGCTGAAGTGCGAAATACAAGCTCTATCTCGTCTAAACCTGTTTCAATTGCGAGTGTTGCTGTCTCAAAGGCAAAGTCTCAGTTTGATAGCATAAAAGATAAGACTGCTCTCATTATCGGAGCAGGAGAGATGAGCAGGCTGTGTGTTAAACACCTGAGCTCAGCAGGGTGCAAGTGCGTGATCATGAACCGTACTCTAAGTAATGCCCAGGCCATAGCAAACGAGTGCGATGATCTTGTTTGTGTGAGGGAATACGCTGATTTGCAAGAAGCTATCAATGAATGTGACTTTGTCTTTACGGCTACGGGAGCACCCCATGCCATCATCACTGCGGACATGGTTGAGCCGACATCGTTTCAAAGGCATTGGTTTGATATGGCTATTCCCAGAGACATCGACAACTGTGAGATGAGCGGTCTGCATATCTATCGTATTGATGATTTAAAAGATATTGTCAGTGAGAACCTTGCCCTGCGTGAAGATGAAGCTAAGTTGTGTTATTCAATTGTAGGACGTTATACGGTTGAGTTTTTCCAATGGTTAGAGTCTTTGTCTGTTGAGCCTTTTATTAAAGATATTTACGAGAAGGCTATGGAATGTGCGAGTACAGAGACACACCGTGTTATTGAAAAGGGATATATTCCCAAAGAGTATGAGAAGCAAGCCCTGAAGATGAATGAACAGGTACTCAAGCGTTTTTTGCATGATGTGACAAAACGTATGCGCGCGAGTGTGCAAGGACTTGATTCTGATGCTCTAAAAGAAGCGATGAAATACCTGTGTGAAGAAAATGAACAGATGCATGAGAAAGAAAGGTAATAATGAGATTTTCAAGATTATATGTACCAACAAGTAAAGAAGCCCCTAAAGACGCTGTATTGGCAAGTCATATCTACCTTTCGCGTGCGGGATTTATATCTCAAGTAGCCAGTGGCTTATATAACTACCTGCCTTTAGGTAAACGCGTTCTTAAAAAGATCGAAGCGATCATCAATGAAGAGATGGCAAGGGTATATGCTCAAGAAGTTGAGCTCAGTTTTGTCACCCCGATTGAGTTTTGGGAAGAGAGTGGTCGGGCGGAGAAGTTTGGAAAAGAACTTTTACGTTTTAAAGACAGAAAAGACAACTCTTTTGTTCTGGGTCCGACGCATGAAGAGATGATGGTTAACATCGTAAGAAACAAGGTGACTTCATATAAACAGCTTCCCCTTAACCTGTATCAGATAAAGACCAAGTTCCGTGATGAAGCACGACCACGTTTTGGTGTTATGCGCGGACGTGAGTTCTTAATGAAGGACGGTTATAGTTTTCATAGTTCGGTAGAGGACCTTGATAGAGAGTTTGATACTATGGAAGCAGCGTATAAGACAATCATTACGCGCTTAGGGCTTGACTTTAGAGTGGTTGAAGCAGATTCAGGTGCTATTGGAGGCTCAGGTTCGAAAGAGCTAATGGTACTTGCTGACAGTGGAGAAGATACGATTGCGGTGTGTGACTCTTGTGAATACGGAGCCAATATTGAAGTTTTTATGGATCTGGATGGGGATGATGAAGCTGAAGCAGTAGAGTATACGGATATAAAAGAGCTTAAAGGGGATGATAACTGTCCTCACTGTGAAGGTAAACTCTCTTTGACCAAGGGTATAGAAGTAGGGCATATTTTTAAACTGGGTACGACATACTCCAAGCCTTTGGGCTGTACGTATCTGGATGAAAACGGTAAGTCTCAGGATATGATCATGGGAACATACGGTATGGGTGTTTCTCGTTTAATGGCTGCGGTGATAGAACAGCATCATGACGACAAAGGTTGTATCTGGACGGTTGAAACAGCACCGTATACGGTGAATATTTTAGTCTCAAACATTAAAGATGAAGAGCAGGTTGCTTACGGAGAAGATCTTTATGCCGAACTCTCCAAGCAAGGTGTTGAAGTCATTCTTGATGATAGAAAAGAGCGTTTTGGGTTTAAGATGAAAGATGCAGAACTTATTGGCTTCCCGTATACGATTATTGTGGGTAAAAATCTTTCAGACGGTATTGTCCAGATTTCTCCGCGTGATTCAGATGAGAAGACCGAAGTGCATAAAGATGAACTTTTGGCTAAACTAACGAAGATGTTTGCATGATTTATCTGTTTTTCGGATATTTGTTTGCTGAAGTACTTATTTCTGTTCAAGTCGCCGGTATCATCGGTGGATTAGGTACTTTTGCAGAGATTATGCTTTCTGGTTTTATTGGTCTTGTTCTCTTGATGAATGTCAAGACAACAATGGTAGAGAGCTTTAAGGCAATGTCAAATAACTGTATTACGATGAAAGAGTTTCAAGAACTCAATATTTTTGCTTTATTGGGTGCTGTTTTATTGATCTTACCGGGTATCTTAAGCGATATCATCGGTATATTGATGCAGTTTTCTGTATTTACGGCTTTGATTGTAAGTCGTTTTAATAAAAATAACGGTGAATGTAAAACAAACCAAGGAGAAGATAATGTCATTGATGTCGAAATTGTTCATAACGATTCTAAGCTTAAGTAGTTTATTAGTTGCCAACGAAGGCCAGGTTGTCTCATTTTTGAAAAAAGGAATAGGCTCAAACCCTAATATCCTTTCTTTAGATATCAAGGTTGTTAGTAAGATTCCTTTGGAACATCCAAAAGGTTGGGAAGCCTATATTGTACAGATGAATGGCGAAGCAAAGATGGGTGAGAAAACACAGCCTATCTCTCAGCGTTCTATCTATTTTGTCGGTGACGGGATCGTTACGGCAGAGTTGTATGACCTTGCATCGGGTGAAAAACTAAATAACTCGATTTCACCGGAATTTAAGGCAAAGTATTATGATGATGGCCACCTTCTTTTCGGAAATAAGGATGCTGCACATAAGGTCGTGATTTTTTCAGATCCTTTGTGCCCGTTTTGTCGTACCTTTGTTCCTGAAGCGATGGCTTATATGAAAAAATATCCGAAGACATTTGCGGTATATTATTATCATTTCCCACTTCGTTCTTTACATCCTGCTGCAATTCCTTTGGTTAAGGCAGCCTTTGTCGCTGAAAAGCAAGGTAGAAAAAATGTAGTTGAAAATCTTTATAAGGTTAAAGTTGATGGTCGTGAACCAAATGAGCAGAAGATACTTGATGCCTTTAACAAAGCAGAAAATACCAAAATCACTCTGATAGACATTGCAGACCCAAAAGTGATTAAACACCTTGAAAATGATATGGCAGTCGCGCAAGAACATCTTGTCAACGGAACGCCGACGGTCTTTTTTGACGGTAAGAAAGACACAACAAAAATGCAATATAAGAACGTAAAAGTTATTAAGTAGGAAATAATGGAAAAATTAATTATCGCGACACGCGGAAGTAAACTTGCCTTATGGCAGTCAAAGCACATTAAAGCGCGCCTTCAAGAACTTAGACCGGGCTTGGATGTTGAGCTTAATATCATTGTGACTTCCGGAGACAAGATCCAAGATGTGGCGCTGTCCAAGATCGGTGGAAAGGGTCTGTTCCTTAAAGAACTGGAAGAAGCGATGTTAAGAGGCGAAGCGCATATGGCGGTACACTCTTTAAAAGATGTTCCGACGGTTATGCCTGAAGGTCTTCCTTTAGCAGCAATTACCGAGCGTGAAGACGATCGTGACGCGATGTTAAGTGAAAAGTATTCAAGTCTTGAAGCACTTCCTGTAGGTGCGATAGTAGGGACATCTTCTCTTCGCCGTAAGATGCAGCTTCTGTTACTTCGCCCCGATCTTCAGATCAACGATCTTCGCGGTAATGTTGATACACGTATTAGAAAACTCAAAGAAGGGCAGTTTGATGCGATTATTCTGGCCAGTGCAGGAATCAACCGTTTAGGTTTTGTTGACTCAGTACAATATGTGTATAACATCAGCCAGTCTGAGATGATATCATCTATGGGACAGGGAGCACTTGGACTTCAAACCATAAAAGACAAAGAGATCTTTGATCTTGTGCATCAATTAAATCACAGACCCACTGAGATGGCTGTGACGGTTGAACGTGACTTTGTTGATATCCTAGAAGGCGGTTGTCATGTGCCTATCGGTGTGAATGCTATTGTAGGTGATAATGGTGAAATCACTGCTCAGTGCACGCTGGGTCTTCCTAATGCACGTGAGGTCATCAGTGATAAAGTCTCAGGAAAAGAAGCAGACTATCAACAGCTTGGAAAAGACCTTGCTCAAAAAGTCATTGATAAAGGTGCAAGAGAACTCCTTTCTCGCGCCGATCAGATGGACTAAACAAATACATATCCCTCCCTTGCTTTTGGCGGGGAAATCAAAGAAGCCTTTCATGCAAAAAACAATCAACCTTTTACGTTCTCGCGGTGAACTTATCGAGATCAATGATGAACTTGATATCTATCTTGAAATCCCTCATATTGCTTATGCCGAAGTAAAAAAAGAGACTTCAAAAGCCCTGCTGTTTACTAATGCCGTGGATAAGAAAAAAGGTACGAAATTTCCTGATCCGGTACTGATGAACCTTTTTGGTTCTTTTGAACGTACGGAACTTCTTTTTGGGCGTTCGGTAGAGGGTGTGGCAGAAGAGATAGAAAGTCTTTTACACATGAAACCGCCTTCTTCGATGCGTGATAAATTTTCAATGCTGGGTGATCTTTTTTCATTAAAGAACATCTTCCCTAAACGTTTAAAAGGCGAAGGTGCCTGTCAGGCAGTAAAATACCTCGCCGATGAGGCAAACCTGAGTAAACTTCCAATCTTGACGACTTGGGAAGGAGACGGAGGTCCTTTTATCACTATGGGACAGGTCTATACTCAGAGTCTTGACGGGGAACTTGTAAACCTAGGGATGTACAGACTTCAGATGTATGATAATAAACATCTGGGGATGCACTGGCAGATCCATAAAGATTCTTCTCACTTCTTTGATCAGTATCAACGTGAAGGCAAGAAAATGCCTGTGTCCATCGCTATAGGTGGTGACCCATTATACACCTGGTGTGCAACCGCACCGCTTCCTTACGGGGTAAACGAACTCTTACTTTACGGTCTTATTACTAAAAAACCTGCCCGTCTTGTGCAGTCACTGACAACACCTTTGTATATTCCTGAAGATGTAGATTATGTGATTGAAGGTTGGGTTGATCCGGCAAACTTGAAAATTGAAGGTCCTTTTGGCGACCATACAGGTTATTACACCCTTGAAGAGCCGTATCCGGTGATGGAAGTCTCTGCCATTACACATAAGAAAAATCCTGTATACCTTGCTACTGTTGTAGGAAAACCACCTCTTGAAGACAAGTTTATGGGATGGGCAACTGAACGCATATTTTTACCCCTGCTGAAGACAACGGCTTCTGATCTTTTGGATTATCATATGCCTGAAAACGGTGTCTTTCATAACCTAATTCTTGCTAAGATGAAACCTTTGTACAAAGGACATGCAAAACAGTTTATGCATGCTTTTTGGGGTGCGGGGCAGATGAGTTTTGTCAAGCATGCCATTTTTGTAGGTGATGATGCTCCGCGACTGAATAATTATGAACCTATTGCGACGCATATCCTCAACCGTTTCCACCCTTCACGTATCTTGATTTCAGAAGGGATCACGGACGCGCTTGATCATTCAAGTCCTGAGGCCTTAGTTGGTGGAAAACTTGGGGTAGACTGTACAGGCGCTCCAATGATTGAAGCACCTGAGGTTCTTAATGATGAAGAACTTCTTAGCAGACTTCAGGCTTGCGATAGCTCTATTGTCGGAGTACGTCAGCATATGCGTAGAACGCGTAATCCCATCACGGTGATTTCTGTAAAGAAAGCGACAAAAATGGAAGAAGTTATCGAAAAACTTAATGAGTTTGACAATATACTGCGCATTGTTGCTTTTGTTGATGAAGAGAAGAATGATCTGGATAATGCCTATATGCTGTTATGGCGTGTGGTTAACAATATTGATGCGGGCAGAGACATCTATATTATCGATGATGTTGTATTCCTGGATGGAACAAATAAGAACACTTTGGATGGTTTCGAACGTGAATGGCCAGGAGATGTTGAGTGTACACCTGATGTGCTGAAGTCGCTTAAAGAGCGTGGACTTTTGGAGATTGAAGAAAGTTTAATCCATAAGTTTCAATTATAAAATAAGACCTGCGGTATTTTTATGTTTCATTTTCACTCAAATAGTGTAATTATTTGATTTTTTTATGCACTTGAGGTAATTCGTTAATTCTATTTTGGCACTTTTAAGCCTTTAGACATTAAAATAAACTCAATTAATAAAATAGGATTAAGGAAGCTTCTGGACTTGGCTTCTTGTTTTTGCCTTAGATGGAGTGTGTTTATGAGATTTCCCCTTGCTTTGATGTTTATCCTCTCTTTACTTTTTATTCCAGCGTTGGAAGCTGCCGTTTATAAAGGTCAAAAGGCCTATGTCAAAAAATGCCGTAAATGTCATGGTGGCGGTCAAGCCATGGCTGCCAGTAAACGAATGAAGGATTGGAAAAAACTTCTTAATAAAAAGAACAAGGGATCTAAGCTTGCTAAAATTCACTTAGACAGTGAAAAAGCAAAGAAATCCCATGGTTATTTTGATAGTAAAAAGTACAGAAAGAGTGCGAGGCACCTTCGTGACTTTATGGTCGAATATGCCAAAGACAGCGGTAACGTTCCCGCTTGTAACTAAGCTTATGTCAAGCAAGTTAGAATTTTTACACTTGCTTGGCGTCTTATAGCCCCTCCTTATATCACATGATAAAATTCATTTTTAAAAACTATATATTCTCTACGATTTCAAATATTTTTCTACTCTTTCTGATAATGGGATGTACCCCTGTACTTAAGCCAGAGAAACAAAAAAACTACACATTGCTTGAACTGGAAGAAAAAATATCATTAGAAGAAAAGCAGAGACTGTTTAATCGCATGAAGGCGATTGATGTTGCTTTGTATCTGAGTAAGGAAGACTTTTCAAGACTGAATGAGCAGACTTTTTCAGACTTTGTTAAACATTTTACCCATTTGGATGCTCCTGGATTCTCAGATGTCACTTTTGGTCGGATGCAGTTAAGTTTTTCAAGACAGAAGATCAGCTCAAGTGTAGAGTTTTCTTTTGAAGTAGATACCTTGAAACGTAAGATCTTCGGACATCTCAAAGCAAATCACAAGATAAAGGCCGCCACGAACTCTTTTCTACTGAGTACGAACTTTGACGAGATCATACTTGATCGTATTGATGACAAAGAGTCGTTGGAAGAAAACAGTAAAAACAGGGAACTTATAGCCGCATCTGTTAAAAATTTTACGCATTTGCTTAATATAGAGATCATTAACATGCCACTTCGCATTCCTGTTGATATGAATATTTTGCATAATGTCAACGGAAAGGATATATTCTCCTCACCAGACTATAAACTCCATTCAGCCAGAGCTGTTAATATGCAGACAAAGATGGATCTTTATCTTCCTTACATATCTGATAAGGGCGTTATTCTCTTAGGGGCAAGTGAGTTGGGCGCGGAAACGAAAAAAGAAGATACCCTTAATCTCGATCTCTTAAGAGAGGGCCTTTATCATCAAATTGACACCTCTTTGTATAAGGATATGGGGATTTCATTGGAAACATTGCAAAAATATTCTTCGTATTATATCTCTAAGTCTTATCTTTCTAAACAGATGAACCTGGCGCTTGAAGCAATGGACCTACGCGTAATTAACAAATTCTTTTTAAAGATACCGCAGGAGGAGAATAAATTTAAAAAAGATATTTTCTTTTTTAACAAGGATGCGCTACCTTCTTGTGAAGGTGTCCAGAAAGATTGTTTAAAGAGCCTCAAGTCTTGCGATAGACAATGCGGCCTTAAGTTTGGGATACATCGATGTGTTAAATGTGATGATATGTCAAATCCTTTTGAACAAGTCCGCTGTTTGAGTGATCTTGAAGCGTGTAAGTCCAAAGAAGAATTGCGCGTTTATGAATGCCATAAACGCGAAAATAGATGTGATATTAAAAATAATGAAATTCGTACTGCCTGTGAGATCCAAAACTTGCAGTACATAGCCCAATGTGAAGAAAAAAAGGAAGAACTTGTTTTTAACAATGATGAGCTTCTTCTCTCTCGCTTGAATATGGACTTTGATATCGCTAATTCTTATGCGGTGCAAAGAATTAATCAAATTAATTTTGACAAGGACCTAAACTCTTTGGAAGTGACACGTGATATGCATATTAACGTGGACACAAGGCTTAAGTTTAATCTTGAACATAATATCAGGCATGATCTAAACTGCTCTTTGCCAATGAAGGAAGCCTTGTTGACACATGCACAATCGGATATTGTTGCAGAAAAAAGGAAACTTGCCTTGTCTACACAAAGAGGAGAAAAAGGAAGTATGTTGATCAAGGCCGTTAGTAAACCGACTTTTATCTCCTTACAACTTAATAAAAATACCTACGACAAATTAATACAGGAAAAAGACTTTAGACTGGAATGTAGCTATCAAACAATGCCTATGCCGGTTATCACAAAAGAGAAACTGTTAGCTAAAAAAGATATTCCTTTTGCGCTTACTTCGATGCTGGGTGAGATCGAACTTCAGTTTGGTGAAGAAGAACTAACCTTTAGAATATCCCCTGTAAAACTTGGAAAAAAAATTATTTTTTATCCGACAATGGAAGCTCAGGCAATTGGCTTTAGCAGGCAAGCTCATTTTTACTAAATTTTGATAAAATACCGTAACTAAAAATAAAAGAAGTCTAATTATGGAAAAAATGTGGTCTGGTCGATTCAGTGAAGCAGCGTCATCACTTCTGGATGAGTTTAATGCCTCTATTATGTTTGATAGAGAATTGTATCTAGAAGATATTGAAGGTTCTATCGCTCATGCAACAATGCTAAGGGAGCAGGGTATTTTAAATGAAGAAGAACTTATTTCAATCAAAAAAGGTCTTGCTCAAGTAAAAGATGAGATAGAAGAAGGTACGTTCACCTGGGAATTAAGTGATGAAGACCTTCATATGGCGATTGAAAAGCGTTTGACTGCTATTATTGGTGATACCGGAAAAAAACTTCATACTGCACGTAGCCGTAATGATCAGGTGGCGGTTGATTTTCGTCGTTATGTTCTAAGAAAAAACAAAGAGATTATGTCTCTTGTGCATGAGTTGATGACAGCCTTGCATAAGGTAGCAGGTGCCCATTCGGAAACACTTATTCCGGGAATGACACATTTACAGCATGCCCAACCGACTAACTTCGCTTTTCATCTTATGGCTTACGGGTCTATGTTCAAGCGCGATTTTGAGCGTTTTGAAGACTCTTATCGACGTAATAATATTTCTCCATTAGGATGTGCAGCACTTGCCGGAACACCGCACAAGATTAATCGTAAAAGTACGGCAGACCAGCTTGGCTTTGATTCAGTCAGTACTAACTGTTTGGATACGGTTAGTGACAGAGACTTCGCGATAGAGATCTTGTTTAATATTTCTATGACGATGATGCATATCTCCCGTTTTGCAGAAGAGATGATTCTTTGGTCTTCGTATGAGTTTAAGTTCATTACCTTTAGTGATGCATATTCTACGGGTTCATCTATCATGCCTCAAAAGAAAAATCCGGATGCGGCAGAACTTCTCCGTGGAAAAAGCGGACGTGTATACGGAAATCTGATGAGTCTTCTTACCGTGATGAAAGGTCTTCCTTTAGCTTATAATAAAGACACACAAGAAGATAAAGAAGGTGTTTTTGACAGTGTTAAAACGATTGAGATCTCCTTGAAGATATTAAGAGAGTCACTTCTTACATTAACTGTTCATAGCGACAACATGGAAGCTGCCTGTAAGGTGGGACACCTTTCTGCGACTGACTTAGCAGATTATCTTGTAGAACATTGCGATATTCCTTTTAGAGAAGCGCACTTTATCACAGGTAAAGCCGTGGCGAAGTCAGAAGAGCTTAATATTGATCTTAGCGATATCAAGTACGACGACCTTAAAATGATTGATGCGCGTATTAAAGAAAATGTTATGCCATATATGAGTGTTAAGAACTCAATGAATGCAAGAACGTCAGAAGGCGGGACATCTACGGTCCGTACAGTAGAACAGTTAGCAAAATTTAATACATGGTTAGAGGAAAATAAGTCATGAATGTAAAAATAACGCATCAAGATGGAATGAAGTTTGAGGCGAAGACGTCAAAGTCTTCTTTTATAATTGATTGTCCAACGATCAGTCCAATTGAATACTTTTTAGCCGGTATTATCTGTTGTACCGCAACAGATATTGTAATGGTGCCTAAAAAACAGGGAATCGAGGTCACAGACCTTGTTATTGATGGCGATGTTGTCAGAGCGGAAGAGATGCCTCAAAAGTTTGATGCCTTGCATATGGATTACAGTTTTAACTCATCTGCGCAAGATGATTTGGCTGCTCGATGGGTAATGGCAAGTATAGAGACATACTGTTCAACACTCAATACAATTCGTGGGGTGACCAAGATTACCTACTCGATAACGCATAATGGTAAAAAAATCCGTGACAAGGCTGAAATCATCTCAGGTGAAGCAACACCAGACTTTGGTGCTCTTGACGGATGTTGCCCTTCTTAATTCTTTTTTAATTAGCCTCTAGCCGGAGGCTTCCATTGCACGAAATTTTCTCTGAACAGTTTTTTCATCCATATTTTTTTACTTTTAAGCTTAGATTTGCTATTAATGAAATTGATTATTAAAATAATAATTGATTAAGCTGTTTTTTACTTTAATTGCACTTGATAATTAAAATCAATAAGGGAAGAGATGAGATCAAATATATTTGTTTTAACAACGATAGTAGGTGCCTTTTTTATAGGGTGTGGTAATGGAGATGGTGATAATGAAAACAAGTTGGCAATAAAAGAGGCTTTAGGCGAGAGTTTTTATCATGATACAAACCTCTCAGCCAATAGAACAATGTCATGTGCGACATGTCACGTTTTAAAAGAGGGCCTTGTTGACCCTCGAACAACAAATAAAACGTTAGGTGCCTCATTAGGAGATGATGGAACCTCTGTAGGAGATAGAAATGCTCCCAGTGCAGGATATGCTTCTTTTTCACCAGATTTTCATTTTGACAGGGATGAGGGTTTGTTTATAGGAGGACAGTTTTTGGATGGGCGCTCCACCGATTTAAAAGCTCAGGCTAAGGGGCCTTTTTTAAATCCAATTGAAATGGGAATGCCTGATATGGCTTCGGTCTTGGAGCGTGTTAAAGAAAATGAGACCTATGTCACTCAAATGCAGATCGTTTATGGGATTACTATCTTTGCGGATGAGGAAAAAGCGTATGATGCGGTTGCTGAGAGTATTGCCGCGTTTGAATCAACTAAGGTATTTTCTCCTTTTGATTCTAAATATGATCGTTTCTTGTCGGGAACCTATGCTTTGAATGATCAAGAAGCCAGAGGTATGGCACTTTTTTCAGATGAAGCTGATGTGCTCGGAGCAGGGAGATGTACTTTGTGTCATCCTATTGTAGCAGAGGAAAATGCGCGAGCATTGATGACGGACTTTTCCTATGATAATTTGGGGGTACCTATTAATACGGCCTTACGTACGGCAAATGGACAGGCTGGAAACTTTGATGTAGGGCTGTTTGGAAATCCTGCTGTTACGGATACAGACCTTAAGGGAGCGTTCAAGGTCTCTTCTTTAAGGAATGTGGCTGTTACCGGTCCGTATATGCATAATGGGGTCTTTCAGGAACTAAAAACAGCCGTGCATTTTTATAATACACGTGACGTAAGTGGTTCAATCAACCCTGAAACAGGTGCAGCCTGGGAACTAGGAGAATTTCATGCGGGACGTAATGTAGACGAATTGGGTGATCTTGGTCTAAGCGATGCTGATGAAGATGATATTGTGGCTTTCTTAAAAACATTGACTGACAAACGTTACGAACATCTAATTCCTTAGCGCTGTAAAAGAAAGAAGTGTTATAAAACTGTAATATTTTTCATGTAATATTTAAAGACAGTTTATACTGTGTTTAATCTTTGGGTGGAGTGTATTATGATTTATATTTTTTATATAATAATGGTTCTAATCGGGGTGTTTTTTGTGGCTGAGATTATAGACGCATTAAAGGGTAAAAAAGTGGGGTGAAAACCCCCTGCTAGAGAAATGATAGTTTTTGGATTTAAAGAAAGTTCTTTGAATCAGCATCTGCAAAGTGTCCCCAAGAAAGCTTTGTACCGCCAAGAACATGCCAGTGAAGGTGCTTTACTTCTTGCCCGCCGTTATGGCCAACATTCGTGATGACTCGGTATCCAGACTCTTTTATACCTACATTCTGCGCGACCTCTTGGATAAAACTCGTCATTCCTGCCATAGTCTCAGGTGCTACTTCATTAAAACTATCCACATGAAGCTTTGGAATTACGAGGATATGTGCAGGCGCCTTGGGATTTAAGTCGTGAAAGGCCATGAAATCGTCATTCTCTTTTACCATATTTGCGGGAAGTTCACCATTTACAATTTTACAAAATATACACATTTCCAAATCCTTGATTTAATATTATCTTACTCTTTACAGGCCTCCTGTATTGAAGGTTTATGCAGGAGAGTTTTCTTTTTTTAATTATATAAATATTATAACCAAAAAAATATTTTGTGTATATTTAAGTGAATTTTTTATCTCAGTCAAGACTTTATTTAGAGTATACTAAAAGTGGAAACTTGCCTGTTTTCTTGTCTGTAATGGTATGAAATTAATTCTATTAAAATCATAAAAAAGTCAGTAAAATTTCTTATTAAAGCCGATTGTAATGGATTTTTGCCTATAATCGCGGAATTATAATCTTAAGGTGTAAACCCTTAAAGAAGGAACTACTTTGACCGAGTGGATAGAAAAAATTGAATTAGCAGATTCGCCTTCAGCCATTGAAGAGATCCGTGTTGCAATATTTGGCAAAAAAGGCGTCTTGACCAAGGCCTTTGGTGAGATGAAAAATGCCGCAAATGAAGACAAAGCACGTATTGCTAAAGAACTAAATGAGACAAAAGCAAAACTAAACACACTCTTGAATGAGAAAAAAGTTGTTTTAGAGACACAAGCTCTTAAAGAAGCGATGAAAGCAGAAGGCATTGATGTTTCGCTTTTTTCACCAAGAAGTGAAGCGGGCGCTACGCATCCTGTTATGGATACGATGGATAGAGTAATCGAATATTTTACCAATCTTAACTTTTCTGTTGAAACTGGCCCAATGGTTGAAGATGATTTTCATAACTTTGAAGCACTTAACTTACCTAAATACCATCCTGCACGCGATATGCAAGATACCTTTTACTTTAAAGATGAGACACTTTTACGTACGCATACCTCGCCTGTTCAAATCCGAACGATGATGAACACGCAACCGCCTATTCGTATGATCGCACCAGGGTCTGTCTTTAGACGTGATTTTGATATTACGCATACGCCGATGTTTCATCAGATCGAAGGACTTTTGGTAGATGAAAAGGGTAAGGTCTCTTTTGCAAATTTAAAGTTTATTCTTGAAGGTTTTTTACATCACATGTTTGGCGATGTAGAGGTACGTTTCCGTCCTTCATTCTTCCCCTTCACAGAACCTTCTGCTGAAGTTGATATCTCGTGTATCTTTTGTGGTGGCGAAGGGTGTAGAGTATGTTCCAAGACAGGTTGGTTAGAAGTACTGGGTTGTGGGATTGTTGACCCGAATGTTTTTGACGCGGTTGGGTACAAGAATGTGAGTGGATACGCCTTTGGTTTGGGTATTGAGCGTTTTGCGATGTTGATCCATCAGATCCCTGATCTTCGGTCTTTGTTCGAAGGTGATGTTAGACTATTGGAGCAATTTAGATGATAATTACAAAAAGCTGGTTAAATGAGTGGATCGATATTGAAGACAAAAGCGGTGAAGAACTGTGTACGACTTTTAATGCCATCGGCCTTGAAGTGGACAGGCATGAAGTTTATTGTGTTCCTCCTAAGATAGTCATTGGGAAGGTTGTCTCTTGTGACAAGCATCCGGATGCGGATAAGCTGAATGTATGTCAGGTTGACATCGGTACGGCCGTACGTCAGATCGTATGTGGTGCTTCTAATGTACGTGCTGATATCCATGTCGCAGTAGCGACTATCGGTGCAGAGATGCCGGGCGGACTGAAGATCAAACCGGTAGAACTCCGCGGCGTTGAATCAGTGGGAATGATCTGTTCATCGACTGAATTGGGTCTTCCTTCCGTTGGAGAGGGGATTGTGATCCTTGATTCAAGTATTGGTGAATTAAAATTAGGTGATGAACTTTGTAAAAACCCTTATTTTAATGATGAACTGATCGAACTTGAACTCACTGCCAATCGTGGTGACTGCCTTAGTATCAATGGTGTAGCAAGAGATCTCTCAGCAGCCTATGATATAGAGCTAAAAGAGAGACAAAAAGCCGTTCATGAAGAGAAACAGCTCGGCATCGGACGTATCTTGCAATTGGTACATTCTAAAAAGATGGATGTCAACCTAATGTATAAGGCTTTTAAACAAAATAAATTTGATCTGCCTCTACTCTTACGTCTTCGTATGGCAATGTTGGAAGAAGAATGTCGTTCAGCTATTGATGCCCTTTTGTTTTATGCGACGTACAGTTCAGGTGTTATTCTCCGTGCTTATGGATACAGCAGTTTCCCTGTTTTACAGGAAAAGGCTCAGATCACTCTGGATGAAGATGAAAACGGATATACGATTACCAAAGGAAATGACAAAGCCTCTACTGTCGGTATTATCCAGTATGATAACTGTCGAGTTAAGCCTGAAGACGAGATAGTAGTAATAGAAGCTTCTTATATCCATCCTGACACTATTTCACGTAAGATGGCGGAAAAAAAGATTGAGAACGGTCCTCTTTTTTATCGTACTTCACGAGGGTCAGAGCCTGATCTTGATTTTGGTATTGAATATTGTCAAGAGCTGTTTAACACGTATGCTCAGACCGAGACATTCGGTGGTACGCTTGAATTACGCTCAAAGTATGAAGAAAATGTACTGCATATGAGTATAGAAGAGATCAATAATATTATCGGTATGGATGTTGAGAAAACACATGTTACACAACTGCTTAAAAACCTTGGTTTTTCTATGCTGAAATCCCAAGCTGGTCAGATTGTTGTGGGTGTGCCTCAGTTCAGACATGATATTTCTCATGACCAAGATATTGTTGAAGAGATTGTTCGTCTTATCGGCATCGATAATATCCCATCCAAGCCTTACTCATTTACGGAAAAAGTGCATGAAAATGATGCAAGTTCATTTTTTCTAAAGCGTAAATATTTTCGTCAGAAAGCAGCCGATTGCGGTTTTTTTGAGTCGGTACATTTTGTGTTTAACGAAAGAGCAAAACTAAAGGTATTTGGTTTTGAACTTGTAGATGAAGACTTAGACCTTCTCAACCCTATCGCAGGGACGCTCGATACTCTTCGCTCTACTTTGTGCGTTGGTCTCTTAGAAGCTACTAGCTTAAATGTTAAAAGCGGTCGTAAGCAGGTGAAGCTTTTTGAAGTGGGTTCTGTTTTTGATGCGAAACGCAATGAATCAATCAACATGGCCTTCGTCTTTTCGGGTCAAGACAGCCTTGAAAGTGTTGCAAATCACGGTAAACCGGAATCGATTGGGTTTGAAAAATTTGTTCAAAATATCTCTAATGCAATCGGAAGTTTTGAACTTCGTCCGGTAGAATTACAACATGCCTTGGCCCATCCATACCAATGTGCACAGATTGTTGCTAATGAGGTAGTGATGGGAACACTGTTCAAGTTGCATCCTTCAATACAAAAAGAGTATGATCTTGATGATACCTATTTGTGTGAGATAAGTTTTAATACTTTAGACTATAACTTGGATACATTTACTGCGTATTCCAAGTTTCAAGCTTCATACAGAGACCTTTCTGTAGTTATTCCTAAGTCATTACGTTATCAAGAGCTTAGAGGTGTGATTCAAGAGGCCCAGAGTGCAGAAGTTATTCGTTTCTATCCTGTGGACACTTATGAGAGCGAAGAACTGGGTGAAAGTATGAGTCTTACACTTCGTTTTATGCTTCAGTCAGAAAAAAAGACGCTTGAAGAAGAAGATATTACGTCGTCAATGGACTCAATTCTTAATGCACTAAACGAGAAACTAGGGATAGTATTACGATGATGACAGCTACAATCTATTCAATAACACAAGGATTTACTCTCAGTTGTAATGCCATAGCACCTGACAAATCTATCTCTCACCGTTCCGCCATGTTTTCACTCTTGGCTAAGGGCGAATCAGTGGTAGAAAACTTTTTACGTGCTGAAGATACGATGAACACACTTCAGATCGTTAAAGATTTAGGCGCCAAGGTTGAAGATGACGGTAAAGTACTTCGTATTAGTTCAACAGGTATAAAAGAACCTTGTGATATTTTAGATTGTGGAAATTCTGGGACAGGTATGCGTCTTTTTTGTGGACTGTTGGCTTCTGCAAAAGGACACTTTGTCCTGACGGGTGATGAGTATTTAAAACGTCGTCCGATGAAACGGGTAACGAAGCCATTGAAAGACATAGGTGCTTTTTTAGATGGAAGGCAAGAGGGTGATTTAGCCCCTTTAAGTATACGTGGCGGATCATTGAAAGCCTTCAACTACAAGTCTAAGATAGCTTCAGCCCAAGTGAAGTCAGCGATGATTTTAGCTGCCTTGTCTGCTGATGGGGAGTGCTCTTACGAAGAACCTGAACTATCACGTGATCATACGGAAAGAATGTTAAAGGGAATGGGTGCTGAACTTGAGGTTAATGGATTGATTACAAAGATTAAACCGTTAAAAGGTCTTTTAGAACCGCTTGATATCCGTGTTCCGGCTGATCCGTCTTCGGCTTTTTTCTTTGCAGTTGCCGCGGCAATCACGCCAGGTGCAGAAGTCGTCATCGAAGGGGTTACCTTTAATCCTACCCGTATTGAGGCCTTTAAGGCTTTAGAACGTATGGGTACTGAGATCAGGTATGAACTTAAAGATGAGAAATATGAGCCAATTGGTGATATCCATATTAAATATGCCCCTTTGAAGGCGATCACAGTTGAAGATAACATTTCCTGGTTGATTGATGAGCTTCCGGCGCTTTCTATGGCTATGGCCTGTGCAGAAGGTGTAAGTGTAATCAAAAATGCTGAAGAGCTACGTGTAAAAGAGAGTGACCGAATCTCAACCGTGGTTGATAACCTTAAAAATTGTGATATTGCTACAACGGAATATGAAGACGGTTATACGGTTACGGGTGGGATACTTCAGCCGGCACTGATAAACTCTTTTGGGGATCATCGCATTGCAATGAGTTTTGCAATCGCCGGTCTTCGATGTGGGATGAAGATTGAAAATATTGACTGTATTCAAACCTCATTTCCAAACTTTTTTGATATTTTAAAAGAGATTACTAAAGTTGAACTTAAGGAACTTTGATATGAATGTGAAATTAGCTGAAAACTATGGTTTTTGTTTTGGTGTAAAACGTGCCATTAAAATTGCAGAAGAAAATATTGGTGCAGCGACTTACGGCCCTTTGATTCATAATGGAAAAGAGATTGATCGTTTGAAAAAAGACTTCCAAGTTTCTTTAGTAGAAGATATTTCTACTTTTAAGCCTGGAGATAAGGCTGTTATTCGTACGCATGGCATTCCCAAAGATGAACTCGCTTCTTTACATGAAAAAAACATTGATGTCATCGATGCCACCTGTCCTTATGTGACAAAGCCTCAGCAGATCTGTGAGGAGATGAGTAAGGAAGGGTATGATATTGTTATCTTCGGTGATGCAGAACACCCGGAGATCAAAGGTGTTATGTCATACGCGCAAAATGGGGTTACCGTGGTTGAAAGCGCTGAGGAGCTTGAAGGGAAATACTTTAGAGAGAAGATAGCGGTAGTAGCTCAGACAACTAGAAAAGTTGAAGAGTTTATGAAGGTTTGTAATTATCTAATGCGTTCGCATAAAGAAGTACGTGTCTTTAATACGATCTGTAATGCGACTTTTGATAATCAAGATGCGGTGCGTAAACTTGCAAAAGGTTCGGATGTCATGATCGTTATTGGAGGTAGAAACTCTTCAAATACAAAACAGTTACATTCTATTTCTAAAGAAGATTGCAGTGATTCCTATTTGGTAGAGGGACCAGATGATTTGGAAGAAGCATGGTTTTCACAGAAAAATGAATGTGGGATAAGCGCTGGCGCATCTACGCCAGACTGGATAATTCAGCAAGTAATGAAAAAAATAAAAAGTTTTTAAAAAAATTCCATATCACCTTCATCATCCGAGGGAGGATCGATAAGTGTTATGATCTGTTGTATACTCAGGGCAGTAGGCTTATGAATATGGTGGATGTTCTTCATCGCCAGACTCTCAACTGAAAAACGTTCGATATACCTTTCTATATCTGAACTGACTGCATCAAAAAGCATTAAGACAGACTGTGGATCATTGTTTAGGATCTCTATAAATGTTGCTTGATTATTTTTCATTGTGCTAGAAAGTTCTGAAAAACTTGTAGCCAAGAGATCAAGATAAGGTGAATAATAAACAAAAATAGAGGAAGCCTTGGCAAGATTAGTCGCGATCCTGCTTATCTCTTCAACATTTTCTTCAGCTGAATGCCTAGAAACCACCTCGGGAATTTCAGTAAATATCTCACTTAAATCGGCACAATGATCAGGCAGGAAGAGAATATTCTCAATTCCCTCATCCTCATCTTCTTTAAAATACTCATCAATCACAGTATCTTCAATTGGAGGCGTTGATATTTCTTGTGTCATAGAACCCATTTCTTCAATGCTTGAATCTTTACACTCTTGCATGATGACCCCGAGCTGCCGATGCTTTGTCTCAACTGTATTGGCTTTTGATCTGAGTGCTATGTTCTGTTTTAGTAAGAGTTCATTTTTGTCATTTAGCTCATTGATCAGTTCTATATTAACGATCTGCGTATAAGCATCTCTGCAAACGGAATACAAGGAGGAAACAAGATCTTCCATATGCATTGGTTTGAGGATAAATCCATCTGCACCGGCTTTAAGAAGATTCATAAGAATATCAGACTCATCATGAGCGGATACAATAGCTATTTTTTGTTCCGGGTTGATCTCTTTGATACTTTTACACATCTCAATCCCAGTCATATTGGGCATATTAACATCACTGATTACAAGATCATAAAGATTATTATTATATTTTTCCAAACCTTTAAGACCATCTTCAGCTGTGTCGATGTGTTTAAATAACAGTTGAAAAAGAGTCTTTGTCTCATTTCTGAGGTTTTCATCATCTTCAACATATAAAATATTGAGACTCTGAGAATATTTGTGTAAGTCTTTGAGTGTTTGCATGAGTCCCTCTGAAAAGTGATTATTGTTCAAATGTATTCCTTATAATGTTAGCAATGCAATATATAAAGGAAGCTTAGTTGCATTGATTAATAAAAAAAAACAAAAAGTACCTGCTACTTCTAAAACTTTTTACTTATAACTTTCATAATTTAGCCAAATTGTAAAGATATCAAAAGAAATAATAAGCTATAATTTGCAAATTTTTATTATTGGGTGCCCTTAAAGGGTGCCCGTTACAAGGGATATTTGTATGGCTCAAGAGCTCGAACCAATGGAAGAAGAAAACTTTGCAGCGATGTTTGAAGCATCAGAAAAACGTTCTGAAGAATCAAATCGTATAGCTGAAGGTATTATCGTTGAAATCCAGGAAGATAAAGCACTCGTAGATGTGGGTGAAAAACTAGAAGGTATTTTATACCTTAACGAGATTCAAGATGAATCAGGTGCATTGAAATACAATGTAAACGACACTATTCAAGTAATGGTCACAGGATACCGTAATGAACGTCCTAAGATCTCTCATAAAAAAGTTCTTGAGCAACTTAAGACCTTAGAATTTATCAAAGCACACAAAGACGATTATGAAGACTTAATCGTTGATGCTACAATCACAAAGAAAAATCGTGGTGGATATATTCTTGAACTTGACGGTGTTGGATTCTTTATGCCTCGTTCACTAGCCGCTCTTAAAGATGACGAAGATGTTATTGGCCGTAAGGTAAAAGCAGCTGTAGTTAAGATCGATGAAGCTGAATCTTCAATCGTTCTTTCACGTCGTAAACTTCTTAATGAAGACCGTAAAAAACGTAAGCAAATTATTGATGCGCTTATGGAAGAAGACGTTGTTGTTGAAGGTACTATCAAGAAGATTACTTCTTACGGTATGTTCGTAGACGTTGGTGGTGTTGATGGTCTTGTTCATTACAATGAGATCTCTTATAAGGGTCCAGTTAACCCTTCTAAGTATTATAAAGAAGGTGATGTTGTTCAATGTAAGGCTATCTCTTATGATAAAGACAAGCGTCACCTTTCTCTTTCTATCAAGGCTGTTATGTCTGACCCATGGGAAGAAGTTGAATCTGAATTGGACGAAGGTGATACTATCACTGTAACTGTTTCTAATGTTGAACCATACGGTGTATTTGTTGACCTTGGGAATGATATTGAAGGTTTCTTACATGTGTCTGAGATCACTTGGGATAAGAACATCAAGTCACCAAAAGATTACTTGGAAGTAGGTCAAGAGATTGATGTTGAAGTTATTGAGATTGATCCTAAGAAGCATAAGCTTCGTGTGTCTCTTAAAACTTTACTTCCAAAACCGTTTGATGAGTTTGTTAAAACATCTCGTGAAGGTGACCTGATTACAGGTACAGTTACGACATTGACTGACTTTGGTGCTTTTGTAAGAATCGGCACTGTCGAAGGTCTTTTACATAATCAAGATTGTTCATGGGACAAAAATGTAAAAGCTAAAGACCTTTATAAGGTTGGTGACGAGGTTGAAGTTAAGATTGTTAAAATCAACCGTGATGAAGAGAAAATCTCTCTTAACCGTAAGGCACTTCTTGAAAGCCCTGTTGATAAGTTCGCTAAAGAGCATAAGGTTAATGAAATTGTTAAAGGTAAGGTTCGTGATGTTAAAGACTTTGGTGTATTTGTTTCACTTGAAGACGACATGGATGCACTTATTCGTAACGAAGATCTTGAGCCATTAATTGCAGAAGAACTTAATCCAGGTGATGAAATCGAAGCGGTAATCGCGGTAATCGATGTTAAACGTGACCGTATTCGTCTTTCTGTAAAGAAACTTGAGCGTTTAAAAGATCAGGCTGCTTTAGCAGAAGTCAATGCTCAAAATGATGAAGGAAACTCTTTAGGCGATTTAATCAAAGATCAACTGAAGTAATCTAAATGCACAAGATGCTTGCTTCGTGGTTATTTCCGGCAATCTTTGTCGGAGTAACCTTCTTTTTGATTTTCTTTTTGGTTCAAGTAAATCAAACAGATGCAAGTATTTATGCCGATCAGGCAGATATCCCTCAAGCTCAACAATTGCCAGATCTTCCCAGCAAAGAAAAATGGATAGAACGTTTTTCTGAACATGCGGAAGAAGGCTATTTTTACCCAGTCACTGAAATATTTGTTGAAGTAGACTTAAAAGAACCTCCTAAGACAACAACAATCTATCAACTTCGTGCAGGTGATCTTGATCCCTATCAACTGTTTTGTCTAAAAGAAGTTTTGAAGCAATATAAGACAAAATATATGTTCGAACAAAAAAAAGAGAATATGAAACTTATAATCTATTCTGAAAATCTTTCCCAACTTGAAAATATAGTAAAAACATTAAAAAATTATGCTATAAATGCAAGTATCATTAAGATTAACAGATAGCAAAAGAGTAAGATAAATGTTTAGTGAGTATTTATCTTACTCTTTTATATAATATACAAGGAATTTTTACATGTCAAAGCCTAAAGTAGTAGTTTGTGACCATATCCATGAGGCTGGTCTTGAAATGCTTAAAAATGATGACCAAATTGAATATGTGTTTGCGGCTGATATAGATAAAACAGCACTTTTAGATGTTATTGCAACGGCGGATATCGCTATTACCCGTTCTTCGACTGATGTTGACGATAAGTTTATTGCTGCAGCAAAAAAGCTTAAAGCCGTTATCCGTGCGGGTGTTGGTGTTGATAATGTTGATATTGACGGCTGTTCTAAAGAAGGTATCATCGTTATGAATGTGCCGACTGCAAACACTATTGCAGCGGTTGAATTGACGATGACGCATATGCTGTCTTGTATGCGTATGTTTCCATATTCACATGACCATCTTAAGAACCAAAGAATCTGGAAGCGCGAGAAGTGGTATGGTTATGAGATGAAGGGTAAACGCCTTGGTGTTATCGGTTTTGGTAATATTGGTTCTCGCGTGGCTATCAGAGCAAAATCTTTTGAGATGGATGTTGTTGCATATGACCCGTATATCTCTTCATCTAAGGCAACTGACCTTGGTATGGAATATACAAATAACTTTGACGATATCTTAGCATGTGACATTATCACTATCCATACACCTAAGAACAAAGAGACGCTAAACATGCTTGATGAAGCTGAAATGGCAAAGATGAAAGATGGTGTTGTTCTTATTAACTGTGCCCGTGGCGGTTTGTACAATGAAGAAGCACTTTATAATAACTTGAAGTCCGGCAAGATCCGTTTTGCAGGTATTGATGTATTTAACAAAGAACCGGCAACAGATCATCCTCTTTTGGATCTAGACAATATTGTTGTCTCACCTCACTTGGGTGCAAACACTTTTGAATCACAATACAATATTGGCACACAAGCAGCCGCACAAGCGCTTAATGCTGCCAAAGGTATTGAATTTAAAAATGCCTTTAACCTGCCTATTGATGAGACAAAGATACCTGCTTTCGTTAAGCCATTTTTAGAGCTTTCTCAAAAAACAGCCTTCTTGGCAGCACAGATCAATAAGTCACCGATAAAGTCGATTAAAGTAAGTGCCCAAGGCGATATCGCTGCATACTTGAAGTCTCTTATGACCTTTGTAACGGTTGGAGCATTAACAGAGGCTTTAGGCGATAATATTAATTATGTCAATGCGGAGTTTGTTGCAAAAGACCGTGGTGTATTATTAGACTTTGAAGAAGAAGCTAATACAAGTATCTATAAAAACAAGATTACGATCAAGGTGACAACAGAAAAAGATGTTGTAGAGATCTCTTCAACTATATTTGATGAAGATGTTCAGCGTATTGTTGATATTAATGGTTTTGACCTTGATATAGAACCTAAGGGTAATTTGATTATCTACAAAAATACAGATGTTCCGGGTGTTATTGGTCAAATCGGAACAACCCTGGCAAAACATAATGTTAATATTGCAGATTTTCGTTTGGGTCGTAATAAGAATCAAGCATTAGCCGTTATTGTTACAGACTCTGACGTAGCTAAAACAACGCTAAAAGAGCTTTCAGAACTTGAAGCGTGTATCAGTGTAGACTACGCACGCCTGTAGGTACTCTCTTGTAAAAAGAGAGTGCATTTCCCACTCACTTACATGCATTTACTTTTGCACAAACGTATACAAGTTTTACTAAAGAATCTATGCTAGCTTTGGTTCAGCCAGCAGGCTCCCTTGAAAATATTTGATGCCAATTTCCTCTAGTGATGCCTTGACTTCTTTATTCTCTAGGTTGGTTGCAATGATCTTGATATCTAAGCTTTCGATTAAGATCTGAAGAGCGTGGTTTGTTTGTCCCTGTTTGCCTTGAAGCATACCTAGTAGATACGTACTGTCAATTTTCAGGTATTGGGGCTTTAGCATCTGTAAGTAGTTGAGATTGGTGTCTTCTTCAATACTAAAACGATCTATACCAAAGTTATGCCCTGAAGCTCGCAGTAAGCTTGAAAAATCAAGACCCTCATTGATAGAGCTTAAAAGACTGTAGTTTGATATCTCAAAACTTAAGGATCTCGCTTTAGACAGACCTCCTAGACGTTCTTTTAGCCACTGAATGCTTTGCGGGTCCTGGATAAAACGTAAAGAGATGTTAATCGCAATATTTCTATTTTCTAGACTATTTTCTTTAAGTACATAGTTAAGTACATTTTGATCGAGCTTAGTGTCAAGTTTCATCTTATGCACCAAGGGAATAAAGTCACCTGCCTCATGGATCTCTTTATTCTCATCAAAAAGGCGCACATAAGCTTCACAATGAAAGATGTCATGATTAATATCATACACATCTTGAAGGGCCAAGGCGATGTTATGCTCTTTGATCCTGTTTTCTATGACAGATCGTGAAATCAGACTGGTATCCAAGGATTCAGGTGAAATATTGGTGACGGCATTTTTTATAGCGGAAGAAATGTTATTTTCAATAAGATTAAATATTTTTGAGATATTGTCTTGGGCAGTATAATGTAATTGCAATATTTTTATTGAACATTGGGCATCATCTAAAGAAGAGTTTTCCAAATCCATAAGTACCTTGGCTAAAAGTTGATTACTAAAGGTTTCAATATCATCTTCTTGATAACGAGGAAAGATAATACAGATTTTTGTGCCATCTGTACGTGCAAGAACAGCATTCGTATGTTTTTTTAGTAAGTCTTGTGTTGTTGAGGCGAGACTTTGTATCAGTTTATCTACTTTTTCATGTCCAATACTTTTATTGGCCTCAATAAGACCTTCTAGGTATAGACTAATGATGATACCATTGCTGTCAGCTTCTTCTGACGATAAGAAGTCATTGAGCTTAAGTTCAAAAAAGCTTCTGTTAGCTATGCCTGTAAGGCTGTCTGTGTAGAGAAGTTTATGATAGTCTTGCACAGATGCGGCTTCTCTCTCAAAAATTCCTTTGACCTTATCGACCATTTTATTCATAGCTAAAGTGACATCTTTGAATTCAGAGGTTGAAGGAATATGATTGTTGATGATAAAGTTATTGTCAATGACAGCTTCTGCTTGTTCTTTTACACGTACAAGAGAAGAGAGGATCAGTCGTAGTAAAAAATATAAGAGGGAAAAAGAGACGATTGAAATAAGGGCAAAGCTTTGAAGTATTTCTAAAAAGTTGGTATAAAGTTTAATATGGGCATTTTCTTCTATTGGGGTAACTTTTATTGTTCCGATAGGATTCCAGCCTGAAGAGACGGTGGCATTTGCAATAGGTGTTTTAAAGTCATATAAAGATAAGAACCAAGCAGGAACAGTAGAAGTCTCGTCTTCTTTAATACGCTGATATAAGATATTTTCTTGTGTGTCTTGCAAAACGATTTTATGAAAATAGCCACTGTCATAGATTGCGTTGATCATAGAAGACATTTGCGTGACATCCCCCTTGGTACTCGCTAATGAAAGGCTTAAGAAGGTTGCTGTGTTTTGAGCATTGTTTGACATCTCTTCTTGGGCATATTGTTTTGCAGATTGAAAGTTGAAAAAGACAACAGCCATCAGTACACAAAGTAAAAATAGTGACATGATCAAAGTGATCTGTTTAAATAGACTCATAATTTATTCCTTTTAACACGTTTGTGAAGTTTTTTCCATTTTTGGTGGGTACTTTGTTTAAGTTCTTGGCCATCTACGCTCTGGTCTAAGGTGGGATTGAAGTTGTATACTGGACTCAAGTCGGTTCTTTGAGAAGCATTTAAAATATCAGGATTCATATTGTCCAAGATAAGCGGTTCGGCAGAAGGGGTCTCAAAGTATGATAAAACCATATGCGGTCTATTGAACTTTATGGAGGTTACATAAGTGAAATAAAGCCGTTTGGTATCTAAACCCAGTGTTTTTAGTGCAAAGTATTTTGCGATGACATAGTCTTCTGAATCACCTTTGTTACGCGCAAGAAGTTCTAAGGGTGTTGCCCAATAATCCTCTTGTTTCCAATTTTTTATGTCACTCTTGTAGGGGATACGATTGATGAAATCATTAACGACTTGAAGCTTAGCTCCCGAAGGCAGATGTTCAGCCTGAGAGAGCAATTTATTGTACTCTAAATAGCGACTGACAATGAGACCACCGTATTTCCGCTCTGCTTTTTTCATGACCTCTTCAGGAATAGGCCCGTCATTAAAAGCGAGCAGATGTATAGAAAAAAAAGATAAAATTATTAGTTTTAATAATGCCATGAATTATTCTATCATTATTTAAGAATAAAATTAAGGTGTTTTTTAAAGAATTATCAAAAAAGTCATACTTAGGGTAAAGATTTGTAGATAAATCGTTTTAAAATAAAAGACTTGCTCCAATTTAGATATATGAGCTTATCCTGTTTGTACAACGATCTCAATTGTAAAACAAGTTTGAATTCGCTAAAATGGCAAAAATAATAATTGTATTGGAAAAGATACAACATACAGGACAGTTAATGGCAACTATTGGCATGAGTGATATTAAAAAGGGTGTACGTTTAGAGATTACAGGCGTTCCTTATAAGGTAGTTGAGTTTCAACATGTTAAACCGGGTAAGGGTGCAGCTTTTGTACGTTGTAAGGTGAAAAGTTTTCTAAATGGTAAGGTTGTTGATAAGACCATCCATGCCGGTGACAAATTTGAAGTTCCTAACATGGAACAAAAAACGATGCAATACCTTTATGATGATGGTGAAATGTACCAGTTTATGGATAATGAAACTTATGACCAATTAGGTCTGTCTTATGAGCAGTGTGAAGAAGCAAGCAAGTGGTTTAAAGATGGGATCAATGTTGAGATAAGTTTTCATAATGCAAAGGCTATCACGGTTGAAGCACCTGCAACGATGGAGCTTGAAATTACTGAGACAGGCCCAAAAGACAAGGGTGATACAGCAAGCGGTTCTAAAAAACCAGCAACACTGGAAACGGGCGCTGTTGTTCAAGTTCCTTATCATATTTTGACAGGTGATATTGTCAAAGTCAATACAGCTGATTGTGAATATTTGGAAAAAGTTAAATAGAATAAAACCTTTACCTAGCCTATCTTAGGTTTGGGTTTTTCCGGAAAAACATTAAAGGTCAGTCATAATGAAACTTGCTTTAATTTTACTGCTTTCGCTTCCTCTACTTGCTTTTGAAGGCAAGCAACTCTACCAATGCTCCTCAATGTACAGACTTGTTAACGGATCGCCTCACGAGTTTTCTAAAGAAGAACAAGAAAAAAGCACTTTTGGCCTTATGTTTAATCAAAATAAAAATAAGGTTAAGACATCTGATGGGATGGTTTATGCTATTACTAAATCCAGTGTTAAGGGTGCGCTCTATTCAAATAAGGTCAAGGTTAACGGGCGAACACTCTATTATAAACTAAAGATGGCAGGTGAAAACGGTCTGTATAAGTCTGTTTCTGTTTCGGGTTATGGTAACCTTATAAATGAATTTGTTATGTGTAAAAAGATGCACAAAGACATTTCGGACAAGAGTAAATAACTTAAGAAGGACTCCTTATGCCCAAAATATTAATCCCCTTAGCGAAAGGTTTTGAAGAGATCGAAGCGGTTGCTTTGATTGATGTGTTGCGACGTGCTGAATTAAATGTTGTTGTTGCCGGAATAGGGACAACAAAGGTGTCTGGGGCACATAATATTGAGATACATTGTGAATGTCTAGTCTCTGAGGTGAAGAGTGATGATTTAGAGATGATCCTGCTTCCCGGCGGTTGGGATGGGACCTACGCCTTGGCTGAAGATAAAAATATTCAAAGACTTCTGCAGGAGATGGATGCAAAAAACAAGTTAATAGGTGCTATCTGTGCTGCTCCGTATGCGCTCAATAAAGCAGGAGTGCTTAAGCATAATTACACCTGTTATCCCAGTGTTGAAAATGAAATTCGTCTTGAGGGGTATACTGAGGATAAGAGTGTTGTTACCGATGGTAATATTATGACATCTAGAGGTCCTGGAACCGCACTATGTTTTGCATTGGCTATTGTGGAGAAGTTTAAAGGAAAAGAGGCAGCCCAGGCCCTTAAAAAAGGTATGCTTTTAGATTTCTGCTAAAAGTTTTATAAGAAGAGACATTTTAAGTTATTCTTAGTGTTTATACTAAAAATAATTCCTTTCTCTTTTTAAAAATATTCTGCAAATAATAACCCAATTTTTAGTCTAATTTACTATAATATAGAAAATAAATATTAGGCTAATTTCCCATGTCTGTACAGCAATTTACCCATTTACATTTACACACAGAATACTCGTTACTAGACGGTGCCAATAAAATAACAGATCTTGTTGTAGAGGTGAAAAAACTTGGCATGGAATCGGTCGCGATGACAGATCATGGAAATATGTTTGGCGCTATTGATTTTTATAAGCAGATGACAGATGCTGGGATAAAGCCGATCATTGGTATGGAAGGTTATATCCATAACGGCGATGAGATCGATGACAGAAGTACAAAACAACGCTTTCATGTCTGCCTTTTCGCAAAAAATCAGGTCGGCTACGAAAATCTTATGTATCTCTCGTCAAAGGCCTATATTGACGGATTTTATTATTTCCCCCGTATAAATAAAAAAGAACTCAGAGAACATTCTGAAGGAATTATTTGTACTTCTGCTTGTTTGCAGGGTGAGGTTAACTGGCATCTGAATCTTGCCAACGAAAGAAATGTTCGTAATGGAGCAGGGGGATATGAGGGAGCCAAAGCGGTTGCCTTAGAATATAAAGATATCTTTGGGGATGATTTTTATTTAGAGATCATGCGTCATGGTATTGGTGATCAGCTCTTTATTGATGAACAGCTTTTACAGTTGAGTGTAGAAACGGGTATCAAGGTCGTTGCGACCAATGATACCCATTACACTTATCCTGATGATGCACAGTATCATGAAGCCTTTATGTGTATTGGAATGAATAAACTTTATGACGATCCTAATCGTATGCGTCACTCGGTGCATGAGTTTTATCTTAAATCACCTGAACAGATGGCAAGGCTTTTTGTTGATATTCCTGAAGCTATTATGCACACACAGGAGATAGCCAACAAATGCCAATTGGAACTTAAACTGGGTGATCCGATTCCACCAAACTTTAAGTTCACTCAAGAATATGCGGCTGAAGAGGGTCTTAGCATTGATTATGAGGATGATGCGCCTATAGAAGCGAGTGCTAGTCCGGATGAAAAGAAAAAATGGATGGGAGCCGCGGATAAAAATGATGCGGAATATTTCATTCATAGGTGTGAAATAGGTCTTAAAAACCGTTTGATACATGTGCCTGAAGAACGTCATGATGAATACAGAGAACGTCTTATTTTTGAGATGGATGTTATTAATTCGATGAAGTTTCCTGGTTATATGCTTATTGTTTGGGACTTTGTTAAGGTCGCAAAAGAGATGGGAATTGCAGTTGGCCCAGGACGTGGTTCAGCTGCAGGTTCCTTAGTCGCGTATTCTTTGGATATTACTGATATCGATCCTATGAAGTATGATCTTCTTTTTGAGCGTTTTTTAAATCCTGAACGTGTGTCCATGCCCGATATCGATATGGACTTTATGCAAGCGCGTCGCGGTGAAATTATTGATTATGTGGTTGAAAAATATGGACGGAACCAGGTAGCTCAGATCATTACCTTCGGTTCACTGTTGGCAAAAGGAGTTATTCGTGATGTCTCACGCGTTTTGGATGTTCCACTTTCGCAAGCAGACAAGATGGCGAAACTTATTCCTGATGAACTGGGTATAACCCTAAACGGAAAGATGAAAAACGGAGAGTTGAAACCGGGAGCGTATCAAAAAGAGCCTAAGCTTGTTGAATTGGTGGAAACTGACCCTACTGCGGCACGTGTTTGGGAATTTTCCAAACGCCTTGAAGGTCTTAAAAGAAATGCCGGTATGCACGCAGCAGGTGTTGTGATCTCTAACCGTGAGTTGTGGTATAAAACCCCGATTTATAAGCCTTCAGGGGAAGACACCTTTGTTACCCAGTATTCTCTTAACTATCTTGAAGATGTCGATCTTATCAAGTTTGACTTCCTAGGTCTTAAAACACTTGATGTGATTGATGCAGCGATCAAACTGGTTAAACGGCGTTATGATGTGACGGTAGATTGGCATACGATAGATGAAAATGACCCTCATGTATATGATGTTATTCAAACCGGTGAGACGGTAGGTATGTTTCAGATAGAGAGTTCGGGAATGCAAGACCTGAACAAAAGACTAAAGCCTTCAACTTTTGAGGATTTAATTGCGGTCTTGGCATTGTACAGACCTGGTCCGATGGAATCTGGTATGCTAGATGACTTTATTGAACGTAAGCACGGACGCCAAGAGATCGTATATGTTTTTGAAGCCCTTGAAGAGATCCTCAAACCTACGTATGGTGTTATAGTTTATCAAGAACAGGTCATGCAGATTGTTCAGACTATTGGGGGAATGAGCCTTGGCGGTGCGGATATTGTTCGTCGTGCCATGGGTAAGAAAAAAGTCGATGAAATGATCAAATATAACAAGCTTTTTTCAGAAGGTGCGCAAAAACAGGGATTGGATTATAAAACAGCCTCTGAATTGTTTGATCTGATTGAAAAGTTTGCGGGATACGGGTTTAACAAATCCCACTCGGCCGCTTATGCTATGGTTACCTTTCAAACAGCATGGTTGAAGTCGTATTATCCTCAAGAATTTATGGCAGCATTGTTAACTTCTGAAAAAGACAATACTGAAAAAGTCGTTAAGTATATTGATGAAGTCAAACGTATGGGAATCGAGCTGTCTCCACCGGATATTAATGTATCCCAATTGGAGTTCTCTGCAACGAAAAAAGATGATCAAGATGTTATTCTTTTTGGATTGGGCGCGATCAAAGGAGTCGGTGAATCTGCAGTTGAGTCTATACTTGACGTCCGTGAAGAACGTCCTTTTGATAGTATGAAAGATTTTGTAAACCGTATTGAACCCTCTAAGGTAAATAAACGTGTTATTGAATCTGTGACAAAGTCGGGGGGATTTGATCAGTTTGAATACTCACGCAGAGCCTTGCTTGAACAGATTGAAATCATTATTCAAACGGCAAAAGATGCTTCTTCTGCACGTAAAAATGCTGTTGGCAGTTTATTTGGTGATGATACAGATATAACAGAAGTTGCTTTAAACCTTACAAATGCACCGGAATTTGAACTTAAACAGATACTTGAGTTTGAAAAAGACACGCTTGGCTTTTATGTATCAGGCCACCCTCTTGATAGCTTTAGAGAAGAGATCGGGCAGATGGAATATACGCTTTCTTCTGATATTGAAAATATTGCAGACGGTTCAACAGCTATTTTTATCGGTAAGGTAGAGGAAATTCAGAAAAAGATCTCTAAAAAAGGAAATCAATTTGGTATCTTAAACCTCATGGATTTCCATGGAAATATTGAGATGATGCTTTTTTCTGACAAGTTAGAACAGTTGGAACAGATGGACCTGGATGAGCCGGTTGCTTTTAAGGTTAAGGTTACGCATACGGAGATGTTCACCCGTATTTCTGTGGTCAAGATCTTTACCCTTAAAGAAGTGAAGAAAGAGGCGAAAAAGGTTCAGACCAAGATTCGCGAAATTCCTCAAGAACCTCTTGTTATTACTGTTCGACTTTCACGTGACCTTGCACGTTTAGAAGAACTTTACAGACTCATCCGCCAAAACCCCGGAACGCGTCAGATGAAACTGTGCATCACTTCCAAACTTCAAAATGTTGTTCTTGATTCTGCTATCCGTGTAGATAACAAGATTATCCCTGAGCTTGAAAAACTGATGGATGTGAATGTCGCCTGAGGCTATTATCTCTATTCTTGCACGTCTAAATGTTTTGCTTGAAGAAAAATATCATGAGCAGAAAAAAAAGTACAAGAAATTCAAGCAGCTTCAAATGATGCTTATAATACTCTCTTCTTCTATCTCTCTTGTGCTGTTTGTGCTTTATCATGCCCCTGTTATACAGATGCTTTTTGTTTTGATAGCGTTTAATGTTTTATTTTACATAGGGTTTAAGCCACGCGCAATATACAGTGAAAAAAATGTAAAATCAATGATGCACAAAGCTGTACAACTGCAAGTTACGCTTAGAAAGTTTATTATGGGTGAACGAGTAGATTTTGATGGGGTTACATGTTGTTTAGATGAGGGCTGGAACTGCGATAAGTGGGGTCTTTATAAAGATAATGAACGCATTGATTATGGTGGGTTTTTATATGATAAACATATTAAAGGCCTTTACCTAGAAGCCTTAAGAAATAAAAAGTAAATATAGCTTTGATATAATGGGCGTATGCAAATACTTTTATTCTTTTTTATTCTTGTCTCAATTGTTTATGCGACACCCTTGCACCAAGCTGTTATTGATATTAATGAAGCGAAGGTACGTAGCCTTGTAAAGGCAGGTGCAGATATAAATGCCAAAGATAAAGATGGGAAAACAGCTCTGCATTTGGCTGCTCCTATCGGGCGCTATAGCATGGTGAAGTTTCTTGTGGATGAAGGCGCTAATGTACAGCTTAAAGACAATACACATAAGACAGCACTGGTTTATGCCATAGAGAAAAACCGCATTAAAGTTATCATCTTCCTCAGTAAAGAGGCTAATAAGATGGAAAGTGAAGAAGAAGATGAACTCTTTGCTTCTGCAAAAGCCGGAGACATGGATCATGTTGCTTATTATCTGAGCCGACAGGATATTAATAGAGTTGATAAAGATGGTAAGACAGTGCTCCATATTGCCAGTGAAGCTGGACAGTTTGAAATGGTGGCTTTTTTATTGAACCTTGGCGCAGACAGGGATGTTCTTGATTATGATGGACGGACCGCTTTAAATTATGCTAAACTCTCGGGAAATAAAAAGCTCATTGAGCTTTTAACCCAGTACTAAGTGAGCTAATGACACAAACAGACTTTAATCAAGACCTTTTAGATTTTTTGAGTGCTTCTCCTACTCCTTTTCACGCGACAACTGAACTTTCTACGCAGTTAGATAAGGCAGGTTTTGAAAAACTTGATGAGTCGGATCAATGGAAGCTAAAGCAGGGAAATAAATATTATCTAAGTCGAAATGATTCTTCTTTAATTGCTTTTGTTTATGGAACAGGTGATATTGCTGATCAGGGGATTTCAATGGTAGGCGCACATACGGACAGCCCCTGTCTTAAACTAAAACCCAATACGATTATTCATAAAAAAGGCTATATACAACTTGGTGTCGAAGTTTATGGAGGAGCGCTCTTAAACCCATGGTTTGACCGGGATCTATCTCTTGCGGGACGGGTAAGCGGTCTAAATGACAAGGGTGAACTGGTGCATCCTCTACTTAATTTTAAGCGTCCTATAGCATTTATACCGTCTTTGGCAATACATTTGGACACGCAGGCCAATAAAGAACATTCTATCAATGCACAAACGGACATACCGCCTATTATGATGCAAAGTGATGAGGCTGTCTCTTTTGAAGAGATACTGCTTAAAGAGACGGGCTTAAAGGAAATATTGGATTTTGAACTGATGTTTTATGATACGCAGGCGCCAGCCTTTATAGGACTTCATAATGAGTTTCTTGTTTCCGCACGCCTAGACAACCTCTTAAGCTGTTATGTAGGCTTACAGGCTATTAAAGAGGCTTCCACGCAAAAGAGTGCTTTGCTGATCTGTTCGGATCATGAAGAAGTCGGTTCTGAGTCGTCTTCGGGAGCGGCAGGCCCATTTTTGGAGATGGTACTTAGGCGTATCTCCCCTGAACATGAATTGTATTCACGCATGATCAATGCTTCAATGATGATCTCATGTGATAATGCTCATGGGATACACCCAAACTTCTCTAGCAAACATGATGAGAATCATGGACCACTCTTAAACAGAGGTCCTGTCATTAAGGTCAATGCAAATCAGCGCTATGCAAGTAATTCTCAAACCGTAGCCGCTTTTAAACTTCTATGCCAAAAAGTAGATGTTCCGTATCAAAGCTTTGTCACACGTACAGATATGGGCTGCGGGTCAACAATAGGACCGATAACAGCAACAAAGATAGGTGTGAAAACTATGGATGTTGGCCTTGCGACTTTTGCCATGCATTCTATTCGTGAGAGTGCAGGGGATAAGGATGCGTATATGCTTTATAATGTGTTAAAGAAGTACTTCTCTTAAAGTCGTTCTTTAACCCACCGTGGGTCAAATCCTGCCATAGAATCATTTCCTATGATTAAGGTAGGATAACCTCTTCCCTTATATTTCTTCATCAGGCTTCGGCCTTGTTCTGTCTTTTCAGCATCATACTCGGTAAAGGGAATTCTTTTTTCTCTTAGATACTGTTTTGCTCTTTTACATGCACCGCACCAGGTGGTTGTTAAAAGTATGAGCTTTGTCTGTTTAAGTACTTTTTCTTGTCTTGTTTCTTGTTCGATACCATATTCAGCCCTATACTGAGCTTCAGTATAGGGCTCTTCTTCTACATGCGTTACTTTTGCATATACAAGGTACAAAAGTATGATAGTGATAGAAATGAATATCGGTTTCATCTATAGCGCACTTAATATAGAAGATTCACTATAACCGCGAATAACTTCATCCCCAATAATAATAAGAGGGACACCGGTACCTTGGTACTTAGCAAAAAGGCTCTTTCCCCGGCTTGATGATAGTATATTGTATTCTGTAAATGCGATGCCTTTTTCATTCATAAATTTCTTTGCTTTTACACAATATCCACATCCGGGGCGAGAGAGTAGAATGACCTTGGAAGGCCGTTCATGGTGAGATGAGGATTGAGGGTCATTATATGAATTACTGGAGATATCTACACCATAAAGTTTTTGATAGCCCTTTTCTGAGCGGATCCTCTTTTCAAGGTAAGGGGACTGCTGTGTATCTCTGTTGGCAAGGTAGTACGTATAGGTTTGCTCTTTAAAACTTTGTTGCTGATACAGATCCTCCAGGCCAACATTGTTTAAAGCGATAAAATAGCTGTATTCATCGTTTCTCATGGCATTGACCATCTCGCGTTTTACGATAGCAATAATCTCCTGATGCTCTTTTGCCAGTTTTCGAAGTGCTTTTAAATAGGCACCTTTATCACCTGCTTGAGAAAGTTCTAAGGCGTGTTTCTGGTTGGTATGGTAGGTGTCAACAGCAAAAGAATATTGTTGGTTTTCGGGAAGTTTTGAGAACGCTTTGTCTGCCTTGTACAGGGGTGTTCCTAGGGTTTCAAAGAGTTCGGGATAGTGGGTGTCTGCAAAAAGAAATACAGTGGTTAGTAGAAATATAAATAGTTTTTTCATGTTTATCCTTATTTGAAAAGTATAATAAACTGAAGTAGATTAAAACTAGATTAGGGTAGGGACTTTGGTGTTAGCCTGGGAAAGATCTTTGAAGGATTTAAGCTCACAATGCATCTGTTCTTGATACTCTTTTTGAAGTCTTTCTACCTCTTCTTTGGCTTTGTTGATCTGTTCTAAGTGATGCTTTTCCATCTGGATAAGTTTTGTGACATAGGCATGAAAAAATTCCTTGTCTTTTGTCAGTAGAATGATATCTTCTTTAGCGGCCCATTTTCGCTTGATATTTGGTTTTTCTCCAAATTCAAAAATGATATTTTTATTCTTTGTTGAGAGTATATACTTGGGAACTTGATAAGAGATAAAATGTTTATCAATTGAGTCATGAAATAACTGGATAACATAATACATAAGCAAAACCTTTTTTGGTACTTATTTACTACTATTCTACTATTTTTTTTAGTGTAAGAGTAAAGCGTGCTCCGTCTTTTGTGTTTTGCACACTTAATTCACCCCGGTGTTTTCGTGCGATTTGAGAACTCATGTAAAGACCGATTCCCGTTCCTTCCTTGTCTCCCTTGGTCGTGACATTGGGATGGAAAATATCTTTGATAATATTTTCCGGTATCCCACCGGCATTATCTACGACTTGCAAGATGACATGATGTTCAGTCTGCGTATAACCGATAGCGATAATACGCTTTTTTATGTTTTTTTCATTAAAGGCATCTTTTGCATTGTTAATCAGGTTTAGCAGGAGATGTTTGAACTCGTTCTCATACCCGTTAATCATAATATCTTCTTGCACTCTTTGCTGTATATCAATGGTGTTCTTGATCAGTTCGTCTTTTAAAAGGACTTTAACGGATTCGATACAGGCTTCTAAAGAAAATTTTGCACTCTCTTTTGTCGGACGAAAAAAGCTTCTAAACTCACTAAGTGTTGTTGTCATGTGATCAATTTGATGGTGTATGATATCGCTCATCTCATTTGTCTCAATCTCTTTACTTGAGAGTTCTGTACCTTCTTCATTTTGACTTCGGATCATATCAGCCGCGATAGAGATGGCATTAAGCGGCTGTTTCCATTGATGAGCGATAGCATCAACCATCTCTCCCATTGAAGCCATGCGGGATTGTTCTTTTAAGAGGTTGTCTTTTTCAGAAACATTGGCCATTTCCTCTTCTACACGCTTTTCCAAACGGTTTTTGTACTGATCAAGTTTCCAGTGAGCCTGCTCCAACTCTGTCTGTTTCTTTTCCAAGTCGGCTGTGCGTTCTTCGACCTTTTCCTCAAGGGTGGCTGTCAGTTTGGAAAGTTTTTGTGTCTCACGTTTCAGTCTTGCTCCGGTCAGTTTCATACTGAAGACAAAATAGCCCAGTATCATTGTGATTACAGACTGGATCAAAAGCAGTTGGAAGGTCTCGTACGTACTTAGACTTAGTTTCGTCATACCAAGGCTAAGGAAGAGCAATACAAAAATAATATAGAGTGTAATCCAGACGATTGCAGTTTTAAAAGGACGCAGCAAGATTGCAGGAATAGGATAGATGACCAAAAACATTACCATTTCTAACTTGTTGTCCGTCGTCACAAAACCCACAAGGAAGAAGACAATAAAGAAGAAAAGGGTTACGTTAACGAGGATATTTGTTTTGATACTCTCACGCATTAACAGTGTTGTGATTAAAAGACTGAATAAAGAGAGTATAAGCCCAACACTGGCATCACTTATATTATGTAAAAAAAAGTTCAGACCTCCTAATACAATACCAGCGAAGAAACTTGTTATCAGTAAGATAAGCAAGATCTTTGCTTCATCGGTATGGGCATTAGAGAAGAAAGAGTAGATTTTTTTGACCACAAACAGCCTTAGTTAAAATATTCATTAATTTTATCACAAAAGCTACACATACAGCTGAAAAAAGTATAAGAATTTATATTAATCCATGTATGAGTAAAAATCAGAATATAAAAGGATTAGGACTGATTTTTTTAATTATAAAATATTAAAAACGCGTTATACTTATGCTAAAAAAGAGAGTTATGGCCGATAATAATGAAGAGATATTGGGGCAGCTGGAAACGCTCATTGAACAGACCTACAAAGTAGAAGAAGAGTATAAGACGCTGCGCAGTTCTTATAATCATCTCCAAGATACGATAGAAGAATTGATTGAATTTTTACCTAATGCCTTGTGGGTACTTTTTGATAATGGAGAAGTCTTTACTCAAAACTCTCATGCTAAAGAGAAATCTGAGTTGCTTGAGATAATGGACCTGGAAAGAAGTGATTATGAGATTAACTTTGAGGAGTGCAGCTACTTGGTCAAGATCAGTCATTATAAAGACAAGATACTCATCTCGGCAACAGATATTACTGAGCAAAAACGAAAAGAAAACCTTGCGACTATGGGACAGATGGCGGCGCATCTTTCACATGAGATACGCAATCCTATCGGCTCAATCTCCTTACTTACATCAACGCTAATGAAACGTGTCAAGCTTGAAAACAAACCTATCGTCTTAGAGATACAAAAGTCTGTTTACCGTATCGAACGCATCATCAAAGCGACTTTGATGTTTTCCAAGGGGGTGCAGGCGGTTTCATCAAGCTTGAAATGGAGTGATATCTTGGAAGATATAGAACTCTCTATCGGCTACTACTCTTACAGCAAAGAGATACGTTTCAATTTTCCTCATGATGACTTCGAGATAGAAGGCGATACGGATCTTCTCTCCATGCTTTTTTCAAACTTCATTTTTAATGCCATTGACGCGATTGAAGAAGATGATAATGATGAGGGAGAAATACGCATTACTTATAAAGACAACGGTAAGTTCCATATCTTTAAGGTCTATGACTCCGGGGTTCCTATAGAAAACAAGGCGGCTCTTTTTGAAGCGTTTCAAAGTAGTAAAGAAAAAGGGAATGGCTTGGGGCTTGTCCTCTCTCAGCAGATAGCACAGGCGCATTCAGGGGAGGTTTCTCTTCTTGATTGTGCTGAAAAGTGCTTTGAGATAAGACTTGGGAAATAGATGAGAAAATGTACGGTTGTGCTTACCCATAATCATCTTCCAAAAACTGTCTTTGAACTTCTAAGACCTTGTCCATATTTTTCACTAAGGCATTCACACAGTCCTTGTCAAGGACTTCGCCCGCAAGCTCATTAAGCGTGTCAAGGGCTTTTTCATTACTCCATGCCTTTTTATAAGGGCGTACACTGGTTAAGGCATCAAAGATGTCCGCAACTGCGACAATTCGCGCTTCTAATGGGATCTCCTTGCCTTTAATGCCCAGCGGATAGCCCGTGCCGTTCATTGCTTCATGGTGGGATTGTGCAATATTACGCAGTACATCTACGTGTTCGAAGTTTACCAATGCGAAGTTGTTAAGAAGATCATCAATCATCTCACGGCCTTTGTGTGCATGTGTTTTCATAATAGTCATTTCTTCTTCAGTCAAAGGACCTGGTTTAAGCAAGATATTATCAGGAATACCTACTTTTCCGATGTCATGTAAGGGTGCGAACATGAAAATATGTTCTATATAGGTGTCATTGAGTTCGTAGGTATCAGCCAGAGCATTTGCGATGATACGACTGTATCGTGACATCCGGTCAAGATGACTTCCTGTCTCGGGGTCTCTGAGATGAGACAGTTTACCGGTTGTATTGATGGCTGCGGTGAGTGTGTGAATGGAAGAGAGTTCATTAATAAGCATAAGTGATATCATATGCCCGTAAAGGTCAAGTTGGCGTAAGACACTCTCGGAAAAGATATCTTTTTTATTAGAGTTGAAAAAAAGAAAGCCTATAAAGATACCTTCATTATAGATAGGCATGGTATAACTTGCCGCATAGCCGAACTCTTTAATCTTATGCGTGTGCTCATGCTCACCTGCCTCATACTCATACAAGTCATTGATCACGCGGGGCTCACCTTTTTCCAAGATCTCTTTTAATGAGGGTGCATTCTCTAACAGAGATTGGTAATGATCCAGAGGGTTATCATCTCCGCTACTGTGTAAAAAAGTCTTTAAGACCTTGGTCTGGGGATCATAAATGGCGATAGCAATACGAACAATAAAAGGAAAGGTCTGATTTAAAGAACGATGAGTAGCCGTTAGTTTTTCGCGCAAAGAACTTTTTTGAGTCAGTTCATGAAGACTATCCTTGTGATGAAACATCTTATTCCCTATTGCATAACTCTGTTTTGTTTACATCAATTGTAGCATTTTTCAATAGATATCGTATGCTTTTTTTAATCCAGTGTTTTTGGGTTATAATAATCTAAATTTTATTTACAGGACAGGCAATGTGGAAATGGTTGGAAAGAACAAAAGGCATTAAGAGTGACTTATTAAACTTTAAAGATGAACCGCTTTCAGGACTGTCTGTTGTTTTGCTCATTATCTTGGATATCTTTATCTTTAGCAATGTCATCATCGGTGTTCAGGGCGAAACGGCAAAGGTTCCAAAGGTCTCGTATTATTATCCGTCAGAGTGCTCAAAGCATTTTAACAAAGTGCAGACGCACTATCAAGACTTTGATTCATACCGATACGGGCAGTCGCGTTCAGCGTATGTTCGGCCTCATCTTAGTCACTACTGTCAAGATCTTGACGCAAAAATAGAAGTCTTTACTCTTCACAAAGAGTTTAAAAACAGACGCAAGCTTATTCGCCAGATTGAAGAGAAACAAAGACAAAATACACGCCGCCTGAATGAGCTCTCAAGCCAGTACAATACCCGTCTGTTTGAGCGTATTGCCCAGATGCAAAACAATAATGAACTTCGCAATGCAAAGCAGGAGTATGATGGAATAGTTCTGGATGATAAAGCCCTTGAGCAGGAGCTGGCACAAATACCTGCTGTCAGTACGCTTGAAGGGTTTACTGCTTATGTTGAGTATGTTCAAACAAACAAGCAACCCTTTTTAGAGGCGAAAAAGTCTTATGCCTTCTGGCAGCCTTTTAAGGAATACGGGCATATGCTCTTGTTTATTCTTCCTCTGCTAATCCTTTTTGCTTTCTTTTATCGTCGTAACAAAATTAAGGAACTTTCACAGAAGGATTATAATCCTGTTGTCAAGATCATATCTACCCATATTTCTTTGATTTTATTGCTTCCATTACTTTGGTACACCCTTTGTCTTGTTTATCATGTACTGCCTAAGACACTGCTCAAGCAAGTGATCGAGTTTCTCGTTGAGATAGGCCTGATATCTATATTGAATTATGTTGCGATATTTTTGGTAGTACTGTTCTTTGGAGGACTGATCTACTGGATACAAAAAAGGACGCATAAACAAAAACAGGCGGTGAAGTACAGCAAGAACTATAAAAAGCTTGTTTCCTGGTCACAATGTTTTGAGTGTGAGTATAAGATAGATTACACAAAGGAGTTTTGTCCCTTTTGCGGTGTGAAATTACATAAGGAGTGTTCTTCGTGTAAGGCAGTCATGAACGAGCACGAAGTTTTCTGTTCTTCTTGCGGGACGTCTAATTCTTGATGATGTCAAAGTCTTTAGGAATCTTGGGGACAAAAAGGCTCTCATCAAGAGGACGATTTTGTTTTTGCGCAGTGAAGGTGATCAGCACCTTATTCTCAAGTTGATCAGTGTAAGACAAAGATTCGATCACGCCATGGTCTTCTTTTAAGGTGAATTCTATCTCTTTATAGGTTGCTTGATAGTGGGTGTCATCTACCGCCTTGGCAGAGGCTAAAATACCAAAAAAATCGATCTCTCCCTGAAGTCTTTTGATGATGGCCTGTTCAAGCTCAGGTTCAACAATGATAGCCTTGATTTTTGTGATATAGATCTTTTTATTGATCGGTTCTGTGTAGTGCCATAAGACAAGGTCGGGACGTTTTGAATGCATCTTTCCCTTGTACGTGAGCGTCTTTTTTTCTTCATCTGTAATTGTCTGTACAAAGTCAGCTTCAAAACTTTGGATACTTTCGCCAAAGGCAAAAAGTGATGTCATCAAAAACGTTAATATCATTAAAAATCTCATGTTTATCCTTTAATGATGCAAGTCTAGCGTTTTTACACTTTAAAATGTGTAATAAACGTACTAAAAATCACACAAGCATTTAGATAAAGCCGTTTTATAGATTTAAGATGATAAAATCAGCAAATTTTAAACTATAGAATAATAGTAAACCATATAAAGTAGGTATAGATGATTCAGCAGATGCTAGGTAAAGTGTTTGGAACGAAAAATGACAGAGAACTTAAAAAGTATACAAGACGCGTTAAAAAGATCAACGAACTAGAACCCACATATGAAAAACTTAGTGATGAAGAGTTAAAGAATGCCTTTGATACGTTAAAGGTGTCTGTCCTCAGCGAAGAAAAAAAACTGGATGATGTTTTAATTGAATCGTTCGCCATTACAAGAGAAGTGGGTAAACGTGTTTTAAATATGCGTCATTTTGACGTCCAGCTTGTCGGAGGTATGGTCCTTCATGAAGGACGTATTGCAGAGATGAAGACAGGTGAGGGTAAGACACTTGTGGCAACCTTGGCTGTCGTGCTTAATGCGATGAGTGGCAAAGGTGTGCATGTTGTTACGGTAAATGACTATCTTGCTTCACGTGATGCTGACGAGATGAGCCCACTGTACAGTTTTTTAGGATACACGACAGGGGTTATATTTGAAACAGAATATGATCCTTCTGTAAAGCGTGAACAATATAACTCTGATATCACTTACGGGACAAACAATGAGTTTGGTTTTGATTATCTCAGAGATAATATGTCGTATTCAAAAGAGCAGATGGTCCAGCGTGATCACGCCTTTGTTATTGTTGATGAGGTGGATTCGATTCTAATTGATGAGGCACGTACCCCGCTTATCATATCTGGACCGACAAATCGTAAGATTCAAGATTATGATAAGTCTGACAAAGTGGCAAAAGAGTTAGTACGAGATGAACACTTCACCGTAGATGAAAAAGACCGAATTATTCTTATTACCGAAGATGGAATTGCCAAATCAGAAGAACTTTTTGGGGTTGAAAACCTTTATAGTCCTCAAAATGCAGAACTTTCACACTATTTGGATAATGCACTAAAATCAAACTATCTTTTTGAAGCAGATGTTGATTATGTTGTGCGCGATGGCGAAGTTGTTATCGTAGATGAATTTACAGGACGTCTGTCTGAAGGCCGTCGTTATTCTGAAGGGCTTCACCAGGCATTGGAAGCAAAAGAAAAGGTTGATATTAAAGAAGAGTCTCAGACACTTGCTGATATTACCTTTCAAAACTATTTTAGAATGTATGACAAACTTGCCGGTATGACAGGTACAGCACAGACGGAAGCGACTGAGTTTGCTCAAATCTATAGCCTTGACGTTGTCTCGATTCCGACGAATCTTCCTATCAACCGTAAAGACCTGAATGATCTTATTTATAAGACGGAACTAGAGAAATTTGAAGCTGTTATGATGAAGGTTAAAGAGCTAAATGTGACAGGACAGCCTATTCTTATCGGGACCGCTTCAATTGAAAAATCAGAAGCCTTACATGAATTTTTAGCCAAAGCAAAGATCCCGCATACGGTACTTAACGCTAAGCAACATGCTTCAGAAGGTGAGATTATTAAAAATGCCGGTCAAAAAGGTGCCGTAACCATTGCAACCAATATGGCTGGTCGTGGTGTTGATATCAAAGTTAATGATGAGGTCAAGGCGCTTGGTGGACTTTATATCATTGGTACGGAGCGTCATGAAAATCGTCGTATCGATAACCAGCTTCGTGGTCGTTCAGGTCGTCAAGGTGATCCGGGATTTACACAGTTTTACCTTTCCCTTGAAGATAACCTACTGCGTATCTTTGGATCAGACCGTATCAAATCGATTATGGAACGTCTGGGTGTTGAAGACGGTGAATATATTGAGTCTAAAATGGTGACGCGCGCGGTTGAAAAAGCACAGAAAAAAGTTGAGACTATGCACTTTGAAGGTCGTAAGCAGATCGTTGAGTATGATGATGTTGCCAATGAGCAGAGAAAGATTGTTTATAAGTTCAGAAATGATGTGCTTGATCCAGAATATGATATTCATGCCAAAGTCGATGAGATTCGTACTGAGTATGTTGCAAGTACACTGATGAACTGTGACATATTCCCGGGGCAGAGTGAAGAAGACTTTAATCTTGAGAAACTGTCTTTGGTCATCAAAGAAGAGATCAACCAAGACCTTGAAGTAGAGTCACTTAAGGGCAAAGAACAAGAAGTTTTGGCAGAGTATACTCTTGCTGAGATCAAAAAAGATTATGACGACAAGATGAGTGTTCTTGATCCTGATATTCGTTCTGCAGTTGAGAGAGAGATCTTTTTAAAGACTGTAGATCAGACCTGGCGTGATCATCTGTATCAAATGGATACGATGAAAACAGGTATCCGTCTTCGTGCCTATAACCAAAAAGATCCGCTTGTTGAATTTAAGAAAGAATCTTTTAACCTTTTTACGGAACTAAGAGAGTCTATTAAATTCGAGACAATAAAAATGCTTCATATTATTCAGTTCAAAGCCGCTGAAGAAGAAGCTGAAGCCCTTGTTGAACAGCGTGAAGTCCAAAAGCGCCAAGATGAAATGAGCAGACATCTTTCTCATGATGAAATCCCTGCCTCTGAGAAAAAGATTGCTAGAAATGACCTTTGTCCATGTGGCTCGGGTAAAAAATATAAAAGCTGTTGTGGTAAGAGCGGCCCTAAAAAAGGTACATTGGCTCAAGGTACTGCGTGAACAACACCCTCATAAAATATATGGTCAGACGATACCTTCGTTTTGACCAAGATCAGCCCTTTATCTTTCTTTCAGCCTTATTGGCCTTTTTAGGCATCATGCTCGGTGTTATGGTTCTTATTATCGCTATGTCGCTAATGAATGGTTTTGACGCGGAGTTTAGAAAAAAACTCACTGTAATGAACTACCCTTTGACCATCATGCCAAAGTTTTACGGCGCTGTTGACAAGGATCTGTACAGAGAACTCAGAGTTGAATTTCCTGATCTGGCTTTCAGCCCGTATGTAGCTTCTCCTGTAATTGTCAGAAGAGGCTCGGTTATGGAAGGCGGGTACCTCTTTGGTGTGTATATGGAGGCTGAAGGAAAGGCTAATGGCGTACTTGGAAAAGCTATAGAAGACAAGACCTACAGTAAGTTTGACGTGATAGTAGGAAAAACACTTTTTGACGAGATGTACCTTGAAGATGGTGAACGTCTTATGTATATTTTCACACAGGCCGAACCGGGTGGATTGACACTGACGCCAAAGATTAAACGTTTTAAGATAAACGGCACCTTCGATTCGGGTCTTTCTGCCTATGACAAGGCGTATCATTACACCTCCTTATCCGCTCTGCAGACGGTCTTAAACCTTCCCAAATCACAATATGACGGTATTCATGTCTTTTCAGCAGATCCGCATAAAGATATTAAGAGGCTAGAAGCTTTTTTGCCTGAAAGTACACGCGTAAAAGGGTGGTGGGAAGATAACCTCTCTTTTTTCTCTGCCTTAGAGCTTGAGAAGCATGCGCTGTTTATTGTTTTGATGCTGATTATTCTCATTGCTGCTGTCAACATCATCTCTTCTTTGCTGATGACAGTGATGAACCGCCGTTCTGAGATTGCTCTGTTTATCTCTTTAGGTGCCAGTGAAGCCGAAGTTAAGAAGATATTCTTGTATTTGGGTGTTATTATCGGGGTCACGGGTATTATCGCAGGAACAGTTTTAGGACTAAGCGGCTTATGGGTGCTCTCAAGCTTTGATCTTATTCATATACCTGCTGATGTTTATGGAACATCTAAGTTACCATTAAAACTCTCTATCGTTGACTTTTCATTAATTATAGTCGGTGCCTTTGTTATTGTTGTCCTTTCAGCCTGGTATCCTGCCAAAAAGGCAGCACAGGTTGATGTACTTAATGTTTTAAGGAACGAATAAAAGACAATGCCTGTTTCTAAAGAGTACGTTGTCTTACTCCACGGTTTGGCAAGAACAGACAGTTCCATGAAAAAACTGGCCAAGTATTTAGAAGATTTGGATTATTGTGTGATAAATCACTATTATCCATCCACGACAGATACTGTTGAGTCTTTGGCTCAGAGTGAGATTCCCAAAGCACTTTTTCAATGTCCAAAAGATGTAAGGATACACTTTGTTACGCATTCTATGGGTGCTATTCTTCTTCGTTACTATCTTAGTCAAAATAGTATTGAAAACCTTGGCCGTGTTGTTATGCTCGGTCCTCCAAATAAGGGTTCACAAGTCGTCGATAAACTGGGACGAGTACCCGGGTTTAAACTCCTTAACGGACCTGCTGGCATGCAACTTGGAACTACAATCGAAAGTCTTCCTATCACCCTTCCTCCTGCAAATTTTGATCTTGGTGTCATTGCAGGAACGAAAAGTATTAACCTACTTCTTTCTCTTATCTTACCAAGACCCAATGATGGAAAGGTAAGTGTAGAAAACACAAAAGTAGTAGGTATGTCGGATCATCTTGTGTTACCGGTGACACACACGTTTATGATGAACAACGACAAGGTTATAAGCGAAGTTGTTAATTTTTTACAAGAGGGCTCATTTAGCGAGCCGTTAATTGCCTGTAGAGTAAAGCAATTAATAGAATAAGGATAATGGAGATTGAGATAGATTGGAAAATTTAAGGCACATTATTATCTTTGATGGAAAGTGTAATCTTTGCAATAGCTCTGTAAACTTTATTATCAAACGAGACAGGAAGGCTTTGTTTTTATTTACTCCCTTACAGAGTGAGGTTTCTCAAGGATTGATGTGCAAATATAAGATAGAAGGACTAGGTTCTGACAGTATTGTTTTAATTAAGAATGAGAAGGTTTACCAAAGAGCAGAGGCGGTGTTTGAAATTTGCAAAGATTTAAACGGTTATTATTTCTTGTTGCGTATTTTTAGAATTTTCCCTACATCATTAACTGATTTTTTATATAACTTGATAGCCGACAACCGATATAAAATCTTTGGAGAAAAAGCTGAATGTACGATTCCCTCTGAAGAAGTGAATTCCAGATTCTTAATTGACCCGCTATAATTATAGTTGATTTGCTGTGCAGTCAATAGGCTTTACTGCCACTGAATTAAATATAACTTTGACACAGGAGAGAAAACAATGTCGCATAACCATACGCATGCTCCTAAAAACTATAACCTATCTTTTGCAATCGGGATTGCTTTAAACGTTTCTTTTGTTATTGTGGAACTCTTTTATGGGGTTCTTGCCGATTCTATAGCCTTGATTGCGGATGCCTGGCATAATCTAAGTGATGTCCTTAGCCTTGTTCTTGCCTGGGGTGCGAGCTATCTTGCTTCAAAAGCAGCTACACCACGAAGAACATATGGTTTACGCAGACTTACTATTCTTGCTTCACTTTTTAGTTCTATCTTGCTTCTTATTGCTCTTGGCGGGATTGCTTGGGAGTCTATTGAGAGGCTTTTCTCTCCTGACCCTGTTAAAGGCTATGTTGTTATTACGGTAGCAGCTATCGGCGTAATTATCAATACGATTACAGCACTTCTTTTTGTTTCAGGTCAAAAACATGACCTTAATCTTCGAGCGGCCTATCTTCATATGGCAGCAGATGCGGGGATATCATTTGGTGTTGTTCTTGCAGGTATCGCTATTGTGTTTACGGGCTGGTTATGGCTTGATCCTGTTATCAGCTTGTTGATTGTATTGGTTGTTCTCGTGGGAACATGGAACCTACTAAAAGACTCTCTGAACCTTTCCATTGATGCCGTGCCAAAAGATATTGATATAGTAGATGTCATAGAATACTTAAATGCTCTTGATGGGGTGTCGCAAATACATGACTTGCATGTGTGGGCTTTAAGTACACGACAAAACGCCTTAAGTGTACATCTAGTACGCAGTGAAGAAATAACTGATAATACTTTTTTACAGGCAATCCAAGAACATCTGCATCATGAGTTTAATATAGGGCATGCAACTATTCAGGTAGAAAAAGAAGACAGCTCACATTCTTGTTCGCTTAACCATTCTCAATGCAGTCAAGCTTAGGCATACATACGGAGGGCTTTATTGGCGTAGGTCTGTTGTACGGTTTCCTTCACCACTTTACTAAGTTTTTTTACGATGGCTTATACTGTATATGTAAGCATAGCGGGTTATTACCTCAGTTTTAATTGTTATGATAAAGCGAGTTATTTTACGGCACTGCTATTGTCATCTTCAAATAAGCCCATAGCCTTGAACGGTAACATCAAGGTTCTTTTGATGATATTAAAAGGTGCAACGATGACACTCTTAGCCATTGAATTTTCGACTTCGGGATCGCTTAAGGGACCGTGTACCCTGACCGTAGTTGAAATAGTGTCATCTCCAAAAATAATATAGCCAAGAAGAGGGATATCTTTCGCTGAACTTCCGAGGTCTGTTTTTACCTGCATCAGAACATCTATATTCTCTTTGTCAAAATCACTTTCTCCCTTGGCCGTAATCGTTAGTTCTTTAGATGTTATCTTTGCATTTTCAATCTTAATAAGTGAGCCTGTCTTATGAAAAGAAGCATACATTTTATCAACGCGAAGCCCTTCTTTTGAATAACTTGGCACGGAAAAAGTAACCAAAGAAGGGATGGTGTTGAAAAAGGCGAGGGTGTTGTTAAGGACGGTATAGTCTTTAATAACAGTATTATCGATATCAACACCTCCCTTCATATCATCAAAGGGCCCTGTCATCACAAAAGAAAGTTTACCGCCTTGAAAGGTAGAAAACTTAAAGAGCCCATTCATAAACTCATCATTCAGTCCACGAGCAAAAACAGACATGTTGTTATCATGACTTTTAAATAAGACACCACCCTCACCATGAATAAGTTGTGCATCCATCTGATCTTTATTGATCTGTATCTTGATACTATCAGAGATAATTTTTCGCCCTGAAGAACCGAGCATTACATCACAATCCTTAGTCTTTATAATAAGGTCAAGATCACTCCCACTCTGATCATTGGTATCGATAAATTTTATATAGTCTAAGATAGGAAAAAGATTAAAGTCTATATGTTTAGCGGTCAGTTTTCCTTTTTTTCTGTAAAGCAGATCAATGTTTTTATTGATCTGCAAATTGGCAGTTTCATTTTGATAGTCGCCTTTTATTGTGTATTGTGTTATGTCTTTTCCATTTTTTGAAAGGAGAGGGTGGAAGTCAGAAAGGCTAAGGTCCAGTCCTACACGTTCGTCTATTACCGTGAGGGTAGCGTGTCCTTTTCGTATATCATATCGCTGCATCATCTTTGAATAGGGATAGATTTTGGAGAAGTCTTTGATCTTTATATCAAGTTCTTTCTTTGTATTATAGACAGCATGAATACCAAATTTATTTGCATCAATATAATGTGCACCGTTTTGTTGTTTATACGTAAGGTTCAAAGTAGGTGTTATAAATAAAAATTTGTCGTTGTGTATCATTGTATGACTAGCTGTTGCATTAAGCGTTTTTGAACCAAGTTTATAATGGCCTGAGAGCTTACTTGTATGCGTATTGTTCAAAGAAACTTCCGTACGATTGAGATCAAGATTCCCGCCTTTGATACGAAGTTCTGTGGGCATGATAGTTAAAAGATTGTTGTTAAGTAATAAGGAAGTCTTTGTTAGCGTCTTTATAGTACTGGCATTATTATCATAAATGAATTTTAAGGGAATGTTTTTATTAAGTGAAGAGAGATTGAAATCTCCATTAATATAGCTAAAGCTACTCGCATTGATGTCAAGTTGGGCATGTTGCTTAGGTAGGTCAAATTGACCGTTTACCTTGAACTTGATCAGATCGTCTATCTGTAGGTTTAGATCCTTAAGCTTGGCTGTACTTGAAAACTTTTCTGTAAGCGGAATATGAATGGGTTCAATTGTAATATTAAGGTCATCAAGCGTCCATTGTGTCTTAGGCAGGATATATGCTTCACCGTCTTTAGTGAACTTCAGATGCAGCTGAGGATTTTTACTCACAAGTTTAAGGTGTTTGTCTTCAGACAAAGGAAGCCACACTTTGTCGACGTCAAAATAAAAGTCACCCATTAACTGAGTTAAGTTCATCTGTCCATTTAGATCGGTCGTAAAGATATCTTGAAACTGTAGTTTCATGGCATCGATAGTTAGCACTGTTTTATTGAGGCGGACAGCAGCATTCTTGATCTTATATTGGGCCCCATCAAGAATAAGATCAGATTCCTTGACAAAAAATTGACCTGTAGCATAGGCTTTTTCCGTCCAGAGATTGACAACGAGTTGTATGTTGGCTTGTGTGGTGCCGTTTTCTTGCAGTAGGGGAAGAGGAATGTTATAGGCCTTGAGAATATCGACAATATCTGTTTCTAAGGTCGCATTGACCTTAAGGTCTAGGTATAAGATGACATCCTTACCATTAAAATCTATCTTGACACCTCCATCAGCAATGGGGTGTTTGTTATAAAAGGCATTATGTGGCTGTATGTCTAGGACGCCTTTTGAAAAATAAATATCAGCGTCATTTGAAATAACGGGTGAAAGCTTTTCATTAAACGTGTAGGCCAATGCCTTCTCTTTAGCATGAATAGACAGTGTACTTAGAATAAGGTGAGGATCAGAGTAGCTATAAATTCCCTTTGCCTGTAGCAGTTTAAACGAACTTGCCCCATTGTAGTCGACTATCCACTTTGAGATATTCTTTTTTAATTCGAAGAGGGCTACAATGGATCCTATCTGCGTAAATGTATTAGATGAAGCAGTAAATGCGAGGGAATCACCATTGTCTTTTGAGTACAAGTGAATATTCGCATTCTCGGGCAAGGAGAGGTTGAAATGGGTATAACTCATCTCGGTTTTAAAGTCATAAAGACCTGTCGCACGTATATGTGTCTTACTGGGAATGTGAACAAAATCAGGAATAGAGAGCATTACATAGTCTTCATACACCTTAAAAAAAACAGTTCCTTTCTGATCAGGGTCTGCGATAGTAGCACTGTTGTCTGATGGCTTGTCCGGATGGTCTGTGTAACTAAAGGTTACTTTGTGTTCATTAATATATAAGGTGTCTATCTTGAATAGTTGAAAGTTTTTTCTGGCAAAATTGACAATAGGTGATATTTTCAGGCTATTTAAGACAGGAGTCTTCTTTTCTTCTATGCTACTTATTGAAACATCTATGCGTGCAGCCTGAAGAATGAGTTTTTTATCGAGTTTTATGTATAATTGCTCCGCCTTGAAGTTGGGCAATATAATAAGTGGAATAGAAACTCCATAAGATAAAAGAGCATAAAAGATAATGGTTACAGAAAGCAAAAAAGCGAAAAAACTATATAGAGTAAATTGGATTTTTGAAATAATTCTTCTTACTGCATTACTGCTCATTTACTACCTTGCTCAACCGCTTCAGACCTCGAAAGTACTTTACATACCCTCCGGCTCAATTAGCGCAATTATAACACATCTAAATGACAAAAAGATATCATTAACCTCAATGGATAAGAGTTTTTTACGATTTCTTGGAAGCCCTCAGCGGGGGTGGATATATATGGGCCAGACTGAAATGACGCATGGTGATTTTCTTTATAAGCTAACCCATGCTAAGGCTGCTATGATGGAGGTAACTCTTATTCCGGGTGAGACGACGTATGGGTTTTCTGTACAACTTGCACATGATCTAAATCTGGATGCAGAAAAACTTTATAAGGCGTTTTCGAGCTTGGGGCATTATAAAGAAGGTTCCCTTGTTCCAGACACTTACCATCTGCCCATAGGCATTGACGAAAAAGCAGCAGCGATTTACCTCTTACGCTCTTCTTCATTAAGGCATAAGGCCTGGTCCGAAAAGATATTTGGAACGTATAATAAGAAGAAGTGGGAGCAGTACTTGATTATGGCTTCTGTGATTCAAAAAGAAGCAGCTAATAAGAATGAGATGCCTATTGTGGCATCTGTGATTTATAACCGTTTACATAAAGGTATGAAGCTTCAGATGGACGGTAGCTTAAACTATGGAAAATATTCTCATGAGAAGATCACTGCATCAAGAATTAGAAGTGACAAGAGCAGATACAATACTTATATACATAAGGGTTTACCGCCTTTTTCTGTGTGTAATGTAGAGCTTGCTGCAATTAAAGCAGCTATTTTCCCTGCTAAAACAGACTACTTATATTTCATGAAGGGTAAAAATGGAACCCATGACTTCTCACGTTACTATTCTACACATTTACGCAACATACGCTCTGTTACTAAATGAAACATTACAGTAAAAAGCTCAGCATTATAAGTTGTATAATAGTCAAACACTTACCTAAAGTGCTATGATTCGTTCATATAAAAATTACAATACGTAAGGACACCCTATGTCAAAGATTATTTGGTCAGTTATTGACGAAGCACCAGCTCTAGCGACTTACTCGCTTTTACCAATCGTTAACGCGTTTACTCAAGCCGCAGGCGTTGAAGTAGTAACCAGTGATATTTCACTTTCAGGTCGTGTACTTGCGGCAATGGGTCTTGCTAAAGATGAACTATCTGAATTAGGTAAGGTCGTTTTACAAGAAGATGGAAACATCATCAAACTTCCAAATATCTCTGCCTCTGTTGGTCAACTTAAAGATTGTATTGCTGAACTTCAAAGTCAAGGTTTTGATATTCCTGATTATCCAGAAAATCCGGCAAACGATGCTGAAAAAGCTACACAAGCTAAATACTCTACATGTTTGGGTTCTGCAGTTAACCCTGTTCTTCGTGAAGGTAACTCTGATCGTCGTGCAGCAGCAGCAGTTAAGAAATTTGCTCAAAAGAATCCTCATAAATTACGTGCTTTCCCAGAAAATGCTAAATCATATGTTGCACATATGGAAGGTAAGGGTGACTTTTTCGGTAACGAGAAGTCAGTTACTGTTGCAAAAGCACAAAAAGTTACTATCGCACTTAACGGTAAAGAATTAACTTCTATTGATGCACTTGATGGTGAGATCCTTGATGGTACTTACATGTCTATCGCTGCACTTAACACTTTTTACAAGAAAACTATCGAAGATGCTAAGAAAAATGATGTTTTATGGTCATTACACCTTAAAGCAACAATGATGAAGATCTCTGATCCAATCATGTTCGGTTATGGTTTCAAAGCATTCTTTTCTGATGTATTTGCTAAACATGCAGCTACATTCGCAGAACTTAAAGTTAACCCTAACCAAGGTATGTCTGACCTAGAGAAGAAAATTGCCGGTCACGCAAAAGAAGCTGAGATCAAAGCTGACTTCCTAGCAGCACTTGAATCTGACTCTCCTAAACTAGCAATGGTTGATTCTGATAAAGGTACGACTAACTTTAACGCATCAAATGATGTAATTATTGATGCTTCTATGCCAGTTGTTGTTCGTGAAGGTGGTAAGCAATGGGATAGAACGGGCGCTGCAGTAGAGTGTGTTGCAGTTGTTCCTGATTCTACTTACGCAATGTTCCATGCTGAAATGGTTGCTGACTGTGTTAAAAATGGTCAGTACGATGTTGCGACTATGGGTACAATGCAAAATATCGGTCTTATGGCTCAAAAAGCTGAAGAATACGGTTCTCACCCAACAACTTTCGAACTAGCTGAAGCTGGTACGGTTACGGTTACTGGTGCTGACGGTGTTCTTATGAGTTTTGAATGTGAAGCGGGTGATATTTGGAGAATGTCTCGTACTAAAGATATCCCGATCAAAGACTGGGTTCGTTTGACAGTTGAGAGAACAAGAATTGAAAACGTTCCTGCAGTATTCTGGTTAGATGACAAGCGTGCACACGATATTGAAGTTAAGAAAAAAGTAGATGCATACCT
>Ga0316206_1000419_pt1 | contig 60100 bp, 50 predicted proteins | sample 6monthpyrite_MG_FD_204942 | JGI IMG/M metagenome (GOLD analysis project Ga0316206, IMG submission 204942) | Microbial mat bacterial communities from mineral coupon in-situ incubated in ocean water Damariscotta River, Maine, United States -... | ecosystem: Environmental > Aquatic > Marine >...
AGCTTTTTCAATATTCTTTAAACCTTTCTGACTTAACTTTCCTTCGCCTTTCAGCCTGCGCTGAACCCGTTTGCCTTAACGAGGTGGCGCATTCTACAGCTTTAACCGGGAGCGTCAACATCTAATTAACATTTTCTTAATATATTTTTCTCAGTGTCTTTTTTTGTTTATTTTATGTACAAAATCCTATAGAAACCTATAACAATCGCAACACCATAAATCTCATTATTTATATTTACCCTGATGACAGTGCATTAAGTAACAAACCCTTAAACCATGCAACAATAGCAGCCAGGACAGATATATCCATATCAACAGAAATAACAACGCACTGAATGACCCATATAATGTGCTGTAGGTTTGATTAATAACCATATATTGCACAAACATCCACTTTGCGGCATGCCATATAAGAGACGCGACAAACGACACCTTAGTCGCAATGCGCATACTAATGTGCATATTCGGCGATACCTTGAACAACACAAAAAACAACATCCATATCATCAAATATGACAACAGCGCCAGACCACCAGAGCTGAGACGATCAACACCAATCACACCCTGCACGAAACCGGACAGATAAAATGATGCCCCCAAGGTTGCTGGCATAAGCACTGCCAGCACCATGTACGTCGCCACACTATGTAAAAAACTATGGTTTGGCACCATAAATATTTTGTTCACTACATACTGATAGCTTCGATAAAACAGCACCGAGGTAATACCAATGTAAAGCAGCCCCATACTTCCCATGCGACCCGCATTATTCATAAACCCCTGCAGGTAACCGGTTATCGCTTCTGCATGCATTGGGATTAAGCTATCGACTAAAAAAACTTTCACCGATTGATAATAGTTGGCAAACACACCCAACTGGTCGAGAATAAAAAACAACACCCATAGCATCGGTATAATAGAAAGCACACTATAAAAACTTAAACTTGCTGCGAAGAAACTAATGTCATCATCAAGAATTGAAAAAGCTTTACCTAATAAATATTTAATTTTATACCTCATAATGCGATAAAGTTTATGCTCATTACTTATTAACAGCCAGACTTATTAATGAACAATAAACTTAATCAAAACCAGTACAGTCAGAATCAGATAACTTAAAAATGAAAAATTAATATATGAACAACCCCAATAATAAATTACACAATGAAACCAGCCCCTACTTACTCCAGCATGCTAATAACCCTGTTAACTGGCATCCGTGGAACAATGAATCTCTGGCACTCGCCAGGTCACTAAATAAACCCATTTTACTTTCTATTGGATATTCGGCTTGCCACTGGTGCCACGTTATGGCGCACGAATCTTTTGAAGATGCGGCAACCGCAAACATAATGAATCAACTGTTCATCAATATAAAGGTAGACCGGGAAGAGCGCCCGGATTTAGATAAAATTTATCAGACTGCTCACTCATTACTCACCAACCGCTCTGGCGGCTGGCCATTAACGGTATTTTTAGTGCCTCACAATCAAATGCCTTTTTTTGCTGGCACCTATTTTCCGAATAAGCCTCGATACAATATGCCGGCCTTTAGTGAAATGATGCAGATGGTGTCTGACGCCTATATAAATAAGCAGGACGAAATACAACAACAAAACATTTCTATTGAAAATATTTTACAAACCCTTTCTTCCCATAGCCCATTTGTCGACAAATTAAATTCTCTACCGTTGGATCTGGCTCGCAAACAACTCGAAGCGGCTTTCGACAAAAATACCGGCGGTTTTAGTGGCGCTCCAAAATTTCCACACCCGGATATGCTCGAACGCTGTCTGCGTCATTATTTATTTTTAAAATCTCAAAATAAAGATGACCCGAAAGCCTTACAGATAACTCATTTAACTTTAGACAAAATGGCCCTCGGTGGATTTCAGGATCAAATTGGCGGAGGTTTTTTTCGCTATTCTACTGACAATGACTGGATGATTCCGCACTTTGAAAAAATGCTTTATGACAATGCCCAGCTGCTCAATTTATATGCGCAGGCTTATCTGCTAAACCATAACCCGCTTTATAAACAAACCTTAGCGGCAACAGCCGACTGGGTCATCCGTGAAATGCAATCCTCAGAAGGGGGTTACTGCTCAGCGCTAGATGCCGATACCGAAAAAGTCGAAGGTCAAACTTATGTCTGGGAGCCGAGTCAAATTAAAGCCTTACTCAGCGCAGACGAGTTTAATATTGTAGAACGCAAATTTAACTTGCTCGAAACGGCTAATTTTGAAGGCAGCTGGCATCTGCACAGCCACACCAAAGACGACGTGCTCGCTGAACAACTCGGGTTAAATATAACCGATTATCAAATTCAACTAGAATCAGCTAAAAGCAAATTACTGGCCGAACGCAGCAACCGCACCCAACCCGGCAGAGATGATAAAATATTATGCTCATGGAATGCACTCATGATTCGAGGCATGGCACAGGCCGGAAAATGCAGCAACAATTCTGCCTACATTAAATCAGCCAGTCGCTCTGCCGATTTTATTTTCAATACGTTATGGAAAGACAACCGACTACTCGCCAGCTACAAAGATGGCAAAGCACACCTAAATGCCTATCTCGATGACTACGCCTACTTATTACAGGCCCTGCTGGAATTATTACAATCAAACTGGAGCAATGCATATTATAACTGGGCCATCGAAATAGCCGATAGCTTGCTTAATTATTTTGAAGATAAAGCCAATGGCGGCTTTTTCTTTACTAGTCACGACCATGAACAACTACTCTTTCGCAGCAAAACCTTTGCCGATGATGCTATGCCAAATGGTAACGGTGTTGCCGCAAGCGCATTACTACAATTAGGGCTGCTCAGCGGCCATACAAGATTTTTAGATGCTGCAGAGCAAACGATTCGCTGCGGGCATTCATTACTAAAAGAACAGGCCATCACACATTGCAGCCTGTTACACGCACTGGAGTTATATTTAAAACCCAATTTAATTATTGTGTTACGCGGCTCTGACGAAGCGCTACAAAAATGGCAGCACATCGCACATCGCCGCCTGATTCCACAACTCACTTGCATCGCAATTAACAATGAGACCACACCGCCCGATTCATTAAAAGATAAAAAACCCATCGGAAAGATTTGCGCCTATATTTGTGAAGGCACTACTTGCTTACCCGTAATTACCGATACCCACTCGTTTAAACGTTATATTAATGGCATCACACAACATGAGCATTCTTAGTCACTATAAAAACATTACGCCTTATATCACTCGCGACGGCTCAGAAATTCGCGAATTGATGCACCCTGATTCCCATGGCAATCAATTACAAAGCTTAGCGGAAGCGATTATTAAGCCGGGGGAAACCACCTTGCTGCATCACCACATAAAAAGCGAAGAGCTGTATTATATTTTACAGGGGGAAGGAGAAATGCAGCTCGGCAATGACACACTGCAAGTTAAAGCGGGGGATAGCATCTGCATACCCCCCATCACCCGCCATAATATTAAAAACACCGGAAACCTCGATTTAAAAATGCTTTGCTGTTGCTCTCCGGCTTATTCACATTCTGATACGCTGATCACCAATACAGTTATCGATTAGCGCAACGATTTTATCACGACAAAACTTTGTGCTAAAACCAAAAAGCCCCTGCGTCAGGGACACAAGGGCCTTAAAATGCTTAAGCAGTAGCGAGCCATTTATGACTCGTTACTAACTCATTACTGGGCTCATTACTGGCTCATTACTGATTGTACAGATCCAACCGTTCTGATCCAGGGCTCAGTGCCTAATTCCGTCAAACCAGATAAAGCCTGCTCAGCTTCATCTTTAGTTGCATAAACACCTGACATCAATACAAACCAGGTTCTTCCATCCACAACCGTTTCTGCAACCCACTCATCAGACAATTGATTTTGACTAGCGAAGAAGTTTAGCTGATCCATTGAGCTGGAGGCAACAACCTGCACTGCATACATACTTGCGGGCTGTGCCGCTAAACCGCCGCCGACTGCTGCGGGCTGCTCTTCCATCATTGGCTCTGCAACCGGCTCATCCATTGGTGGCTCTTCAAAGTTTGACTGGGCTTCAACATATGTCGAAGTATCTTCTTCTGGAATAAATCCCGCAGGCTCTATCGTGTCTTCCTGAACCGCTACGGGCTCAATCTCATCAATTGCCAGTGGTTCTGGCTCAGCCGCCTGCTCTTCGCGCGACTCCCAGGGTGATGAAGACTCACTCCACGGTGATGGCTTCGATGAGCAGGCCGTTAATGCCATGCTACCCACAAGTGCAAGTGTAATTAGTAATATTTGTTTGCTTAAAAGAGTCAATGTCCTGTCCTCAGTCATTTGTTTAAATCACTCAAAAATAAAGCTTCATGAAATTTAAGAGTCATACTTAAAACAAGCCTTAAATTAAGCTTGTATCACGTTATTTTATCTACGATTATTCCAAGTCTGGCATTAAGTCTAGCCCATTAACGGCACATTCTAAAGTATTTATCTTAAATATTTACGTTAAATTACTGTTTTCTCTCAGAATTAGATACACTTCGTCTTATGTATACCCCAAATAACCGCATCTTGGTCATCGACGATGATAAAGACCTTCGTGATTTACTGCAACAATACCTAAGCCGGGAGTGCTTCGACGTGGATTGTGCCGATGGTGGTGCCGAAATGGATATCCAGCTGCATGAACAGCGTTATGACATCATTATTCTTGACTTGATGATGCCCAATGAAGACGGCTTAAGCATTTTAAGGCGCATTCGCCCTGCGACTCGCTGTCCCATTATTATACTCTCCGCCAAAGGGCAGGATACGGACAAGATCATTGGCCTGGAAGTCGGCGCCGATGATTATCTGGCCAAACCGTTTAACCCGCGCGAATTACTGGCACGTATTCGTGCATTACTCAGGCGTCACTCGACCCCACAAACCGCATATTCAACTGAGCTGGAGCCCGGTAAATGGCCCGAAACTCGAGCTAAAAAACCCGTCGTCGTATTCGGTCAAAACACGTTTAACCTGCAAAACCATGAATTATTGCGCAACGCCCTACCCGTTAAACTCACCGATAGTGAAACCCATATACTCACGCTATTTATAAAGTGCCGCAATAAAACACTCAGTCGCGACGATATTATCGATGCATTACATGGCCGTGATCGCGACCCTTTTGATAGAAGCATCGACATTCACATTACGCGTTTGCGCAAAAAGCTCGAAAATGATCCGAGCAACCCAAAGCATATTCGCACCGTTTGGGCCAGGGGCTACAAATTCACCCCTGATAATGAGTGCTAAACGTGCAAAAATCGCTATTCGCACGGAAAGTTACAGCACAACCCATTTCAAAACTCATATTTAAATTTTCATTTGTGGTGTTACTGAGCTACATGATTTTTAATATGTTCATCGGCTTTTATTTTGTATTACTCCCCATCGTTAAGCGCTCTGCAAACGATTTGACTAATTTAATACACCAAAACATCAAAACATGGAGTGCAAGCTCAGCGGAAAATAAACGTGCGCTTTCACAACAGTTACTACTTTCCCAAAATATTCTTTTTAGCATGGAGTTAAATCAACTTGCCGCAAATAAATCAACCAGCTACCTCCCTTATATTTACTTTCTTAAAAAGAACCTGAACCAAAAACTCGACACAAATTTAAGCATAGATTACTTCCCAGGCCAGCAACACCAATATGTCATAAGCATTAATTACCCAAAGCCGCTTTACATTTATTTTGATCAATCCAGAATTGGCACCTCGCCGCCCCTGGTGATTATCTCTATTTTATTATCGAGCATTTTAATCAGCATTCTGGCCAGTTATTTTCTAGCCCATCGTTTGGATAATTATTTTCAACCATTAATAAAAGCCTCGATCAAACTCAGCAAAGGCGAATCACCGGAACCTGTCGAAATTAATGGCCCAAGTGAAATTCAACTGCTTTCAAAAAGCTTTAATAACATGTCGAACGACGTGCACCAGTTACTCGAAAATCGCACCACCTTACTCGCCGGTGTATCTCACAATTTACGCACGCCAGTTGCGCGCATAAAACTCGCGCTGGAGCTGCTTCCCGAAAACACCGACCCTGAATTGCGAAATAAAATAGACAGAAGTCTTAATGAAATAGACAGCACCATCGGGCAATTTTTAAAAATGGCTGAAGGCATGAACACCCTGTCTCCACAAAACGCCTCTCTCAGTTTAATTATAAAAAACATTATTGACGAAATTAACACCGAGGGCAGCAACACCGAAATAAAAATAAACTTCTCGCCCACCACCGAAACTCTGTGCAATATTTCTGTCACTGCGATTCAGCAAATTTTATTAAATCTGATAGAAAATAGCCTGCGATATGCAAACGGTAGCGATATAGAAATCCGCATCGAGAAGTGCGCTAAACAAATACACATTAAAGTCATCGATCAGGGGCCGGGTATTCCTGCTGAAATTCAGCATCGAGTTTTTCAGGCCTTCGTTACCCACCCTACCCGTCATTCTGAGCAAAGTAATGTAGCCGGCGGCACGGGGCTGGGCCTGGCCATTTGCCAAATTATTGCCAAAGCGCATAAATGGGAACTCACATTAGACTCGGATTCATCTAACGGCACTTGCGCCTGTTTATCCATTCCCGTCGATATTTATGAATATTTTTAGCGACTATTTCTAGCGACTAACTCTTTCGACTAATTCTTGCAACCCTTTTTGCCCCGTGGCGATGCAATGTGCATGGCAATGAAACACATTGTTACAATTGAATTGACAATTGAAATACCTTTTCCATATAAATAGCTAACAATATCCACTCATCTAAACAGGAGTCGATATGAAATCATCCTTTAAACTTTTACTGACTTTAAGTAGCGCCCTTTTGCTTTATGCCTGTCAGTCAACCAATCAGCCAGCCGATACAGACTCACTAGAGGAAAAATCTGCACTTAAAAAAATCAGCCTGATACAGTTAAATGATTTACATGCGCACCTTGTGTCCCACAACGATTTTGAGTTTCAAAACAATCAGCCCGTCATTACTAAAAAAGGCGGTCTTGCCCGCATTGCCAGCGCAGTTAAAAACTTACGCGCAGAAAATCCGGACTCTATTTTAATGAATATCGGCGACACCTTTCACGGCGGAGTGGAAGCGTTTTATACTAGCGGCAATGCCATAACTGAGCCGGTAAATGCGCTTAATATTGATATCGGCGTACCCGGCAACTGGGATTTCGCATATGGCCCCAGTGTCACTCGCCTGCGTTACACCGGGCAAGGTCGTAACCCCTCAGCACAGGAAGCCACCCAGGTTAACTATCCGTCACTGGCGGCCAATGTGAGCAGCACAACCCGTCAGGATTTTTTACCTGCCACCCATACTATGATCGTCAACGGTGTCAACATGGGATTTATTGGCATCACCTCCGACATCGTACCCCGCATGTTTGCCGGCTTTGCGATTGGCTTTGATTTTCTCGAGGGCGAACAAAATTATATCGATTTAATTAACCTCTACGCACAGCAACTCCGCAGTAACGGTGCAGATGCTGTCATTGTCATGAGCGAACTTGGCATACACAAAGACCTGACACTTGCGGACAAAATTAATACTCAAAGTGTCGATGTGTTTTTCTCTGCTCACACCCATGAGTTAACGAAAGAGCCGCTACAAAGTGCCAGTGGCGCGATCATTGTAGAAGCCGGCAACGATACCTTTTTGGGCAATATGGATTTATTTTTCGACACCCACAACAAACTCGTCGACCATCAATGGAGCGTGTTAGTTATGGACAGCAATGTGCCAGAAGATGCACAAATGACAGCCCTGGTGAGTGCCGCTCGCGCTGATTTTTTAGGCCCCAATGTCAATATCACCTTCCCGGTGCCACTGGTTGAACAAACATTAACCCAACCTATTGACACTGTAATCGCCACCACCAACTTAACGCTCAATCGCCGAGAGGCGCTGGAAAATACGTTTAACAGTGCCTTCACTCAAGCGCTAAAACAGGCCGCAGGAACCGACGTGGCCATCACTCCGGGATTTCGTTATGACAGCGTCATTCCCGCAGCCGGTTATTTATTTGAAGATAACAGCATTGCCAGTGGCGACATTACGATTGAAGATGCCTATCGTTTTTTCCCCATCAGTCTTTATGTGGCAGCGGGTAATGTGAGTGGCGCTCGTTTAAAAAGCGTTATTGAAGAAAATTTAAACGCCGTGTTTTCAACTAACCGTTTTGAACACTCCGGCGGCTGGTTTGATGGCCTTGCCGGTGTCAATTTAAACCTCGATTTATCTCAGTCAAAAAACCTGCGCATAACTAACATTGCACTTAGCGGTAGCCAACAACCCATACTTGATGAAGACACGCTCAGCATAGCAGGCTGTATTCGCCCTACCGAATTAGATGCGGACAATATCATCTGCGGCTACGATGGCTTCACCAATGTCAGCCCCTTAATTAACCCGGCCACCGACACTCCCTGGACGCTGGTTGATTTTTTAATCGACCAACTGAGTCGCAATCAATTTACCGATACCCACCATTCAAACATAAGCGACAGTAATAGCACGCTGATGTGGCCGGCAAGTGAATTTGTGCAACCTTTAGATGGTGCCAACTAATCATTAAAGCAGTTATGCCGATTTTTTTAAGCGCAACTGGTCTACACTTGACGATGATAAATAAACCTATAACGAGGATTAAAAATGAGCACACCAGATTGCCCACAAAAAATGCCTTATATCGTTGAGCTAGAACCCGGCAGCTACTGGTGGTGTTCTTGCGGAAAATCAGCCAACCAGCCATTTTGCGATGGCTCACATAAGGGCTCAAGCTTTTCACCGCTAGAACTCACCATCACTGAAACCAGAAAAGTTGGCCTGTGTGGATGCAAGCAAAGTAAAAACGGCGCCCTCTGTGATGGCAGTCATAAAGAGCTGTGATGGTCGTCATTTAGATCGCCTTTAATATCATTATTGCCAAAATCACGTCCACAAAAAAGCCCCGTTGTGATATTCGCAGCGGGGCTTTTTTTAAATCTTAAATATAAATATTAAGACTACTGCGCCATCAGTTTTTGCACTGAACTGACTCGGCGAATCCACGGTTCATTTTTAAGGCTCGGCGCAATTTCATCGCGCGCCGCAACCGCACTTGAATAGTCCGCATATACGTCCAGCAACAACACATGCCAAACCACGCCATCACGCACCGTGGCAACAATAAAACGCGTTGATATCTGCTCTTCCTGTGCAAAGCGCATCACCCGATCAATATCCACCGATGCCATTAATTGCATAGTGTAATAATCTGCCGGTTGATCCAAAAAGGTATCGCCTGCGGATTGAGACTCTTCAACCACCTCGGCAGGAGGCTCCAGGTCAGACACCATATTAGGCTCAAGATCGGCCTCCGGCCCCATCTCCGGTGGTGAAGCAAAATCATCTACCGGTGCAGCTTGATAGCTTAACTCCGCTTCACGGCTAACGGGCTCTTCAATAGGCATGCCTAAATCCGCCTTGTATGACTCAGTAGCAGGGGCTTCGGCGGCCTGACGTGTTGCTGATGGTTCGTTATCAGTCGGTCTATCCCAGGGGGATGAGCTCTTAGTCCAGGCAGTCGGTTCACTTGATGAGCAGCCACTGAGAAATAACGCGGCACCGCACAGAACCAGTAGCGGGCGACATAACTGACTTAGAAATTTGAATAAAGAATGGGGTTGCTTAATATTCACTGCAGATCCTCTTAAATTTATATTTTATTTTTAGAGGTAGTGTAGACGATTATATAAAATACCTAAAGTAATACATTAACTCGTAGTTGCACCGTTAACAGAAATCAAACACCATTCCTGCGAAGGCAAGATAAAAGCGATCGAATCAAACGTGACCAAATCAAACGTGACCAAATCAAACGTGACAGAGTCAAACTTGAATGTGCGCCTCACCACCCGCTCAGTTAACGTTTTTCAGCCACTATACGAAAGCCGGTAACCTCATAAGCCACCCCTGGTTTATCTGCAGCGCGGTATCCCGGTCGAACTAAATGCACGGGGCAATGATAAGAGCCACCGCGACGCACTTTTAAAACCCCATGATCAGGACCCGCTGGATTATCTGTGACCCGGTTGGTATACGCATCTGGCGCATACCAGTCATCAACCCACTCCCAGACATTACCCAACATGTCATACACCCCAAAGGCATTGGCCTGATTACTGGCGACCGGGTGCTGCACATCACCTGAGTTATCAATAAACCACGCAAACTTTCCCAGCTCGTCTAACGACACCGGCCGAAGCTCATCACTGCCCGCACGCGCCACATACTCCCACTGCGCTTCACTGGGCAACCGATAACGATACTGCGTATCCAGCTTATTTATTTCTTCCACAAAACGCTGCGCCATAAACCAGTTAACCGAAACCACCGGCATTACCTGCCAGTTTTTTTGCTTCCAGTATTTTTGCGGCCCGGGTTTATTCTCCATAATGCTCAGCCATTGTTGCTGGGTCACTTCCGTTTGCCCCATATAAAAATCATCTAAAAAGGTCACGCTATGCCGCGGTAACTCATCCTTTAATTCATTTTTCTTAGGGTCCGGCACTTCAATAAATGCTTCATCAAAATCACTTAAGCCCATTTTAAAGCTCGCTGCCGAAATTTTCACAAATTTCATTTGCCATTTATTTTCTATTGTTTCAACTGCATAGCTATTAGCGCAAAGCCCAAACAACAAAAAAACATAAGCCATTAAAAATCGTTTTTTAAGCATCATCTTCTGCATACACATTTATCTGCACCTGCTGAGTTTCATTTTCAATTATTATTTCAAAATTTATCGGCCGACAACAAACCTGACAATCTTCAATGTATTGCTGATTTTCCCCACAGTTATCAATGGTCACATCAATTGACTCCCAACAGTAAGGGCACTGTACCTGACTTGAAAAAATTTCGGACTGCATTATATAACCTCCAAAACGCCAACAAAAACAATTATTCATAACGTTAAAAACAGAAATTATTGTACATTCAAGAACATGAGGCACCACGCCAATTTGACAGGCCTGGTATGAAATTAGTTCTATTTAATTAATAACGAACAATATCAGACTGTAGATCACTCAACTGACTTATGTGCAAATATATATCTGCATTTATAGCGCTCGTTTAATTGAGTGGTACTTATGTACGGCCTGGCAAAACGCAAAACCTGTCCTGATAGCCCTTTAATCTATATAATCAAGATTCCCACCTTAAATAGAATAATTATGACCCCCTGGACACTATTAGGCACTGCCAACATTCCCAATAGCAGTGAAGTATTAAAGTTATCTCAGCGCGACAATGTTTTTTCTATTCATCTAAAAGGAGTACGTGGGCCATTAATGAACAGTCGCATGTATGGCTCTGAGCTCGCCCTGGCCGAGTTAGGTTGCGCGCATCTTAGCAACACGAAAAACGCCAAAGTGTTAGTTGGTGGTATGGGAATGGGCTACACGCTGGCCGCCGCACTCAAAGCCACAGCCATGAGTTCTCAGGTGGTGGTTGCCGAACTGGTGCCCGAAGTAATTGAATGGAATAAAGGCCCGTTGGGCGAATGTGCGGGCCGGCCACTTAATGATAACAGGGTTCAGATACACCTGGGTGACGTCGCTGAACTTTTCAAAACAAAACAAGCTATTTATCACGCTGTTTTATTAGATGTGGATAACGGCCCCGAAGGTTTTACTCACGCCGACAATAACAACCTGTATTCAATTAACAGTTTACTCGCGATACGAGAAACTCTTCATCCGGGTGGCGTGTTAGCGATATGGTCAGCCTGGCATGATCCTAAGTTTACTCAGCAACTGAAAAAAGCGGATTTTAAGGTAGACACTAAAACCGTTAGGGCGCATAACGGCAAAGGCAGTCGCCATACTATTTATTTGGCCAGGAAAAAGTAGAAAGTGGGTAAGGTAAAATTGCAGGTGCATTTCAAACACACATGGATGCCTTCGAAGGTATTGCACTATTTACCGTCTCATTTCCCTTCAAGCATCGGTATTTTTTTATTAAGCTCATCGAGTAAAAAGTTCTTAAAAATTCTTACGCGTGCTGTGGTTCGTAAATCTACGTGCGACAACAGCCATAATCCCCATCCTGGTTCTACAAATTTTGCTGGCACTTGAATCAAATCAGGATCTTGCTCACACAATACACAGGGCATCTGCGCAATACCCAACCCCTGTTTTGTCATTTTTAACATAATACCTAATTCGCTTGTGCGGTAGATACGTGGTGTTAAAGGAAAATTTTTTTCAATCCATAATGGGCGAGTATGGCCATCCCCTAACCATGTAATACAAGGTAAAGAAGTATTATTTTCACCCTCCTCTTCGAGCATTTTTTTATTTCCATACACTGCAAATGCCAATGTCGCAATGCGTTTACCGACAAGATTTTCTGGGGGTTTATCCGTCGCGCGTAATGCGATATCCGCTTCTCTCGCCACCAAATTAAGTTCGTCACGGGTCGCTACAATTTCTAAATCCACATCAGGGTATTTTTTTACAAACAATTCAATGGCAGGCATAACGAGCTGTTGGGTACATATATCACCAACAGTTAAGCGCAGGCGACCACTTAACTCCTGACTTTCCGCTAACACGAAACGCGCTATCGTATTTGCATCCTCTGCCATGCTCTCTGCGGGCTTAATCAAACGCTCGCCGACGGGGGTAATCATCCAGCCATTTACGGAACGATCAAATAATTTATTCCCTAATTGATCTTCCAGAGCACCAATGCGACGCGATACCGTGGTCTGATTAACACCCAGCTGCTGCGATGCCTGCCGTACTGAACCGGCTCTAACAACAGCAAGAAAGTATCTAACATTATCCCAGTCTATAGGTTGCATATTTGCATTCCTATTATGCTATTTCGTGAATATACATGCATTTATATAAACCCTATCATATTTCAAAAGAAAAATGCGATTTTATGAATCAGCAGAAATAAACGATGGTAAATGTAGAGAGGCCCGACAATGCAGCACAGTAGCAATAAATCGGTAACAGCCAGCATTCCTGGCGAACAACGAATAAGGCTAACCACTCAATGTGTTGGGTTCGCCAGAAACTACCTCGAAATTAATCTCGGCCTAAGCTTTTCACAGGTGGACCTGGCTTCTGATATATGGAATCAGATAAATAGCTACAGATGTTTATCTGATGGTTGCCAACTCGAGGTTATCAACAGACGAAATGGAGATTGTTATTTACCTGAACCAGGCGAGCTGATTATCTATAACAAAAAACACCAGGGCACCGGGCATGTTGCTGTGGTTACTCATGTTAATGCCGCAGACAATAATATTTATGTAGCAGAGCAAAATTACATGAGTAATTACCAGGCACCTGAACATCGACGCCTTATTTCATTTATACAACGAGGCAATAAATATGACTTACAGGAAAGTGGCATTCTTGGCTGGAAACACATCAATGGTCAATTAGATTAAAAAATTGATATACCAAAAACTAATCAACAGGAAAAAAACATGAATAACTTATCAAATGAAATGTACTGGTTAACGCTAAATGTCGTATTAATTGCCTTAATGGTTATACCCTATGCCACATATAGAACAATAAAACTCGGTGGACTCATTCAGGTATTTAAAACACCACTACCCGGTGACACCCCCTTTGATGATGACTGGGCGCACCGCGCATATCGAGCACACATGAATGCCTTCGAAGGTATTGCACTATTTGCACCGCTGGCTATTGCCGTTCATGTTTCTGGTGCCGGAAATGAAATCACAGCAATGGCATGTGCCGTCTATTTTTGGGCGAGATTAGTTTATGCGCCTTTATATTATTTCGATGTTCCGTATTTAAAAACCACAGCATGGATGATTGGCTTAATCGCAACACTACTATTAGCTTATGAGTTATTGGTGTAAAAATAGGAATTGCCGTTTTTATCTTTCGCGCTTTATTGTCTGAACATAGCTTTGATTAAAATATTGTACATAATGTCGCCCCAGCGTTTGTGTCATGCTAGCTACCGAGTTATCTGGTTAGGAGGGCTTTGATTTATTATTCAAAATTTAGCGAATCATAAATCAAAGACCTGCCCTTAAGTCTTTCAACCTTTTTGAACCCTCCAAATGAGAAGAATGTGGCGACATGAATTTTAAACTTTAGGCGAAAAACACCGGTTTGGAGGGTGTTAATATGATCTTCTTCACATCAAATATCGAATATAAACATTATTATTACATACTGCGAGATGAGTAATAAAACAAGCACTATCTCATCATTTTAAATGAACAAAGCATTTAACGAGATATTTCTACAAATTAACTTTATTGGAGTTAACATAATGTTTAGTTCACATTTCTATAGCGCTTTTTTTCTAAGCTTCGCTGTATTTGGACTTATAGCATGTAGCGGTGAAACGACTAATACTACTAGCGAGGATATTACAGGTATTGAAGAGCCTGTAGTAAATCCTCCCATACCTAATAAATCTACAACCATAACACTTAGCTGGTTGCCTCCAACTGAATATAGTGACAACACCCAATTAACAGATCTAGCTGGCTACAAGATTTACTACGGTAATACAGAGAGTTCAATGAACAAAACGATTACAATCAACAACCCTGGACTGTCATCTTACATCGTTGAAAATCTTACAACCAATAATGACTACTATTTCTCAATTACTACATTTAATAGTAAAGGCATTGAAAGTGTATTTTCAAATGTCGTTAATAAAACCTTATAGCGACCAATCAAAATCCACATGCTACATTACTGTTTCATTACATCTGATCCAAATTCTTTAAAGGCTCAATTATGTTCACACGTATCATAAAATTAGGCGCCGCGTCAGTTGCCTTTTTATTGTCTATTAACGTTTCTTACGCACAAGAAAGTATATCAATAGATGGTTTTGAATACGACTCAATACCCGTTGTAAGACCTACACATGACATTAACCAACATACCCGTTTTTTATGGGGACACTCCCCCTCAGATAAAGGCGGTGATCCACGTCCCGGCAGGGCATTTGTAGCAAAAGATCAAGCCTATATCGGCAATAACTCTATGGCCGGTTATATAGAAAGCACCATGAACACCTTTATCCAGTTTTACCCCTACGATGACACCAATCTAGAATATCGATATATTCGTGAAGAGCTTAAAATTCTGACAGGCGTAGATGACTGGAAGAAAGATACCTATAACCGCTTAAAATTCTGGGTGAAAGTCGACCCCAATCAAAACACCGCCGTTGACCAACAAACTAATTTCCATTTCGGAACATATTACCGAAGAACAGATGGCAAAAGAAACAGTGCTGAATCTGGAGGCAATCACTTCTATCACTATTATAATCTGGAACCGACTGGTGAGTGGCATCAAATTATCGTTGACTTCCACCCTAGTGCTATTCGTGGGCTTAAGGGTAGTATTGAGCATGGTGTTTGGGAATACCCAACCGGTGAAACGGGGTTTAATTACTTCGACTTAATGACACGGTTCTATGTGAAATTTACTAGTGATCTTTCAAGCTACCCTGGGACTCATTATTTTGATGGTTTTGAATTATATAATGATACTAACCCTGAAAATATTAAACAGATTTATTCTTTAAGCGGAGTTTATGTCCCCATCAGAAAAGAAATAATTGTCGCCTGGAAAAGGGATAAAAGTGAAGATAAATTAGCCCATGAAGTACGATACTCTTATAGCAGCATACATAAAACAGGCTGGGACATTGCAAAAACATTACCCAATTCAACTGTAATGCCTAAAGGACTTGCTGGATACAATGGAATGAAATTTAAAACAACAACAGATCAAATGGAAAACTTTAACGACCCAGCTTCTGTATTTATTGGTATAAAACCCGCTAACTCAACACAGTTCAGGGAAATTGAAGTCCCCTTAAAAGTCGTTATACGACCTAAAAAAATTGTATCACTGAAAATAATAGATAGCTCAATTAACCCTTAAGTATAAATAAATGCAGGTGAGCTTAGTCTTCTTACTAAAGAGACCGGGCTCACTTTCTATTCATCCACCAGCCACCCGTTCTAACCTCTACAGCAAACTCAGATAAAAGTAATCCACACTCCCGCCTTATATATTAACAAGTTCTCCAGTAAGGTCATCACTCATTTACACCTTAAGTAAACGTTTTGGCTTCAGACTCGGTTTACGTTTATATGGTACGCTGGTAGATAGTCAAACCGCTATACTTTTGTCGTGATGGCTCATGCAGGATTCGATTTAGCCATGATCTTTTTGTCCCGTTCGAAGTCAATGCAGGATTTTTTATTCGTTTCTGATTTACGGCAATTAAGAAATTAAAGATGCAGGCTCATACTGCCCCGAATTTCATTTAATTATTACAAATTAGGACTACTATTTAAACATGACTTTTATTTCCGATATTGTTTCTGAATACGTGCACGAATCCCAGGTCTCAGCCATCAAAGACATGGCCATGCGTAGCACCCGTATTAAAGATGTGGCATCACTAAACTGGGGCTTACCCTCTTTCCGCACACCCGAATACATTCGTCAGGGCGTAAAACAACTTCTCGATGATGATATTGATGCGGGTAAATACACCTTACCTGATGGTCTGCCTGAGTTGCGTGAATTAGTTGCCGCCAAACATAAATCTGAACAGGGCATTGAGATTGACGCGGATAAACATGTCATGATCAGCGCCGGGAATATGCAGGGTCTGAATACAATATTTCACACCATGCTTGATCAGGGGGATGAGATTATACTTACAGATCCGTGTTTTCCATCGCATATACAGCAAATCAAACTATTCTCTGGCACACCTGTTTTCTGGCCACTGGATGAAGACAATGGCTGGTGCCTCAATGTTGATTTATTGCCTGAATTGATTACTGACAAAACTCAGGCTATTGTTCTGGTTAGCCCTTCCAACCCTACAGGTAAAATATTTAGTAAAGACGATTTAATGCGTGTCGGTAAAATCGCTATACAACACAATATACTGATAATTATTGATGATCCGTATAGTGACTACACTTATGAAAACACAAAACAATATTTTAATCTTGCCAGTGTTGAGGCATTTAAAGATCACATTGTTTATCTGTATTCATTTTCAAAATCTTATGCGATGAGCGGTTGGCGCCTAAATTATATGGTCATGCCATCTGAATTGAAGCGCGAAGCACTCAAGGTACACGATGCAACAATAATTTGTGCCCCACGTATTTCCCAGTTGGCTGGAATTATAGCCTTAAGCCAGCCATCCGATCATAAGCAGAAATTCAAGGCCATACTTGATATGCGTAGAAGCTTAATCCTGAAAAGACTCAATCAAGTGCCTCATGTTTTTTCCAGCCAAAAACCCGAGGGGGCATATTATGTATTTCCGAAGATAATCACTGCACATACAGGCTCGCAAGAATTTGCCATTGATTTATTAAACAATGCCAGAGTTGCGGTAACACCGGGCAGTGCGTTTGGGCCATCCGGTGAACATCACGTAAGAATGGCCTACTGTGTTGATGAAGACACTATCAACCTGGCATTCGATCGCATTGAGAATTATTTTAGTTAACTAAATTGAAAAATGGAAAGGAATCATTTTGCGTGACAAAAACACATAAAAAACAGCAACTTACGACCCCCATTTTAACCGTTAAGATTAATCCTGGCCTGGTATGGGTACCTCAGTAAGCCATTAAATATTTAAACACCTATGTTTTTGGACATAGGAACTATGCTCTAGCCAATATTGTCCTAAGATTCCAATACACTTTACTAACTATATTGGAAATTTCTCATGAACCGTAGACAATTCCTATCAACAACGGCAGGCGTATCAACCTTAGGACTCACGCTATCTAATACGCTTATTAATACAGCCCAAGCCACAGTCACACAAACTAGTATCAAAGCCATCGCTTTTGATGGATTTCCGATATTTGACCCCAGACCAATACTTGGCTTAGTAAAAACCTTATACCCAGAACAAGGTAAGGCATTTGGTAAAGCCTGGTTTAATAAAATATTTGCCTATAGCTGGTTACGAACGAATGGTGGGCGATATAAAAGTTTTTACACGATAATCGATGATGCCCTTGCCTATACCGCTACCCAGTTTAAAGTCGAATTAAACGCCGATAAACGAGATCAACTAATAGGTATTTGGTTACAATTAAAACCTTGGCCAGACATTAGCAAAGCCTTACAAACATTTAAAGCTCAAGGCATCCGCATTGCATTTCTATCAAACCTGACTGAAGAAATGCTTCGCATAAATACTAAAAATGCAGGTATTGAAGACGCATTTGAATTTTATCTGACCACAGACAAAGTTAATGCATTTAAACCAGACCCTCGCGCCTACCAAATGGGTGTCGATGCATTTAAACTCCCAAAACAAAACATCGCCTTTGCGGCTTTTGGTGCATGGGATGCGGTTGGTGCCAGTTGGTTTGGATATCCAACGGTTTGGGTAAACAGGCTAGGCTTACCAGCTGAAAACCTGGATGCGGGACCCATAACCATCGGTCGCGACATCACAACTCTCCTTGATTTTGTTAAAAACTAGCCCAATCAATCGCTGCTTACGTGGAAATCCACCTTAGCTACTAAGATCAACCCCAGCCAGACTTGGGTGCCCCAGGTGGGAGGGCGAGGTAGGACTTACATTTAACATCGCCACTTGAATTTCAAACCCATTATTTGTTTAATCGTCTTTACTAAAAAACAGGGTGCATCCATTAGGCAAGTACTATCACATTATTTTTCCGTCGACTCCAACTCCGGTAATGAGTCCGCTGAAGCTGTCTTAATTAACCCCTGGCTAACTTCTTCTTCTGACTCTTCCTCTGGAACTTCTTTTTCCATTAATGATAATTCACCAAAAGCATCACTCTCTTTAGACGTTTCACCTGAACCATCACCACTCGCTTTAGGCCCGTCTTCACCTAGTTCAATTTTTAAGCGCAGGTTATTTTCAGAGTCGGCATTTTTCAACGCTTCTTGCATTGAAATTTTACCGGCTTTATAAAGATCGAGTAGTGCGCTATCAAATGTTCGCATCCCGATGCGCTCAGATTTTTCCATCACTTCTTTAATTTCTGACACTTCACCACGTTTAATTAATTCTTCAATTCGTGGTGAGTTCAATAAAATTTCAATGGCTGCGCAGCGTTTTTTATCAATCGTGGGTATTAAACGCTGGGAAACAAACGCGCGTAAATTGAGTGATAAATCTTGAAGCAACTGATTATGACGCTCTTCAGGGAAAAAATTAATAATTCGGTCTAATGCCTGATTGGCATTATTTGCATGCAGGGTCGAAATAGCTAAATGCCCTGTTTCTGCAAACGCCAGTGCGTGTTCCATGGTTTCCCGGTCACGGACTTCGCCGATTAAAATGACATCCGGGGCCTGTCGTAGGGTGTTTTTTAACGCATCTTCAAAACTGTCAGTGTCTACACCCACTTCGCGCTGATTAACAATGCACCCCTTATGTTGGTGCACATATTCAATGGGGTCTTCAATGGTAATAATATGGCCTTTGCTGTGCGTATTGCGATGATCTATCAATGCCGCGAGTGAAGTGGATTTACCCGAACCGGTGCCGCCAACAAATAAAATAATGCCGCGCTTGGCCATAATCACTTCTTTGAGTATCGGCGGCATACCCAGGTCATCAATATTGGGTATTTGTGCGTTGATATAACGAATCACCATTGACATTTCATTGCGCTGTTTAAATATATTTACCCGAAACCGGCCAACCCCACTTTCTGAAATAGCCAAATTCATTTCAGGCTTGTTCTCAAACTCAGCCTGCTGCTCTTCGGACATAATTTCCATTGCCAATGATCGCACCCACCCGGGGGGGGCGGCTTTTTTAGACAATGGCGTCATCACTCCGTTAAACTTGGCACTTGGCAGAGCGCCGGTAGACAGATAAAGGTCAGAGCCCTCTTTTTCGGCCAACACTTTAAGATAAGGACTGATTTTCACTTTTTACAACTCCATTAGAAAGAATGTCTATAGATAATAGTCGAGCTGAATTAAAATGGCGCCAAATCACACCTGAATTTACTGCAAACCTTTAACTGGCTATTACTATTTTAGAATGACACAAGCATTTCTACTCACTCGGCAGGTACAGGACACCCATCAGGGCATTCGACTGGAACTCTGGTTCAGCACGCACAATGGCCCCTTGCAGGTTTATATTAACTCTCAACAGGCCGTATTTTTTATCCGTCAAGACGCTATTGAAAAAGTCCAGTCACTCATTCAACATAGCGCTGCCGAAATAAAAAAAATATCACTAACTGATTTTCAGCTAAATCCAGTCGCAGCGGTTTACTGCCATTCACTGCAATACTTTTATCGCTTCAGAGACTGCTTACGTGACAATCAGATCACAATATATGAGTCAGATATCAGACCGACTGAGCGTTTTCTAACCGAGCGTTTTATTACCGCGCCGGTCAGTATTCACAATCCGCAGAATCAATTACAACTCACTAACCCTGCAATAAAAGCAGATACCTACCAGCCCAACTTTCGATTAATGTCGATTGACATTGAAACCGATTACAAAACAAATGCCATATTTTCAATTGCTTATATCTGCGACAATACTCAATGCGTATTGATGATAGGCGATGAAAACCCGAGCGTTACCTCAGATTACATTCAATATGTCAGCAATGAAAAACAATTACTCACCACCTTTATTGAACGGGTACAAAAACTTGATCCGGATATTTTTATTGGCTGGAATGTAATCAATTTTGATTTTCGTTTTTTACAAAAAAAATCTGATCTATTAAATATGCCTTTAACATTAGGCCGTAACCAATCTCCAATTAAGTGGCGACAACATCACGCAGAAGCTAGTCATTATTTTTTACATATTCCGGGGCGGGTTGTACTGGATGGCATCGACACTTTGAAAAGTGCAACCTGGCAATTCCCCAGCTTTTCGCTTGAAAATGTCTCCAATGAATTACTCAATCGCGGTAAATTGATTCACCAACAAGACAACCTCGACCCGTTATATAAAGCCAAAGAAATAAAGCGCCAGTTTTATGAAGACAAACCCGCATTAGCAAAATACAACCTGGAAGACTGTCAGCTGGTTTTAGATATTTTTAAAAAAGCCGATCTGATTCATTTTGCTATTGAGCGAGCCCGCTTAACCGGACTGGAAATGGACAGGGTCGGAGGCTCTGTTGCGGCATTTGATAATTTATATTTACCCCGTTTACACCGCAAAGGTTTCGTAGCCCCTAATATTGGCGACTACGGTAATGGCAATACGGCACCGGGCGGATATGTCATGGATTCCAGACCCGGCTTATTTGATAGTGTACTGGTGTTAGATTATAAAAGCCTGTACCCGAGCATTATTCGCACGTTCAAGGTTGATCCTTATGCGCGAATTATCGCAAAAGGCCTCCCCTCTGATAAAACCATACTCGGCTACGATGGAGCTAGCTTTGCGAAACATGAACACATATTACCCGACATTATTGCCGAGCTATGGCAGGCCCGCGACCAGGCAAAATCAGAAAAAAACAATGCCCTGTCGCAAGCTATAAAAATCATTATGAATTCGTTTTATGGTGTACTTGGCACGCCGGGCTGTCGCGTTCACGATGCACGTCTCACCAGCTCGATAACCAAACGCAGTCACGATATTATTAAACAGTCGGTGAAATTAATTAATAAACAGGGATATGAAGTGATTTATGGCGACACGGATTCGGTTTTTGTTTCACTTGAAAAATCGGTCGATAACACGACGGCAAACACCATCGGAAAAAAACTCATAACCACCATCAATAATTACTGGCGTGAACATCTGGCGGAAAATTACGGTATAGAATCTTTCTTAGAAATGGAATATGAAACGCACTTTACCCGCTTTTTTATGCCCACCATTCGCGGTTCGGAAAAAGGCAGTAAAAAACGCTACGCTGGAGTCGTAAATAAAAATGCTGAAGACATAATTATTTTCAAAGGCCTGGAAAATGTTCGCACTGACTGGACTCAACTCGCCAGAGACTTTCAGCAAACACTCTACACCAAAGTTTTTAAACGTGAAGCTTATGCTGATTTTATTCGCGAAACCGTGCAGCAACTTACTGACGGCGAAATGGACAAAAAATTAATATACCGGAAAAGACTACGCCAAAAACTCGACCAATATCATAAGAACATACCGCCCCATGCACGCGCTGCAATTAATGCCGAAGATTTTTTTCAGCAACAGGGTTTGCCTTCACGCTATCAACACAAAGGCTGGATTGAGTACGTAATTACGGTTAATGGCCCGGAAGTTTTAGAGTGCCAAGCGTCAAAGCTCAATTATGAGCATTATATTGAAAAACAACTCACCCCCATTGCCGACAGCATTTTAGCCGCGCTAAATGATTCAATGGAAAATATTTTAAAACGCCAGATTAATTTATTTTAAATATGTGATATATAAAACACCGTTAACTTGAAAATGTCATTATGTTGCCTAAATTGGCAATAGGCTTAGCAGAAATGACGAGCAAACGGCTCAGTAGTGATACAATTCATTCTTCGTTATTTTGGGTTCTACTTTAAACTATCATTTTTTTGCAAAGCCATACTGGTATTAAAACACTATGCTTCCCGATCGCCTTTATCATTTCACAAAAAAGTTAGCTGCCAGAATTCGACGCCATTTTGAGCTTATATCCGCAATCGGTCGAAAACCTGAAATTCTTCGCCACTGGTTATTAAACGCTCACAAAGCACAAATTTTTAGCGTCACCGTTTTAATATTAATTCCATTTATCATTCTTCCCCTGCTTAACTATTTATTAGCGGCAATTTTTTCTCCGGTCACAAATGAAGCCTTATTTGGACTGATTATTACCGAAGACAAAAACCCTTATATCGATATTGCACAATCAATCACGCTCTGGTTAGTCTGGATTTTTGCATCGCTATACTGTCTCGATCTCCTGCTTCACTACATTCCCAATACGCTTGAGCACGCTAAAAGAATGGTGCAGGACAACATAGCGGAGGCAGACCGCCTGTTACCCATGAATCCGACTGAAAGCATTCTGTTATATAACACCGCACGTAATTGGAGTATCCGCCCTGAAGACAACTCGACCCTGGACACCAAACTGCAATATGCCAATGTGGTTGTCTATAATAGCCATCAAAAAACCTTAGTGCAGCCTGCTGAAACGCTTGTGCTAACAAACCCAGTTACCGAGCCTGACGACACCCTGATTGCCGGTCGCTACCAGGTAAAACAACTCATTGGCAGCGGTGCCATGGGTAATGTGTATCTCGGGGAAGATACATTACTAAAGCGCGAGATTGCTCTGAAACAGCTCTCCCCTAACCTGTTACAGGACGCACACATCATTGCACGGTTTCGCCAGGAGGCGCTGGCATTAGCGCGGTTGTCCCACCCCAATATTGTTCAGGTTTATGATTTTATTGAAGATAGCCATTTCTTATGGATTGTAATGGAACTGGTCACCGGAGGTGAGCTTGAAGATAAGCTAAAAACATCTGAACCCCTTGAAACTGGGTATGCTATCAGGCTCACACTACAAATGGCAGATGCATTAGGCTACGCGCATAAACAGGGCGTGATTCACCGTGATTTTAAGCCTGCTAATGTTCTTATCACCGATGGTGACGATATAAAAATAACCGATTTTGGCATTGCCAAACTGGCACAGTCGAACATTCTCACTCAACTTAATACCGTAATGGGTACACCATCACACATGAGCCCGGAGCAGGCTAATGGCCAGGACACCGATCAGCGTACAGATATTTACGCTCTCGGCGTCGTACTTTACCAGATGCTAAGCGCGCAACTCCCCTTCAAGGGAGACTCAAAAGCCATTATTGCCCAGCACCTGACAAAGCCAGCTCCCAGCCTGTGTGAAACAAATGAAAACATTCCCCCAGAGCTAGACGATATTGTTCAAACCATGCTGGAAAAAGAACCCGACAAGCGATTTCAGTCAATGGATGAGCTGACTCTACAGTTGTCTAAGCTGGCTGTCTGAAATGCCGATTAAAATGGCGCCTAAAATAGAGCTGGATAACCTGTCAAAGACCGATGATGCAGTTTGATCTCTCAGATAGATAATTATGTGCTAAAATACTAATTCTCTACTTAGAATAGATTTCACTTTAGCACGCCTGTTAGTCGTCTTGAATTATGTGAACATATTCCAGGTAACCCGAGTACCAAAACTGGACTATGCTCATAACTCAGTGCAAATCGCGCCCTGCGCGCTATTGCACGTCTATAATACAGGCAAAACAACACATGACTACCGACACGGTAATTTCATTTAATCAACTCGCGCTCAATAAATCGCTTTTAAAAGCACTGGATGAAGTGGGCTATGAAACCCCATCCCCCATCCAGGCTGAAACCATCCCCCTATTATTAGATGGCCGGGACATTATTGGCCAGGCGCAAACGGGCACCGGTAAAACAGCGGCGTTTGCTTTGCCGTTAATTTCTAATATCGATATAAAGCAAAAAGATCCTTCGGTGCTCGTATTGGCCCCGACCCGCGAGCTAGCCATTCAGGTGGCTGAAGCGTTTCAAAAATACGCCAAACATATGAAAGGCTTTCATGTATTACCGGTATACGGCGGTCAGGATTTTCGTGGGCAAATCAGCGCACTGAAACGTGGCGTACATGTCATAGTTGGCACACCGGGCCGGGTAATGGACCACATGCGCCGTGGCACCTTAAAGCTAGAAACCCTCAAAGCGCTGGTGTTGGATGAAGCAGACGAAATGCTGCGTATGGGCTTTATCGACGATGTGGAATGGGTGCTGGAACAGACGCCAAAAACCCGCCAAATTGCCCTGTTCTCAGCCACTATGCCACAACAGATTCGCCGCATTGCCACAAAATACTTAACCGATCCCGAACAGGTCACCATTAAACAAAAAACGGCCACGGCAAGCACCATTCGCCAACGTTTCTGGCCGGTCAGCGGCGTGCATAAACTCGATGCCCTTACCCGCATTCTGGAAGCCGAAGAGTTTGATGCGATGATTATTTTCGTACGCACTAAAAACGCCACGGTAGAACTGGCGGATAAGCTGGAAGCCCGAGGTTATGCCGCTGCCGCCATTAATGGCGATATTCAGCAAAAGCAACGCGAGCGCTCAATCCAGAATTTAAAAAACGGCAAACTGGATATTTTAGTGGCAACCGATGTGGCTGCACGGGGTTTAGATGTACCGCGTATCAGCCATGTGGTCAACTACGACATCCCCCATGACACTGAATCTTATATTCACCGCATTGGCCGAACCGGCCGTGCTGGACGTGAAGGCGATGCCATTTTATTTGTCGCCCCCCGTGAAAAACGTTTGCTAAGTGCCATTGAGCGAGCGACTAAAAAGCCTATCGAAATGATGGAGCTACCGTCCACTGAGATCATTAATGAACAACGTATCGAAAAATTCAAACAGCGCATTACTGATACCCTGGAGTCTCAGAAACTCGATATGTTTTATAAGATGATCGAAGAATACGAGCAGGAGCATGAGTCCTCTGCAATAAGTATTGCCGCTGCACTGGCGCATTTATTACAAGGCCAGTCACCCTTTCTGCTGCAAAATAAGCCACAGAAAAAGGCAGACAAGAACTGGAAGGATACCGCCGACTCATCTGATCGCAAACCGTCTCGTCGGGAGCGTGAGCGCGACCGTGGCAGAGATCGAAATGATCGCAGCAACCGAAATGACCGTAACGACCGCGGTGATCGTGCAGATAGAGGCCGTGAGCGTTCAGGAAAAGATAAGCCGCCAGCCGAAGATATGGCAAGCTACCGCATTGAAGTCGGGAATAATCACGAAGTTAGACCCGGCAATATTGTGGGTGCCATCGCCAATGAAGCGGGGCTGGATAGCAAAAATATCGGTCACATCAAAATTTACGATGATTACAGCCTGGTTGATTTACCCGATGGCATGCCAAAAGATGTGTTTAATGATCTGAAGAAAGTCTGGGTATCCGGTCAGCAGTTAAACATTACGCGACTGGTTTCAGGCACAGAAAAGCGCAGCGCTAAGACCGAAGTCAAAAAATCAAAAAATCGTAAGCGCGATAAGAAAAATATTGGTAAACGAAAAGCACCTAAAAAAGCCAAATAACGGATATTTAATCTGCCAAATATCTAGCCCTCTTACCAGAGAGCGGGATAGAGACTTGATTTCACTGTCTCGTTGACTTTTATTTAGCTAAGCATAATTCCCCATCCCCCTTTTACTAAGTTGGATGTGGAGTCTAAGCTAAACAATATCTTTCAGGCATAAAAAAGGCCAGCTCCGAAGAGCTGGCCTTTTTATTTCCACATCCCGAGGGATGTGAATAGCGTTTAATTTATATTAAACCGCTACAATGTTCTCAGCTTGAGGACCTTTCTGGCCTTGAGTTACAGTGAACTCAACTTTTTGACCTTCAGTTAAAGTTTTGAAACCTGAACCTTGAATCGCGCTGAAATGAGCAAAAACGTCAGGGCCGTTTTCTTGCTCGATAAAACCAAAACCTTTAGATTCGTTGAACCATTTAACAGTACCAGTAGTAGTAGACATATTTTCTATCCTATTTTTTCAAAAGTAATTAATGCCTCATAACAAAATTGCCACGAGACGGGTTGTGCTGGAAGTGTTTACATATGAGAACAGGACGGAGTACTACAGTTGGAACTTCGAAATGTGGTGTGCATAAGTATTCAAGGCACTTTCTAGCTAACAGGGATTATATACCGCTTACCTGCTTAGTCAACGAATTCAACCACTAAAATTCACTGATTTGGACACTTTTTTAGAAATCTGGACTTATTTGCTCTCAATTTGTTGAGATTTCGGGATTTGACTAAAAAGTGACTTCAATTTTTCTAAAAATGACATTCCCGGTTGATTTTTATGATCGCTCACGCATTTAGTTTTATGCGTCTTTCTATACTCTTTTAACTCTCCCTGACGACGTTCATAACTTTCATTAGCGCGCTGCACCATGCCACTATAATCCGCGGATGACATATCACCTGTCAGACTATCAACATGGCTAGATAACAAGGGTTTTGTACTTCCACCTTTGGGCGAGCTGCACATAAGTTTCTCCATTGCTCATTATAAAATTAGCTTATCTCTTTAATTAGCTTATAGACAAAACAATAGTACATAAGTTGCCTGTTAACTGATCAGCATTATCTGATCAGTGGCAAATAAAGCCTAAAAATAAGATAAGGATAAATTCACTGCCAGCGGTCCAAAAGAAGTTAAAGAGGGCGTTGATCAGTAGCGGATAAATTTTCCAGCAAAAATTGCGAATAGTCTTCTGAGCTTAAAAAGTGTGTGCCGTCACAATTAAACTGTAGTCGTATCGCATCCTGAATAATACTGATACTAAGGTTACGTAAATAAAAACTTTTTATATTTCTTAAATCCCTTAACTGTGTCATTACAATACTAATATTGTGCTGTGTAACCGGCTCCCACCCTTCATTCAACTTAGTAAATGCATTTACCATAAATGATGGCAGCTGACTAAACAAAGCATCAGTCGACACAAAGCCAAGTAAACGTTTAATAAACTGGGTTTTTTCAACATAGGATATTTCTAAAAAATGTCGTTCAATATACGCCTTATTAATTAATTTATTGACCGTATGTATTTCTTCATTAAACGGATTAAACACCGAGCGGGTCCTTACTTCGCCACTGTTAAAATTCAAAAATAACTTATATATGCATCGATTGAGTAACAGATCTTCCAGAACAGGCTCTAACTGAGGCAACAGTTTATCAACAACACTGACATGTCGCCGCCTGAAAAATGCAGACTCTCTTATAGACGGGTCCCCTTTAATACTAACCTGCAGTTTCTTGCCATCAATGCCAGTTGTCAGTATTAGACTCTCTATTAATAACAACTCTTCATTGCGTTTTGCCAGGTCAGTTTTAAACTTATCTGCCAATTGGGGATGGGTTTTAATAAACAGTAAAAACTCATCTTTATCAATTTCAAACATAGTCGTATCTTCACAGGCCATGGCTGATGCTGTTCTTCGGTCTTTATTAAAGATAGCCATTTCACCGAAATAATCGTTTTTACCCAGCATGCATATGGGTTCATCTCTGCCACACTTATCAACATAAATGGACACACAACCAGACTCAATGATATAAAAAAAATCCACGTCGTCGCCTTCAGCAAAGACCAGCTCATCTTTCTTAAATTCTTTTATCAATGAATGTGATTTTATTTCAGCGATTTCAATATCTGATAAGCCCTGAAAAAAAGAATTTGCGCCTTTCATTTAACATTCCGCCGTATAAAAATGAACTCTACTATACTCCCAGTCGGCACCTGTTTTTTGCAGGATTATTCACATATTGCAGCAACTAATATGCGTGCTGGTTCAAGGTTTTATGATTTTAGCCGCTAGGAACTAGAGATTGGAGATTAGAGATAATGACGACATCCTACGAAAGTGCGGCCCCAGTCATTAGTCAGGCATTAGTCAGGCATAATCAACATTAGCAAATTTAAAAAACCTTATTTTGTGCTCTAACTAAAAAGCACATAATTAATCTTTTTTCTTAGCTAACCAGAACCACCATACGATCAAAACAATTAAAGCCAGACCCGACAAATTAACCATCAATATCACGTTGATTCTCCTTGTTGGTTTGTTTTAACAAAACGCAATCTATTCGCATTGCTCACCACCGTCACCGAAGACATCGCCATCGCCGCGCCGGCAATCATCGGGTTTAATAACAGCCCCATCACCGGATACAACACACCTGCCGCAACCGGAATGCCCACCGTGTTATAAATAAACGCACCAAATAAATTTTGCTTAATGTTTTTTACAGTGGCGCGAGAAATAATAATGGCATCTGTAACACCATATAATGAACCACGCATTAACGTAATATCCGCACTTTCAATTGCCACATCGGTACCACTACCAATTGCAAAGCCCACATCTGCACCGGCCAATGCCGGTGCATCATTAATACCGTCACCCACCATGCCGACAATGGCGCCTTGTTGCTGTAATTGCTTTATTTTGTTGGCTTTTTCCTCTGGCATCACCCCGGCAATCACTTCATCGATGCCGACTGATTTTGCCACTGCCTCTGCGGTTAATTTATTATCGCCCGTTAACAGCACCACGTTTAAACCCTGTTGATGCATTTTAGAAATAGCCGCTTTTGAATCTTTTTTGATTGGGTCTGCAATCGTAATCACTGCACTGGCCTGATTATTCACCGACAAATAAACCGGGGTTTTAGCTTCAGAAGCGCGCAAATTTATTTCTGCCTGCAAAGCATCCACATTCACATTTTGATGCTGCATTAATTTTTCATTGCCGAATAAAATCAGTTTCCCATCGACACTTGCTTTAACACCCTGCCCAGCAATCGACTGAAAGTTTTCAACTTCACCTAATGTCAATTTTCGATCCTTTGCCTCGGCGACTACTGCTTCAGCCAATGGGTGTTCGGATAATTTCTCTAAACTCGCTGCCAGCATTAAGCACTCGTTATCTGATGTATGCGACAAAGATTTAATTTCGGTGACAGCCGGTCTCCCTTCAGTGATGGTGCCGGTTTTATCCAGTACCATCATGGTTAATTTTCCCGCCTGCTGTAGCGCATCTCCATTACGAATTAATATGCCCGACTCCGCCGCTTTACCCACACCCACCATAATTGAAATAGGGGTTGCCAAACCTAGCGCACAGGGACAGGCAATTATGACCACCGTCATCGTCGCAACCAGTGCATAACTAAAACTGGGTGGCGGTCCAAAATTAAACCACACTAAAAAAGTCATCACTGCCACGATTAAAACGACCGGCACAAACACGGCGGCGACTTGATCCACCAGCCTCCCAATTGCTGGTTTACTAGCCTGTGCATTGCGCACCATATCGATAATTTGTGCCAGAACGGTATCTTTACCAATGCGAGTTGACACAAATAAAAAGGCACCGCTTTTATTGATAGTTCCGCACACCACTTCATCGCCAATTCTTTTTCCTACCGGCATCGGCTCACCGGTTAACATGGACTCATCAATGGTGGATGCACCTTCAATTATTTTTCCATCAACCGGAATTTTTTCTCCGGGTCGCACCCTTAATGTTTCCTGTAAACCAACATCCTCAATTGGAATATCCGTTTCTTTACCCTCGCGCACGACCCGTGCCGTTTTAGCCTGCAAACCAATTAGTCGTTTAATTGCCTCTGATGTTTTACCCCGCGCTTTGCTTTCCAGAGCCGAGCCTAAGTTAATCAATGCAATAATAATGGCAGTGGCTTCAAAATAAACATGTTGCACATTTTGCGGTAGCCAGTTAGATAGCACTAACACACACATAGAAAATATCCAGGCCGTGCCGGTACCCAATGCAATTAAGGTATCCATATTGGCATTGTGAATTTTTAATGCTTTCCACGCCCCCACATAAAAATGCCGACCGGAATACAGCATTACTGCAAGGGTTAACACCCCAACAAACAACCAGAAAGTTTTATCTGCCAGCGTTTCTACCGGTGGCAAATATCCCATTATGCCTGCAATGAATAATGGCAAGCCAATTAGCGCCGCCGCAAATGATTTCTTTAATGACTGCCGATAATAGAGTAAGTCCTGCTGATCTTTTTCTGCCATTTGTTCTGCATCGCCGGCGGTCAATTCAGCCGCATCATAACCTGCGTCTCTTACGGCTATCTCTAATGCCTCTGCCGTTACGTCTGTCGTTACATCAACTTTTACACTGGCTGTATGCTCCGCAAAATTCACCGTCGCAGTTTCTACGCCCGATACACTATTCAGGGCATTTTCGACGCTCGCGACACAACCCGCACATGACATGCCCGAAATAGATAAACGATAAGTTTGTTGCGACATACTAAAGCCTCCGATATCTCATATATATCTTTGACTTATTTTAAGCCTGAATGGCTAAAAAGATATACGTTCTTTAAAGAGATGGGCCTGCGACTAAAGCCCGTCTCTGAATGACTAATGAAATAATGATTAAAATAATTTAGGGTACTGCCGGTACCGAAAATCTGATTAACTTACTATTTAGTCCCATTATTTTAAAATTAAAATTAAAATCAATAGCTGAATTTCAGTTTAACTAGAAATTGACTATTTTTTATACATCCCATCTTTTCTGACTCATTAGCTTAACTCTAAAAGAGGCTTTATATAGTAGAGTTTATATATTTAAGAGCTCACTTAAATATTTTCCGGTATAGGATTTTTTACTTTTACAAATAGCCAGTGGCTTACCCTGCGCAACCACTTTACCGCCCAACTTGCCGCCTTCCGGTCCAATATCAATAACCCAGTCTGCTTCTGCTATCACATCTAAATTATGCTCAATTACGATTACCGAGTTTCCTGTATCCACTAACCTGTGTAGCACTCTTAACAATTTTTCCACGTCGGCCATGTGCAAACCAACCGTCGGTTCATCAAGTACATACAAATTATGTTGGCGGGTTTTATTATTGGATTTTGCCAGCTCCGAAACCAGCTTAATTCTCTGGGCCTCACCACCACTTAGCGTTGGGCTTTGTTGCCCCAGCGTTAAATACCCCAGACCTACATCCTGCAATAACTGCAATGCATGATGCACCGACGGAATCGCCGAAAAATAATCGGTGGCGGTTTTCACATTCATCGTAAGCACTTCGCCGATATTTTTATTTTTAAATTTAACCGACAAAGTTTCATCATTAAAGCGCAGCCCATGACACACTTCGCACTCAACTCTAACATCCGGTAAAAAGTTCATTTCTATTTTACGCATACCGTGGCCACCACAGGCATCACATCGTCCATCACCCGCATTAAATGAAAAACGTCCGGGCTTATAACCTTTTAATCGAGCATCTACTGTATCTGCAAATAATTTTCGAATCGTATCCCAAATGCCGATATAGGTTGCGGGACAAGAGCGCGGCGTTTTACCAATGGGCGTTTGGTCGACTTCTAAAATCCGCTGAATACCCTCCCACCCTTCAATTGATGAACAACCCTGCCAATGTATTTTTTTTGCACGGCCGGCTTTTGATCTTTGCTGATTAATTAGCCGCTGCAAGTTTTTATGCAGCACGGATCGAATCAATGTGCTTTTCCCGCTGCCACTCACCCCCGACACACAAACTAATTTACGCAAAGGTACATTAACATTAATTTTTGCCAGGTTGTTTTTTTGTGCCGCCTTAATTTTTAGTGATTCTGCCGGCCACTCTTTGCGCTGCTCACTGTTACGCAATGCTGGCATCGGATGGCGCAAAGGCTGCGAAATAAACTGCCCTGTTAATGATTTTTTATTTTTTATTAACTGTTTTAAGGTGCCCGCTGCGGCCACACTCCCACCCTCAACACCTGCACCCGGCCCCATATCAATTACATAATCGGCTTCACGAATCGTATCTTCATCATGCTCAACCACTAGCACCGTATTGCCCTGTTGTTGAATTTGACGTAGGGTTTTAATTAAACGGTGGTTATCTCTTGTGTGCAGACCAATTGTCGGCTCATCCAGTATGTAACACACACCTTGTAAATTCGAACCCAATTGTGCGGCTAACCGAATGCGCTGCGCTTCGCCACCACTAAGAGTAGGCGCTGAGCGATCAAGTGATAAATAATTTAAACCGACATGTTGTAAAAACGTCAACCTTCCCTGCATTTCTACTAATAGGTCACGTGCAATTATTTTCTCTACGGATGTTAATTTCTGTTGACTAAAGTATTTTTCTGCATCATCCACCGACATCGCAGCCAATTCTGCAATACTTTTATTTCTAAATCGCACCGCCAATGCGGTTTTATTTAATCGTTGTCCATCGCAAGATTTACAACTAATAGAATCCGTTTCTAAATCACTTGTACTTAGCCATTCATTTTCTTCGCCACTTTGCTCTTCATCAAAAGACGCCATCTCTTCGCCGGTACCAAAACATGATTTACACCAGCCATGTTTTGAATTATACGAAAACAGACGTGGGTCTAATTCATCAAAACCTTTACCGCAGGACGGGCAAGCTCGTTCGGTTGAAAATAAAGTTTCGGTTTTTTTACGCCTGGATTTTGTTTTTTGAGGCTCAACTATTACCACACCGTTACCCAACTCCAGCGCTTGCTGCAATAATAGTTTAATCTGCTTTTCTTTATTTGGCGTAATACATATTTTACCCAGTGGCAATTCAATATCATGCTCTTTATAGCGCGCTAATTTGGGCCATGGATCGGTGGACACATATTCACCATCTACCCGCAAATGCGTATAGCGTTTTTTAGCCGCCCATTTTGCCAGTTCATTATATAAACCTTTTCGCGCCACCACTAACGGTGCCAGCACGACCAACTCATCTCCCGAATATTTTTTCTGTATCAACGCCAAAATCGCATCCAGTGATTGCGGTTTGATCGCGACATCACACTCAGGGCAATACTGCGTACCGAGCTTTACATACAGTAATCGTAAAAAATGATAAATTTCAGTCAGCGTGGCTACCGTACTTTTCCGGCCGCCTCGGCTAGTGCGTTGCTCAATGGCTACGGTTGGAGGAATACCATGAATGGCATCCACATCCGGTCTGCTGGCGGGCTGCACAAACTGGCGAGCATAGGCATTAAGTGACTCGAGATAGCGCCGTTGCCCTTCTGCAAATACAATATCAAATGCCACCGTACTTTTACCGCTACCACTCACGCCAGAAATGACCGTAAACTTATTGAGCGGAATAGCCAAATCAACGTTTTTTAAATTATGTTCACGGGCATGGTGTATTTCAATTACCTGATTCTTTATCCGCAGCGGTTTTTTCACTGCTAATAAGTTCGATGCAGCGACGGCTGATTTCGGGGCTGATGATAATGATTTTGAGGTTGAGAAAATTCTCTCATAATCCCGTAAAGCAACAGCAGTATACGAATCACTTTCATCCATGACATCCTGTGGCCGACCTTGCGCTATTAACATCCCACCCTGCTCTCCTCCTTCAGGGCCAATATCGATTATCCAGTCAGCATTACGTATCACGTCCAGGTTATGTTCTATAACCAATAATGAATGCCCCGCATCCGTTAATTGACGAAACGCTTGCATTAAGGTTGCGATATCATCAAAATGCAACCCGGTAGTGGGCTCATCAAATAAAAATAATGTTGCCGTATCTCCGGCCTGATTTTTTTGTGATTTTTTACGCTGGCTGATAATTTGTTTTGCAAGATGTCCCGCAAGTTTTAAGCGCTGCGCTTCTCCGCCGCTTAAAGTTGGCACCGCCTGCCCAAGCTGAACATAATGCAAACCCACATCAACTAATGGCTGCAATGTACGTAACACATCGTCTTCATGCTTAAAAAACAGACAGGCTTCAGCCACGGTCATGTCCAAAATATCGGCAATGGATTTCGCCTGATTATTATTTTTAGTTCGGATTAATTTATTATCAGCCACTTCTCCTAATAATTTAATCTGCAAAACTTCATCGCGATAACGTTTGCCGTCACAATCAGGACAGCGAATATATACATCACTTAAAAATTGCATTTCAATCATTTCAAAACCATTGCCCGAGCAGGTAGGGCAACGACCATTACCGGAATTAAAACTAAAGGTACCTGGCGTATAGTTTCGCTCTTTAGACAATGGTTGTGCAACAAACAGCTTACGAATGGCATCAAATGCACCGACATAGGTTGCCGGTATTGAGCGAGTGGTTTTTCCAATTGGCGATTGATCCACCAGCACGATATCGCTTATAAACTGATGGCCGGTGACTTTTTTACACGCCCCTGGCGTTTCCACAGTTTTGCCTTTATGTTTGCATAACGACGGATACAGCACATCGCGCATTAAGGTTGATTTTCCTGAACCACTGACCCCTGTAATACAAACCAGTTGCTGTAGCGGGATGCTGACATCGATTGATTTTAAATTATGTTCAGTCGCAGCGAAAACATTAATGTATTTCTGTTTGTTTTTTACTGCTGTAGTCGTCGCTTGCGTTACTGAATTGAAATTAACCTGTTTTTTGCCACTTAAATATTCTGCGGTTAACGATTTTTTATCTTTCAGCAATTGCTTCGCTGTTCCATAAAAACATATTTCACCACCCTGCTTTCCGGGGCCCGGACCGATATCTAAAACCCGGTCGGCCGCCAGGATAACCTGCGGATCATGTTCAACTACCAACAATGTGTTGCCCGCATCGCGCAACCGGTGTAGCACATTTACCAATCGATTAATATCGCGGGGGTGCAAACCAATACTCGGCTCATCCAGAACAAACAAGGTGTTCACCAATGATGTCCCCAGAGCTGTGGTTAAATTAATTCGCTGCACTTCTCCGCCACTTAATGTACGTGACTGTCGATCTAATGTTAGATAGGCCAGGCCCACTTCTAACAAATAATTTAAACGCGAGCGAATTTCAGTCATTAATAGTTTGCCCGCCTCATCAAGATCAGCCGATGCATTCAAATCATCAAAAAAAAGGCTGCACTGTTTCAATGGCAACTGCATTACATCGTGCACAGTCAGGCCGGGCAGTTTTTCTATCTTCTTTTGCGACAGGCGTATGCCGTTTGCTACATATCGTTGCTTAACATTAAGCACTTTATTTGATGCACTTAAACTACCTATCCGCCACCATAATGCCTGATCTTTCAAGCGACTGCCGTTGCAACTTTCACAAGGCGTATATGAACGATACTTTGAAAGTAAAACGCGTATATGCATTTTATATGACTTACTTTCCAGCCAGTTAAAAAATCGCTGAATGCCAAACCAGACCCCCTCATCCCAATCGCCTTCGCCTTCAATGACCCAGCGCTGCTGTTTTTTACTGAGTTTATTCCACGGTTTATCAACAGGTACCTGGGCTTTTTTTGCGAATGCTATTAATTCTTTTTGCACATCAATATAGCTTGGTGTTTGAATGGGTTTTATTGCACCGTTTTTTAATGTTTTGGTTTCATCTGGAATAACCAGTCCATAATCGACGCCAATTATACGACCAAATCCCTTGCAACTTTCACAGGCACCAATCGGTGAATTAAATGAAAATAAACTCGGGCTGGGCTCTGCGTATTCAATATCACAATCTGGACAGTGGTGCTGCGTAGAAAATCGATAACATTCGGCTGCCTGTTTATTTCCATCTAGCCGATAAATATATACGCGACCATTCGCATGTTTGAGTGCAGCTTCAACGGCTTCAGTTAGTCTGTCTTTATTTTCTTTATTAACCACCAGGCGATCCTGTATCACCTCTAGCTGCTTTGCATGACGCGCATGAATTCGCGTATAGCCCTGTTGATTGAGCAAGCCGACAATTTCATCTTCTGAAAAATTATGTGGTATATGTATTGGAAGACACACCATGACTCGTTGTGAATTTTTAACTTTTTTAAATACCGAATCAACAATGCTTTGCGCCGAATCACTGACTACTTCTCGACCACAACCCGTACAATACAGTTTCGCCAATCGCGCAAATACTAATTTTATATAATCATTGAGTTCCGTCATCGTACCCACGGTTGAGCGCGATGTTCGTACCTGACTGGTTTGGTCTATAGCAATTGCCGGAGGAATTCCCTGAATGCTGTCTACTGCCGGTTTATCCATCCGGTCTAAAAACTGACGGGCATAAGCTGAAAATGTTTCGACGTATCGACGCTGACCTTCCGCATAAACCGTGTCGAACGCCAGTGTTGATTTGCCCGAACCACTCACCCCGGTAACGACTATCAATTCATTGGTTGGAAATTCAATATCCAGATTTTTTAGATTATTCTGGCGTGCGCCTTTAACAATTATTCCGTCTTTTTCCATGAGTCTTTCATCGCTCTTTGATTGCGGCATAATATACGATATTTATGTGATATTAACTACACATTCATGACATTCAGTATTTAAAAAAACTGAAATTTCCTGAATAAATGCAAAGAATAGAGACCTGGCTCAATTCTTGTTTTACACATAGACGCTATACTCCATTATGATTAGTACATCTATGTTTTTGATTTCCAGGAGGTAACCGATGTCTCTAATAAAAAACCACTATTCTGATGATGAACTCGCCAATGCGTTGGAGCTTACCAAATGGGCCGTTGATTTTTCATGGGATGAGATTTGTATTATCAGCCACCACATGCAATCTTATCGCGCTGACAAGGGCACGATTATTTTCGATGAGGGTTCAGAAGAGCAAACCATGGCGCTGGTTATCGAAGGTAAAATTGATATTATAAAAAAAGAGTCCGGCTCAAAAATAAACATTATCGCCTCTATTTTTCCATCTCAGAGTTTTGGTGAAATGTCGTTGATAGACGGTGAAGCCAGATCAGCGCAGGCAGTTGCCTCTAGCGACGTTGAAATGCTGTTTTTGCCGCGCGAGCATTTATTAAAATTGCGAGACGATAACCCCAAAATTGCATTTAAACTATTATGGATTATCACTCACATGTTAAGTCAGCGACTACGTCGCACAAGTGGCAACCTGGTTGCGCAACTCAATAAAATATAATTTATTACGCTTATTCTGCTTAACACTATTTAAATTATGCGCTCGTTTCTAAAGTAATTTTAAATACCTTCGATCGTGCCAGGCTTGAAATTTAGACAGACAAGACCGCTGGCGCTACAACGCTTAACTACTCCGGAATTAAAATAGCATTATAGCCAGCCGCATCAATCGCGCCACCTATTGACTCTGCACTTGCCACACCCTTCACCACAGCCATCGCCGTATCTAAATCAACTTCTACATCTTCAATTCCGGGTAGTTTTTTAATCGCCAGCTCCACATTATCGACACAGCCCCCGCACTTCATTCCATTTACTTTAAAATAATATTGTTCTGACATGATTTTCCTTTTATTTAAGTTGCGCAGTAACATACAATTAGCTACGCCTGGTACCTGATTTTTATTTTTGTAGCAGCGTTTTTTGTTTCATCAAAAAGAAAACGGAGGGTAACACAACAAGGGTTAAAAGCGTTGCACTCACCATACCACCGACCATCGGCGCTGCAATTCTACGCATCACTTCTGAGCCAGTGCCACTACCTAACATTATAGGCAATAATCCGGCAATAATGGTTGCAACTGTCATCATAATTGGTCGCACACGAAGCAGCGCACCTTCTTCTATCGCTGAACGTAACTCATCAACCGTTACACTGCGTTGTTGCTGCTTAGCTTTATCAATATATTCTTTTAATGCCTGGTTTAAATACACCAGCATGATCACACCAATTTCTACCGACACACCGGCTAATGCAATAAAGCCTACGCCCACTGCGACGGACATATTGTAATCCAGCAAATATAATAACCAGAATCCGCCGATTAACGCCATTGGTAGCGTTCCCATTATTAGAGCCACTTCCGAGAAATTACGAAAATTTAGATACAGTAGCAAAATAATAATGCCGAGCGTCACTGGCACTACCGCCGACAAACGCTCTTTCGCGCGCACCATGTATTCATATTGGCCAGACCAGGCTATCGAGTATCCCGGTGGCAGCTTTACTTTCTGTGCGACTACCTTTTGTGCTTCTGCAACATACGAACCCAAATCACGGCCTTCAATATCGACAAAGGTCCAGCCATTTGGGCGCGCATTTTCGCTTTTAATCAACGCCGGGCCATCTTCCACTTCAATGCGGGCAACTTCACCCAGAGCGATACGCGAACCGGCGGGTGTGACCACTGGAAGATTGCGTAATTTATCAATCGAGTCCCGAATATCTCGTGGGTAACGCACATTAATAGGGTAACGCTCCAATCCTTCCACCGACTGGGATACCTGCATACCGCCTAACGCGGTGCTGACGACATCGTGAACATCCGCAATATTCAATCCAAAACGCGCAGACGCTAAACGATCAACATCGATGGTGACGTAGCGTCCACCCGCCACGCGCTCAGAATAGGCGGAAGCCGTTCCAGGCACCGTTAGAATCACTTTCTCAATATTTTTACCAATACTCTCTATGACTTTTAAATCGGCTCCCGCAACTTTTATTCCCACTGGGGTTTTAATGCCGGTGGCTAACATATCAATACGGGTTTTAATGGGCATAACCCAGGCGTTCGTTAAGCCGGGAAATTTAATTAATTCGCTTAACTCTTTTTTCAGCTTTTCCGTTGTCATACCTTCGCGCCATTGTGACTTTGGTTTTAATTGCACGGTAGTTTCTATCATGGTTAAAGGTGCCGGATCGGTTGCGGTTTCAGCACGACCAATTTTACCAAAAACCGATTTCACTTCCGGCAGCGTTTTAATTAACTTATCCGTTTGCTGTAATAACTCCTGCGCTTTCCCGATAGAAATACCGGGAAAAGTCGTTGGCATATACATTAAATCACCTTCATCTAAGTCCGGCATAAACTCTGAACCGAGCTGGGTGACCGGCCACATTCCCGCAACAACCAGCACCAATGAAACTCCGACAACTTTTTTCGGTGAATGCAATACCATATCAATAAAAGGTTTATAGGCTTTCATTAACACGCGATTGATTGGGTTTTTTTCTTCCGGGGTAATATGTCCGCGAATGAAGTAACCCATTAGCACCGGCACTAATGTAATCGCCAAACCGGCCGATACCGCCATTGCAAATGTTTTTGTGTAAGCTAATGGTGCAAATAATTTTCCTTCCTGTGCTTCCAGTGTAAACACTGGCATAAAACTCAGGGTAATAATAATTAACGAAAAGAATAAAGGCGGACCCACCTCCATCGAGGCTTTAGCAACTAACTGCCAACGGTTTTCATCAGTAAGCCCTTCCTTTTCTATGTGCTTGTGCATATTTTCAATCATAACTATCGCGGCATCCACCATTGCACCAATCGCAATAGCAATCCCCCCCAATGACATGATGTTGGCATTCATCCCCTGCGAGTGCATAATGATAAATGCACCGAGTATGCCAACTGGTAGTGATAGAACCGCCACCAATGCAGAGCGCAAGTGAAATAAAAATGCGGCACACACTAATGCCACCACAATAAATTCTTCAACCAGCTTGGTACTTAGTGTGCCCACCGCCCGATTAATTAATTGCGAACGGTTATACACTTCAACTATTTCTACGCCTTCGGGTAAACCGGGCTTTAACTCTTGCAGTTTAGCTTTTACGCCGGCAATGGTTTTTAGTGCATTTTCTCCGAAACGCATCACCGCGATGCCGCCAACCACTTCGCCTTCACCGTTTAACTCGGCAATGCCACGTCGCATTTGCGGCCCCAGCCTGACTTGTGCAATGTCTTTTAATAAAATCGGCGAACCATTTTTATTTACGCTCAGTGGTATATCACGTAAATCTTGCAAGCTATCGATATAACCGGTTGCGCGAACCATGTATTCCGCCTCGCCCATTTCTATCACTGACCCACCGGTTTCCTGGTTGGCGCGTTTAATGGCGGACTTTATTTTTGCAATCGGTAAGTTATAAGCACGTAATTTATTCGGATCTAACACCACCTGATATTGCTTAACCATGCCGCCAAGTGTTACCACTTCAGACACACCATTAACCGTTTGCAATTCGTATTTTAAAAACCAGTCCTGTAATGAGCGCAGCTGAGATAAGTCATTTTTACCACTGCGATCAACCAGTGCATATTCATATATCCAGCCAACGCCAGTTGCATCGGGTCCCAAAGTCGGCTTTGCGCTGTCGGGTAAGTTAGCTGCCACCTGACTTAAATATTCCAGCACCCTGGAGCGCGCCCAGTACGGGTCGGTGCCATCTTCAAAAATGACGTAAACGTAAGAGTCGCCAAAAAAAGAATAACCGCGTACGTTAACCGCTTTAGGCACGGACAACATCGCGGTGGTTAACGGATAGGTCACCTGATCTTCCACTACCCTCGGCGCTTGCCCCGGGTATGGGGTTTTGATGATCACCTGCACATCAGATAAATCGGGCAATGCATCAAGCGGGGTATTGCTCACCGAATAAATTCCCCAGCCGGTGACAATAAACGTCATCACCAGCACCATAAACCGATTGTGAATAGACCATTGAATAATCGATGCAATCATGACTACTCACCCCGACCCTGGATCATCTGTTCCGGCTTCATTCTTTGTTCCGGCTGAATCATTTCAACTGACTGAGCGTCACTCATTCGCGCAATACTGGCTTTCAAGCTGGCTTCTGAATCAATTAAAAATTGTGCTGACGTTACGACTTTTTCGCCTGCACTTAAACCGGATTTAATTTCAACATAATCACCGGACTCCATACCCGCCACAACAATACGTTGTGCAAAGCGCCCCTTACCTTTAGCAATAATTAAACGCTCTGAGCTACCGGAGCGAAGCAGAGCTTCACGTGGCACGCTCAGTACATTTTCTTTAGCTCCACCATAAATCGATACATTGGTATACATATTTGGCTTTAACATTTCACCCGGATTATCAAACCGTAAACGCACTTTTAACGTCCGATTTTTTGCATCCAGGCTCGGGTAAATATAATCTACCGTACCTTCCCATCTGCGACCCGGAATAAAACTCAAATCCACATCTGCCGGCTGTCCTAACTCCACCCATGCGCTCTGACTTTCAAACACTTCAGCCAACACCCATACGGTGGATAAGTCAGCCAATGTCATCACTTCATTCATGGGTTGTACATACATACCTTCACGCACCTTCAGCAGAGACACAATGCCATTTTGTGGCGCATAGACACTGATGGTTTGGGAGACTTTGCGCGTCTTTTTCAGCTTATCTATTTGTTTGATACTCACCCCCAGTGAAATCAGCTTTTCTCTGGATGCCACCATCAGCCGCTGATTATTTGAGCGCAATGCCTGTAAATACTCTTCCATTGAATTGACTAATTTGGGTGAATATAAATCGAATAACCGCTGGCCTTTTTTAACCCGGTCGCCCTCAACATCAATCGCCATCTTTTCAATCCAGCCATCCACCCGTAAATGAATATGGCTGACTTTTGATTCATCTAAGCCCACATAACCTACGGTATCAATTTTGCGCCATAACTTTCCCGACTCAACATTTGCCGTGCGCACCCCTAAATTGTTTTCAACCGCCGCGGAGATTTTAACCACGGGGCCTTTTTCATCACCGTTATTGCCGTCATCACCCTCGCTATACACCGGCTCTAAATCCATTCCCATGGGCGACTTCCCTGGTTTATCCCTACGATAGTTAGGGTCCATGGGGGCGACCCAATAAACAATCTCCTTTTCTTTTTTCGCTTGCGGCTTTTCCTGCTCCACTGGAATTAACGTCATACCGCATATCGGACATGAGCCTTCTTTATCTTTCACAATATCTGGATGCATCGGGCATTGATATTTTGAATCTAAATGTTTAACACTATGCTCTACTGCGGATTCACTCGACATATTAGCAGTAGACATATCATCGGTAGACATGGCATCTGAAGACATGAACACTGAAGACTTTCCCGCAAACCACCCCATACCTAAGGCAATAACAATGGCGACAACGGAAATTATTTTGCCGGTTGAACTCATGATTTTTCTCCAGTCAAATATAGTAATTCTGCAAAGGCTTTGTTGTAGGCCACATCAATTTTCAGATCGGCTAACCGCGTATTCAGTTCAGTAACCCGCGCGCGGGTGAGCGTAAAAAAATTAACCACGCCACTTTGATAACCACTAAAAGACACTTCTGAATTTTGTTTTGCCTGGGGTAGCACTTTAGTTTCATATAATTGATGACGGACTTTTAATTTTTGTAATCGCCCAACAACCGCCTGTAATCGCATCAATAAAGTTCGATTCACATCAAGTTGTTGATAACGGGTGGCCTGTAAACGCTGCTTTTGAGCAGAAACATTTCTGTCCTGTTTATTCGCCGTAAAAATAGGCAGATCTAACGTCACCATTGCGGTTAAAAAATCCGAGCGCTCATCATTGGCCGGGTTATTGCCATTATTGCCAGAACGTAATCCATAACTAATATCAAACCCCCATTGCGGGCTGTACTGATCATCGGCCAAATCCAGTTTCCTTTGCTGGCCAATAACCTGCTGCTGCATGGCGATTAATTCCGGATTCGTTTCCAGACGACGCTTCAACTCGCTAACCGCCTGCATCGCGGGCAAGGTTAAATGCGCCTGCTCAACGGCCACACCATTATGCAGGTTTTCTTCGCCCACCCATTTAGCCAGATTGGCTTGCGCGACTATCAGCTCTGAATGCGCCCGCTCCAGACGATCATCTACCAGCGAAATTTCTAACTCTGCCTGCACCACATCCTGTTGCTGCTGGCGTCCCGAGGCATAAAATGACTGGGAGATATCCAACATCTGTTCAAACAACACGCGGTTGGCCTGAATAATTTCCAGCGTTTTTTCCTGCAACACCACATCCAGCCAGGCCTGGCGAACCTTCATTAACACCTGCCGTTCACGATGCTGGCGACGGGCACTTTGGGTCCGTGACATCGCCATCAATGATGCAGACGCATTGGCATTACTGTCGCCACGGGGTAGCATTTGCTGATACCCCACAACCAGCTGCGTCATGTTTTCCTGCTCAAGATCAAAACTGTCAACGGGCAAGGCCTGCACCCCTAACTTCACCCGCGGGTCTTGCCAGGTGTTGGTGGCACGCGCCTGATCGGCATAAGCCAACTCACTTTGCTTAAAACTTTTGCTTAAACTATCTCTGTGTACCGCAAGCTGTTCAGCAAGCGTTAAAGTCAGGCCGTTGCGGCTGACTTTAACGCTAATCTCTGTGATTCTGGCATCGGTTGCCTTATTTCCAGCCGATGCCTGCAATCCTGGCGTATTGGCCAAAATGCCTGTGAGCAAAAAAATAGTTAACACTTTCATCGCGTTTTTCTCGGTAATTAAATTGGGGGTAAATTAATCCGGAGTAAATTCATTCTGAGTAAATTCATTCTGGGTAAAAATAAAAACTTTAAATAGACGTAGCTCGACATAACACGTTGCTGCTACGCATAAACACAAGTAAAAATATTTTTAGATATGAAGGATGGAACTGATACTAAGCGGAGGGGGTGAAACCTGACGATATTGCCATTTATGCTGTTGCAACTGAATTGCCGATGGCTGCTGATGGAGGTCAACAATAAGCGAGGAATAGGTGGACTGAAAGCCCAATAAATAATGAATATTAAGCGAGGATAAACTTTCCACACTCTGGTCACTTAACGACTCAACCGTTTCACACATAGCCGGTGGGCATTTACAATGCGCCATGTCACTGCTGTCAGACATCTGCTGCATAGCCTGCTGATTCATTGCCGGTTGAGTCATTAATTGCTGCATTGCCGCATGAGCCGGCATTTGCACTGACATATTAATCACAGACATCACAAACAACGCCAGAATGAATCTGGCATAGCGTTTGATTATAAATTGTCTATTTAGAGTAATTAACATATCTTTTTAATTAATGTAGGTCACTGATTGACAGTATAGCGTATTGAAAATTCATTTAAAGCCTGAAATATAACCGCTGTTTTCTAAATATCAGATTATGCATCTGGCAATACATCATGCTGGGCATCTGGCTGAGCTTCTGGCTGATCGGTGGCTGAGCATCTGACTAGCCACCGATCAGCACAGCCCTGCTAAAGCCTTGAATAGCCAGGCTAAGCAGTTGAATTTTCTGGTATAAACTGTTTTTTTAAAAAACACATACCGCTAATCATTAAGTTTATTATTACTCTGGTAAGGTTGAGTAAATTAACCCATCATATTTAATGTATCTTTTGGCACATACAAACAATATCCATTATCTCTAGTATCTAGGTTAACGAAGATGTTAAAAATTCAAATATAATATATCGTTTTTCAAGTCTTAGGTGGCATTATGCAATTGTACAATACTCAAAAATCGGGTCAGGACACCGCAAAATTAAGCCGTTTTCAAAAGCTTAATTCAGCATATCCTCAACTCGCTGATATTCAGGATGATTCCTGGGTTGATATTATTGATCATGCACGCCTGTTAGAAGCGGAGCCCAATACCACCTTATTTAGCGGCGCCGCCACCTGCAATAATTTCATGTTAATTTTGCAGGGAACCGTACGCATCTATCAAACCGCAGAAGACGGCCGGGAAATTACCTTATATAGAGTAGAGGCCGGAGAGTTATGTATTCTCAGTTTGAATAGTTTGCTCAAAAATAAATCGTTCAATGCCATTGCAATTACCGAGTCAAATATAGAGGCTCTGGTGATTAGCTCCGAGAGCTTTAAGCTCATTATGAACAAAAGTGAAGCCTTTCGTGACTATGTCATATCCACCCTCACCGAGCGCCTCTGCGAAACCATCTACCTGATTCAAGATACCGCTTTTAATCATTTAAATATGCGCCTGGCCTGCATGCTGGGTGGTTTGTTTGAAAGAAACCAGGGCGCGACGCTAAAAATCACACATCAGGAATTAGCTTTTGAACTGGGTACAACCCGTGAAGTGATTAGCCGCATTCTCAAAGAATTTGAAAAACAAAACTGTATAAAACTGTCGCGAGGCTATATCACACTGGCATCGGCCGAAGGTTTGCTATGGTTTTCACAGTCAGACTAATATTATTTAAAAAAATAATCTATATGTACGTTTTGCTACAGACCCACTAACCAATATTCATTACATTCTATATACAAACTTACTATATAAGTTCGTATATTAACAGCATAGGGAAACGCTGTTTTTTTTATTCTCAATTCAATTTTACAAATTCCCGTTACTCAACCAGTGACAAACCGTCTGTATTCGGTGGAGGTGGATCTTTCGGCTTTTTTAACTCGCCCAATTCAGTTCCTACTGGTGCCATATCCAGTCCACTAATATCCAGTTGCGGCTCTGCTACCGATTTAATTTCATCCTGCATATCACTCCCCACCGGTGCAAGCCCCGCTGCGAGTTCAGAAATATCATTTGCAGTGATGCCTAAAGGATCCGTTTTCGGAGAAGCAGGAGCATGGCCTACCGTATCAGTAGTTGAAGCCGGTGGCGGAGTTGCCAACGATTTAAATTCTGATGTGTTTTGTTCAGCTACTGGTATTTGCTCAACAGGCATGGGTTGCGGCGCATTTTTTTCGGCTAGAGTATTCTCAGATGCAACCGATTCAAGCACTTCGCTTAAAGATTTGATTTCACAAATCGCACCCGCATTATGTAACGCCGCTTTATATTTATCTGCCGTTGCCTGATCAATATTTTTTTTGATCACCATGCGTTTGCCGGAAAATAGATGGGCGAGCTTGTTTGCATCCGCTTTAAACATCGCACCGACTTTAGCTTTGACTTGCTCCAGGTCGGCAGTGTCTTGTATTTGCCCAGAAAAAGCCACTTCAAATAATTCATCACTCATTGCTGACTACCTTCATGCTTTGTGAATTCACAATTTTCCTTCACTCTTATTTTATTTCCAATAATAATAATTTAACACTATACTTTTGCCATAACCATAATAATATGGCTGTCTATTTTAAATCAGCCACGGCTGTTACACTTTAACTCTATCTACTTATAGAATATTTTGGGACAAATATCCCCAAAGCGATGATCGAAACATGAGCAAATACACCGAATTATCTCGCATTACTCCCCATGGACGAATGGCAACACTTTCTCAAATGGAGGTAAATCGACTTAAAAAAGACAGCGAATCCAATAGCTACGATATTTACCGACGTTGCTCTCTAGCGGTATTAAACGTCGGCAATGTTATCGATGACACCAAACAGGTGCTTGCCGAATATTCAGATTTTGATATCCGGGTGATACAACAGGAACGCGGTATAAAACTGGAAGTCGAAAATGCACCACTGCGTGCCTTTGTTGATGGCAACATGATTACCGGTATTCAAGAACATTTATTTTCCGTGCTACGTGATATTGTTTATGCTCGTAACGAAATAGAAAACCCAACTAAATTTGATTTGAAATGCAAAGATGATATTACCAATGCGGTATTTCACATTCTGCGCAATGCAAATATCTTACAACCCAATGTAGACCCTAATCTCATAGTTTGTTGGGGTGGCCACTCAATTAGTCGTGTTGAGTATGACTACACCAAAGAAGTGGGCCATGAATTAGGATTAAGGGGTTTAGATATTTGCACCGGCTGCGGCCCTGGCGCAATGAAAGGCCCCATGAAAGGTGCAACCATTGGCCACAATAAACAACGTATTTATAATGGTCGCTATGTCGGCATGACTGAACCTGGAATCATAGCAGCTGAGTCTCCTAATCCGATTGTCAATGAACTCGTTATTATGCCCGACATTGAAAAACGTCTGGAAGGTTTTGTGCGCACCGGACACGGCATTGTTGTATTCCCCGGAGGTGCCGGCACTGCCGAAGAAATTTTATTTATTCTTGGCGTTTTATTAAACCCAAAAAACAAAGAGCTACCTTTCCCACTGATATTAACCGGTCCGAAAAACTCAGAAAATTACTTTAAACAAATTCATCACTTCATAGAAAACACCCTGGGGTTTGAAGCCCAGCAACGCTATAAAATTATTATTGACGACCCGGCACTGGTCGCCCGTGAAATGAAAAACGGACTGCAAGCCGTAAAGGATTTTCGGCGTACAAATAGCGATGCTTTTTATTACAACTGGATTCTCGAAGTGGATCATAATTTTCAAAACCCCTTTATTCCCAATCACGAGAATATGGCGAAACTGGAATTGAATAGTGACATGGAAACCCACCATCTTGCAGCAAATTTACGCCGTGCTTTTTCGGGTATTGTTTCAGGCAATGTAAAAGAAGAGGGCTTAAAAGCCATTGAAGAAAATGGTTTATTTGAAATTCGCGGCGAGAAAAAAATCATGCAACCGTTAGATGCATTGCTGGAGTCGTTTGTACAGCAGGGGCGCATGAAACTGCCCGGCACAAAATATACGCCGTGTTATAAAGTGGTCACTTAATCGGATGCTGGCATCCGATTAAGTGAATCTCTCTAACGCATTGAGGCTACTTACGCATCGCGCAATGCTAACGTTTGATCCACATCCGCCTGACTGGTTAATTTTTCTTTGATGAGTTTTTTTGCTCGGCTGTAGCTCAACTCCGCTTCAACTAAACTGGCTTTAGCGCCGGCAACTTTCGCACCGGCGACTGCCACTTCTTCTGCCCGCGCACCATTACGTAATTTTTCAAGATTGGCATCAGCTTTTTCAACTTCAGCCTCGGCTTTTGCCACACTCGCCAATTGCAGGGTATTATCCAGACGAACTATTACCGTGCCTTTAGTCACCTTATTTCCAGCCACAACTGGCAAGTCAACAATCACTTCATTAACGGTTGCCGGATACGCAATGCGATTCCTCTCTAATGTGCCCAGAGCCAGGTTTGCAGTATTTGAATCACAGCCAGTACTGACCAATAGGGTTAAATAAATTAACTTACGGAACATGGCACTCTCGATCAGATCGAAAAATTTATAGTAAATCGACTTTTTCTCTTTCACAAGCACTATTGTTCACTATATTTATGGCTGAATTTAAACTGTTTTTTTAAAAACTAACAGATCAATCTATAATTTTTTTCTAAATTTTAATCTATAATTGCTAATAGATCTAAACTAATCAAACGCGGAGGAAGGGAAAGTGCTTACCGGTGAAACCACACCACTGATTCTTACGCTGGATAATGCCGGTCGACCAATTGCCTGGATTGACTGGCAGGAGGCCATTAATCTTTATGTGCGCAAACAAGTTGCCTGGACTGCCAGCGAAACCTGTTTGCGATTTCACGGTGGCACCTGCCAGCAAACCGGACTCAGATCATTTCTCGAGCTCAGTACTATTATTGCCGTACGCGGTGCCAAACCAAAATACAATCACGAAGTAACGCCTCTGCTCACCAACCGCGCTTTATTTGAGCGTGACCGACATACCTGTTTATATTGTGGCAACCATTTTAAATTATCGTTATTAACTCGCGACCATGTAAAACCGCGCGCTCAGGGTGGTAGGGATGTCTGGAAAAACGTCGTCACCGCCTGCAAGTCCTGTAATGTAAAAAAAGCCTGCTGCACACCTGGACAAGCTCACATGCCACTTTTAGCTTTACCTTATGCACCGAATAAAGCTGAAGCCATGATTTTAGCCAATCGAAAAATATTAACCGACCAAATGGACTTTTTACGTCACCATGTTCCCCATGAACGCCGGCAAACTTTTAATTAAATCCAGTTTTAGTTTTGTATTTTTAAAAGCGGTTTTAATCCAGCCGCTAAATTCGGATAAATAAACTTTGTTTTAAAATGACTTAATAATTTTTCATTTGAAATTCGTTTTGACTCCGCCAGATAAGAGAGCATACCCGCCGATAATTCCTGTTGTGCCTGTTGCAAACTTATTTCCCTGGGGTGCGGCAAATTCATCGCATCCGCCACTTTCATAAAATAATCATTCATCGTAGATGGTTGTCCGTCACAACAATTGTATTTACCTGGCTCAATGTTTTCGCATAACGCTTCAACACTAAAAGCCGCCAGGTCATCCGCATGGATTCGATTCGTAAAACCTGAGTCCTGCGCCGTCACAATGGGTTCACCGGAGCTAATTCGTTTAAGCGGTAGTTTATCTGCTGCGTAAATCCCAGGCACTCTGAAGATAATCAACTTAACCTGTGCTTTCTCACAGTACGCGTTAAGCTGCTTCTCTGCGCTTAATCGTCTGCGCGCTCGATCCGCCTGTGGGTTATCTGCCTGTTGTTCATTTATCCATTTACCATTACAGTTACCATAAACACCGGTTGTACTAATCAGTAATATTTTCTGTGGTGGTACTGCAAGTGATTCAAGCAACTTAACAAATTTTTGCATTCGATTATCGGTTTCACCCTTCGGTTGCGGCGGCACCAAATAAGCGATTAGGCTGTTTTCTAACGCAGCAATAGACTGATTGTTCAATTGAATATTATGGCTATCTAAATCTATCTGCTCTGTTTGAAACCCTCTGGCGATACAACTGTCTCTTGATGCGTCACTATTTACAAAGCAACTCAGTGAGTATTTTTTGTCGCGCAAAATCATCTCGGCCATTTTTTTACCGATATATCCACAACCCATTACATTGATTTTTTTTAACATGACAATATTCTAACCCAAATAAAAAACCCCGGCATAACCGGGGCTCTTTATTTATAACCATTGACTTAAATACTTTTTAAAATTTATTGTCACAATGGCTTGCTCGCGCATCGTAATAGCGCTCACAGGTATAAGCGTCACTACCCCGAGCATAACATTGGCCACGCTGCTTATAAGCAAACTCACGACAATGCCCCCAGGTATTACTCAACTGCAACATTTTCCGATTATGCTGCTGCTTCTTGTTTTTTTTGGCTTCCCATGGGTTTCTGCCCAGCTTCTGGAAATTTCCAGAACTTGCATTGAATTTATGTTTAAACTCAGCTGCCATTTTTTTCTTTTCCCACTCCGTCAACTCATGCTGTGAAAGCGATTTACCGCTAAACACGCCACGCTCGGCAGACATTGCCACATTGATGGGGAGAAGTATCGCCAACGCGATAGCACATATTTTCGTGATGCTGCATCCTGTCATAATAGAACCTGTATATAGTTAAAATAATTTTTTATTTTCGACTGACTATTGAAAAATTAAGATCAGAGTAGTCTGATTATCCTTAATCATTTGCCGTAGGCACCGAATAGGTTCGAAGTGAATACGGGTTCTAGCGAGTACTGAGAAAAGCTGAACGGCGAGAATTGTACCAAATTTGCTGATTTTTTCAACAAAAACTACCTGAACCTATTGATTTAATTAGATTTTAACCCGTTTGGGTAGCAATGAGTCCTTCGATTTAAACCCCAAATCAATTGGGTATGATTTGCTGAAACGAATCGAGTAATACATAGTGCGCATGCTCTTTATCGGCTTCGGTGCTATCGGGTTGCTTTATTGCCAGCAAGTGCTCAATACCGTACTGTGCTGCCGCGTCCAGTACGTTGAAGTTATCATCAATAAACAGGGTTGCTGCCTTATCCACACTTTCAATTTTTTCCAGCTCAGTCCAGAACGCTTGCTCTTCTTTTGGGTGATGCAGCTCATGTGAGGTAATGACACGATGAAAATAGTGACCCAAACCGGTTTGCTGAAATTTAATTTCAAAGCTGAGCGGGTGCGCATTGGTCACCAACACGACCCTTTTGCCGTGCATGTGCAAGGCTTCCAGAAACTCAACCACATGGGGACGTATGCTAATCTTATCCCGAATACTGTGTTTTAACGCGGCAATGTCCAGCCCCAGTTCGCGGCTCCAATAATTCACGCAATACCAGTTTAAGCTGCCATAAACGGCGGTATATTTTTCGTGCAGACGCTTATGGGATTCGTCCAGAGAAAGCTGATTATGCTCTGCATAGCACTCTGGCACATACTGCATCCAGAAATGGTTATCAAAATGTAAGTCCAGCAGGGTGCCATCGAGATCCAGAAATACGCAATTAATTTTTGACCAGTCAATCATCGATATTGCCCATTGTTATTTGTGCAGGATTTTTCATGAAATTTCCAAAGGTCTCTGTACAATAGCCGTAAGATTATATAAAAATAAAACATGCATAATAAACCTAAAATACTCAATCGCAAAATACACAGTCAAAGCAAGCTCTTCACCATTGAACAGGTTGATCTTGAATTTAGTAATGGCACCCGAACCCAGTTTGAGCGATTGCTCACACAGGGCGCCGGTGCCGTGATGATTATTCCCGTGCTTAATAATGAACAGGTCATTATGATTCATGAATACGCCGTCGCGACCGAACGCTATGAGCTGGTTTTTCCCAAGGGAAAAATTGATGACGGCGAAGACATTTTACAGGCCGCTAACCGGGAGTGTATGGAAGAGATTGGTTATCGCGCCGACAAATTAACCCTGCTGGGTTCGATGAGCATTGCACCGGGTTATTTAAATCTAATGACGTATATTGTATTGGCTGAAAACCTGCAACCTGAAAAACGCCAGGGCGATGAACCTGAAACATTACAGCAGGTTGTTTGCGACCTGAGTAATTTTAATGAACTGATCACCCACGAAAATCTCAGCGAGGCGCGCAGCATCGCTGCACTTTATCAGGTACGTGACATTTTGCGTGAACGAGCTGAGAGTGCCAAATGAACCAACATGAAGACCTGAATTTAGAATACCTGTGTCAAAATGCCATCAGCATTGCACGCATTGCCGGTAAAAAAATTCTTGAGATTTACGATTCAAAATACACCATCGAGAACAAGCAAGATAATACACCACTAACGACTGCCGACCTCGCTGCAGATAAAATTATTCGTAATGCATTGCGCGAACTCACCCCAGAAATTCCGATTTTAACAGAAGAGTCTGAAACGATTCCATTTGAAATCAGGCAACAATGGAGCCGGTACTGGCTGGTAGACCCTCTGGATGGAACCCGCGAATTCATTAAACGCAATGGTGAATTTACGGTTAATATTGCGCTAATTGAAAATCATAAAAGCATCCTGGGTGTGATTAACGCACCAGTTTTAAATACGGATTATTATGCCTGGCGCGAGGGCGGCGCCTTTAAAAAACAGGCAACGCAAGTCGCTCATAAAATACACACGCGCAAAGCCGATAAACACAATTTAACCATTGCCGGCAGCCGCTCTCACGCCAATGATAAATTAAAAACTTTTTATGAAAAATTCGGTGATTTTGAATTACTGAATATCGGCAGTTCGTTAAAGTCATGCATGGTCGCAGAGGGCAGTGTTGATTTATATCCTCGGCTGGGTTTAACATCCGAGTGGGATACCGCTGCCGCTCATTGCATCGTCGATGAAGCTGGTGGCCAGATCACCCAAACCGATGCTACAGCATTACGTTACAACACTAAAGACAGCTTACTTAACCCGGAATTCTTAGTGTTTGGTGATGATTCTTTTGCCTGGCACCAATACCTGAAAAGTTAAAATATGAAATTACTGACAAAAGATAATAACTTTATCGGGCTACTTCTCGGTCAACTCATTTTAATTTTTACTATGCCGTTTCTGCCTTTTTTTGATGAGGACACGGGCAAGTATATTCTACATGCCGCATTCATTGGCATGATTTTAATTACTATAATAGGCAATAAAACCGATAGTAACTGGTATAAGTCCATTATTATTTTAACTGGCATAGAAATTATTATTTTGATTTTAGCCGCTTTATTAAACCAGATTTTTTTAACTTATATTGCCATTTCACTGAGTTTATTCTTTCTGGTTATCAGTATAACGGTTGCCTTTAAAAGTGTTTTTTACAGCCAGGTCATTACAATCAATCAACTGGTTGGTGCATCCTGTATTTATATATTACTTGGAATGATCGGAGCCATATTATATTCAAACCTTTTTTTCTTCGACCAGAATTCATTTTCAGGTTTAAGTGAAAAAAACACGAAACTGCATTTTGCCGAGTTTATGTATTACAGCTACGTCACCCTCACTACATTGGGATTTGGGGACATCATTCCCCTTTCCCCCCTGGCAAAAACCTTATCGTTTTTACAGGCGATAGTGGGGCAGTTATACTTAACCATTATGGTTGCAGGCCTGGTTGGCAAAGCGATAAACAGTAGAAACAATAACGCTAATTAACCAGTGTCCACTGCCTTTCTAGCATGCAAAAATTAAAGTAGCTGGTTGCAGACTGCTTAGCCGAGTAACTTTTAAACATCAAACGTTTGCATAAGTTTGCATTCTGACGATACTGTTTAATAACGGTAATCTCTCCCCCTACCTTAGTCTCAGCGCTCTGCCATTTATGCACATCCCCCGGCTTATTCTTATCTAAGACCTGTTTATACTCCTGTGACAACTGCTGAATATCTTTTTCGGTAAAATCAGTAATCAGAGCATACTTTAAAAAAGACAGGTTTGATGCTCCCAGTTGATACACTGAAAATACGGATATACACACTACTAATAACATACTCATATTTTTCTTTTGCATATTCACTTTTTCTCTACGATTCATTAGTTATTCAATTAGATAAACGCTTAATTTGGCCACTTTGTTTGCAAATAGAGAGCCTCAACTTTTTCTCTGGCCCAGGGTGTTTTTCGCAGAAAACTCAAGCTAGATTTTATGCTCGGATTACTGTTAAAACATTTAATATTAATACGCTGCCCCAGCTCCTGCCAGCCATATTTTTGCTCTAAACGTGTCACCATTATTTTTAGGGTAATACCGTGGAGCGGATCCTGATCGGATGACTGTTCATGCATGTTTATATCATCAAGTTTAGTTTGCGAGTAGTCATTATACACTGTCAGTAATCATCAATATGTATAATCATATTATTGACCCACCCTAAAAGCACCTACGCCCATCGGGCAGTTGGATAAGTAAGGTTAAATTTATCGCTAATTATGCTAAATTCGTACTATGAATATGCCCCCTCAAACTCTTTCCCGCCCCCAGGCGCTGGCTGAAATAACCGTACAGTCTGGCCGCCCCTCCAGCGAAATCACACTCAGCCCGGAAGCTCAGCAGGATGTGCATCAGGCCTATCTGATCACCCTGCGCCAACGCTTTAAAACTGAAATTAACCGACTGACTCGCGGCGACATGTTACAGATGCTGCAAACACACAGCAAAACGGCAGATGAACTCAGCTTTATTATGACTTATGTGTATGCCTTAAACTGGTTACAGCAAAATGTACATAGCCAGTTTCGGACAGAAGTATTAGCGGCTTTTGCCAATGGGCCACAGGCATTTTTAATGCAGATGATGCTACAAAGCGAGAACACCGCCGAGTTTATTGATGCCTATATTGAATACTGGGTAAACTTTCAGGGTGAACCTCAGTTACAGCAGCAGCAGATTTTACAGCTTTTACAACACGCGGGTGATAAGCAAAATTTGCTAAACAGCATTGAAAAAACCTGGAACGATTTACAGCTATTCACCAGGAGTTTCGCCATCGGTTATAAAGACCTGGCAAAGCAGGAAAAAGATCGTTATGCAAGTATGCTTGCAGAAGAAGACGTAGCGCGCTTGAAACTGGTTGATAATTTACCCAATGTTACGTCTTTAACTTTTTTCAATAAGCTCGGTTTAATTCCCGCCATGGGCTGTCCGCAAACCTGCCGACATTGCATGTTTATTTTCCGCCCACTGATGAAAAACACCGACGACCCTGCAAGCCTGTTTAACATGGTCGATAAATTAACCACTTCGGTTTTATTTACCGGCGGCGACCTGACCAAACACCTCGAACATTTTTATAGTGCCATCTCTAGCATGCAGCACGTGACAACTTTCGCCATTTTACTAAACGGTGATTTTGCCGATAGCCGAGAAGTCACTGAAAAGGTTATGGGCAATATGGCCAGTGCCATTCGCCGTCGCCCTATCTCCTGGCCTAAAGCCAATGTGCATTTACAAATCAGCTTTGATGAGTTTCATCAGGAGGTCGTGGTGGATCGAAAAGGCAATTTAAAAGAACGTATTCCCGTTGTTAAAATTGCTAACATAGTTGAAGCAGCTCCCAAATATAATGATGAACTCCAGCTCTGTTTATGTCACAAACAAAGCCATTTAAATTTTTCAATGGATGTGTTTAAAAAAGGTGTTTTCGCAAGACTGGCAAAAGAACTGGCGCGCCGTGGGCATCAAATACAGATAATATCCACCGCGCCCTCAGCGCGCTTAAAGCGTAACCCGCATAACCCTGAAACGCCGGCTCAGGTCATTAAAGATGCCACCTTTGTGTTAACAAAATATCCACAGGCTTTTTTAATGCTAACCAGCTCTACAATCGACGCCTATGGGCGTGCCGAGATGATGGCGCTACATGAAGCGGTTAATGAACGGGATTTATTAAAACAAATGCTAGATGGAAAAGGCACCGGCGCTGAAACCTTTGATAAGGATTTAATGTTCTGGTTTAACGGTTGGGCAACCCTGTTTTCGGCTGTTCACATTTGCCTGGGCAATGTATTTGAAGACGGTATGGAATTGATTCGACAACGTCAGGCAAAAGATCCATTAACTAATGCCATGCACCGTTTTGATATTCGCTTACTGGATTTTTATCGAGAGTTACGCGATGACCTCGATGATATTATTAACAAATCCACCGGGCCACATCATCTGTTTCACACCATTACCGAAGACGGCGCAATGCGCCTGCATATGACCCAGCGTTTAATCGCCCTTGGCATTAACTAACACGTTTCATAGACCGGCACTCATGCATATGCTGGTTAAGTACATTAGTCACAAACATCATTAGCTGACTATTTATCTAATTGCGTTTTATTCAGTATCTATTTAAATAATTACACTTAATTCACCAAAACTTGATCTGATTCAATTACTGGCCTTAACACCACTTGAACAATCTCACGATGAAGCTCACTATGCAAATAAGGTATGCGCATGGATGAGTAATATATATGACAGTTCAACACCTTCAAGACAAGCTAGAAAAGGCACAGGCTGAAATCGCTCGTTTGAAGCAATTGCAACCTGGCTGCACAGCACTTAATGATACCTCGTTTCGCAGCGTTCTCGATTCCTCTCCCGTCCCACAGGCATTAAACGATAACGAACAAAATATTATTTATGTCAACCCGGCATTTGTAAACACCTTTGGATACGACTTAAGCGATATTCCAACACTGCCTGATTGGTGGGTATTGGCCTATCCTGGTCCGCAATATCGAGATAATGTCATTAATGGCTGGCAGCAGAAATTAACACAATCTCAATTAGACAAACAGCCGTTTGAATCCATGGAAGTTAAAATTTGCTGTAAAGATGGCTCACATAAAATAGTTATGGCAGGTGCCGCTTCATTGCATGATGATTTTGAAGGTGTCCACCTGGTTACATTATATGATGTTAGTAACACTAAATCGGTTACAGCAGAGTTAAATAAAACGGTGGTATTACTGGAAAATGTCATCAACTCAACACCCGATCTGATCGCCGTAAAAAATAAAAAATTACAGACAATTTTATGCAATAAGGCATTTTCTAAAGCCGTCGGAAAAAAACGTCAGGATATGTATGGTCAAACCGACATTCAAAATGGCTGGGACCCGGAATTAGTCAATGGCAACCCAGACAAGGGTATCCGGGGTTTCAAGCATGATGATCTGGATGCGCTGTCTGGGATGATTGTACATAACCCCTATGATCCGGCCAATATAGAAGGTCAGATTCGAATCTTTGACACGCATAAACTGCCGCTGAAAGACAGCCATGGAAAAATCATTGGTATGATACTCATTGCCCGCGATATAACCGAACGCATTAGCACCGAAGAGCAATTACGCCAAAGCCAGAAAATGGATGCCCTGGGTAAACTCACCGGCGGTATCGCTCACGACTTTAATAATATGCTCGGCGTTATTATTGGTTATAGCGACCTGCTTCAGGAAAAAGCGCAAGACGATTCTCAGTCCAGCAACTATGTTAAACAAATAGTAAACGCAGCCAACCGTGCCCATATTTTAACTTCAAAATTACTGGCATTTTCCCGCAAGCAACCTACTGAAATGAAAGAATGGAATATCAATGACATTTTGTCTGACGATCGCCACATGCTGGAAAAAACCCTCACCGCAAGAGTTAAACTGATATTGAATCAGGACAGCAACCTATACATGGCTTGTATTGACCGAGCGACTTTCAGCGACGCCATTCTTAATTTGTGCATCAATGCTATGCATGCAATGCCCGATGGCGGCACGCTGACTATCACCACTAAAAATCAAACGTTAACGGACATTTATGCGCAAACCTTAGCGTTCACCGCCGGAGAATATATTCATATTAGCATTACGGATACCGGCACCGGCATGAGCGCTGAAGTAAAAGAAAAACTGTTCGAGCCCTTCTTCACTACCAAAGACAGTAAAGGAACCGGCCTAGGACTCAGTCAGGTTTATGGTTTTGTAAAACAGTCAAAAGGCAATATTCAGGTTTATTCCGAACCGGGAAAAGGCGCCCGGTTTGTTATTCTTCTGCCCCGGTTGATAACGACTCCAGCGGAACACAGTGCCCCCACTACAATCCCGCATTCTGTTAAAACTCAACAGGCTGAAACAATCTTAATAGTCGATGATGAACCTGCACTGCGTGAACTCACTGAAGAAATTCTCGAGCAAAATGGCTATCACGTTTTGCAAGCTGAAGATGCAAGCGCAGCACTGGAAATACTCGCCGGTGAAAACATTCACCTCATGCTAACAGATGTTATTATGCCCGGCATCAGTGGCTACCAGTTAGCCGCTCAGGTGAGTGAAAAATATCCGCAGATAAAAATCATCATTGCCAGCGGTTATAATGATGAAGCCCTTCCACATAAAAATCTAACCTATCGATATCTCGATAAACCCTTTAGCTCAGATGTTTTAATAACGACTATTCAGGCGCTATTGAATTAGAAATATTTCATTTATACGTTAGTTCAGCTTTAGCCGCACAAATAAAGTGACTATGAAATCAGCTAGTTAATGCGCGACTAAAGTCGCACCTCCAGAGTGATTATCCTTAACTTACTGGCATTGACCCTGCCCCCGATTAAGAACCCGCGTTAACTCTAATGACATCGACTAAAATCAATTGAGTATTATGCAGCCTTTTATTTTATCGGCTAACTGACTTGAATCCCGCCTCTTTAAGCTATATTGTTGTCACTGAATCAGCACTTCGCTGTTGCTACGGATTTCCCAGGCGATAGAGTAAATAGAGTAAATAGAGTAAATAGAGTAATAATGAACCATCCAAACAAGCAGAAGCAAACATGCAACACGGCCCCCATGATTGATATAAAAACCAGCCAGAACTTCACTTCCAATGAAACAACAAATTCCGACTCAACTTCTAAAAAGCGTATAAATACACCACAAAATCAGTTTGCCGGTAAACACTATATCGTTGACTTTTGGGGTGATAAATTTCTTCAGGATATAGACGTTATTGAATCCGCATTAACAGAAGCCGCCGATGTCGCGGGGGCCATTTTATTGCACATTCATTTACATAAATTTTCAGACGGAGGCGGTGTTACCGGTGTTGCATTATTAGCAGAATCACATATCAGTGTTCACACGTGGCCTGAAAATGGCTACGCCGCATTCGATATTTTTATGTGTGGCAATTCTAATCCGGAAAAAGCCGTCGCTTTACTACAGACAATATTTCAACCCGATAATCTGGAAGTTAAAGAGCTGCTAAGAGGCCAGCTTTTATAATTTATTTCCGGTCATCCATCAGTAATCCAGATCATCAATATAAAGCTGATACAGTTTTGGTTCCATAATCGTATTCACCGGCGTGGACACTTGAGCCATATCTTTACTAAAGACCCTGGACGCCGTTAGCGTTGCATCCGTAATCGAGCGCGTAGTCACGCTAATATGTGTTTTTTCCCGGAATTGCCTGTTATTTTTTGCCATATTAAAACCCCATATTCCAAATGATGGTAACGAAGTATGATAACTGGATGTGTGATCAAAAACCGATGCGAGTGTGTTTTCAATACACCAGAAGACTCTGCGCGTAAAAAAAGGCGATGAGCTCTGGGTCACTAATATAGCCTCTGGGTCCATGCGCCGCTGAATCATGGTATAAAACTCCCGAGAGTAGAGTTTATTAATGGCTTCATTATGCGGGTCTGGCATATCAATTATAACCCGGTCATACATAATGCCCGGTTGGTTAATAAAACTGAATGCATCCTGACTAAACGCGGTGAGTTTTTCAGATGATAAACTCTCTTTATTTAACCGTGTGAGTATGGGTAACTCGCTTGATATTCGCACCATTTCAGGATCTATATCAACCAGATGAATGAGTTCAACATCATCATATTTAAGCACCTCTCTCGCCGCCAATCCATCTCCTCCCCCTAATATCAGAACCTTTTTACGCTGCCCTTCTATAGACATGACAGGAT
>Ga0316206_1000422_pt1 | contig 59581 bp, 51 predicted proteins | sample 6monthpyrite_MG_FD_204942 | JGI IMG/M metagenome (GOLD analysis project Ga0316206, IMG submission 204942) | Microbial mat bacterial communities from mineral coupon in-situ incubated in ocean water Damariscotta River, Maine, United States -... | ecosystem: Environmental > Aquatic > Marine >...
CGCTGGAATGGGTGGCCTGGTTCAATCATCAGAGGCTGATGCAGCCCTTGGGGTATATCCCCCCTGCGGAAGCTGAGGCAAACTACTACCGGCAACTCGCCAGTCCGGCTGCACTCGCAGCCTGACTTAAACCAACCAGCCTCCGCGATTCCCGGGGCGGTTCACGCTGGCATCCCAGACGAACTCGGGCAGCATTCGATGAAAACGAAAGCAGACCCGCTCAGTGGAGTGGGTTGGGACAGTGGAAGGAACAGCAGATCTGTCCCAATGAAATCCAAGTGTGTCGAAGAGTTTCATCATGTTAGTCAATCAGCCTTTACGAGTTTCCCGGCGCAACGTTTATTTAAAATTATACGCTATTGTCGCCCCACCCTAATTTTAATAATGGTATCATATTGCCCATAAAGATATTATGTTCTGCGAGGGTTCAGTGCCAATGCTTTTCCCCGATGAGCCAAATGCTGGCGGCTGGGCTGTTGACGGTATCTGCGATCACTTTCTGCGCTGGGCGGAGGAACGTGGATCATCCGATGTTGTGTTCAACCCTACCGATCCCGTCGCTATCCGCACTCATGGCCAGTGGTGGTTCGTCACTCGGCGGCCGCCTTCGATCACCGAGATCGCGGCAATGCTGGATAATCTTGCCCGCGATCCAGCCGCATCAAGCCGGGTGCGCGGCGGAGCGCCGCTGGATTTCAGTCATGAAGTTGATCGTAGTCCGGGCGACCGGCGCGGCGGCCGCATTCGCTTCCGTGGAAATGCCACTGCCTGCGCCGCCGGATGGGCGCACGGCGTAAGCGTCACTCTGCGCCTTATCCACGGCATTCCTCCGGCGCTGTCCGACCTCGATCTCGAACCCGCGCTGGTTGACGCACTGTTCCCGCCTAACGGGCTGGTTTCCGTGTCCGGCGTTATGGGCAGCGGTAAATCGACATTAATCGTCGCTGGCATCCGCCACATCCGCGAGACACAGCGCCGCCGCGTTATCACTTATGAAGAACCGATTGAGTTCGACTTGACGCGTATCGACAACCCAATGGGGCCACTGGAGCAGTCGGCTGTTCCATCGCATCTACCCGATTTCTCATCGGCGGTCGCTAACGCATCCCGCCGCGCCGCCGACGTGATCCTCCTCGGCGAGACCCGCGACGCTCCCACCATGCGCGCGCTGGTCAGCTATGCGGAGACGGGCGCCACGGTGTATCACACCATCCACACATCGACCGTGGCGCAAATCCTGTCTCGCGCGCTAGGCTTCTTTGTCGCTGAAGAGCGGCCAGCAATCGGTTCCTCTCTATTATCGTCGTTACGGCTGTTGGTACAGCAACGGCTCTATCGCCGCGCCGACAGCGAAGGGCGCATCGCCGTCCGCGAATTCCTGGCGCTAGATCAAAGCATGCGGGAGCGGCTGCTCGCCACACCGCAAGAGCACATAACGCAAGAAATCGATCGCATGGTCAAGCGCCACGGACAACCGCTGATCGAGGCCGCTGGGTGCTTGCATGCCGACGGTATACTCTCTGACCGGGATTTTCAGGATATCGAACGTGAATTTCGAAAGGAGCCCCTCCCTTAGAGTTTTGCTTGCAAACATACTCAGGGAAATGGTGGATATTCTCCACGACTGGCAAGAGGAAACGATTAATGCCGCCACTAGAAGCGTGCTGAATATTCTCGCAAGGTGCTCACCGAACTTCCCCGTCCTGAACGGCGGGGCTTGCCGCGCACCGGGTCATTCTGGAATTGCTCCATTTTCTTATCCATTTTTCGGCTTCGATGGCAACTGGCGCGATGCGTTCCGAGAGGCGCCTATCCTATTGAAATCCATGGCGGCTTCCCACTTACCTTCTAACCGCGACACCCGGCGATCGATATCCCGAATTTCCACAGTAAGCTCGGATATCCGGGCGGTCGAGTGTTTCACTTCATTAACGAGTTTAGCAGCCTCGCGGAGCGCTTCAAGGGCATCTTTAATGGCGGTCATGCGGCTTCGCGCTCCGCGTTTTTACGGCGCGACCGCAACCCGGCGATCAGGCTATCCACCTCAGCCACCGCCGCCGCCAGTCCTACACTGGCGGCCCGCGTAGCTTCCCTTAGTTCGGTCGTGAGCCGGCGCAATTCCTGCTCATCATCGCTTGGTTCAAAGCGCTGGCGGATCAACTCGCCAACGCTAATGCCGACTACTGCCGCTTCTTCTTGCAGCTTGGCTTTAAGTCCAGGTGGGGCGACAAATTCTATGCGTTCTGTTTTCATGGTTTATCAATCACGTATCCGTATCCGGTTACGTAAGTATGGTGCCTAGTAGCGGTTCCGTCAAGCTCAACCGGATCATGCAAGCTTTTCGCGCGGTTTTGCAGCATGCGGAAATACCATTGCAGCCAGGGTTCTTCTTCTTTCGGTTGTTCCGGCGGGATTTCCATTGCAAGCCCCTCGAGCGGTGGCTATCGCTAGCCGTTTAATTTTCCGCTCTCCATCGGTGGGGTGGGCGGAACCGTGCGGGTTAGCAGACCGGAACCAAGGAACCGGCGAGCCTTTCGGCTTCCCGCACGGCCACCGCTTGTTGTTTTTAACAAAGGGCGGGGCACGCCCGGCCCCTTGTGTTATTAGTTTATGGCTAATAATTATGGACAATTGCTAATAATTAACTTATCATAAGAAAATGAACACGGTCGAATGGGCGGTTAAGGCATTAAAACAACTTCGCAGGCTGCCGTGCGAATTTACGGAAAAGTGCAATATTTAAGGGACTTCCCGCACTGCGATGGCGCAGACATCAAAACACTGCAAAATCATGAATACCCATATCGGTTGCGAGTAGGCCGCTATCGCATATTTTTTGATTTTTCCGCCGCCATCCGGGTAATCCATATCGAAGAGGCGAAAAAACGCGATGAACGTACCTACTGATATTCAAATCATCACCGGCGGCGATGGCAATCCGGCTTTTGTCGTTATCCCTTATGACGCCTATATGCGGCAACGCCCACGCGCCGGCCATTATGTGCCCGACGATGTTGTCCGGCGTGTAATCACGGATGGGGAAACGCCGATCCGGGCATGGCGCGAACACTTGGGACTGACGCAAGCGGATATGGCCGCACGTCTAAACATAACTCAAAGCGCCTATGCGCAGCAGGAGGTGAACGAAAATCCGCGCAAGACGACCAAGGTAAAAATAGCGGCAGCGCTGGGCGTTGATCTAGACCAACTAAGTTTTTAAGTTGGGGGGTACGAAAAAAGAGCCGCGTGGCGGCTCGTGCGCCTTGGTTTTTCCGGACGACTTAAACCGCTTGTTGTTTTTAACGATGCGATTAGACTGTGGAGTATTGTTTTTAACAAAGGGCGGGACACGCCCGGTTCGCCTGCCAAGCGAGTGGTGCGGTCATGCCGCCGGCAACAGGAACCCACCGAAGCGACTCAGTGCGTCCTTGCGCCGCACTGAGCGCCGTAGGAATCCCCGCCCTTCAGGACGGGGAGGATGTCAACACTAGGGAATGAGGAACGAAGACAATGGATAAAATGTATAACCCACCACATCCTGGCGAAGTGTTGGCGGAATATTTGCCGGAAACGATGAATATCACGGAAGTCGCGCGCCGCTTGGGAATATCTCGCGTGACGCTTTCGCGCCTGCTGAACGGGAAAGCGGGACTAAGTGCCGAAATGGCGTTACGCCTTTCCGCGGCGCTCGGCACTAGCGCGAATATGTGGGTATCCATGCAAGCGGCTTACGATCTTTGGCAAGCCGAACAAAAACCGAGACCGAAAGTTGAGTCATTAGCTGCTTAAGCAACTTGCACAGTCGTCATATCCGATGTAAATTCGGCGGTATAGTGAGCGTAGTTATCCCGAACTAGGACAAAGCCAAGGCTTGACTAGCCAGCAATTCAATTTGTTCGGGAGTGACTATTTCCTGATCGACTGCATAATTTTCGCAGTAGGCCAGCAGCTTTTGAACATCTGGCCGGTTTGTCTGAAACAGCTTTTGACCTGGCTTTCCCGACCCTGTAGCCATGACGTAAGGATGCCGCCGCGCAGTATCGTGAATCGTCTCAATCATTGGTTTATACAAAGCTGATAACAGAATTTGAGGGACTTCGGCGGCAATTCTTTCAAAAATTTGCATTCCTGCTATGTCAAGATCGCCCCAAAAAGCAATATTCGGGTGGGTTAGTAACACCTTGGCTGGAGGACAATCTGATCCCTCACGAATGAGCGTAATCGCATCATTGAAACGGGATTTCACCATGCCTGCCAATTGGTAACCATAATCCTCGCCCTGTTTGCTAAGTCCAAATCCGAAAGTAGCAATAAATGCACAGTGCTTGGCTGCGTTGGTACTCATGGCAAGTTCAAATGCAGCCGGGTTCTCAATCAAAACGACTAAATCTGGATTAGTGCATCCGCCTGCTACCACATAAGGAGGATGTGTGCTGAAGCGATCAGTTTCTATGCCAAATGCTTTAATTGCCCGTCCAGGCAGACTCGTTAAAAGCTTGGATGAACCAAGAAAATACTTGGCGCTCACCAAAAATGTGGGGCGTTCATACCACTGGGCTTGCTCCTCACGAAGTCTGAGCAACCCGGCCAATAGATACTTCAATTCCTCTGATGAGAATCCATCTAGTGCTTTATGCAAAGGCATCAATGTTTCTTGATCTTGCGTAGGCAACCCAGCATTCTCCAGAACAACTTGCCATTCCTCTTCTATTTTTGACACTGGTTCTGGGGAAAGGTGTAGCCCCACATTTGAAAGCGGCTCCCCAGAAGGATCAAGGGACGCCTTGATTTCACCAAGCTCGTGCAGACCTTTTAATCCACGCCGAACCTCAATGATGGAAAGCTCAGTTTTCTTCTGACGAATTCGGCTAATTAGGTCGGTGCCTCTCAGTGATTGGTTTCGTTTCCCAAGAATTCGCAGTGCATGGCGGACAGATATAATGGCACTCATTTTTTCGTCCGCTGGTGTGTTGAAACCGCAGCAATTTCATCCAGCATGCCATCCTTGACCTGAATGCCATCATGCTTCCAATGCTCTGCTTTAATCCAGCATCTTGATCGGTCAGGATTGTCCATTGCACCAAATGGTCGAACCTTGATGTAGGTTGGAAACACATCATAATCGTTGGCATAAGCAGGTTCATGGATCAATCCGATCAACTGGAAATGTCCTTTGGTATGCCGAAAAGATTGCATAGCTTCGTCAATAAGTACACGTCTGGACAGGTTCGAGAAAAGTCCGTCCACAATCAGCACTGTTTCACTTTTGCTGCGAGCACGGCGGCGATATTTGCCGGAAACTTGCGAACCGATTGAGCGCTCCATGGCGAACTGCGCCATTTTTGCTGTCCACATCAGTGCAATAGCTGATTTCTGTCCTTTAGAAATTTTACTTTCATTGGTTAGACTAAATGGCTTACCTCCACGAATATCAGGATGAATGACTTTTATGGACGCTTCACGAAAAAGATGTTGATGCGACTGTTGACGAATCCATGCAAGCATGTCGTCTCGCCCATAGCTACCCGTATTACCAATAATTCCAAGTTGAGAAATTTCTCTGTCAAGACTCTCCAGCCTTGTTTCCATGGCCGAGCCAAGATTAGACAGAAATCGTTCATTTTCATCTTGAGAGGCAATCGTAACCTCAACTCGGAAAGTAGCTTGCGGAGTTTCGTTCAGAACCTTTTTCAGCATTACAAGGTTGTTGCTCGCATGATTAGCGAGTTTTGCGAGACGCTCAACAGTTTTGTGACGCAATATCTGCTCGTCTTGACTGGCCTTCTGGAATATCTCCTCATTCTTCTCGATGCTTTTTAATATTTCTTCAGCCAATATTGCAACAGCAGGGTAGTTGTCCTTAATTTCAGCAAGGTTGCTCAGTTCACTTGGCGACAATCCTCGTATGCGCCCATTACGGCATGCAGTGATAAATGCTTCCCGGCACGTGCCAAACCCTTGAGATGTTGTACGAACCTTGTTGTGCATCCGGCGTGCTTCTTTTGCTTTATCATCAATTCGCATTTCTTCCATTTCTTGCCGGAACTCTCTGCACATTTGATTACTACCATTCATGGCAATAATCGCCATCCGCATCCGATCTGCCAATTCCCATCTTGAATCGCTTTCCGGCCTGATTGATTCCCCTTGGGGGAGTTCGTCGCGAATCCTGCTGATTTGACGATACTGCTTTAGCAAGGCCAGTATCGCCTGATCGAGAAGAAAAGTACTTTCCTGGATATCTGCTATCTTGGCATTTTTGGTTTGCTGTTCACTACTCTTGTTCGTTTTTTCCTGTTGTAATTCCTGTCTTTTATCAAGAAGCATTTGTAGTGAAGATTGAAGTTGATCAATACCTCCGCTTCTTGTCTCATCAAGATATTGTTGGGCTATTGAAAAATCGAACTTGCGACGGTTATCGGCTGTCTGACGCTTCGTTTCTAAGTCGTGATTTTTTGATTCCGCATCCTCCATAAAGCAAGGTCCATCCGCGCTCACAAACTTGACGGCATCTTTCAACATGGATTGGGCTTCGTGACTAATTTCTACTTCTTTAAATGCTTGCTCAGCGGTATCCCTAGCAATTATTGCCTCACTTTCTTGAAGTTCTATTGAAGCTTTGTTTGTACTTGCTGCCTCTCTTTCCAGCGCGATCTGAGCAAGGTTGTCGGCGAGTTCGTTGCGTTTTGTATCGCCACCAGCTTTTAGGAATCCTTTCATTGCGCTAATTAAATCTCTCACGCTTTCGGTGTCTGTAGCTTCGACTTTATCAAAGCTGGTTTTCGCTGTTTCCAGTTGTTCGCTTGTGGATACAAGACTATCTGGCAAATTGGCTTGAATGGCTTTACGTGCTTCGTTCGCAAGGGTAATCAAAAAACCATCTGGATCAAGTTCTCGCAGATCATCTTCAATAGTATTTAATTTGCTCCTATGAGTCTGGATGTCAGCCGCAACGCATTTGATAACTTCGGGCAGATGATCTGGATTTAAGGCGGCCTGCACCGCCAAAGTTTCTACTCCGGCCAAGAAAGTGCAGGCAAGTTTGTGCCCTTCCATCTCCTTGAGTGTGATTTCAACTCCTGATAGATATTCAAGTAGTGGCCCTTCAATAAATACCGGCATAGGCAATGTCTCGCCGAATCCGTTTCCATGTATGGCTTCGGCTGCAATAGCCGCATCATCTGCATTGGTAACAACCGGAGCAAACATAACGGTCGAGAACAATGCCATAGCCTGATTGCATTTTGTTTTGTCTTTAATGCTAGATGCAATTACCTCGTGCAAAGGACGCATTAAAATGTATTTTGGAACATCTTTTATGGCATCAAGAACAATGCTTGGCGCCGAAAGTTTCGCATCCTTGAGTTCTTCTAGCTGACGGAGCAAAGAATCTAGTCTGTGACCATTTTCCGACTTTTGGACAAAAAGTTGTTCACACTTTATTTTCGCATCTTCGAGCCAAATATCTGGCGAAATCCCACAGAATTTTTTGTTGCGGTTGTACTCTTGGCGTTTTTTTTCTAGCGTCTGCAACGTATCCAATTTATCTTGGCAGTCTTTATGAAATTGTTGAGCACCAGCAAGCTTTGCTTTTATATTCGTTGAGACAACATCTGGCTTTTCATCACCAAAAAGCTCCCGATACTCCGAAACGCTAGGAGCATATTCATCTAACCGTTCTACTGCTATTTGAGCATTGGAATAAGCTAATTCCAGACGATTTGTTTCTTGAGTTGCTAGTCGCAATTTGCGTTGCAACTGCTCCGAATAATTTCTCGCTTTCAGCATAATATCCCTAGCCGCTTGCTGATCACTCATCAAAGCCGCCAAACAAGTAGCGGGATCATCGGAAGATGGGAATGCTTGTTGATAATGATTCCACATTCGATAGCCAGCCTGCAACTCTGTGTGACGTTGCTCGAAAGTGCGAAGCTCGCGATCTGCCTCTTTATAAGCTTCCTCGATGGTCTGCCTTATGACACCAGGGATAAGCATCTCTTCGTCCGTAAACAACTTGCTCGAACGCATTTGGTCAAAAACAACCTGCCCGTGACTAAACTGCTGCATAGCCCTCCGGGCCGCAGCAATAGCCTGTTCATTTTTTTCAAAATTACTGTTGAGGGTTTCTAATGCGCCTTCAATAGCTTTGATTTCCGCACTAATCTCCCTTGCCTGGAGGCGATAAGGATTGGTATCTGCCACGGATACAAACCAGCTAAAAGCCTGTCGTGTGGCTTCTTGCGCAGACTCACGTTTGACTCCTGTTTTGAGCTTGCCTAATTTGCCAACAAGAGCAATAGCCGCATCTAGTGTATAGCCTTGAGGTTTTTGTCCCATAGCTTCCACGAGACTATGATTATTTAAATCAATGAGTTGTAATAAATACGGAATGGAATCTATTTTTTCAGTGAGTGCAGTTCGATTTATCTCACTTGTTTCTTCATTTGAAATCTCTTTAAAACCTTGCGCCAACAACACAAACTGTTCTTTGCCGGGAAAATCTCTCGACACAATAACTATGTTGCGTGCGAGCGCCCCAGCAAGTCCCTGTAAAGGCTGTGTGGCATTGGGGATGCCAGGCAGCGGATCACGATCCACAAGGTCTGTGAGCAACACCACTTCTTGGGCAATCTTTCTTGAGGCATCCCTGAAATCAATGACGGCGCCTTCCGCTTCTACGGCTGCGGCCTTCACTGGCTTCATTTCATCCAATGCGGCACGAGTATCTTGAAGTTCCTTGAGGCGATTCCGTGTTTTTCTGCTGGCATCCACCAATTTGCGCAACGATGCTTCAATTGTTTCTTCAAAAAACCACTCGTTATCATCGGCCTCATCCCCCATTGCTCCCGCCAACAATTCTGAAGCCACCATCTTCCGAAAGAATGCCTCCTCAAAAGATTCGATTTCTTTCTTGGTATTGGGGTCACGAAGAACCTTAACCTTATAAAGGTCAGCCGAGGCATCACCGGCTCCCGCTTTCTGAAACTCTACGAGTTGATGAATAACGTGCTTTGGTAACATTTCATGCACACGCTCATGCCATTCCTCTGCGCCAATGTCCCATGATGAACTTCCAATCCCGCGTAAAGTTGTTCTGAAGGCATCGTTAGTAATCAGAACATTCTTTGCCGTATCGGCCACCGGGCAGTCTTTCAAAATACCGCTGTAGCAATAATACTTCAATCCAGGATCATTGGTACCGCGCGCTCGACGATTGCCACAAATACCAAACACCCAGGTTTCTCCAGGAACATCTTCACCGGCCAATGTAAAAAAATCGTCTGTAGGTTCATTATCGCGCACTACAAACTCAATACGAATGTGAGAGTAGTAGGCTCCAAATGGGCTTGTGGAAGTAAGTGGAGCCATCCTGTCTAGTGTGTTACGCGCAAATTTCGCGTTTCTACTAAGCACCGTCATAATTGCTTCGGCAATTGAGGTTTTCCCAATCCCATTGTCCATCTGAATGGCAGTAGCCTGCCCGCCAAGTATGTATTCCACATGCCGATAAGATGGCGTCCACGGCTCTGCATCCGTGATATTTAAGAAGTTTGAAATTTCAATTCGGTTAATCAGTGCCATTGTTAGTCTCCTTAGCTTCTTTGCCTGACAACAAGCTGCGCGCACTATCATTAACGTTGGCACTATTCATTAGGGCACCAGCTATAAATGGCTTTATATTGCGCTCGTAATTGCGACTAATCTCAATAGCAGACAACACCGTTTGGCGATAAATACCAGGCGCACCTGAATCTTCCTGAAGCAGTCCTGCTTCTTCCATAGCCTCAAGGAACCATTTTGTTCGCCGCCGAATATCTGCCCCTTGTTCGTTCACCAAAATAACCGCCAAAGCGTCCTCTTCAGTGGCAAGGATGCCAGTTCCGCGCAACTGCTCAACGTGATCACTCACGGCTTTTTCCAATGTTTCTTCACTGAAAATTCCCTTCACATACCCTGAGACATCAGATGTGGTGCGATTTTGAAGGGTATAAATAAGTGCCAGATGAATGAACCAGATAACGATAAACCATGATGCCGCAACGGTGTCGCTTTCGTTTTTACGAAGACGCATACTGTTCAGCAATCTGTCGGTCGAAAGGAATGGCGCTGGGGCTTCCGTGGCATTGCGCACCAACACAAAAACTCGCCCCCCTTGAGGAATTCCGTCCAAGGTATCATCTTCGGCTTCGATTCTTAGCCCTTGGCTTTCTAAAATACCATTCAGCAAATCGAATTCTTCAGGGGATGACCCGGCCAAGAGATCAGCCACCCTGCTTTCGCCAGAGCGAAGTCGCTTTCCTGGGGTAGATTTGGTCGCTGCACAACGGTATCGCAACAAGAAACCATGTATTTTGCCAATGTCATGCGCGTCCAATTTGATTCTCCCTATCCAGCCATTCCAACCAGACATCATGCGTTGCCATGGCGCCACCAGTTTCGTATTCGAGTGATCCAGCCCCTAGAAAAATTGCTAGCGTTCCGTTAATACCGAGATCATCCGAAGCGTCATAAAGACCAACTAATCCGCCAAATGTCGCGCTCTCGTCCATATTCAGCCAGCCTTTTTCCATCATTTTCCCAAGAGACAGCGGCCCTTCTTTTAAAGCCGCAATAATGGCCTCGGTATGTTTTTCGGTAAAATTCAATTTTCTGGTTTCTGGCGCTGACTCGGCGGCATCTTCTAGGGCGACTTCTTCGACTTGGCGTTCTACCTCTGTTTCTCTGAGGAAGTCAGCGAAATCCCACGGCGCTGGGAAACTTGCCAACAAATTCCATGGGCCAGTTTGTTGGATCAATACACGGATGCTGTCAAATGAGGGCTTGCTCAAACTCATGACATAAGCCACTTCGTCAAATCGAATAACTTGCGCGCCACTTCTTGTGGCAATATGGAGATCATCAATTAGCTGCGCAAACTCGCGGCTGAAGCGCTCAAGTACTGGATACACCCTCTCCAAGTGTGTAGCTAGTGCTTCCAAAGTTAAATCGCTGTCGGCGTTTGTAGGATTTTCCTGCCAGGCCAAAAAGCTGGCTCTGGTTGCAGGCTCACTTAATTTGTCTTCTGCATCCTTAATGGCTTTGTGAACGTGATCTAAAGTTTCCATGTATCGGTCACGGTTATTCAAAAAGCCTTCAGCAACCTCAATCGTGCCAACTTGATCGCGCACACGGCGAATGTCCGTAGCAAGTTTGCGAACTTGCTGACTAATGTTGCCAACATACTCTGGAACTTTTGAAAACTGCGACCATTGAATCGCTGTCAGTATTTTGTCGGCCTCATTGCCGGTATATGCGAAATCCTGATAGTGCTTGGCAAATGCACACGCTGTTCTGCCTGCGGCAGATAAGCGCACCGCTTCTGCATTTCGACTGCGTTCGATAAGGGCTGTCCGCTTAGTTGAGGCACTAGCCGAGAGATTCTCCCCCGGCGGCACGTCGCAATAAAACAATTCTGTAGGCGTGGATAAGAAACGAGCAACGAAAACGAGGTCATCGTAAGGACGTGCCAGCCCAAGCTTCTGGCAGTCGGCGTGCAGTGATTTGATCGGGACGAACACTTCACCCCTGTCAATATCCGCTTCGCGCAATAGCTCTAAGATTGTTATGCCAATATCAAGCCAATACCCATCGTTACGGCTTGCACGCTGCGTCTCAAGCACAATAGGTTCTGTGCCTGGCTCATGGCGACTATCTGCCAAATCCAGCAAACGAATTGTTGATGAGAGATAAGGAATCCAATCCAATCTTGTTTCTCCTGGTTGGCGCACACGAAACAACATAATTACTATGCGCTATTATCCGCACCTATTAATAATTAGGTCAACATAATATTTATGCTACCATATTTTCCATGAATAAAACGCAACAACAAACGACACGCAATTTGATCTGGAGTGCCTTGCAGCGCCTCCAGTTCATTGAATTTCGCCTTTTATGGGAAGGACATGTAAATCGTAGCGACCTTATCGAAGCCTTTGGCATCTCCGTCCCGCAATCCACTCTGGATTTCCGGGCATATTTGGAAAGAGCACCGGGGAACATGGATTACGATAAACGGCTCAGACATTACTTTCCGACCGCGATGTTTAAGCCGGTTTTTATTTCCGACAATGCGGAAGGTTACCTGTCTCAGCTAGTTGCAATGGGTATCAGTGGAGAAGAGCAAAGCCATCCAGGCTTGATCGGAGCCACGCCGCCATTCGATGTATTACCATCGCCGGAACGCCGTGTGGATCGAAACATATTGCAGCAATTGCTAAAGGCGATCCGCGAAACACTATCCCTTGAAATTCACTATCAATCACTCAGCTCAGCAACACCTGGCTGGCGAAGGATCACGCCCCACGCCCTGGGATCTGATGGTTTGCGCTGGCATGTACGAGCTTACTGCCACACTAAAATTGAGTTCCGGGATTTTGTGTTGGGACGGATTATGAATATACGCAATGAACAGCCCTCGGATGTTTCAGCAGAAACCGATAATGAGCGGAATGAGCATGTCAAAGTGATTATTGCTCCCAATCCTGATCTGACGGCAGACCAGAAAAAGATTATCGAGCGGGACTACTCAATGAGGCGTGGCAAAGCAGAAATCGTTGTCCGGCGATCTTTGCTGTTTTACCTTAAGCGTCGGCTCGGGATTGAAGACGGTGCACAAAAAACACCTGCGGCACAGCAGGTAGTGATTACCAAAATTATCTCCAGATGAAATTACCCTGGATGCGGGAAAGCATCGCCAGCAGGTGCGCGCCGCGCAGCGAGAAAATGCGGGTTTCCTGCGCCCCTCCCGCCGTCGGCAGCTTCACCACCGCCGTCATGTTATCAGTGAATTCCTCCGCGTTGCGGGAATAGAGATCGTCAATTGCCTGACACAGGTTTTTGTACCCCAAGGCCTCAGCAATTTGCTGACCCCTTAGCCAAGGCCGCCCGTTGCGGTCGACGACATCGAAAGCGGTGGATTGAAAAACCAGAGAGGGTGTATCGTTCATGGCGAAACTCCTACTAAAGGCGGTTGGAATTTCCGCCCCTCGCTGCTAATCGAGGGTGGGCGGAACCGTGCGGGTTAGCAGACCGGAAGTAGGCACCGGCGAACCCGAAGGTTCCCCGCACGACCCGCCCATAAGGCTTGCCGCGCTGCGCACAAAAAAAGCCGCCTTGTGTTATTAGTTTATGACTAATAATTATGGACAACGACTAATGGTTCACTTATCATAAGAAAATGAACACGGTCGAATGGGCAGTTAAGGCACTTAAACAACTTCGCAAGCTGCCAAAGCAGGATGCCGTGCGAATTTACGAAAAAGTGCAATATTTAAGGGATTTCCCCCACTGTGATGGCGCAGACATCAAAACACTGCAAAACCACGAATACCCATATCGGTTGCGAATAGGCCGCTATCGCGTATTTTTTGATTTTTCCGCCGCCATCCGGGTAATCCATATCGAAGAGGTGAAAAAACGCGATGAACGTACCTACTAACATCCAAATCATCACCGGTGACGACGGCAATCCGGCTTTTGTCGTCATCCCTTATGATGACTACATGCGGCAACGCCCGCGCGCCGGCCACTATGTGCCCGACGATGTTGTCCGCCGTGTAATCACGGACGGGGAAACGCCGATCCGGGCGTGGCGCGAACACTTGGGGCTGACGCAAGCGGATATGGCCGCACGTCTAAACATAACTCAAAGCGCCTATGCGCAGCAGGAGGCAAGTGAAAATCCGCGCAAAACGAGCAGGGTAAAAATAGCGGCGGCGCTGGGCGTTGATCTAGACCAACTAAGTTTTTAAGTTGGGGGGTACGAAAAAAGAGCCACGTGGCGGCCCGTGCGCCTTGGTTTTTCCGGGTAACATAAACAATGTTAGTTCACGCAATGTGCACCGGCAGCCGGAAGATCAGATACACCACCGCCGCCATCAGCGACACCGCCAGAGTGATCTCGAATAAAAACGATAAGATGCCGAAAGCGTAGTTGCCGAACATCCCCGCCATGAATATCTGGATGCCGTCTCCCAGATATTCGCCGACGACGTTCACCACGATGGTCGAAAAAATAAATCCCATGGTAAGCAGAATAGGCCGCGACAGCAGCGCCGCGAGCAGCATGTAACCACGCTTGGTGCGCTCGCCGGCAAAGCTGCCGCCGCTGTCGGCAAAGACGTGCGCCACCGCGAGAATCGGCGCGCCCACAAGCATTTCCAGAAAAAGTATCAGCCACGACAGCACCGCCAGCGTCATCGTGATGAACGGCACCGCCGGGATGACGTAAGCGCCGATCGCGCCGATCAGCATGAGATCGATGAATGCGAACCACATAATCGGCGCCGCCATGGCCGCCAGACCGGAGGCGAGGCGGCCAATAAAGCCAATGCCGGCGCCGACCAGCGGAATGCCGGGAATATCGCCAAGCACGGAACCGCCGATACTCTTTTCGAGCCCATGGCCCAGCGCCTTGACGCTGACGACCACTTCGCCGGCGTCAAGGAGATAGTTTCCGACCGCTTGCAAATTGGAGATGACGTTGCCGTGGGTAAGCGAGGAAACCACCCAATTGGCCGCCCAGACGAAGGGGTTGTGGTTGTTGATCGCGTTGGTTACATTGCCGCCCCCGGCCTGGGCCGCGACTTCGAGGCCGGAAACGTCCAGCGTCGAGCGCTTAATGTAATCCGATACGATCGCCAGGTAGGGGTCGATATAGTTGCCAGTGATCTCGCTGCGAATGGATTGCATGTCCAGTTTCGGCGCGATAAACGGCAAGGTATGCGTCGCCGCCGTGTTCGCCTGGCCGTTGATATTCGCCAGCGACGAGTAGAACCACGCCGCCGATCCCCACCCCAGGCTGCTGGCTTGACTCGAGAAGTTAATCAACGTTTGCCGGTATTCGTTGTTGGCCATTTGGTTGAAGGCGATGCTGCCGTTAGCCATTTGCTGGCTGTAGATGTTGAGCGCCTTCTGAATCGCCCCTCTGGGGATCGGCGGTGCGCCGTATTTCGCGTTCTGTTCGCTGATAATCGCCGCCACTGGCGAGAGGACTTTAATCATTTCCTGTACGCCCATGACCGCCGCTTGGCAATAAGGGTTTTCCCACGCCGGCGTTCCGCGCACCATGCCGGCGGAGAAAAGATACGCCTCGTAGCGCAAGCCGGTCGACATCCCGCGAAGAAGACTGCTGTTGGCGATTGTCTCCCCGATCTTGCCGCCGGCGAGCGGCGGCGCTTGACACGGGATGACCACTTAGCCGATTTGCGTCGAGGGAATCCAGCGGTTGCCGGTGTTAAACGCAATCAGCCAATGCCCGGAAATGTTCGTGCCCAGCATGCCTTTCCAGACCTTCGTGCCGTTAATCGCGCCCCGATAGCCCATTTCGTTGCGCAAGTAGGCCTGTATCGTTAGCGTGCGCAGCAACTCGCCGGCGGTCTTCGTCGTCGTCGCGCTCGGCGGCGCGACGACGACCATGCCGCCGTGGGCCGGTATCCATTTAAGGTAGGTGCTCCATAGATCGTCGGAGATCCCGATCGACCACGACACCATCATCATGATGATTACTTGGATCAGGCTGAATCCATGCGCCCACGGCAGCGGGGTCAGCATGAGGTAGGAGGATACTTGCCGTACCGGCGTCCACACGGTGTGCTGCCCCTTGCCTAGCGGTGTGCCTTCGTGCGCCGTGGAGACGCTGGCGGTGACGGCTTGCCAGATCACGACCGCCGACACGACGGCGAGCAGCGAGGCGTTCAGCACCCCCAGCAGTTGGGCAATTAACAGGCCCGGCCCGCTGGGCGCGACGCCGTGGGCGAAACTCGCCCATCCCGAGCCGAGTATCCGGTCGATGAGGTGGACGGTGATATCGTTGGGAACAGGTGTTAGCATTTTTAACCCTCTCGCCCTTCCTTGGAAAAAGCCAGCAAGGACTTGCGCAACGATTCGCGCAACGCCATGGGCCGTCCGACTAAAACGCAAGTCGCCTGCCACCGTTTTGTGATGCTAAGCACGAAACCCACGACGATCATCAGCATTCCCGACCACAGATAACTGGCCCAATGGGTTCGGCTCGCGAGACCATAAGCGACTAGCGCCACCCCGAGAGCGATGAGCACCAACGCCACGATCAGCTGCGCGACCGCGACACGCAGAAACTCCTTTTTTCGCGCGGCGGTCAGGGGCGGCGCCTCTTCGTCCACGGAGCTATTGACGGCGGCCCGCACTTCGCGCGTCGTGGCGGCCATGTCCCGCCACAAGCCAATAATATGGGGCAACAGCAGCAGTTCGCGCAGGAACAACAGGAAGTCTTTCCACACGAACCGCGCCGCGCTCCGCGCCACATCGCGCGCAATATCCGCCGCGCCCGCCCTTCCCGTGGCGGCGGCGATGTTCCTTTTTCGTCGGACAATGACATGACTCGACCCCTTTGACATCCTCCCCGCCCTGAAGGGCGGGGATTCCTACGGCGCTCATTCCGGCATCGAGCCGGAGGGCGTGCCCCACCCTTTTAATGAAGGTATCGTGCTATTCATAACAATACAATATGCGGGGCGGCTATATCGTCCACGCTATGTGAGCATCTGATCCTTGGAATTACATATATCCCAATATGGGACTATAATGGTCTCAACATGAAAATAATCGCGATCAAGGCCCTTCGCAAGTTTTGGGAATGCCACCCGGATGTGGAACAGCACTTAAAAGCGTGGGTTAGTGAGGTTAGGCGGGCCAACTGGATGCAGCCAGCAGAAATTAAAGCGCAATACCGGAATGCCAGCATCCTGAAAAACAGGCGCGTGGTTTTTAATATAAAAGGGAATGACTATCGCCTTGTTGTGGCGGTTGCTTATCGGTTTGAGTCCGTATATATGAAGTTTGTCGGTACGCATGCGCAATACGATGCGATCGATGCTGGCACTGTGGAAATGGAGCATTGAAATGGAAATTTATCCCATTCGTACCGAGGAAGACTATAAAACCGCCTTGCGCGAGGTTTCGGCGTACTTCGATAGCGAACCCGAGCCCGGTACGCCGGACGGCGATCGCTTTGAGGTGCTGCTAACATTGGTTGAGGCGTACGAAACTAAAAATTACCCGATTGATCCCCCCGATCCGGTAGACGCCATCAAATTCCGCATGGAACAGGCCGGCCTAACGCCCAAGGATTTACAACCGATGATCGGGCGGCTAAACCGAGTTTACGAAGTGCTGAACCGGAAGCGGCCGTTAACGCTCTCCATGATCTGGAAGTTGCATACCAATCTTGGCATTCCCGCCGAGAGTTTGATTTATCCGCCGCAAAAAAACCCCAACCGAGACAATCGTTCCCAGTCCTTGGAGAAGGATTTTGCTTGATCGGCAATGCGCTTATCGGAATATTCCCATCCCCTCCCAAGGGCCCGGGGCCGGGCCGGGTGGCGTCCGTGAAACCCGGTTCCGGCATTGTGATGACCACCACTTTCGGCACACCGCACACCCCGTCGGGCAATAGCTTCTATCCCGCCTATGATGCCCTTAACCACACCGTTTATGTGCCCACGGTGGCAGGTGTTACTTATTTAGTGGATCCACGCACTTTAAAGACAGTCGGTCATTTCAACAGCTTATCCGGTGGACGCGTCGCGCGCGTCATGCCAAACAACCGGATGCTGCTGGTATTGTCGGGCAAGAAACTAGCGGCGTATTCGACCGATCCCGGACATTCTCACCTATTCATCCTGCCGGTGGGCGGGAACGCTATTGCATTGAGCCCCGGCGGCCGTTTTGCGTTCATTGGGGGCAACATGAGCGCCTATTTGACCGAGATTCGATTGCCCGCGGGTCGAATCGTGCATAAATTTCCCATTAAACGCTCCGGCGATCTGGTGTGGGCGCATGGACAGGTGTTCTCGGCCAATATGAAAACCGGGGTTGTCAGCGCGTTAAACCCGCGCACGGGTAAAATCGTTGTCATTCCCACGCCGGAGAAGGACTCCGCCTTCAGTTACCGGAATATCCTCGGCGCGGCGGCGGGGATCATGCAGTTGGCCGTCAGCCCGGATGGGCTAAAAGTCTATGGCGCGGGTTTCTCTGGGCACATCCTGGTGCTGTCTGCGCGTGACGACACCTATCTGGGTGAAATCCCCGTATCGGCAAATGCGAATGGCCCCAACAGGCTGAGTGGTCTGGCTATAGTCAACCATGGCAAGGACGCCGTGACCACGATCGAGAATCTCAAGGAAACGGTGGTTGTTCGGCTATCGGACGGCAATATCCTTCGCGGGTTGCAACATACGGCGGCTAACCGCTGGGTCGCCACCGCCCCCTAGCGAGGCCAGGGCTATTTCCCACGATACGGTTCTGGCGCGGGGTACGCCGCCGGCAGCGTGAGTGCGGTGGCCCTTTTCCATCTGGAAGACAATATGCTGATGCGCCGAACGATCTCACCATGCTGTACGAGGTCGACTGGATGAACGAGGGCGAACCGAGCGAAGGCGGCTTTCGTTCTTCTGTAAGCTCGCGTGTATCACGTTATCCAGAAATGCGAATCATCACAGTATTGAAGAAGAAAGTGGGCGCACGCCGGATCGTTCTTGGATTGCCCGGGCAGTCCGCTAATAACGGGCGGTTCAGACAAAAACCCCGTCTTGCGCGGCAGGCGCCAAGCGCGGAATGATAGAATGATTTATGGCATCGAAAGCTAGCGGTATCGGCAAAAAACGCATGCGCGCCGTGCTTATTGGCTAAACCATCTCGCCTTGAGAAAGGCATGCGGAATATTGGTAATTGCGGTGGAGTCACTAATTCCATCCCATGCTCGACCAGATCGGACGCTGGAGCCTATTGCACAACGAGTGAAATGACTCCCTGATATGCGCCATCCATCCGCTTCGTGGTGCTTAACACCCACATCATCTTCACACGATGCGACGATAGCGTGTAGGAATAAGTCGCCAGCCCGTTCCGGTGCAACGATGGGCCGGGTGCAACACGGAATCCCGAGCCGCGGGGTGGTAGCCACGATTCCAGATCCGCCTTCAGAAAGCGGGCGTCGGCCCGGTGCGCGAACACCGAGCATATGCCCTGCGACGTCAGGGCGAGGGCGAAAAGCCCCAGACTTGTCCGCTGGCCCCAGGCGCCGCCGCGGTATTTGCCCAGGAAATAGCGCGCCGCTTCCGGCTGCAATCGGCGTAGTCCCTGCTGGATCGCAAAATGCTCGACGGCGGCCAGGTTGCCCCCGGTGGGTACGCAGAGGGTCATGAACAGCTGAACGGCGTAATCGGCCTGCCGTTCCGCCGTGCTGGCTGGCTTGAGGTCATGCGCCCCGGCGGCGCTGGCCCAGGCAAGCAACCCCAAAAGGATAACCGGAATGAACGTTCTTCTCATTTTATGGCCTCGCCATGAAATCTCCCCAGCACAGATTGAATCGTATTGATCCAACATGGTCAACACGGGAGGCGCGGCGGCAAGCCTGGTTCTCGCCGCCACGCCTGCGGTCATTTCGCTATCGCTGCGTTTTCATGGAAGCCGTGTTGCGCAATCCGAGCCCAAGCCGCAGCAAGCCAGACTCAATAGGGCGCACAGCGTAGCGGCCGCCGGCGAGCGCGTCTATCGCCCCGCTGCCATGCGGATAAAGCAGCCGCATCGACAACATGGTGCTGTTTTCGATTATATCGAAGCCACCGATCCCGAGAGGCAGCAGGCTAAGCAAGCGCCAGGCGCTGTCCACCGCGCATAACTTTCGCAATATCCGCGCCAGCAGGAAGGCGAACCCTAGGCTGTAAACGGGAATAAAAACAACGGCCGCGGCGAGAAACCGGAAACACAGCGCGCGTCCCACCGCGCCATAGCGGTCAAGCATCGTAAACGCTTGCTGTGCCGTGTCGTACAACTTCAGGTCCAGCAGACCCTCGCGCCCACTCAATTTCACCAGCGCCGGGTTGACGGTAGCGCCGAGAAATTGAATAACCAGAAAAAGAACGCGCAGACCGCCAATAACGGCCGCAGTAAGGGCATTGCGCCATCGCGGTCGATGGGAAAGCACGATTCTCTTTTTGGTCTCTACCCTGGATTTTCATGGCGTCCGGCCGGAAACGCCTTAAAACCCTAGGCGGGTGTTGATCGAAATTTATCCAGCCGCAATGTGCCGCGCCTCCGCCGGCAAACCGTCGAAAAAATCCACGATGCCTGTTTCTAGCGAATACTCGGCGCCCACGATAAGCAAACCTTGGTGCTGGATAAGTTGTTCGAGCACCTGCGATCCGCGACGCAACTGGTCCACGGAAGCGTGGATATTCGCGCGGACGGCGGGCCGTAGCAGCGCTTCCGGTGTCTGCCGGGGCTGCGCCGCCGCCAGCGTTTCCACCGCGGGGCGAATGCGGTTGACGATCGAGCGGAGATTGGGCGACCGACTTTCGGTCGGGCGTTCGAGTTCTTCCAGCGTCGCCAGCACCGCGCCGCACCGGGAATGTCCCAAAACCACGACCAGCCGGGTGCCGAAACGCTCCGCCGCAAACTCGATGCTGCCGATTTGGGATGGAGCGACGATATTGCCGGCTACGCGGATAACGAAGAGATCGCCAAGGCCCTGATCGAATAGAATCTCCGCGGGCGCGCGCGAATCCGAGCAACCGAGAATAATGGCGAATGGCGATTGGCCTGCGACCAGTGCGCCACGGCGCCTTTGGCTAGCGGACGCGTCGCGGCCGCCGGTATCCGACGCGAAGCGGTGGTTCCCTTCTCGTAGACGATTGAGCGCTTCTAGCGCTGAGAGCATTGAGTCTCCTCCTTCTGATTAAAGTAGCGGCAAATGCATGGATAGATTCGCTGATTCTGGCGGAAAATCGATGCACCGGCGTATCTAGCGGGCAAGCCCGGCGATACCTTCCTCTTACGCTTGCTGCCCGGGTATATTTTATGCATCCGCCGGGATAGCCGTTACCGTATTATGCCGCATAGACCGCGGTTCGATAGCACGCCACTTTCTGAAACGACGCCGGCCAGTGGATCCATGGCGATGGATGAACAATCGATGCTAATTGTTGTCTTTCACACTACAATTTAACCGTTGGGTTATGATAGCGCATGCCGGTTTCAGAAACACACAGGCGCCCATCCCGGTTCCGCAGCCCTACCGGAAAGGCGGCATCTGTCGCAATCGGCGCAGCTCAGCGTGTTTATCGCGATTAATTTTAGCCATCTTAACTATTTAGCCATTGAATCGAGGAGAACGCTATGAACCCTTTGCTGGAGATCAAACGCGCCGGCCAGCATATTTGGCTCGACAATTTATCGCGCACCTTGCTGCAAGAAAATACTTTAAAAGACCTTATCCAACAGGACGGTATTTCCGGGGTCACGTCCAACCCCAGTATTTTTTACAAGGCGGTGTCCGAAAGTCCCTATTACCGGGAGGAGCTGGAGACGCTGAAAACGTTGTCCCTAGACGAAAATGCGCGTTATGAACGTTTGGCCATTCCCGACATTCAGGCGGCGTGCGATTTGCTGCGCCCGGTATTCGCGCAGAGCGAGGGCGAGGATGGCTACGTCAGTTTGGAGGTCTCTCCCCTTCTCGCGTACGACGAGGAGCAGACGATCAGCGAAGCGCACCGCTTGGCGGGATTGGTCGGCCGGGATAACTTGCTGATTAAGGTGCCCGCCACCCCCGAGGGAATCCGGGCGTTCGAGCGACTCATTGGCGACGGTGTTAACGTTAATGTGACGCTGATGTTTTCCTTGCGGCATGTCGAGAACGTCGCGCACGGTTATCTCCGTGGTTTACGCCAGTGGGTGAGCAAGGGTAATTCTCCACGCCGGATCAAGGCGGTGGCCAGCGTGTTTCTTAGCCGGGTGGATACCCTGGTGGACAAGCGGCTGGAGGCGCTCGGTTCGCCGCAGGCGCTGGCACTGCGCGGCCAGGCTGCCGTCTCCATGGCAAAGCTCGCTTATCAGCGTTATTTGCGAGTATTTCGCAGCGAGGGATTCAATGAAATGCGCGATGCCGGCGGCCGTCCGCAATATCTGCTGTGGGCGAGCACCGGCACTAAAAACGCGGCGTATAGCGATGTGCTGTACGTCGAACCACTCATCGGCCCGGAAACTATCAATACGATACCGGACGCCACGATTGCGGCTTTCCGCGACCATGGCCGGGCGAGCTCCCTGCTAACCGAGGCGTTGGACGAAGCCGAGGCGCGTTATCAGGCACTGGGACAGTTGGGTATCGATCTCGATGAGGTGGGCGAGCAGCTTCAGCAGGAAGGCGTCAAGCTGTTCGACGAAGCCTTCGCCAGCTTGATGGCGTTAATGCGTTAACCGCGGTTAATGCAGTTGCGGGGGCATACTGTCGAACGGCGCGCCGTTGGTGATTTCCTCGTGGGATGCTTCGCGTACGTTCGAGACATTCACCACGAAGGTCACTGTTTTCCCGGCTAAGGGGTGATTGGCGTCGATGGTCAGCTTGCCGTCTTCAATATGGCTGACGGTAAATAGCAGGGTTTCTCCCGCGTCGTTTTGAAATTCCACTTCGGCGCCGATGCGGTGAAATTCCGGGGGGACGTTGTCGAGATCGTCGGTATAGGTTAGTTCGGAACGGCGTTCGCCAAAACCCTCCTCCGGCGTCAGCGTCACTTCCACCCGCTCGCCGGCTGCTTTTCCTTCTAGCGCCGCTTCGATCTTTTCGAAGAGCTCGCTGCCGCCTCCATGGATATACCCGATGGGAATATCGGATTGCTCGAAAACGGTGCCCTGGTCGTCGAGGATGGAATAGATAAGGTAAACGGCCTTGTGCTTGCCGACTTTCTGATCAGACATAAATAATCCGCAGGTAAAACGATTAGTTTACCTCATGGGCCGATGTCGCGTCACGGGCGATCCGCCGTTTTTCCTAGCGCCGTGACCGTGAGATCGATCGTCAAGGTTTGCTGCAAGTCGCTTGACGGCCATTGTAAATACAATGTCACGGCTTGCATGATTTTCTCGAATCCCGCTTCCGATTGGGATACGGTGAAATGGGGCGTGGCGAATAAACGTGCGGGCTGGCTGACTTGCAGCCGCACCTGGCCGCCAAGAATCTCGTCTTCCAGAATCAAGGCATCTAAATTGTCCAGTTCCCAGCGCTCACCAAACCCACCGAGGATTTTTTTCCCTAACAGATAGCGACCGGCGGGGCCGTCGCAACTCGGCATGGCCAGATTGATTTCGGTGGCGAAGCCGCCGCCGAGCGCGCCGGTGAATTGATAGCACGCCGACACGCCTTGGGCGTGAAGCCGAAGCGTTTTGGCCACGGTGCCCGCCGCTAGCGCTAGGCTGAATGCCGTTTCGTTATCGGGCCCTGCGCCGCCATCCCAGCGATAATCCACCAAGGGCGTCGCGCGCCCGGATGTCTCCAGCCGGCTATCGAGAAACAGTCCCTTGCCGAACGCGTCGGTTTCCAAGTCTTGCGAAGTGATTTCATGCTTGAAACTCATGCGGTCGTGGGCCGAGGCAATGCCTTCTTCATGATGCGCCGGCGCCGTAGCGCCCAAATGGATTTTTCGATAGTAATGCTCGTTTTGCCGTCGTAGGGTATCGCCGAAATTATGGGCCAGGGCATAGGCGTCGAATTCCCGCACCATCGCCAGACCATCCAGCGCGGCCACTACCTGAAAAGCTCGATTGTGCAAAAAAACTTCGTCGCAGCCGTCGAAATCAAGGTCTAGCACCCGCCGCACGGAGCGTGGCTGCTCCTCATCCAGCAGGCTTTCCAGGCGGACAATCGCATGGTATACGGCACGCCGCAAATGCGGGAGATAAAGGCCACCGAACAGCCCGTGCCAGTAAGCGTCATTGGCTTGGGCGTTGTAGAGCGCGTTGCGCATTTGCGGTGTTTTCGATGTTTCCGGCAAAACCGAGAGGCGCGCCGATAGCTCCAGCATTCGCTTATGCATCCAATTGGACTCTGGGTAGCGGCTGAAAAAATTCTTCCAAATACCGCCGCGCAAAAATGCCTTCTGTCGCTCGAACTGGCCACTGGATTTGCTGGTCTCCAGCAATCCGGCGTACACATGCGCCGCGTCGGCGGGTAACGTCCATTCGTTCATTTCGATATACGACGTGGTGGGAAGATACACCACGCCCCGGGTGCGGGCGGCAGTATGATAGTCGCTGTAGCGTTCGGTATAAATTTTATCCGATGCGATCACGCCGCGGATGAATTGCTCCAGCCAGCCGCGCTCGTACACCCATTCGTAGGTCTCCGGCCAAATGCCGAACTTCTCGATGTCGTCGAAATAAATGGCGGCCGCTCGAGTTCCCCGCGCTGCCAGGCTTTCCAGATACGCCACGGCGTCTGGCGCCGGTGAAAACGGAAGACGGTAGCGCAGCGCCTCGGAAATGGGAAACAAATCCAGTCGTCGCCCGTCCTCCTCGGTCGTGAAATAGCCGTTGAGTTCGTCCACCGTCTTGCCCGCGCAGAGGAAATGATAATCGTCCACCGTGACGTAACGGATACCGCTGTCGGCGAGCGCGGGCACCACCGTTGCCTCCCAGACCCGCTCCGTCAGCCAAGCACCGTGAGGACGCTGGCCGAAGCGACTTTCCAGCTTGACGGACAGCGTGTCGATTTGAGCCAGCCGGTCGCGCTCGGGAATCACCGCCAGCACCGGTTCGGTGTCCCCCGCGCCGAACAATTCCACTTGGCCGCGCGCCACCATGTCCCGGAGTAACTCCATGTCTTCAGGGTAGTGCGCCGCCAAATAGTCCAGTAACCAACCGCTAAAATGAACCGCGAAGCGGAAATCGGGAAAGCGGGACAGGGTGCGCAGGAAAGGTTGGTAACAACGCCGATGGGCGTCGTCCAAAACCTCGGGGAAATTCCCCACGGGCTGATGGGCATGAACGCCGAACAGTAAGGCGATAGGCTGGGTCATAAATTTAGGTGGGCGATGTCGATTTTTTCGCAGTATAGTGGCAAGAGGGGTGATTTGTCAGCCGCCGCGTCGTATTCGCGCCGGGGGATCGCGCCGCGCCCGCCGTCCGGCGTGCAAACCGCGTTCAGGAAGCGCGGCGCATGGCGCCGCCCGCCTCCACCTCGGCGTGGCTGCCGATGCAAATGGGATGGTCCAGCGTCGCCGGAGGCGGCAGCTTGAGTAGCCGGTAGAGAATTTTTAGATTCTCGCGAAACAGTTTGTCGAAGCTGATGACGCTGTGCGCCGGATTATAGTCGCCAAACCACCAAAACCAGTCGGAGCCTTCGCAATCGCTCAAATGCTTTAGCGCCGCGCGCATTTCTCCGGCGGTTAGCCGTCCGCTGCTGGTGACCAAATCGACACTGCTTTTCGCCGCGCACAATAAATCCCAGGCACGGTTTTTCGCCGCATCGCCGATCCAGGTCGAAAAAGTGCCATATACCCAACTCCCCGCCGTTAACTGCGACAACGTCTCTGGCGCGGCAAGCGGGTGGCGGGAAGGTTTGTTCTTGGGGCCGTAAGCCGCCAGCAAATCACGGTAGGTCGTCATCCGAATGGTGGAGTGAGATTGCAACGCCTGATAAAGCCCGGACAGGAAATAATAACCGTTATACGGGTAATATTCCCACGCGTTTTCCCCATCGAGAATGACGCTCACGACGGGTTCCTCGTTTTCCGGCGCATGGCGGCGGATGCTCTCCAATTCGCCGATGAAATGGTTCACGGCGTCACTGCCGTACCAATTGGCGTATTCAAAGCCGATCAGATCGGATAGCTTGTCGTCGCGGAAGAAACAATGGATGCCTTCCGCGCCCTCGATCTGGTAGGGGCGGTACAAATAGGCGCCTCTCGGCGGTAACGGGTCGTCGGAATGGCGCGCCCGTTTCAAGCTATTCGCCAGCACGCCCTCGCCGCTCGCCGTCCAGCGGGCGCCGCCCGCCGCCAGTAGCTTCACGGTGTCGGTAGAGACGCCGCCTTCTGCCGGCCAGACTCCGGACGGCGCTATTCCAAAGCGTTTTTTGTGGGAGCGGATGGCGGAGCCCATGTGTGCCTGCACCCGGCTGATACCACCGGGATAATGGGCGGTCTGCGGCAACACCGCCTCCGGCTCGCTCTCTCGTGCGCATTGAAAATTGATCAGCAGCGGCGCGATCGGGTGATTGTGGGGCGTCGTGGACAGCTCCACTTGGCCGCTTTGCGCCAACGCCTTGTAGCGAGGAATAATATCGGCGATCAACTCGCCCACTAGCTCGAACAGTTGGCGACGGTCTTCCCGGGTGAAACCACTGCCATGGGCCATCAGGCGCGGCGCTAATTCATGCGTGCGGCGCACCGTTTCGCCGATCCACACAAGGTGGTACCAAACCACTAAATCGGCCAGATATTGGCCGGAGAGATAGCTGAAGTTGTCTTCGCCTTCCGCCTCCAGCATTTTGAACAAGTTATATAAATGCCGATAGGGGGGATAGGGCTCGATCATCTTGGTATGGTTGCTGCGGAAACAGCTGTCCAGGATAAGCTGCCGCTGCCCGTCGCTCAGTTGCTCAAGGTCGGGAACCAGCAGCATGTTCAGCAAGGGATCGCGTACCTTGCCGGCGGCGAATTGGCGGCTGTAATCCTCCAGCTGATCCAGCAGCACCGGCACGAAGTTCATGACCACCTTTGCGCCCGGCGTATTTTCCAGATGCCACGCCATGTCGGTATAGTCCTTAATGGCGTGCAGATACGTCCACGGCAAGGTGAATTCGCCGCTCAGAAAATTGCGGTAATCCGGCTGGTGCATGTGCCAGCACAATACAAGGTGAAGTTTTTTGGAGTCGCTCATGGGGTTAGCGTATTTGATGCGTCTCTTGGTCGAGCATGTCGGGCGTCACCAAGGTAATTCCCTTGTCGCTCACATAAAATCGTTTGCGATCTTCCTCGGGGTCGAAGCCGATTATCGTCCCTTCGGGAATCAGGCATCCCTTGTCGATAACCACCCGCCGCAACCGGCAATCGCGCCCGATTTCCACGTTAGGGAGGATAACCGCGTCTTCCAGCACCGAGTAGCTATTGATTTTGACATTGGAAAACAGCAAGGAGCGGCGCACGGTCGAACCGCTGATAATGCAGCCGCCGGAAACCATCGAATCGATCGCCAATCCCCGGCGGTCGTCTTTATCGAAAATAAATTTCGCCGGCGGCAACTGCTCCTGGTAGGTCCAGATGGGCCAGTCCGTGTCGTACATATTGAGGTCGGGAGTGACCTTGGTCAATTCCATGTTGGCTTCCCAATAGGCGTCCACCGTGCCGACATCGCGCCAATACGGGGAATCCGTAGGGCTGCCGACGCAACTATCGCCAAAACGGTGGGCAAATACCCGGTAGCGGGAAATCAGATAGGGAATTAAATCATGGCCGAAATCGTGCGATGAAGCCGGATCGTCGGCATCGCGGACCAGCTGCTCGTAAAGGAATTGGGCGTTGAAGACATAAATGCCCATACTGGCCAGCGCGACGCCCGGGGTTCCCGGCATGGCTTCCGGGCAGGTTGGCTTTTCGGCGAAAGCCACGACCCGCCCTTCGCCATTGATCGACATTACGCCGAAGGCGGTCGCTTCTTCCAGCGGCACCTCGACGCACGCTACCGTCATATCAGCGGAGTTGGCGGCGTGGAAAGCCAGCATCTCGCCATAATCCATTTTGTAAATATGGTCGCCGGCCAGGATCAAGACATATTCCGGATCGTAGTACCGCATAATGTCCAAATTCTGAAACACGGCGTCCGCCGTTCCTCTATACCATTGCTTCTCGACCCGCTGCTGCGCCGGCAGCAGTTCGACGAATTCGTTAAACTCGCCGCGCAGAAAACCCCAGCCGCGCTGGATATGCTTGATTAGGCTGTGCGCCTTGTATTGCGTCACCACGCCGATACGGCGGATGCCGGAATTCACGCAATTGGATAAGGGAAAATCGATAATTCTGAATTTACCGCCGAACGGCACCCCGGGCTTGGCGCGCCAGTCGGTCAAATACTTCAACCGGCTGCCGCGTCCCCCCGCCAGAATCAGGGCGACCGTATTTTTCGTCAGCAGACTGACGAAACGCGGAAATTCTTTCGCTTTTTGCAAGGGACTCTCCTCTCTGCTAGCATCAGCGCTACTTCTTCAGTTTAATGGGCGGTTCGATGCTGTGGAATAAAGCCGCTTCGCGCTGCCCGGCGCAGGGCTTATAATTTTAACTCGCGTTGCGTCAAGCGCGCCGCCGGAATGGGCGGGCCGATCCTGGCTAGATCCGTTGAACCTACCCTATTATTGCGAATGGATATGAGACACGACAACCCTCCCGAAGTCAATCCGAAACACGAGGCATTGCGGCAAACCCGGTTAAGCGATCCTTTCGGCTATCTCGGACTACACCAGGAAAGGGATGGTTTCATTATCCGCGTTCACGCGCCCCACGCCGACAATATTTCCGTGCAAACGCCAACGGGATGGCAGCCGGCCAGCCGGAACAAGGATGGGTTATTCGCCTGGCGCGGCGAACTGCCCCCGCAAAAGCCCTATCGCATCCGTATCGAGGAGGGAGGGCACGCGCGCGAGATTCACGACCCGTATTCCTTTCAGCCCGTCATTTCCGATCTCGATCTGTACTTGTTTAGCGAGGGTCGTTTGCAGCAAGCAGGGCGCACCTTCGGCGCGCAACTGATGGAGGTGGAAGGCGTTACCGGCGTATTGTTCTCGGTGTGGGCGCCCAATGCGGAGCGCGTCAGCGTGGTTGGCGATTTTAACCGCTGGGACGGACGCTGCCATCCCATGCGTAACCGCGGGCCTAGCGGTATATGGGAAGTTTTCCTGCCGGAAGTTTCCGTTGGCTGTCACTATAAATACGAAATCCGCAACCGCGATAGCGGCCATCTTTTCATCAAGTCGGATCCCTACGGCCAGGAATTCGAGCTACGCCCCGGCACGGCCTCCAAGGTTCCCATGCCCAACGCATATCATTGGCGCGATGCGGCTTGGATGGAACAGCGCGCTCAGTTCGACTGGCAGCACGCCCCGGTCAACATTTACGAATTGCACTTCGGTTCCTGGAAGCGGAAGACCGGCGGCGGGTTTTTCAGCTACCGCGAGCTGGCGTCCGACCTCGTTCCTTACGTCAAGGAAATGGGATACACGCATATCGAACTCATGCCCCTGTCGGAGCATCCACTGGACGAATCCTGGGGTTACCAGACCACCGGTTATTTCGCCGCCACTAGCCGTTACGGCACTCCCGACGAACTGCGCGCCTTTATCGACCTTTGCCACGAAGCGAACATCGGCGTGATTCTCGATTGGGTGCCGGCACATTTCCCCACGGACGCGTTCGCCTTGGCCAACTTCGACGGCACCGCCCTGTACGAACACGCCGATCCCCGCCTCGGCTTCCACCAGGACTGGGGCACCCATATCTTCAATTACGGCCGCCATGAAGTACAAAGCTTTTTACTCTCAAGCGCTTATTATTGGCTAGCCGACTTCCATATCGATGGCTTGCGGGTGGATGCGGTGGCGTCGATGCTCTATCTGGACTACTCCCGCAACGAAGGCGAATGGATTCCCAACCGTTACGGTGGGCGGGAAAATGTCGAGGCTATCGAGTTTCTACGACAGCTGAATGTCCTGGTGCACGAGGTATTCCCCGGCGCGTTAACTTTCGCCGAGGAATCCACCGCCTGGCCGATGGTTTCCCGTCCCACCTATCTGGGGGGGTTGGGATTTTCCATGAAATGGAATATGGGCTGGATGAACGACACCCTGTTTTATATGCGCCACGATCCGGTCCACCGCCGTTACCATCACAACGAACTGACCTTCGGCCAGCTTTACGCCTACACCGAGAACTTCGTGCTGCCGTTCTCCCACGACGAGGTGGTTCACGGCAAACACTCGCTATTGGATCAAATGCCGGGAGACGCCTGGCAGAAATTCGCCAACCTACGGCTGTTGTTTGCCTACCAAATGACCTACCCCGGCAAGAAACTGAATTTCATGGGTAACGAATTCGGCCAGGGACGCGAATGGGGAGTCGGCGGCGAACTGGACTGGTGGCTGCTGGAGCGCGATTGGCATCGCGGCGTGCAAGCGGCGAACCGGGATTTAAATCACTTGTACCGGGATGTCGCCGCGCTGCACGACCAGGATTTCCAGGTCGAGGGTTTTGCTTGGATCGACTGTCACGACGCGGATCAATCGGTGATTAGCTACTTGCGTTTCGCGCGGGACGGTTCTTTCGTGGCGACGGCGTTCAATTTCACGCCGATCCCGCGAGACGGCTACCGCATTGGCGTACCCGCGAACGGTCACTACAACGAAATTTTCAACAGCGATTCCGGTTTCTATTTCGGCAGCAATCTAGGCAATGGCACGGGGCTGGAGGCGGAGGCGGTGCCATGGATGGGGCAGCCGTATTCCCTGGTCATTACCCTGCCACCGCTTGCCGCCATTATTCTACAACCCGTGGCGCGCACCGGATAAGCGCGCGCCGCCCAACCGACCGAGGCACGAACCATGTCGACGCTCACCCGTTCGCACCCGTGGAAAGCCCTACAAGCGCACCGGCGCGCCATGGGCCGCGTCCACATGCGCGATCTGTTCCAGGACGACCCGCGCCGCTTTGACAAGTTCTCCCTCCGCTGTAACGATATTCTGCTCGACTTTTCAAAAAACCGGATCACCGAGGAAACGCTTGCGTTGTTACTAACGCTCGCTCGCGCGGCTGGCGTGGAACAATGGCGCGCGCGAATGTTTAACGGCGAAACCATTAATTTCACCGAAGGCCGCGAAGTCCTGCATGTCGCCTTGAGAAACCGCGCAAACCGTCCGATTCAAGCCGGCGGCCAGGATGTCATGCCCGAAGTCAACCGGGTGCTCCGACAAATGCGGGAATTCAGCGGGCGCGTGCGAAACGGCGCATGGCGGGGATATAGCGGAAAGGCAATCAGCGACATCGTGAATATCGGCATCGGCGGCTCCGATCTCGGCCCGGTCATGGCCACCGAGGCGCTGAAACCTTATGGCAAGCCCGATTTGCGCGCGCACTTCGTTTCCAATATCGACGGCACCCACTTGGTGGAAACCCTAAAGCCGCTCGACCCGGCAACCACGCTGTTTATTGTCGCCTCCAAGACCTTCACCACTCAGGAAACCCTGGTCAACGCCCATTCCGCTCGCGACTGGTTACTACGCGCCGCCCGCGACGAAACCGCCGTCGCCAAACACTTCGTCGCCATTTCCACCAATGTCCGCGAAGTCACCAAATTCGGCATCGACCCCGAGCAAATGTTTAAATTCTGGGATTGGGTGGGCGGCCGCTATTCCCTGTGGTCGGCGATCGGACTCTCCATCGCCTTGACCATCGGCATGACGCACTTCGAGGAGATGCTGCAAGGCGCTTTCGAAATGGACGAGCATTTCCGCCAGACGCCGTTGGAAAGCAATCTGCCGGTTATCATGGGGCTGCTGGGCGTATGGTACAACAACTTTTTCGATGCCCAAAGCCACGCGGTCTTGCCCTATGACCAGTATTTGCACCGTTTCCCCGCTTACTTGCAGCAGTTGGACATGGAAAGCAACGGCAAAACCACGGCGCGCGACGGGAAAACCGTGGATTATTCCACCGGCCCGGTCATCTGGGGTGAACCCGGCACCAACGGCCAGCACGCCTTCTACCAACTCATTCACCAAGGCGCTAAGCTAATCCCGGCGGATTTCCTGGCGCCAAGGGAAAGCCATCATTCCCTGGGCGAGCATCATGCGATCTTGCTATCCAACTTCTTCGCGCAAACGGAAGCGCTCATGAAGGGCAAGACCCGTCAGGAAGCCCGTGCCGAACTGATGGCGGCGGGGCTGCGCGGGGATAAACTCAAGGAATTGCTGCCGCACAAGGTCTTCCAGGGCAATAAACCGACCAATTCCCTCCTTTTCCGTAAGCTGGACCCTAAAACCCTGGGGGCACTCATCGCTCTGTACGAACATAAAGTATTCGTTCAAGGCATTATCTGGAATATCAACTCCTTCGACCAATGGGGCGTGGAGCTCGGCAAGCAATTGGCCAAGGCGATTCTTCCCGAACTGAAGCAGGCCGCCCCCGTAACCGGTCACGACGCCTCCACCAACGGGCTCATTAACGATTACAAGAAACAACGCGGGGAATAGCGGCGCGACAGGCCGGCGTATACCCCCTAAAGAAAAGCGCCGGCGGCCCGGCAACGGAGAATGCGAAATGGCGAAAACGCTGACCAAGCCAGAACAACAGCAAATCGATCAGTTGCTGAAGAAGGGCATTATCGTTCCACCCCAGCCGCAAATTCTGGCGCTGATTCATGCCGAGATCAATAAGTCGCGGATTAGCATGACCGCGATCGGCAAATTGATTACCCAGGATGTCGGACTGTCCGCGACCATTTTCAAACTCGTCAATTCCCCCTTCTACTACGCCGGCAAACGCATCGAGCGCATCGATAAAGCGGTGCTCATTATCGGGCTGACCGCCCTCGTCAATGTCATCAAGGGGGTTTCGCTGCGCAAAGCCATTGGCGGCGCCGAGCTCGCTTATCAGAAATTCTGGGAGCGCTCCACCGACATCGCCTTGCTCACGTCCATCGTTGCCTGCAAACAAATCTCGGCGTGCAATATCGCGGTCGATCAAGCATATATCGCCGGGCTTTTTCACGACTGCGGCGTGCCGATTCTGATGCAACGCTTTCCCGATTATTGCGCGTCGTTCCGCTTGACCGAGGGAGTGAACTGGCCGGATTTGGAAGAAGAAGATCGGCGTTTCAAGACCGACCATATGGTCGTTGGTTACTTGGTCGCCCGCCATTGGCAACTGCCGGATTTCGTTTGCCAGGCGGTGCGCTTTCACCACGACCACCTGCACACCGAGCACGCCGCGCTCACCTTGGTGTCCATGCTGCAAATGGCGACCCATCTCTACAATCTCGCGGCCGGCCTTCCCGACACGGAATGGGACGGCAGCGCATCCCAGGTGCTTCAGGAAATCGGGTTAAATCATGAGGGAGTGCGGGAATTCGAGGAAGATGCGCTCGACCTATTCAGCACGCAAAAAATTCTCTAGGCGCCTGTCGGAATTAAAGGAAATCGGCTGCAAATCCGCCTCGCCTGGGCGGCCCATCTTTCGCCGCTTTTTTAGGCGATAGAACAACTATTGCCCTGCAAAATCGACAAAATCTGTCTTCGCCCAGCCGAATTCTCGCTTCGATTCTTCAAGTCCGACAGGCTTCTAGGAACCCACGCGGGCGAAACAGTTCGCGCACATCGGGACTACTCGTCATTCCCGATCATGCAAGCCCGCTCCAGCAAGACGTCGATGCCGTAAGGCGGAAAAATACTGGCGGCCGGAATCGGCTTGCCACCGACCCAATCGAGTACCGCCTGGTGTTTGGAAACGCCGCTGACCAGAAACACCACTTGGCGCGCCAGCCCCAGCCGGTGGGCGCTCAAGGAAACGCGATCCGGCGGCGGCTTGGGCGCGTCGTGTACCGCGATGACCGCGGGGCTATCGGCGTGCTCCCCCCAATCCTGGCCGGGGAAAAGGCTGGCAGTATGACCGTCTTCCCCCAGGCCGAGCAGCACCAAATCGAATAAATCGATAGGCCGCAACACTTCGCTATAGGCCTGTGCCGCCGCCTTCCCGCCGCCTTCCGCCGGAATGGGGTGTATCTGGCTGCGAGGGATCGGCACATAGTCGAGCCACACCTCCGCGGCCATTTTGCTGTTACGCGCGGAATCGTCTGGCGCGACACAGCGCTCATCGCCGAAATAAACATGCCACGCCGCCCACTGGGTTTCCATATCGCACAAGTTGCGGTAAACCGCTTTCGGCGTATTGCCGCCGGCCAGCACGATATGGAACGCGCCCCGCTCGGCGATGCTGCGGTTGGCGTTGCGCAAGACAGCCAACGCCGCTCTTTCCTGCAAACAACGGATGCTGGGATAAATATGCCAGCGGCAGTTTTGCGTGTGATCGGCGCCGCAATGGCGGACGCCCGCCTCAAAGCTCATTACGCCATTCCTGGTCCTCGCTGTCGAATAAGCGGTTCGCCTCTTGTAATCCCCACGATCCCGCGGAGTAGGTATGGATAAAATCGCGCTCTTGCTCCCAGTATTTCAAAATGGGATCGACGACGCGCCATGACCATTCCACTTCGTCGAAACGGATAAACAGCGTCCGATCTCCCTCGATCACGTCCAGCAGCAGTGTTTCATAAGCGTCCAACGGGGTTTCGTCGGTTTTACGGTAGGAAGCGTTCAGTTGGATAATCCGGGTATTCATTCCCAAGCCGGGCTGCTTGGCGTGGAGCTCCATGTGCATGCTTTCCGACGGTTGCAGCGAGAGCAGCACCCAATTGGGTTCGATGGATTCCAACGGGGTTTCGCGAAAGAGTTGCTGTGGCGGATGGCGGAAGCGGATGGCGATCATGGACATCGCTTTCGGCATCCGTTTGCCGGTGCGCAAGTAAAACGGCACGCCGCGCCAGCGCCAGTTGTCGATGTAGAATTTAGCGGCGACGAAGGTCTCGGTGATCGAATTCTTTTCCACTCCCGGTTCGTCCTGATACCCGCCCACGTGTTGGCCGTCGACAACGCCCGGCCCGTATTGGGCGCGGAACGCATGGGCATGCACCGCCCGCTTGGGAATCACGCGGATGGAGCGCAGCACCTTGACCTTCTCGTCCCGCAACGCATCCGCCTCCAGCGCCGGCGGCGGTTCCATCGCCACCACCGTCAGCAGTTGCATCAAGTGGTTTTGCAGCATATCGCGTAAGGCGCCCGCCCGGTCGTAGTAGTCGGCGCGCTTCTCGATCCCCTGGGGCTCCGCCACGGTGATTTGTACATGATCGATAAAATTTCGGTTCCACACCGGTTCGATCAAGGTATTGGCAAAGCGGAACACCAACAGGTTCTGCACCGTCTCCTTTCCCAGATAGTGGTCGATGCGGTACACCTGCTCCTCGTCGAAATGGCGGTGCAATAGTTCGTTGAGCAGACGCGCGCTCTCGATGTCTTGGCCGAAGGGCTTTTCCACGACGACGCGATGCAGCCCGCGCGGCTTATTCAATCCCGCTTCGGCTAGATTTTTAATGACCGCGGGAAATTCCGCCGGCTTGATGGCGAGGTAAAACACCAGATTGGAGCAACTGCCCGCCCTGGGTTTGCTGATTTCCTGGTACAGCGCCTTATACGCGTCGATACTGTGCAATTCGCCCTTGAGATAGCTAAAACGCTGGGCGAAGGCGTCGTATAGCTGGGGATCGAACTTATCGCCGAGTTTGTCGGCGAGCGTTTCCCGCATATAGTCGCACCATTGCTCCTGGCTCCAGTCGCGGCGGGCGAAGGCGGTAAAGTTCAGATCCTCCGGCAGCCGCTGGGCGACTTCCAAATGATACAGCGCGGGCAATAGTTTGTTGGCGGCGAGGTTGCCGGTCGCGCCGAAAATGACGAAATTACACGGATAGAGCATGCCTTCCATATTCATCAGGATTCCTCCGTTTTCACGGCGTGGCCGCCGAACCCCTTGCGCATCATGGCCAGCAGCCGCGCGGCGTAGTCGTCGGAACCCTGGCTGGCGAAACGCGCCATGAGCGACAGGCTCATGACCGGGGCGGGCACGCCCTGCTCCACGGCTTCCAGCACCGTCCAGCGCCCTTCGCCGGAATCCGCCACATAGGGTTCGATGTCTTCCAGCCGTTGGTCGCGCTTCAAAAATTCGGCGGTCAAATCCAGCAGCCAGGAACGCACCACGCTACCCACGCGCCACATCTCGGTAATCGCCGCCAAGTCCAGGTTGAACGCCGTCTTGCTATTCATCAGCGCCAACCCCTCGGCGAACGACTGCATCATGCCGTACTCGATGCCGTTATGCACCATTTTAACGAAATGTCCCGAGCCCACCGGCCCGCAGTGCGTCCAGCCTTGGTCGGCCGCGGGCGCCAGCACCTTAATCATGGGTTCGACCCGCGCCACCGCCTCGCCTTCCCCGCCGACCATCAAGGCATAACCGTTTTCCAATCCCCAAATGCCGCCGGAAACACCGGCATCGACATAGTGGATGCCCTTGGCCGTTAGGGCTTGCGCCTGCGCCATGGACTCCTTGTAATAGGCATTCGCGCCGTTGACGATAATGTCGCCCGCGTCCAGCAGCGCCGCCAAATGATCGATTGCCTCTTGGGTGGGACCGCCCGCCGGCAGCATCAGCCAAACGACGCGCGGCGAATCGAGGGTCCCCACCAGTTCCTCGAAGGTCAGGCAAGCTTGCGCGCCGGTCTCCTCGCCCAACTGTTCGGCCACCTCGAAACTGCGGTTGAATACCGCGGTCTTGACACCGCCCCGGCATAACCGGCGCGCCATGTTGGCGCCCATGCGCCCAAGCCCTACCATTGCGATTTCCGCCATATCGAGTTTCCTTTGCTCTGTTATAATTCTGAAAAATTGAAGGAATTGACAACTTTCACTATAGGATAGAATGCGCTGAGGCTTTGCCGGCGAAGCGTCGATCGATTAACTATAACATAGGCATTTGAACGTTCCATGTCACTTCAGTTCACCCCCTCCGCAACTGCGCTCAACGTTCTATTCGTCACCTCGGAAATTTATCCCTTGGTCAAAACCGGCGGGCTGGCGGATGTGAGCGGCAGCCTGCCCGCTGCCTTGAAACAACTCGGCGTGGACATTCGCGTCCTGGTCCCCGGTTATCCGCAGATCATGGACGGCCTGACGAATAAATGGGTCATCGCCACCGGCGTTTTTGCGTTCGGCGAAGTGCGCTTGCTCAGCGCCGCCCTGCCCGGCAGCGGCGTGCCGGTCATCGTTATCGATTATCCGCCCTTTTACGACCGGCCCGCCGGCCCCTATCAAGACGCCGTCGGCGGCGACTGGCCGGACAATGCCTTGCGCTTCGGTCTACTCTCCAGAATCGGCGCGCTGCTGGCAAGCGATTCCAGTCCGTTGCCTTGGCGGCCCGACGTCGTGCATTGCAACGACTGGCAAAGCGGATTGACGCCCGCTTATTTACATAACCTGCCGGGGAAAAAAGCCGCCTCGCTCCTGACGATTCACAACCTCGCCTATCAAGGCGTCTTCCCGCCGGAAACCGTGGCGCAGATCGAGCTGGCGCCGGAGAGCTTCGATATTGACGGCGTGGAATACTACAATAATATGTCGTTTCTCAAGGGCGGGATCTATTTCGCCGACCATATTACCACCGTCAGCCCCACCTACGCCGCCGAGATTCAATCTGCGCCCTTGGGATTCGGCATGGAAGGCCTGCTCGCTACGCGTCACGCGCACCTCAGCGGCATTCTGAACGGTATCGATGGCGAGCACTGGAACCCCGCCATCGATACGCACCTTACCGCCCAGTACGACGCTAAGAAACTGTCCGGCAAGGCCGTCAATAAAAGGGCGCTGCAACGGCAGCTGGGATTGAAGGAAAATCCCCGCGTTCCCTTGTTAGGCGTCGTCAGCCGCATTACCTACCAAAAGGGGTTGGATCTGTTGCTGGAAACGTCGCAGGCGCTGCTGGGAGGAGCGCTGCAAATCGCGCTGCTGGGTTCCGGCGACAATGGCCTGGAAGCGCAATTCAAAGCGCTGGAAAGCCAATATCCCGGCAAAATCAGTGCCACCATCGGCTACAGCGAGCCGTTGGCCCATCGCATCGAAGCCGGCGCCGATATTTTTCTCATGCCGTCCCGTTACGAGCCGTGCGGCCTGAACCAAATGTACAGCATGCGCTATGGCACCCCGCCGCTAGTCTTCGCCACCGGTGGACTCGCCGACACCGTCATCGACCTCACGCCGCAAACCGACCGGGACGAGAGCGCCACCGGCTTTGTGTTTCGCGAGCAATCCACGCAAGATTTTCTCGATACCGTCCACCGCGCCGTCGCCGCGTTCCGCGATAAAAAGCTGTGGTGCCGCTTGCAGCGCAACGGCATGCGCCAAGACTTCACCTGGCGGCACAGCGCGGGCGACTATCTGGCGTTATACCGGCGGCTCATCGAGAAGTAACCCAGCGCCGCTTGCAAAGCGTATGTCTTCGGCTATGCTGGAATAGTCTTTATTTCCACCCTGCCGTTTAATCGCTGGAGGACACCGCGATGCAACTCAAGGAAATCCGCATGATCGCCACCGGAATGGACATCAAGCCGGGCCGGGCCAATAAAACCGACTTAATTCATACCATCCAGCAACGAGAGGGAAACCTCGCCTGCTTCGCCACGCCCTACCGGGACGAATGCGAGCAAGGCCACTGCCTATGGCGCGAGGATTGCGTCGATACCGCGATCACCCCATAACGCGCCATCCGCCGTCCGGGCGGACGCTTACAGCCACACCGTTAAGCCCATTTCCAGGGGATGCGTGAGCAGCGCGTGAGAAGGATAGATGCGAATGCGGTAGTCTAGCCTGCCGCACAGGTCGGGTTCCAGATCGAGGGTGAAATAACATTCATCGCCACCGCGCGCTTTCTTCTGAAAAACAAAGGGATAACGTCTGAGTTCGGTTTCGATCCACTCGTTGCGGCTAGCACGGCCAACCAGCATTTCTACCACCACGTCTTCCGGCGCCAGACCGTTGAGCTTCACCGCCACCTCGAAACGCACTTGATCGCCGAAATGAATGCGCTTAACCGGCGAATCCAGCCGGCGAATCGCCACATTCGGCCAATCGGTGCGGATTTTCTCCTTCCACGCGGCGAGCTGTTTGGCGTGTTCGTAGCCATTTTGACAGAGAACACGGCCCTGGCGGCTTGCCGGCCCGTAAAAGCGGCTGACGTATTCGCCCACCATGCGGCTTGCGTTGAACCGCGGCAACACCGTGGCGATGGAGTGCTTGGCGATTTTCAGCCAACCCTCCGAATAGCCCATTTTATTGCGGTCGTAATACAGCGGAATGATTTGATCCTGCAAGATTTCATAGAGCGTTTGGCTGTCTTCGCGGGTGCGTTTATTGTCGTCCAGATTCGGCTTGATCGCCCAGCCGTTTTTGCCATCGTAGCCCTCGCCCCACCAACCGTCGAGCACGCTCAGATTAATCACGCCGTTGATGCCTGCCTTCATTCCCGACGTACCACTCGCCTCCAATGGATAGGTCGGGGTATTCAACCAGACATCAACCCCCGTCACCAAGCGGCGGCCCAACCCCATGTCGTAACCTTCGAGCAGCAGAATCTTCCCCTCGAACTCGGGTAAATGGGCAATGCCATGCACCAGGCGGATTAAATCCTGTCCCGGTTTATCGGCGGGATGCGCCTTGCCGGCGAAAAGAAACAACACCGGCCGCTCGGGGTTGGAGAGGATGTCTCGCAGCCATTCCAGGTTTTCGAATAACAGCCCCGCCCGTTTATAGGTGGCGAAGCGGCGGGCGAAGCCGATGGTTAGCACATTGGGATTATAGCTATCGGCGAGCCGCAACAACCGGTCGAGGTGCGCCTCCGAGCCGTGGTTGCGATAATGCTGGCGGGTGATGCGGTGGCGCACCACGTGCAGCATCTGCGCTTTCAGACTCTGGTGCACGCTCCAGAAGAGATGACCGGGAATTTCGTCGATGCGCGCCCAATATTCCTCGTCGCACAACCGATGACGCCATTCGTAGCCAAAAAAATTATCGAACGAATCCGCCCATTCCCGTGCGAGGAAGGTCGGCGCGTGGACGCCATTGGTCACATAGGTCAGCGGATTTTCCTCGGGGGAAAGCTGCGGCCAGATTTCCGCGCAGATTTCTGCCGACACGTCGCCGTGGATGCGGCTCACGCCGTTGTGGTGGCGCGATCCCCGAATCGCCAGCGCGGTCATGTTGAACTCGTCTTGGCCCTGCTCCTTGCCCAGCGCCATCAGCGTCGCCGGCGGAACGCCCAGCTCGTCCGCAAGGCGCTGGAAGTACTCGTTAATCATTTGTTCGCTGAAATGGTCGTGCCCCGCCGGCACCGGTGTGTGGGTGGTAAACACCGTGTTGACCGCCGCCGATTCCAAGGCACTGGTGAAATTCATCCCCTGCGACGCCAAGTAACGAATCCGCTCCAAGATCATAAAGGCGGCGTGTCCCTCGTTGATATGCCACACGGTCGGCTTGACGCCGACCTCGCGCAAGGCGCGCACGCCGCCGATGCCGAGCACGATCTCCTGCTGAATGCGGGTATGCCGGTCGCCGCCGTAAAGTTGATGGGTAATATCCTGGTCTTGCTCGGAATTCCCCTCCACGTTGGTATCCAGCAAGTAGAGCAAGACATGGCCGACGCGCGCTTGCCAGACCTTGACCGCCACGTCGCGGCCAGGAAATCCCACCGTCACGTGAACCTCGCTGCCGTCTTCCCGCAACGCCGGCGTGATCGGCAAGTCGTCGAAATCGGAATCGGCGTAGGTGGCGATTTGATTGCCTTCGCCGTCGATTAATTGAGAAAAATAACCCTGCCGGTACAGCAATCCCACCGCCACGAACGGCAAGCGCATATCGCTCGCCGCCTTGCAATGGTCGCCGGCGAGAATGCCCAAGCCCCCGGAATACACCGGAAAGCTTTCGTGAAACCCGAACTCGGCGCAAAAATACGCCACCAGGTCGCTTTGCTTAAGATGCTCCGAAACCGTATGGCGGATTGGTTCGTTATGGTAGGTGTCGTAGGCGGAAAGCACCCGGTTATACGTCGCCAGGAACACCTGATCGTCGATGGCATCCACCAGGCGCTGCTCGTCCACTCGCCGCAGAAAGACTTTCGGGTTGTACCCCACCGCGCCCCACAAGCCGGGGTGGAGACGGGCAAACAGCGTTCGGGTGGGCTTATCCCAGCTATACCAGAGATTATTAGCCAATTCCTCCAGCCGCACCAGCTTACGGGGAATTTTCGGATTCACTTCAATGGCGAACTTGGTGCTGTGCTTCATCGGTACCCCTTCGTTCGGCGAACGTTATTCCCGGCAACCCCGGCGGGAACAACGCGTAATGCGTGGCAGGCTATAGGCGGATAAAATGCTCGCGATAGTATTTTAATTCGTCAATTGACTCGTGAATATCGGCCAACGCCTCATGCTTATTTTGCTTGGTAAAACCGGCGGAAATCTCCGGTTTCCAGCGCTGCACCAGTTCCTTGATGCTGCTCACGTCGAGATTGCGGTAATGAAAATAATCCTCCAGCTTGGGCATATGATTCGCCAGAAAACGGCGGTCCTGGCAAATGGAATTGCCGCACATGGGGGACGCCTTGGCGCGGATGTGCTGGCGTAGAAAGGCGAGCATTTGCGCCTCCACGGTCGCCTCGTCCAAGGGGGACGCCTTGACCTTATCGATCAATCCCGATTTTCCGTGAACCGATTGGTTCCACTTATCCATCGCGTCCAGCACCGCATCCGGCTGATGAACCACCAGCACGGGAGATTCCATCACGATCTCCAGATGGGCGTCGGTTAGCACCATCGCCACCTCGATAATGCGGTCGCCATTCGGGTCGAGCCCCGTCATCTCCATGTCGAGCCAGATGAGCCGGTTGTTGTCTTGTGCCATAATGCTCCCAAGTCGGTATGTTTATTTGGCTATTTTGTCACAGTCCTTGTCTACTCGTCATTTCATATATGCACCCATTCACATTGGTCTTCATCGCCGCCTTGGCGATCAGCGTTTTATTAAAAGCCTGGTTGGCCGCGCGCCAGCTTCGCCATGTCCGCGCGCACCGCGCGGCGGTGCCCGCCGCGTTCAGCGGCAAGGTGCGCCTGGACGCGCACCAAAAGGCCGCCGATTACACGGTGGCGAAAACCCGGCTGGGGCTGGCGCAGTCCGTGTTGGAAGCAATCGTGCTGCTTGCCTTGACGTGGGGCGGCGGCATCCGCTTTCTCGCCGAATGTTGGCGCGGCGCGCTGAGCACGCCGTTGCTCGGCGGCGCCGCGTTCATCGTCAGCGTGACGGCGCTGCTTGGCGCGCTGGAAATTCCGCTCGGCCTTTACCGCACCTTCGTCATTGAAGCCCGTTTCGGTTTCAACAAAATGACCTTGCCCCTATTCTTCGCCGACTTGGCGAAACAAATCCTGCTCGGCGCATTGTTCGGCATTCCCTTGATTATCGCCGTGCTCTGGCTCATGGCGCGGATGGGCTCGGCTTGGTGGTTTTATACCTGGCTGCTGTGGATGGGATTCAATGGGCTGGTGCTGGCGATTTACCCGACGTTTATCGCGCCGTTTTTCAACAAATTCGAACCGTTGAACAACGAACCGTTACAAGCGCGGATCGACCGCTTGCTGAAAAAGTGCCGGTTTCAGGCACAAGGCTTGTACGTGATGGACGGCTCCAAGCGCAGCAGCCATGGCAACGCCTACTTCACGGGTTTCGGCAAAAGCCGGCGCATCGTCTTCTTCGACAACCTGCTGAAGCAGCTGGAGCCCGAGGAAGTTGAAGCCGTACTGGCCCATGAACTGGGGCACTACAAGCACGGCCATATTTATCAGCGTCTTGGACTGCTGTTTGCCCTGAGCTTTCTGTTCCTCTGGCTGCTGGGCGGGTTAAGCGTTCAACCCTGGTTTTATCTTGGCCTCCATGCCGGCGCGCCCAGCGCCGAAGTGGCGCTGGTGTTATTTTTCCTGGTGATTCCGGTGTTTCTGTTCCCCTTCGAACCGCTATTCAGCCTTTACTCCCGCACCCACGAATTTGAGGCCGACCGCTTCGCTGCCCGCAACGCTGACGCCGGCGCGTTACGCAGCGCCTTGCTCAAGCTTTACCGCGACAATGCCGCCACCCTCACGCCCGACCGGATTTATTCCGCTGTTTACGACTCGCATCCACCAGCGCCGCAACGTCTCGCGCGCTTGCAAAATACGGCGGGGGGTCGATAATAGCAGCCGGGGCGTTTATCCCATTGTTATGGAGAAATCAGGATAATGAAAGCATGCCTTCTATTCGCGCTAGGTTGGTTTGTCGTCGCTTCCGCCTTGGCGAACCCTTTCCCGCAGGGAAACCCGGCGCGCGGTAAAACGCTGGTGGAAAAATCGTGCGTGTCTTGCCACGCATCGCTGACCGGCGGCAACGGTTCGGGTATTTACACCCGGCCAGACCGCAAAATAAAAAACGCCGCGCAACTTAAGCAACAAATACACCGCTGCGGCCTTTCCACCGGCGCGAAATTCTTTCCCGAGGAAGAAGAGCATATCGCCGCGTACCTGAACCTGAATTATTATCACTTCAAATAACCCACCACAATGAACGCCGCTACCAATGACCTGACCGGCAAACACTGCACGCCCTGCGAGAAGGGCGCCGCGCCGCTGGGCGAACCACGTATCCAGGCACTGTTGGGCGCGCTCGCGGGCTGGAGCCATCAAAACGGCGGCATTGAAAAAACCTTCCGCTTCAGGGATTACCATGAGACCCTGGCCTTCGTGAACGCCACGGCGTGGATTTCCCACGGGGAGGATCATCACCCCGAGTTGACGGTCGGCTACAATCAATGCGCCGTGCGCTATGTCACCCACGCCGTCGGCGGCCTGTCGGAAAACGACTTCATCTGCGCCGCTAAGATCGACCGGCTATTCGCGCGTTAAGCGCCGCGCCGCCGGGAAGCGGTTCAGTGCTCGAAGAAAAAGCGCGATTCCCCAAACGCGGGAGTTAATGCGGTCAGCCACGTCGCCGTGGGGTCGAAGCGGGCGAAAAATGGCCGCTGCACCCAGTCGGGATTGCGCGCCTGAATAAAGCGCAGCACGAAAACCCGCTCTCCGGCGACGTCCGCCGTGCCTTGAATTTCCACTTTACCCGGCCCGGCGCTCATGCACGGGCCGCGCGCGGTACGCGCCAATCCGGACACCCGGCTGATCGCTTCGCGGTATACATCCGCCGCGCGCGCCAGGGGCAGCGCAAAATAACGGTTCGCCCCGGTATCGCGTTCGACGAACAGGTAATAAGGAACCATGCCCAGCGCGGTTTGGGTCTTCCACAGCCGTTCCCAGACATCGGCGCTATCGTTGATATGCGCCACCATCGGCGACTGGGTGCGGATGATCGCGCCGCTATCGCGAATACGCCGCACCGCCTCGCGCACCGCCGGCGGTTCCAATTCCCGCCAATGGTTGAAATGCGCCATGAGCGCCAATTGCTTGCCGGCACGGGCGATGCGCTCGAACAGCCGGAGCAAGTCGCTGCTGTCGCCGTCGCTGATAAAGCGATAGGGCCAGTAGGAAACGGCCTTGGTGCCGATACGGATATTCCGAATGTGGTCAAACCGCGGAGCGAGCAAGGGTTCCAAATAGGCGCGCAACTGCGCCGCGCTCATCACCAACGGATCGCCGCCAGTCACCAAAAGATCGCTCACCTCCGGGTGCGCTTCCAAATACCCCTGCAATTTCAGCGACTCCATACTGGAAAAGCGCAAATCGCGAATGCCGACGAATTGCGCCCAGCGGAAGCAAAACGTGCAATAGCTGTGGCAGGTCTGCCCCTGGGTCGGGAAGAACAGCACGCTTTCCCGATACTTGTGCTGCATGCCGTTAAGCGGCTCGCCGTCCAGCGATGGAATATTGGTTTCCAGCTGGCCGCCAGGCTGGGGATTCAGGCGCAAGCGGATTTCATTCGCCGCTTCTCTGATCCGCGCCGGCGCGGCGCCCGCATGCAGCAGCGCCGCCATGCGCTCGAAATCTTCCGCCGGCAGCATCTCCCGATGAGGGAACGTCAAGCGGAACATCGGATCGTCGGGCGCGGCGTCCCAATCGATCAGCGCATCGATCACATAGCGGTTCACCCGGAACGGCAATACCGAAGCGACTACCCGCATGGCGAATTGCGTTTCCGCCGGCAACCGGCGCAGCGCGTCGATCCGATCCAACTGGCGCTCGGTATAGGCCTGAAAGCGCGGTGCATGCGCATCGGCAAGGGGAGAAAGCGTTTGACTCTGGTAAGCGGTTCTCATCGGTAATACAACACTTTCATGAATGGTTAACGTGCAGCGCCATCGATGGCGCTGCGATCTTCAGTTGTCGAAACGGGCCGAAACGCCGCCTCGCCATCTTGAGGTGCGATAGATACGATTAAATCCAGCGGCGGCCACACGCCGTTTTCCAATGGGCGCGCAAGCGATCCGGCGATTGCGGCAAAGCGCCCCATGGCGCGCCTGGCGTAGGACAAAGCGCCCGGTTGGCGATCGCCACAGTCCGGCTTGGTCGACAACCGGCGCATCCGCTGTTGGCTGGTGCAGCCCCGGATGTGTTATTGATTTTCCAGGGCATCCGGCAAGTTTGCTGACGGTAAACGGGGCGAGTAAAGGGCGCGCTTCCGCGATCCTGTCGCTGACCGTCCATCCCGGCGCCGCCGCTCATTCTCCTACCGGCCACAACGAACGCCGCCCAGCGGAATGAACCGCAATCGTTTTGAAAACGACGCGGAAACCCTTAATCCCTTAACGCGCGCGCTTGACGCGCCAGCGCCGCGCGCTCCCGCCTTTTCTCTGCCCCCTATCATCCGATAGGGGTTAGCATTGTATAAAATATCTTCGTGTAATACGATAATTATTGGAAAATCGTCCGCGCGCTTTGCGCCGCCGGTGGAGATTACCCATTACAATAACGGCTTTCGACAGCAGTTCGGTTGCACATGCCAGATGTCTCCTCCCCTAGCCATGGCCTGATTATCGCCAGTTACGGCAGAAACTTTCTCGCCGAACTGGAAAGCGGCGTGCGGGTCCGTTGTATTACCGCTGGCAAGAAGGGCGGCATCGTTTGCGGCGACCACGTGTTGATTCGCCTATCCGCCGGTAGCGAGGGCATCATCGTGCGGCGTTTACCCCGCGCTTCCCTGCTTTACCGCGCCGACGCCTACCGGGAAAAAATACTCGCCGCCAATATCACGCAAGTCATCATCGTGGTCGCGGCGGTGCCTAGCTTTTACGAAGAATTGATTCACCGTTGCTTGGCGGCGGTGGAGGGCGGCAGCCTGAAAGCGCTCATCGCGCTCAACAAAAGCGATTTAGCAGAACCCACCGCCCGCGCCCTGAAAACGTTGGAACTGTTCAAACAACTCGGCTATCCACTGCTATCCTTATCCGCCGAACAGGATATTACCCCGTTGCGCCCCTACCTGACCGGGGAAACCAGCGTCCTCGTCGGCCAGTCCGGCATGGGGAAAACCAGTCTCGTCAACGCGCTCGTTCCAGACAGCGCCGCACGCACCGGAGAGATCTCCCAGGCGCTGGATTCCGGTAAACACACGACCACGCACGCGCGTCTGTATCACCTGAACGAAACCAGCCACTTGATCGATTCTCCCGGTTTGCAGGAATTCGGCCTGAAGCACCTGCGCGAATCTGAAATTCAGCGGGCTTTCGTGGAATTCCGTCCATTCCTCGGCCATTGCCGCTTCCGCGATTGCCACCACCTGCGCGAGCCGGGCTGCGCGGTGCGCGAAGCCGTCGCCGAAGGAAAAATCGATCCCCGCCGGCTCGCGGCCTACCATCGGATTATCGGCTAAACAGCCGCCGCCGCGGCGCGCGAATCCAGCGCCGGCGATGCGCGGCTTAATCCTGCAAATAGTCCACCAGCATGCCGCTCGTCCGGCGCAGCCGCTGGCTCAACAGGCGGGCGATTTTCATCACCACCTTCAACCCCAGGGCGGGATATTGGCGGGTCATGCGTTGAAAATTATCCTTGGTCAGCAGCACCACGGTGGCGGCATCCAGCACCGTGCAGGTGGCGGAGCGCGGCTCTCCGTCGATCAGTGCCATCTCCCCCACCATTTTTCCGGCCCCCATGGTGGCGACTTCCTTGCTTTCTCCCTGTCCATCCTCCTTGGAAATGGCGATACGCCCGCTCACCACCAGACAAAGATAACTCCCCTGCGCACCCTCGCGAAAAATCACCGTGCCGGGCGGCGCCTCGTAGGCTTGCACGACTTTCGCCAGCGCCAGAATTTCCGGCCAATCGAAATCCTGAAACATCCACGCGCCTTCCAGCATACGGCACATTTCTTCCTCGAAAGACTGGCCGGCCCCCAACAACGTCAAGCCATCGGTTATCGCGTTTTCCCGCGTCTCCGTCATCGCCTTCTCCTTAACCGCCGTTTACGTCAAATTTACCCGGATGCGCCGGCCCCAGCGTCGATTTCCGTATCGTCGTGAGCATAGGGTGGCGCGCAGCAACACAGCACCTTGAGCGCTTCGCCGCCGGTGTTTTCAAGGCAGTGAAGCGTTTCCGGCGGAATCCACACCGTATCGCCGGCGGCTACCGGAAAGACGGCGTCTCCCAGCGTCATGCGCCCTTCCCCCCGAACCACATCATAAATTTCCTCGCTCACCCGGTGGCGGTGCAAGCGCGTGCCAGCGCCCTCGGGAATCGTGGCTTCCGCCACGCTTTGACGGCGGTTGCCGTCCCGCGCGGGATGGCAAAGTTCGCGGATCAGCGAACCGTCCTTGGTCTCGTAGGAAACCATCTGATCGGTGGCTATCTTGGCCGCCATGCGCGCCTTCTCCTCCTTCACCACCGCGTCAATCCCGGAATCCCGGCCGTTTCTTGCTACACTGACAGTAGTCAGGTGCGCTGGCCGGTGGTCTGCCTAAGCGCCCATCTTTACTCTAGTGTAGCCCCGCGCGCGCCGCGCGCCACCCTGCCGAGGAGCCGCCTCCGCCCATGAACCCGTCCCATGACGCCGCCGGCGTTTCGCTGGACACGCTGATCGCCGCCTTGCAAAATCCGGCGCTCTACGACCCGCCCGTTCAGGCGTTCCAGGTCATCGAAACGCATATTTCCTACGTGCTGCTCACCGGAACCCATGCGTACAAAATTAAAAAGCCGCTAGACCTCGGTTTTCTCGACTTCAGCACCCTGGACAAACGGCGCCATTACTGCGAGGAAGAATGGCGGCTCAACCGGCGGCTGGCGCCCGCGCTCTATCTTGGCGTCGCCGCCATTACCGGAACGCCGGCACAACCGCAGTGGGACGGCGCGGGACCGGCGCTGGAGTACGCCGTTAAAATGCGCCAATTTCCGCAACACGCGTTGCTCGGCGAGATCATCGCTCATGGCGGCCTTCAGCCGCGCCATTTGATCCGGCTGGCGCAGCGCATCGCAGCCTTTCACCGCGCCATCGCGCCCGCTCCGGCCAATACGCCCCACGGCGAGCCCGCCAGTGTCCTGCAGCCTGCCCTGCAGAATTTTAGTCAGATCGCGCCGTTGCTGGACGACGCGGCCGACCGGTTGCAACTCGACGCGCTGCGGGTATGGAGCGAACGCGAATTTCTTCAGTTGGAACCCTTCTTCCGGCGGCGCAAGGCGGAGGGATGCATCCGGGAGTGCCATGGCGATTTACACACCGGCAACATGGTGCTGTTGGACGATACAATCACGATTTTCGACTGCATCGAGTTTAACGACAACCTGCGCTGGATCGACATCCTCAACGACATCGCCTTTCTCGTGATGGACCTCATCCATCGCCGGCAGCCGGACGGGGCCGCCGCCCTGCTCAACGCCTGGCTGGAGGCGTGCGGCGATTACGGTGGCTTGCCGGGGCTGCGCTTCTACCTGACCTACCGGGCGCTGGTGCGCGCCAAAATCACCGCGCTGCGCGCCGTCCAGCCGGGGCTGACGCCGCGGGAAACGGCCCGCCAATGGCAAGACTACCGCGCCTATACCGCCCTGGCGGAGCGGCTTACCCGCCGCCCCGCGCCGTTCCTGGCCATTACCCACGGCCTGTCGGGATCGGGCAAGAGCACGTTGAGCCAGCCGCTGGCGGCGACCTTGGGGGCTATCCGCATCCGCTCCGACGTGGAAAGAAAGCGGCTGTTCGGCCTGGCGGCGGAAGCCCGCAGCGCATCGGCGCTCGACGCCGGACTGTATTCCCCGGAAGCGGGGCGGAAAACCTATCGGCGGCTGATCGCGCTGGCGCAGGAAACGCTCGCCGCCGGCTATCCCGTGATCCTCGATGCGGCCTTCCTGCAGCGCGACCAGCGGGAAATGGCGCGCCAATTGGCAGACGCGCGCGATATTCCTTTCGTCGTCCTCGACTTTCAGGCGAACGCGCATGTCTTGCGCGCCCGGATCCGCCAGCGCGCGACCGCCGGCGGGGACGCCTCGGAAGCCGGCCTGCCCGTTCTCGAGCGGCAAATCGCCAGCCGGGAGCCCCTCGCCGCCGAAGAACAGCGCCACGCCCTGAGCATCAACACGGAAGCGGCCGCCGCGGCCACCCTCGCGGAAACCGTGCGCGCTTTTCTTAAACGCCCCTCGCCGGAGCGCCTGCGCCGCTAATCCTTCTTCGCGCGCCAAATGGAAAAAATAATCCACAGACTGTTGGCAAACGCGATGACAAAGCCGAGCAGACCAAACAAAGACAGCCCGAATAGCGTCGGCCCGCCGGAAACGGTCATCACGATCGACGAACCGATCACCAGCGAGGCCGTGATAATGCCCAGCGTTAAGCGATTGGCGCTGCGATCCAATTGCGCGCCGAAATGATCCAGCCGCTTCAAGTCCAGATCGATGCGCACCCGCCCGCGTCGCGCCTCCTTGAGCAGCCGGGAAAGATCGCGGGGGACGGAGGAAAACAACGACAACACATCCCGCAGATTGCGCTTGCCGCGGTTCCATAGCGCCTCGGGCGCATACCGTTGTGCGATCACGCGGCGCACGAATGGCTCGATATGCGCCACCATGTCGAATTCGGGGTCGATTTGCCGCCCCAAGCCTTCCAGCGTAATCAACGCCTTGAACAGCAGCGCCAAATCGGGGGGAAGCGACAAGGAATGCTCGCGCATGATAGCGGTCAATTCGCCCAGCACCACGTTAATCCGCACCGCCTTGAGAGGCACGTTTTCGTAATTGAACACCAGCTCGTTCATATCGTTCGCCAACTTCGCCTCGTCCACAGCGGCGGCGTCGGCGTCGGTCCATTCCAGCAGTACGTCGAGCAGCACATCGTCGCGCCGGTTCGTCAGCGCGGCCAGCAAATCGACCAACTGATGCCGGCGTTCTTCCGACAACCGCCCCACCATGCCGAAATCGACAATAGCAATCCGGTTGCCCGGCAAATAGAACAGATTTCCGGCGTGCAGATCGGCGTGGAAAAAGCCGTGCATGAGAATCATCCGCAGCACTGCATCGGCGCCGCGGTTCGCCAGCAAGGGCAAATCGTAACCGGCGGCCCGCGCCGCCGCCACGCCATTCCCCGGAATACCCTCGACATACGCTTGAACATTGAGGGTTTCGCTCGTCCATTCCCCATAGACCCGGGGAATGACAATGGTCTCGTCGCCGGCGAAATTGCGCGCGAAGCGCTCGATATTGCGGGCTTCCCGCGCCAAATCCAGCTCTCGCCGCAGCGACCGGGCAAACTGCGCCGCCACCTGGGACGGCCGGTAACGGCGGCTTTCCGGGACTTCGGATTCCAGCAGCGCGGCCAAATGCGCCAAAATGCGCAAATCCGCCTCGATCTTCACCCGGATGCCGGGACGGCGGACTTTCAGAATAACGGGGGTGCCATCCGCCAGCGCCGCCCGGTGCACCTGCGCGATGGACGCCGCCGCCGCCGCGTCGGTGCGCAAATCGCGGAACACCGCGAACGGCGAGCGCCCCAGCGCCGTTTCCAGCACCGGAATCAACGTGTCGAAGGGAACCGGCGGCACCGCGCTTTGCAATTTTTCGAACTCGGCGATCCACGGCGGCGGAAACAAATCCACCCGCGTGGCGAGCACCTGGCCCAACTTGACAAAGGCCGGCCCCAAATCCTCCAGGGCGCGGCGCGCCCGCACCGCCGGCTCCAAACGCAGAATCTCGCTCGACGCCTGCCAATGGAGTATCCGGCCGGCGCGCTCCAGCACCCCGGCAAGTCCCATCCGCCGCACCATGTCCCCCAAGCCGTAACGGATCAGCACCGTGGTGATTTCGTGAAGGCGGGGAATATCCCGCATCACGCTGAAGGTTTCCCAGAACATTGGCGCTTAGCCGTCTTGCCGCGGCGGCGTTTCCTCGTGGATCGCGTCCGCCATTCCCGCCAGCATGCCGCCAGCCAGGGCGGCCAGGCGCAAGCTGACATCCTGGGCCGCTCGCGCGCCGGCGGCACCCGCCTCGGCCGCCGCCGCATTCAGGCGGTTGCGCAAGGGCTCTACCGCCGCCCGCAGCGCGCCGCCGGTATCGGTGCCGGCGCGCGCCATATGCGCGGCAATATCCACCAGCGATTGCTTGACTTGCGCGCCGGAGCGCTCGCCGACCGCTTGCACCGTCGCCACGAAATCCCCTTCGAGCCGTTTCAGATGATCCAGCGAAGGCCGCAAGTCGCACTCGGTAAAATCTCGGGATTGGGCGGCCAACTGCTGGAGCGCCAGGGAAATGGCCTCGGCCGCTTTCTTCAAGGCATCGTCCAGCCCTTGCAACCCTTCGGCGAGCGCGCGTTCGACGCCGCCTGGCGGCGTGACGGCGCCGAGGCCGACCCCCTCCGTCACCGCGCGCATCACCGTGTTAATCGCCTGGGGATCCAGGCGGTGCGTCTTGAGCGCTTGCAGCGTGAGGCGGCGAACCTGGCCGCGAATATCTCCGCCCGCCGCCACAGCCGCGGCGGCGCGCTCGCGGATGCGCTCGGGGGTGAACGTCGTTTGCTGGGTTTCCGCCATGGCTGCGCCTCCTCATCCAGATGCACCGAATCCCACCCGTGGAACACCACGGGTTCCCGCCGCCGTCTTGCCGCCCTCGCAAAAACGAAGCCAACGGACGACCGGCATCCCGGCAACGGCGCGTCGCCCATTGTGCCCCGATACCGCGTTTAAGCGCAAACCGTTGATAACCCCCCGCGATTCGCGCGCGGCGATACGCGGGTTCGCAACCGGCCGCGCCGGGGAGGCGGACAGCGAAAAAAGCGGCCCGCCCGCGTGACGGCCATTGCGGGCCTTTATTTTTCACCGTGGCGGATTGGCGCGCACGAAGCTACAGAGAAACATCGATAACATTTCGTAACCGTTCGTTTCCAATGCAGAAATTCATCGGCCATTATCGCCCATTCGCGCATTGATTTTTACCGGCGCTCATCCCGAACCCCTTGCTGGGCTTGACAGATAGCGCATTCTTTCCTCAGAATCGCACAACAAAAAAAGTCTGGCAGTATCGGCATTACCCGCAGGAAACAAGAAGTAAAATTAAAAGGGAATCGCTTGTGCAAGGGTCGGGCAGCAGCGGGAGTCACCGCCTTTTTCGGATGCCGAATATCCGGCAAACGCGCGGAAAACGCCAAACACGGCGGATCCGCCATTTAACCACGGAAAAGTTATCCGGCGAGCCGTTTTGTCGCGCCCGTCCGCTGGCTGATCGTCCGCACTTTCCCATCCCGCATCCCCCGGAAAAACGCAAGGGCGCTGGCGCACGCCCCCTCCCGGCGGAACCAACCCGCCGGGCAGTTCGCCGCCCGTGCGGCGTCCTGGCGGTGGGGTTCGCGTGCGCGTCCCGGCGCGGAGCGGCCTTTCCGGCAAGCGCCGCCCCGCGCCGGGAGACCAACCGTTGACGCCGCGCTGGCTGTTCGACGCGGTGGTCAAGCGGTGGCCGCGCCCCCCCCGGCGGCAAGCGCCATCCTACGATTTTTCCGTCGAGGACGCCGCTTGGGTCATGGGCAGTTTTTGCGCATTGCACCGCAAACCCTTCGACCCGGAACTGCTGATTAAGCAATTTCCGCCGCCCTACACGGCCGACACCCTCATCCACGCCGCGCGCGCCCTCGGCTTCAAAATCAAGCGGCGGGAATGCGCCGCCGAAACGCTGGCCACACTGCACCTGCCCTGCCTGGCCATCGTGCGCGAAACGCCGCCCGCAGCGCCCGCGAATACGCACCCGGCGCCGGAACCCGGCGCGCAAACACCACCGGAAACAGAAGCCGTCAAATACCGGCCCAGCATTATCGTCCAGATCGACGACAACGGCTGCACCCTGTTCGAGGCCGGAACCAACAAACCGAAAACCCTGACCCCTGCCGCATTCGCCGACCGCTACGCCGGCACGGCGTTTCAACTGGCCCCCGAAGCCGCCGCCATCAAAGACCCCGACGGCGCGTTGGCGGGATCGGGCGGCTTCGGCTTCCGCTGGTTCGTTCCCGAGCTGCTGAAACACAAACGGGTCTGGCGCGACGTGCTGATCGCCTCGCTGGTCATCCAACTGCTGGCGCTGGGCACACCCTTGTTTACCCAAGTCGTCATCGACAAAGTGATCGTCCATCGCACCGAAGACACCCTCATCGTCATCGCCATCGGCCTGGCGGTCTTCATGTTGTTCACGTCGCTGCTGAGCTGGGTGCGCCAGTACCTGGTGCTGCATACCGGCAACCGCGTGGACGCGGTGTTGGGCGCGGCAGTTTTCGAACACCTGTTCAAATTATCGCCGCGCTACTTCGAGCACCGGCCCACCGGCGTCGTCACCGCCCGCTTGCACGGCGTGGAAAACATCCGCGAATTCATCGCCAGCGCCGCCGTCACCTTGATACTCGACCTGCCCTTCCTGGCGATCTTCATCGGCATCATGTTCTACTACAGCGTGCCGCTTACCTTGATCGCCCTCACCCTGATGGCGCTTATCGTCATCCTCAGCCTCTTCATGGCGCCGGTATTCCGCGACCGGCTTAACGAACAATTCCTACTGGGCGCGCGCAACCAAGCCTTCGCCACCGAATACGTAGCGGGGCTCGAAACCGTCAAAAGCCTGCAACTCGAACCGCAGATCAACGCCCGCTACAGCGACTACCTCGCCGACTACCTGCGTTCCGGCTTCGACGTGCGCCAAATCGCCAACACCTACAACGTCGTCTCCAACGGCCTGGAACAAATGATGTCCTTGTTCATCCTCGTCTTCGGCGCCTACCAGGTGATGCGCGGCGACAACTTCACCATCGGCATGCTGGTCGCCTTTCAAATGTTCGCCGCCCGCGTATCCCAGCCCATGCTGCGCCTAGTGGGCCTATGGCAGCAATTTCAGCAAGCCAACCTCTCGGTGCAGCGGCTGGGGGACATCATGGACGCGCCGCCGGAACCCTACTCCGTCCTCCCCACCCGCCTACGCGGCGGCCAGGGACAAATAGAAATCGCGGGGTTAAGCTTTCGCTACGACGAAGAGCACCCCTTCCTCTACCAAGACTTCAACCTCGACGTCGCCCCCGGCCAGGTCGTCGCCATCATGGGGCCGTCCGGTTCGGGCAAAAGCACCCTCGCCAAATTGCTGCAAGGCTTCTTCATCCCTTCCGGCGGCGCCATCAAAATCGACGGCAACGACATTCGCCACCTCTCCGCCAACGAACTGCGCCACTACTTCGGCGTGGTGCCGCAGGAAACCATCCTGTTTTCCGGCACCCTCTACGACAACCTATTAATGGCCAACCCCCACTCCACCTTCGAACAAATCGCGCACGCCTGCCGCATGGCGGAAATCCACGACGCCATCGAGACAATGCCCCAGGGCTACCAAACCGAAATCGGCGAACGCGGCGCGGGGCTGTCCGGCGGCCAGAAACAACGCCTGGCCATTGCCCGCGCGCTGCTCAAACACCCCAAAATCCTGATTTTCGACGAAGCCACCAGCAGCCTCGACGCCGCCACCGCCGAGCACTTCGCCGCCACCATCAACCAATTCCGGGGCAAGGTCACCATGCTGTTCATCACCCACGCGCTGCCCAGCGCCCTGCAAGTGGACGCCGTGGTCAACATCGGCGGCGCGCCGCCCGCGGCGGCCCGGCCCCAGCACCCCACAACGAGCACCCCCACCGGACAAAAGGAAACGCAGCCATGAAAATTCGTCCCGCCACCCTCGCCGACGTACCGGCCTTCGTCGCGCTGGGCCAGCGCTTTCACGGCGCCACCCGCTTCAAGCACTACGACTACAACCCGCAACGGGTCGCCGCCACCCTCACCGCCCTGCTCGAGGACACCCGCGGCGTGTATTGCTTCCTCGTCGCGGAAGAAACCGGCGGCCAGCCCATCGGCGGACTCGTCGGCACCCTGGAGCAACACTTCTTCTCCGAACAACTGGTGGCGAGCGTCATCCACTACGACGTGCTGGCGGAAAAACGCATGGGCGGCGCCGGCCTGCGGCTGCTCACCGCCTTCCGCAAATGGGCGGAGAACCGCGGCGCCCACGAACTCAACGCCGGCGTCAACAGCGGCGTCGACATGGACAAAATGGACCGCTTCCTGCGCAAACTGGGGTTTCGCCTCACCGGCGGCAACTATTCGCTGACCTTGAACGCCGCCGCGCCGCAAACTGCAGCGGCGCCGGAGGCAACCGACGCCACGAAAAATACGCCGCGCCATGCCGATGTCTAGCGAAAGCAACAACAACATTTCCGCCGCTAGCCCGTGGCCGCGCTTCACCGGCGCGGCAAACGCGTCATCGGCATTCACCGCGACAGAATGGAAGCGGCAACCCACGGTATATCCCGGCGAAAGGAAAACCACATGAATGGGACGATAAAACCGAGATTGCGGCTCTTCTCATGGGGCCTGGGGATGTTGACCTTGCTGTTCGGGTTGAGCGCCTCGGCCGGCGGGTTGAACCTCCCCTTTGTCAACGACGGCGGAAGCGCGGCGGGCGGGATCGAAAGCCCCGTGATTTCCACCAGCTCGACGCTTCCCGAATCGAAAGAGGTGTCCGAGGCCGCCTGGAGCCCGGACGGCAAATACGTCGCCGCTGGTTTTAACGGGTTGACGATGGGCGTGTGGAACACGGCGACCCACCGACGAGTGCGCACCTTGCGCATCGATAACGCCGGGGGCGACTTTGGCGCCATCGCCTACAGTCCCGACGGCCGTTATCTGGCCGCCGGGCAAAGCGTGATTTCGCTGTGGAACGCCAAAACCGGCGCTTGGGTGCGTAATATCACCGCCCCGTTCATCGACCCAACCCGTCCGCAACCCATCGGCGTGCACTCGCTCGCCTTCAGCCCCGACGGCAAGACTCTGGCGGCGCTTTATAGCGTCTCTTTGACCGTCGGCGGCCACATTGACTCCGACATCGTATTTTATCGCGTCGATACGGGAAAATTGCGCGATTCCGTGCGAACGAAGGATTTCGTTACAACATCCATCTATTTCACGCCCGACGGCAAATATCTGGTGGACGGGGGTGTTCACACCGTACGCGAACGCAACGCCGTGGGGAAGTTTGGAAAAGTACGCTACAAAACCTACGTGGATATTCGGGACGCCGCCAGCGGCAAGCGGGTCAGGCGCATCAGCCATATCCACACGATGGCCCCCACCGCGCTGGCGTTGAGCGCCGACGGCAAAATGATTGCCACGGGCACCGACACTGGAGACAAGGAATCGGTGCTCAATGACATTACCCATACATGGCAACATATCGATAATCGAGATCCGATCCGGATATGGGATTTCGCTTCGGGGCGCTTGCTGAAGGAACTGTTCGGCGGCAAGACCGCATCGATCATTTCCCTGGCGTTCAGCCCCAACGGCAAATACCTGGCGGCGTGCCAATGGGATAAGCACCATCGCTCGATCTGGATATGGCACGTGGCGAGCGGCCGGGTCGCCGCCAAGGTCGAGACGCCGAAATATGACGGCACGCCCTTGAGCTGCGCCTTCAGCCCGGGCGGCTCGCGGCCGCCAATGTCTACGACGACCAACAGTGGTTCAGCCGGAGGCTGAGCGGCGCCGCGCAACGGCATTAAGAAGAAACGAAAGGAGAATCAACCAAGTGAAAACACGACACAAGGCATTCAAGTCGATTGGGCTGGCGTTGTTGCTGCTGTGCCTGAGCACGGGCTGGGCGGAAGGAAATATGAAAGGCAATTTGAGTGGTAAGGAATTGGATTTCATGTATCACACTTTTATTCCAATCCTAATCAAAGCGAAAATCTGTACTTCAGAGAATAATTGTCTTAGCCAAGAATTTATTATTTGTTTTTCATATAGCACGCTCATGTGCGATGTATATGGCGTCTCCGACGCAAAAGTGATTAGAGAAATCTTTTTGGCGATGCTGCATAGCGGATTAAAAATATCATCTGTTTCTTTCTGGGCGAGTAAATACCACCACACCGGTTTCTTCGAAAAACCGCTCCTGAAATTTATCGACCGCACCGGAGGTAAATAACCATGACCAAGCAAGCCACGCTCATCACCGCGCCGGTAAAAACAGTCGAAGTCTTGACATATGTCGGGAATCCCATAACAGCTTACACAACCGGGTCGCTCGAACGGTTAATTCCCCACACCTTTCTGCGCGTCACCGACATCAATGGCAATGTCCAAGATATTGGGTTCGCTCCCCAGCAGACGGGTCTCGTTGGCAATGGCGAGATATTCAACAATTATGGCCATGCCGTTTTCAATAGCTCCGGGCCTACCACCTTATCCCTCGCCGAGGGAACTCGGCTGCAGCAATATATCAACAACTCCATTACCAATCCGCCGTACTACAATTTACCCGGCGGCTCCATGTGCACCGTTTGGGCGCTGAACGGCGTTCTCTACGCCAAGACGGGAACCACGGTGCATCCGACTCTTGGTTCAACCCCGCAGAACCCTTTGGGTCCCTTGGGATCGGTGCTAATGGAACTGGTAAATCCTTATACGACGGCGGTATTTAACGAGGAGCTTCAAGCCGGGAAATTTTTTGTAAATACCGTAGAAGGCGTTTCCAACTTTTTTAGCACGTCCTCCACAGGAACCAATACTAGTCCTAACGTAACGACAGACAACAACGGGGTCGAATATTGGGAATCGCCTTCTTCGGTAGGCTACGATAAAAACTGGATGGTTCCGACCGCCAGCGGCACGAAGGAAATTAGTTTAGATAGCGCGACGGGCGCGCAACGGCAACTTTATTTCGATCTGAATGGGAATCCGACCAAGCAAGAATATATTTCACCACAGCAAGCGGATGGTTCTGTCCACATGGATACTTACGATGTGGACGCAGTAACTGGAGCCCAAACGTTTGTATCGGATACGGTAATCAGGACGGATTCAACAACGGGTATCACGACAACCCAGGTATTTGACGCCAATAAAACACTGGTGAGCGTGACTCAATCAAGCTATTCCGATAGTACGGGCTTAACCACAAGCCGAACGACCACCCTAGATGGAGACGTACACACGGTCGTGACAGATTCAAGTGGGAAGATCACTTCAGATATTATCACCACCGCAAACCCCAATTCCGCCCTGCAAACACTGACCCACGACCTCTACAACACCGCCGACGCCCTCACCCTGCTGCGGGCGATCCAGACCGGCCAGCCGCTGCCCATCGTCACCTCGGGGCTGAAGGTGGCCGCGGACTTCAACAACGGCGACACCAACCTGCGGGGCGCCAGCGAAGTCGCCTCCGGGGTCACGAGCCTGATGAACCTGAACAACGCCCTCCAGCAAGGCGACACCCTGGCGGCGGTTACCTCCGGCGCGCAGGCGCTGGACTTCGGCGCGCACGCCTATCTCGACCTGGTGAACAACAGCGACGCCGCCAGCAACCTGGTGAACGACCTGGAAGGCACGCACGCCATGCCCGGCGTTTCCGGGAGTGTCGGCGTGCTGCCCGTGCTCGGCCTAGTCAACGACATCTCCAACCACAACGTGGTCGGCACCGCCCTCGACGCGGCGAACATCGCCGTCAACATGGGCTGGATGGCCGCCATTCCCGGACTCAATGTCATTTCCGCCGTCTACACTGTGTTTAGCGTCATCTCCGACCTGTTCGGCGGCGGCGACAGCGTGCCCGATCCCTGGGGCTCCGGCCACTTCGTATGGAACGGCGACGGCATTGCCGTTTCCGCCCAAGGGCAGACCGGCGGCGACCAGGCGGTCTCCGGCGTTATGCACCAAGTGCTGGCGAGCATGAACACCCTGATCGCCCGCGAGCAGCAGCAGAACCCCGGCAGCGCCCTGGGGATCATCCCCAACCGCATGCCGGCGCTGGGCTACGGCACCGACGGCTATCGTTTCACCGACATCGACCCGCTCACCGGCGCGCAGAAAAACCCCAGCCTGCGCTACGACACCAGCGGCAAGCCCTACAATGCCCCCGCCGGCAGCCCGCAGTCGTTCCAGTCGCTGGGCGAGGCGTTTATCTATTCGGCGCTGGCGCGCGACGCCATCGCCCCCGAATGGGAAGTCAAGACCGCGGCGATGCAAACCCGATTGGGCGACCCCCAGGCAGGGCTGACGGAAGAAGAGCGCGCCGGCCGCGCCGGCGGCCTGGCGGCGGCGGAAACCGGCGCCACCCAAACCTGGCGGCCGGTGGTGCTGGACTTGAACGGCACCGGCATACACACCGTGGCCGAGAGCCAGTCCAACGTCGCTTTCGACGTGAACGATTCCGGCTTTTTGAAGCATACCGGCTGGATTAGCGGCAACGACGCCTTCCTGGTGCTCGACCGCAACGACAACGGCCGCATCGACGCCAGCCGGGAGCTGTTCTCCAACGGCGCGGTCGCGCTCAACCGCCGCGGCCTGGCCAGCCTCGGCTGGGTGGACGGCAACGCGGACGGCCGGCTCACCGCCGCCGACCCGGTGTTCAAGGAACTGCGGGTGTGGCAGGACAAGAACGGCAACGGCGTGGTGGACGCCGGCGAGGAAACCACCCTGGCGCAGGACGGCGTGACTTCCCTTAACTACCCCATGGGCCAGTTCACCGACAACGGCGTCATCCGCCAAATGGCGTCGCCCGACCTAACGGCGGACACCGCCGGGGAAAA
>Ga0316206_1000423_pt1 | contig 59482 bp, 51 predicted proteins | sample 6monthpyrite_MG_FD_204942 | JGI IMG/M metagenome (GOLD analysis project Ga0316206, IMG submission 204942) | Microbial mat bacterial communities from mineral coupon in-situ incubated in ocean water Damariscotta River, Maine, United States -... | ecosystem: Environmental > Aquatic > Marine >...
TATGATCAACGCTACTCACTCCGCGATATACAGTATAGAGTGGGTCGTAAGTTTCAAGGTGTGAATGTAATTCACCAAACGTGCGTCGAGTAACTATGCTCATAATATTCTTCTTTTAAATCTAACGCTTTAATAAGCGGCGCGCGGTAGCGCGTCCGAATGAGCGACAAGCGAATGGCTTGATTTTCTTGTTAGGTGCCATACTTTTTAGCCAGTAAGCTACATTGATTTAATGAGATATCTTTAGCCCACTTAGTTGTTTTTTGTATTTCAGATTCATGTTTTTCAAGAGCTTCTTTTGACCAATTTTTTCTCATTTCCCCTAGCGGCAAATGATCTGCTTCTGATGAGATACCAATAAATATATTAAAATCTATATCTTGTTCTTTTATTTCTGCTTCATGATAAAGGCTTACTATTTCGATAGCACCTTCTAGATAATTTTTATTTCCATTTATCATTTCCTGTGCAGTATGACCAATTTTAGCTCTTACAGAATTGATGTACTCTTCATGGTTCATTTTTTCTGCACCTAACAGTGTATTAGACAGACGTCTGTAATTTACATATATAGGCAGACGTCTGTCTATATCCTTTGAAATTATTTATTATTTGTCGCACAATCGTATCAAGTCTGTTTAAATTTATCACTCACTTTTATGCTAAGGATGGCATTATGAAAGACGAAGAAATCACCCGGTTCTGGGATAAATATATATCAAAAACAATTTCTTATGGTGTTAAGCCTGAAGTTTGCAGGTGGTATGTAAAACGTTGTGAAAATTATATAAAACAACATGAATCGGTACGCCTTGTAGAGCATAGTCCAGGACTTATCCACAGATATCTTCAAGATATAGGCAGAAACACAGGCCTGGAAGACTGGCAGATGATACAAATTGTTGATGCATTACGTATATTGTTTACTGATATTGTTAAATCAGACTGGGCAAGTCATTTCTCGTGGGATGGTTGGAAAGATTCGTTTATAGATTTGACTGTTTCGCATGCAACTATCGCCAGGAGTGTTGAGTCTACAGATATATTGGGTGATGTGGACAACATAACAAGAAAGAATAAAAAACAAGATAGTTTGATCGATAAAGTTAATCAGCATTATCCTGAACATTTGAGGAATTTGATAGCGAAAATCAGGGTTAAGCAGTATTCCATCCGAACCGAGCAGTCATATTTATCATGGCTAGCGCGTTTCATTGCATTCAATGATATGAAAGACCCTGCCACTTTAGATAAGCAGTCAATTGCTAAGTATCTTGAGCATCTTGCCTTCAAGCGTGACGTTGCTGCAAGCACCCAGAGTCAGGCGCTGAATGCACTGGTGTTTTTTTATACGCAGGTGTTAAATCTGGATGTAAAAGACTTTGGTGACTTTACACATGCAAAGAAACCAAAGCGGTTACCTGTTGTATTAACAAAAGATGAAACGGCCCGGTTATTAGTGAATATTGAGAATGATATGCAAAAGCTGATGGCTAATTTGTTATATGGTTGCGGCATGAGATTGATGGAATGTGTACGATTACGTGTTCAAGATGTTGATTTTGGGTATCACCAGATTTTGATACGAAATGCGAAGGGTAATAAGGATAGAGTTGTTCCTCTACCTCAATCGCTTGAGGAAACCCTGCGCACTCAAATTGAAAAAGTGAGTCAGTTGCATATCGATGATTGTCAGGATGGTTTTGGAGAGGTGTATTTGCCTACGTCATTAGCACGAAAGTACCCGAGTGCGGCAAAGGAATTGGCATGGCAATATATTTTTCCTTCGTCAAAGATATCAAAAGATCCTCGTTCACAACGTTATAGTCGGCATCATGTGCATGAAAATGGTCTGCAAAAGAAAATCAAGAAAGCATCATTACAAGCAGGCATTCATAAAAAAGTAAATTGTCATTCATTACGTCATTCATTTGCCACGCATTTATTGGAGGCGGGTTACGATATCCGTACTGTTCAAGAGTTACTTGGACATGCGGATGTTTCAACAACTATGATTTATACGCATGTATTAAATACGCCAGGCGTGTCTGTTAGAAGTCCACTGGATATGTTGTATTAGTTGATATGTTTTTTATGTACACTTTTTCTAACAGTTTCGTATAAAGTCAATTAACGGTTTGAAACATTGTGCTTCACTTAGGTTGTCTTTCACATATTCTACGGCGTAATCCGATATCTGTTTGCGCTTTTTTTCGTCATTAAGCAGCAGGTTTATGTAATCTATAAATTGTTCATCGTTATTGGCCATTAAAAATGCCTTGTTAGACAGGTGTTGCAGGCCACTTGCGCCTTCTGTTGTTGTTACCTGCGGTATGCCATACGCCATGGCTTCGATGGTCTTAATTTTCAGGCCGGCGCCATAGAAAACAGGATTGACTGCGATATCAATATGTTTATAACAATCGTCAATTTTTTCTTTAAAGCCATGAAGATGAATGCTTGGATCGGTATTGGTTTGAAATGCTTCTGTTATATATCCATACAAGTTAAGTGAGAGGTTGGTATTTTCTAATTTTGGCCAGATATGTTTGATGAAATAGTTCAGGCCGTGAATGTTGGCGTGCCAGGCGCTGGCGACAATACCGACTCGAGTAGGTGTTGCTGATAACCGCTGTGGGTTGATGGGTATTGGATGCGGGACCAGCAGGTTTTTGTAGTCGCCGGCCCATTGACTGACGGTATTATAATCATCTTCTTGTATGCATATTATCCCATCGTAATGTCTGAATAAGTCGCGTTCTTGTCGTGATGTTAAATTAAAACCATCCGTAATACCCGCAAGATGTGCACTTTTATTACGTTTGTGGACGAGGTCGTGTGTATCGAGCAGTGTGATAACATTTTGTGGAAGTGCATCTAGTGCATAAGTATTTTCAGTTTTATCAATAAGGTAAATATCAGCGGTTGTTTGGTTGTTAATGATCTCGCGTAGGTGTTTGAGTTTGACCTTGATGATTTTATTTTTGCCATCATTGATCCAGCTGAAATCAATGTCAGGGTATTTTTGTTTTATGACCTGAAGATCATGTTGATTGACCGCTCCGCTATAAATAACGCAAAGTTGTACATGGCGCACGAGGGTCATGATGGTTGCGGATGTTCTTGCCCAGAAGCCAGCCCCGCCTTTCCAGAACATGGCGCTGGTAATAATCGTTAATTTTTTATTTTGTGTAGGCAATGTTAGATAACCATAAAGTGGGTATGTTTTTATTAAATTTAGTTATTCTGCGAGTGTCTCATTTGACAGCGAAAAAATTCGTCACCCAGCCCAGAAGTGAAATTATATTGGTATCGGATCTGATACAATAGTCGCATGGACGTTTCAAATATACTAGACAGTTTAAACGAGGCACAGCGCGAGGCAGTAACGGCTAATAACCGTTCATTGCTGGTGTTGGCCGGCGCCGGTAGTGGCAAGACGCGTGTGCTTGTTCATCGTATCGCATGGTTGGTCGCTGTGGAGGGTATTTCCCCTCATGGCGTGTTATCGGTCACTTTTACTAATAAAGCCGCGGCAGAAATGCGCGGTCGCATCGAGAAGATGCTGAGCATGCCGGCGGGCGGTATGTGGGTCGGGACTTTTCATGGTCTGGCCCATCGGTTGTTACGTGCACACTGGCAGGATGTGAATTTGCCCCAAGGGTTTCAGATTCTCGACTCTGATGATCAGTTTCGCATGATCAGGCGATTGCTGAAATCGCTGGATATTGATGAGCAGCGCTGGCCGCCTCGTCAGGTGCAGTGGTTTATTAATGCTAAAAAGGACGAAGGCCTGCGCCCACAACACCTGGATGCTGACGGTGATCCATTTCAGGTGAAGATGATCGAGCTGTATCAGGCTTATGAAGACAACTGCAAACGTTCCGGTCTGGTGGATTTTGCAGAATTGCTTTTGCGTGCACATGAATTGTTTCTCGAACGTCCGGATGTGCTGCAACATTATCAGGCACGTTTTAAGCACATACTGGTTGATGAGTTCCAGGATACCAATACCATCCAATATGCCTGGGTGAGATTGTTGGCCGGGCAAAAAGGGAATATTTTTATCGTTGGCGACGATGATCAGTCTATTTATGGCTGGCGTGGTGCGCGTATTGAGAATATCCATCAGTTTTCTTCTGATTTCTCCGACACACAAACTGTCAGGCTGGAGCAGAATTACCGTTCAACCGGGAATATTCTTTCCGCCGCCAATGCGCTGATAGCGCAAAATGCCGACAGGCTGGGCAAAGAGTTATGGACAGCCGGTGAAGAAGGCGAGCCTATTCGGTTATACGCCGCATTTAATGAGACCGATGAGGCACGTTACGTTGTTGACCGCATTAGTGACTGGATAGATAAGGGTGGTGTGCGGCGCGAGACCGCGATTTTATACCGTTCTAATGCGCAGTCACGTGTGTTTGAAGAAAACCTCATGATGCAAGGCATACCCTATCGTGTTTATGGCGGTATGCGGTTCTTCGAGCGAGCCGAGATAAAGGATGTGCTGGCGTATTGTCGCCTGATTGAAAATCGTCATGATGATGCCGCGCTCGAGCGGGTTATCAATACACCTACCCGTGGCATTGGTGATCGCAGTATTGTCAGCTTGCGAGACATTGCCCGGGTCAGGGGGATGTCGATGTGGGATGCGATTTCAACGGTGATAGCCGAAAAGACGTTGGCCGCGCGCGCATTAGGTGCCCTGGTAAAGTTCCAGGAGATCATTGAGTCATTTGCCGATGGCAAAGATGAGCTTGAGTTATATGAACAAGTCTCAATGGTAGTGGAAAACTGTGGTCTGATTGAATACTACCGCAATAAGGAAAAAGGCGAGAAGGGTGAGGCGCGTATCGAGAATATGGAGGAGCTGGTATCGGCAGCACGTAATTTCGAACGCTCGGAAGAAGATGCTGACATGACCCCCATGGCTGCATTTTTATCCCATGCCGCACTTGAGGCAGGTGAAGGTCAGGCCGATCCCTGGGAAGATTGCGTGCAGCTCATGACCTTACATTCAGCCAAAGGACTGGAGTTTCCGATGGTGTTTTTATGTGGCATGGAAGAAGGTTTGTTTCCACATCAGCGGTCTATTGAAGAGCCGGGCAGGTTAGAAGAAGAGCGCCGCCTTTGTTATGTTGGTATGACACGTGCCGAACAACAACTAGTCATCAGTTATGCCGAGCAGCGCCGGATATATGGATCGGACATGTATCCGCGTCCGTCGCGATTTATCAGTGAGATTCCTGTTGAACTCATAGAAGAAGTGCGGCCGAAGGTCAGTGTCTCAGCATCGAATTCGTCACCGGGGTCACTGGATGAATCACCCGAGGGTATGCAGCTGGGTCAGCGTGTGGTCCATCCGAAATTTGGTGAGGGGATTATTCTGAATTACGAAGGCCAGGGTAATTCGGCTCGTGTGCAGGTCAATTTTGATTTTGAAGGCAGTAAGTGGTTGGTGCTGGCCTATGCTAATCTACAGATAGCATAGACTGTTAAGTTATTGTGATAATGATTGCTGTTTACAGTAAGCTGCTTTGATATGTTCCAGCTCTTGCCCCGGTCTGCCCAGATGGTGGCCCTGAACAAAGTCGACACCCAGCTCCTGTAATACTTTCAATGTTGTTTCATCTTCAACACATTCGGCTATGGTAACTTTGCCCATGACATGCGCAATGGTGTTCATGGATTGTACCAAGGCACGGTCAACTCTGTTGGTGGCAACACCTTGTATGACTGAACCATCAATTTTGATTATATCCACTGGCAGGTCTTTAAGGTAACCAAATGAACAGAAGCCTGAGCCAAAATCATCCAGTGCACACTGAAAATCGAGGTCTTTTAACGCCTGAACAAAATTAGTAGCCGCTGTCAGGTTTGTGATCACAGCTGTTTCGGCAATTTCAAAAGTAATGGTGTTCGGGTTGATGTTGTATTCAGTCAGCTTGTCTTTTATAAACACAAGCAAAGTTGTATCTTCATGTGCGCGGTCTGAAAGGTTAATATTAAAACTGGCATTAATCCCCTGCAAATGAAGTTCGTTCAATTTTTTCATCGATGTGTTGACCATCCATCGATCCAGTTTATGTATCAGACCAAAACGTTCGGCCGCGGGCATAAACCCACCGGGTAAAATAATTTGACCGTCATCAGTGGGCATGCGCAATAGCAGTTCATAACTGCTGGTTTCTTTGTTATGGACGTTAACAATAGGTTGATAGGCAAGTATAAAACGACTGTGATCAATCATGTCCTTAACACGTGCTGCCCAGCCCATGTCTTCAGCCATGCCTTCTTCGTCACGATCTTCAGCATGATAAATATTGACGCAATTTCGGCCACGTGTCTTGGCAACATTACAGGCCAGGTCGGCATGGGACATGGCCTCTTCAGAATTTTTTGTGTCGTTATCGATAATCGCAGCACCAATACTGCAAGAGACACTAAAGCCATTGCCTTTGTTATAAAATTTGTATTCGTCGAATAACTTTCTGAAATTTTCGGCAATAATTTCGAGGTCGTTTGTTTTGATATTATAAAGTAGCAATGTAAATTCATCGCCGCCAAAACGCGCGAGCAAGTCACCTTCGCGTGCATTCTCGCTGAGCATATTACTTATTTCAATCAACAACCTGTCACCCGCAGCATGACCGAGTGTGTCGTTGATGTATTTGAACTGGTCAAGGTCAATGTATAAAAGACCAGACGTGGATGCGCTTCGTGTATTACGTGCCATGACACGATCAAGTTCCTGTTGAAACATGCGCCGGTTATAGAGTCCGGTCAGGGCATCATGTTCTGCCTGATAACTGAGTTGGCGTTGGTATTCCTTGGTAACAGTGATGTCACGTGCCGTGCCAGTAATGCGAATAATGTTACCTTTGTCATCCGTTTTAGCACGGGCATTTAAACTCAGATGTATCTCTCTGTCATGACGATCGATGTGTGTGGTTTCGAATTGATACAGGTCGTGTCCCTGGCTTATTTTTTCAAACGCCTGACGTTCATTGTCGGCAAAGGCTGGGTGCTGAAACTCGCTTACGCTTCGTCCTGTCATTTCCTCGGGCGGGTAACCATACAGTTTGGTTGAGGCATTGTTTAGATAAGTCCAGTTTCCTTGTGTATCCATACTCCAGACCAGATCGTGAGCTGTTTCTACCAGGTCACGATACAACGCTTCGGCCTTTTGCATTTTGTCCAGAGCCGCTTCGGTGTCTGAGATGTCATCAACCAGATAGATGAATACAGGTTTGCCACTCAGTAATACCCCGCTGACACAGACTGAAACAGACACATGACTGCTGTCACGTTTAATACCCTGTATCTTATATCGACCAGAGAGATGTCTAGGTGAACCATCTTTTTCAAGAAGATTCTGAAGAATCCAGGACAGGGGTTTGCCGCGAACCTCAGCGCTGCTGTAATTAAATAATTCCTGTGCGGCCTTGTTGAATGTATCAATGATGCCGGTATCGTCGGTAACGATAATCCCTTCGGCAGCGTTATCGATAATCGCACGAATGTGTGTTTCCTGATCCGTCAGACGTTGAAATACCCGGCCGAGTGTTTGTGTCAGAAAGCCAATTTCATCCGTAGATTGTGGCTTTAATGAGGCCAGTGTTTCATTGGTGACAGCGCCACTGCTGTGCAATGACCGTTGTACGGTATTTAAAGAATGACGCAGACTGCGTGCTGACAATGATGCCATCACAACGGTGATCGAGGCGAGCATACCCCAGATGATCAGGGTCGCCTGATCAAGTGAGCCGGTATTCAGCCAGTAGTATTCGAGTAGTAGTGAGTAGGCCATGATCGGCATGAAGCCGGCCAACAGTAACAGTTTGGCATGTATGCTGTTTTGTGTTTTTAACAGGCCTGTCAATTCAGCCAGCTGACTGAGTTTATCTTGTGTAACGAGATAAGCAGGCATGGCAATGAGAATGGATATGGTCAGTTGCAGGGCAACAAAGATCCAGATGAATGAGGTTTGGTAGCTGATGCCAATTTTATCAAGGCTGTAGATATAAATGACAGGCAAACTGACAGAGTAGAAGATAAACAGGCCCCAATAGGCCAGGTTAAATCGCTGTATACGCTTATGCAGATTGGTAGCGAGCTGGTTACCTGGAGTATCAGATGTTGCTTCGTTATCTATTTGCTGAATGAGAGGGTCAAGAAAACGCCAGAAATACATCACCACCCATGCCAGCATACCGGCCAAAAAGGTAGGTAATAACCCGAACTGTAGTACGGCCTTTGCTTCATTTAGTTCGATCAGGCCAAAGAAGATAGCACCCCACAGACAGAACAAGGGAGTCAATAAAAATGTCAGACTAATCAAAGCCATAAGAGAATTTTTTTGCTGGCGTAGACGTGTTTTCATGAGCCAGACAGTGTTAATTTTTGCAATAGTTTGACCTGTATTAAGGGAGTCAGGATTTTGTCATTCCTTTATAGGTAAGCAATTATTCTGCCAATATTGGCGGGGATGTCACGGTGGTTATTTTTTAAATGATCTGACGCGTCTTTCGGGCTATTATCTGAGCAGTAATTTGATAATAAAAAGGTAAATCACACATGAAACGTCGCGATTTTGTAACAAAACTCGGGGTTGGCGCAGTTGCCGGAGGAGCCCTGCTCAGTGGCTGTGGAAAAGACAAGCAAACGTCTGACAGTAAATCGACCAAGGCAAAAACTGAATATAAATGGAATATGGTTACAACCTGGCCAAAAGATTTTCCGGGGCTCGGGTCAGGTGCCAACACGCTTGCAAGAACTATCAATGAGTTAAGTGGCGGTCGTATGCACGTGACAGTTTATGGTGCAAAAGAACTGGTGCCGGCTGGTGAGGTGTTTGATGCTGTTTCAAATGGAACTGCCCAGATAGGTCATGGCGCGGCGTATTACTGGAAAGGAAAAAACGAAGCCTTCCAGTTCTTCTCAACCGTTCCATTTGGTATGAATGCCCAGGAAATGAATGGCTGGATGCATCATGGTGGTGGGCTTGAACTCTGGAAAGAGGCCTATGAGCCCTTTAATCTGATCCCTGCACCTGCCGGTAATACCACCGTACAAATGGCGGGATGGTTCAATAAAGAAATTAATAGTATCAATGATCTGAAAGGGTTAAAGATGCGTATCCCCGGTCTGGGTGGTGAGGTTTTGAGCCGTGCGGGCGGCACTCCGGTGAACTTGCCGGGCGGTGAATTATTTACAGCCCTGCAAACTGGTGTTATTGATGCGACCGAGTGGGTCGGCCCCTATAACGATCTGGCCTTTGGGTTTCATAAAGTAGCGAAACATTATTATTACCCCGGCTGGCATGAGCCTGGTACAACGCTGGAAGCGATTATCAATAAAAAGGCCTACGATGCCTTACCGGCCGATTTGCAGGCGATAGTAACCGCGGCATGCCGGGTTGCTAATCAGGATATGGTTGATGAGTATACGACTAATAATAATGCAGCGCTGCATACGTTGGTGACTGAGCATAAAGTTGATGTTCGTCGTTTATCTGACGATGTATTAGCTAAACTCATGCAGTTGTCTGATGAAGTGGTGCATGAGGTTGCTAACAAGAGTGATCTTGGCAGGAAGGTTTTTGCCTCTTATAGTCAGTATCGGCAGCAGGCGGTGGAGTGGCATAATATTTCAGAGCGGGCTTATTATGATGCGAGGAGTAAGGGGTAGGGGTTAGGCTGGTGGTTGGTATTACGGTTTATTGGCTTGCTGATATCTTTCGAAGGTTTTTTAGTTTAAAGGGCCGGTATTCGCACCGGCGGGCGAGTTACTTTTCTTTGCTTGCCCAAAGAAAAGTAACCCAAAGAAAGGGCACCCCGATATCTGCGCCGGCTAAAGCCGGTTCCCTGCGCGCATGATATTAGCAAGGGGGTTGTCGAAGCCACGTCCTGTGGCTGCGACAACGCATGCCATCCGTGGCATGCCCCTAACGGGCCTTATCCTTACTAATATCCTGTGCTCGGCTTGCTATAGGGGTGTCAGGGAATACGGATTTTGATTTGTATAAGTACTTTGCGAATTGAAGAAAACAATTGTTCCAATAAAAGCTAGCCGGAGTGACCAGTCCCGTTGGCGCAGCCGAGCATCGCAGTAAAAACCGGATAAAGGGAGTTGCGTGTTTGAGTAGTTAATCTAGCTCAGCTAGATTAACTGCGAGTTTGCAACGAACCCCGGTTTTTACGAGAAGCGCAGGGAACCCCTCATTGGAAATGAGGGGTAAGCCGTCGGGTGCCATTTCTTTTGGGTACTTTTCTTTGGGCAAGCAAAGAAAAGTACCTCGGCTGCCGGGACGAGCCCCGGCCCTTTGTAGTATGAAAACCAGGAAATCTGAAAAAGCATAATCACCTATCGTGCCAACTATTGAATAGCAAAACTCTCCGACCAATTATTATCCGGCATTGCTTCCGCACTCCCCCTGATACGACCAGCCAACTCCGTATTCCCCTGCGCATCCAGAATAAGGCTCTTGAGTAACAGTGAATCGCGATTGGGTTTAAGCGTGAGTGATTGATCAATATCACCGAGTGCCTGTTCATATTTATGCTGAATAAAAGAAACCATTGCACGGTTGTGCCATGCTTTTTGATAGGTCGGATCATATTTTAGTGCCGAATTGAAATGTTTGATGGCTTGGCCATAATTTTTCTGTTGTGCAAATAAAACACCTAAATCGTCATGTGCTTCTGAGTTACTTTGATCCAGTTTCACGGCTTGTTGCAAGTCTGTTTGCGCATTTTTTAATTTTCCGGCCCATATATAACGTACGCCTCGCTTGGTATAGGCGCGCGAATTGTCAGGATGTTTTTTAATGTAGTTAGACAAGTCGCGAATGCCATTGTCTGATTGTTTGTTGCGACCATATGCCATGCCACGCCAGAATAAAGCCTCATCGTTTTCTGGTTTTAGTTTTAGGGCTTGAGACAGGTCTTTAATAGCGAGATTGAATTTATGTTCTTGAAAATATAAGACGCCGCGTTTGAAATAAGCGACGTCATCATTGGGGTTATCCTTAATGGTTTTGGTTAATAATGAAAGAGAACCTGTAGTTGGTTTATTGACGATAACATCAGATTCACTTGCCGATATCAATTTGGTAGCATTGAGCGGGTTTATATAAATACCGGCTTCGAGTGCGATATCACCAAAACAGGAAGGGTAGGCTTCATTAAAGTGTTTTTCTTCAAAGTCGGGCTTGCCATAAGGTAGTTGGTCTTCGTCAATAGACATGAAAAGGTTGTTGCCAAAAAAATTACCACGGCATTGTTCATAGATGCGATCACCGGAGGCATCAAACTGACGGTAGGCATGTAAATCTTTATCGTGGTGGTGAAGGTTGATCAGTGTTTGTATCGGTGCATTCCTGTGTTCAGGTAGATAAGCCGACAGGTAGTCGATCATGATGTTGCCTTGTTTATCATAAACAAAAACCTCAATCATATGAATATTATTGCGATTATTCTTTTCCCATTGTATGCGACTGAGTAGTTTATTGGTTTTCGTGTCAATGTAACGTTCTTCTTCGTAATAATTGTTATAACCCTGGTAACCACCCAGTGATATTTCTTTTTTAAAGGTGAAATGTTTGAGTTGTTGTTGATGAAGGGTGAATATATTGTTGGTGAACAGGTTCCATCTATCAACCTGAATCTGGTCAACTGTTAATTGATTTTGTTTTTGCGCAATCGAAAATTCAAACGGAAAAGTTAAAATAAAAATCAGGACTAATGATATTTTTTTTGTCATGTTACATCCCTGCCTATTCAGCTTATATTTATAATGGTTATGGTGTGACTCTGGATATCAGTAATATATAGACGTTTATAGCGCCTAAAAATTCCATATTTAGTTAATTAAATTGAATGTAATGAAGTGTGGAGAAATGTAATTGTTTGTTTTTGTGAGGTTAATGCTAAATTGCATGTAAAAAATTGAGTATATGAAAGAAGTTGCTATATCACGTCTTGCTTGCAATTTTATACTGGTTGCGACCTGCAGCTTTGGCGGCATAAAGCGCTTCGTCAGCCATGTTAATCAGTTGATCAAAATTTATTTCGGCTGTATGGGCAGCAAGGCCGGCGCTGACGGTGACGTTGGTATTGTTTCTGATGGCGTGAAAAATTCGCTCAGTTATATTTGTTAATTTATTAATATCAGCATTAGGTATAACCGCCAGGAATTCTTCACCACCATAGCGAACGATCAGATCCTCTTTCCTGCCTTCCTTTTCAATACAGGTTGCGACATTGATTAGTGCATCGTCACCAGCATTGTGACCGTATGTATCGTTATATTCTTTAAAGCGGTCAACATCCATGATGATGACACCAAGTGGCTCATTATTGCGGATCGCGTGTGGAAGAATAGTGTTCAAGTGCAAATATAATCCTCGTCTGTTCCAAAGGCGGGTTAGCGGGTCCTTAAGTGCGTGACTTTCGTTATCGATTTTTAGTTGAATATTTTCGATAAGGGTACGGTGTAGTGACATTGCGTAACTACTAAATACAATAGTAACGAGCGCGTAAAATAGACTATAGATAAAAAAATGTTGGTCACCCGCAATCAGGTAGCGAATAATTAACGGAATGTATATGACGCAAAATGATGCAATGATAGATTTGAATGATGTGGCGTAAGACAAAATACTGCCCGATGCCAGGATAACAAGAAAGGTAGCGACGATATCCAGCTGTTCATTACCAATTGGGTAATATAGCAATGAAGTAAAAGCGGCCAGTAATGGGACAGTTGTTAGAATCCAGACCGTCTCCCATTTCAGCACATTGGCGGGAGTAATTTGATTGTTCTCGATTTTTTTATTAAATAATCGGGTGGTGTATAGTCTCGGTATATACAAAGAAACTGTTGAACAAAACCAGATGAGAACCAGGTTCGTTGCCATGTGCTCTTTAATAATAAAGGCGAGAAATAAAGTAAGCAGAAAACCACCAACAAAGATTCTGTTCATGGCAGCGTATAAAATTCGGATGCGTTCGTAATCGAGCTGTTGGGTATCGTTACTCATGAACAGTTTTTTAGAAATAATGGTGTTTATTATTCACAATATAGCACGTATTGTTATTGATGTTACAAGCTAGGGCGAAAATATGACGTCAGGTAACCATGTGGCCAGGCCGGGCCAGAGTGCAAGGATGGTCATTGCCAATATTTGAATGCCGATAAAAGGAATGACACCTTTGTATATTTGCTCGGTTTTTATTGAGTTGGGCGCAACACCACGTAAGTAAAATAATGAGAAACCAAACGGGGGTGTCAGAAAGGATGTTTGCAAGTTTATAGCAATCATGACACCGAGCCATGTTGGGTGAACGCCCATTGCGAGTAACACCGGCGCGACGATGGGTACAACAACAAAAGTGATTTCGATAAAGTCGAGAACGAAACCAAGTAAAAACATTAGTAACATGACGAATAAGAGTGCGCTAAATTGACTACCTGGAAGATTGCCAAGTAGGTCGGTGACGAGTTCTTCCCCGCCGTAACCTCGAAAAACCAGTGAAAAAATAGTTGCTCCAATCAGGATCATGAATATCATACTGCTGATGGCTACTGTGCGACGCATGGCATAACGTAATACGTCCAAATTAAACTGACGCTGCATGATCGCGAGTAAAATCGCACCGATAGCACCAATCGATGCAGCTTCAGTGGGTGCTGCCAGTCCACCGATAATGGAACCTAACACCGAGACGATCAGGATCAGAGGCGGTAGTAAGGCAAACATCACTCGCTTCAGTAATTCAAGGTTTGAAGTACCCTTGCGTTCTTCTATGGGTAGAGGTGGCATGCTATCGGGTTTTCGGTAAGCCGTAATGGCCAGGTAAGTCAGGTACAGGATAACCAGGCCAAGTCCGGGTATGAGCGCGCCGGCAAATAATTCACCAACCGAAGTTGAGGTGGCGCCCGCTTTATTAGCGGCATTGGTGAGCACATCACCCAGCAGGATAAGTACTATAGACGGTGGAATGATTTGTCCGAGTGTGCCGGACGCACAGATGGTGCCGGTTGCAATTGCCGGGTCATATCCGCGGCGTAACATACTCGGTAGTGACAACAATCCCATGGTGACAACTGTTGCGCCAACGATGCCGGTGCTGGCTGCCATGAGCGTGCCGACAATAATAACGGAAAAACCCATACCGCCGCGTAATGGCCCAAACAGGGCTGCCATGGTTTCCAGCAGATTTTCTGCCACTTTTGAGCGTTCCAGGATCAGTCCCATGAAAACGAACAAGGGAACGGCAATCAGTGACTCGTTTTGCATGATGCCAAAGATCCGACTGCTGGTTGCATTCATAAAAGCTGATTGAAATGTGATCAGGTCGAATGCGCCCAGCCAACTACCTAACAGTGCAAAAATGAGAGCTGTTCCGGCGAGTGTAAAGGCGACGTGGAAACCGGCCATGAGTAACAGGCAGACGATAGCGAACAACAGTAATGCCATTTAATCTGACTCCGTCTTAATGGCCTGGCCACGTAATATTTGAATATTGTACAGTAGCAGCGCAGTGCCTTGCAGGACCATCAGTGCAGGCATGATGAGCAAAAATGTTTTCAGTAAATAGATGAAGGGTAACCCACCCGGGCGTGATGAGGATTCCAGAATATTCCAGGCATTGATGACATATTGCCAACTCATTACACCGATGAAAATAAAGGTTGGGTAAAATAGCAGTAACATGCCGATGATATTTACCCAGGCCTGCGAACGTGCTGACATTTTGCGATAGAGTATATCAATACGAACATGGTCGCCTAATTTTAATGCGTAGCTGATGCCTACCATAAAGATAATGGCGTGAATAAACTGGATACTGTCACTCAAGGCATTGACGTTATGATTATAAGTAGAGCGAATAGCCTCCCAATCCAGCCAGAAGAGATTGAGCTGTAAAAACATTTCATTACTGAGTAAATATCGCGGAACGGTGACGAACAGGGTGAGTAAGGCCAGTAATAATACCAACCATGATACAAGTCGTCCGGCGACTTCAGAAATCGATTCGATGCTCTGGATTATTTTGTTAACGTTCAGGCTCATGGGACCGCAAGGTTATTATTTTGCGGTGATTATAGGGGATTAGCGTATGGATTGCATGAGGAAACCCAAGCAGCTTTCTATTTAGGCGGCATGCAGGGACGACCAAAGGTCGCCCTTGCGGATAAAATTATTGAGCCAGTAATTTGTCCAGATCAGGAATGCTGTGGCCGCGATATTTTACCGTGCCATCAGGCGCGATCAGTTGGATGGTGGGCGTGCCAACCAGACGATAAGCCTGGGCAACCTGTGACTTTTTGTCGTCTTCGTTTAAAACCAGGTAATTTAGTTTAAATTCAAAGGCATAGTCATCAACTTCTTCCTTGTCTTCAAAACCAACGTTGATGGCGGCCAGGGTCAGGCCCTTGCTTGCATATTGTTCGTGTATGGCTTTGAAGCGAGGAATCATAGTATGGCAAACATGGCATTTGGTTGACCAAAAAACCAACAGTACATGACCATTTTTTCTTAATGATTCAAGGCTATGCGACTTATTGGATAGATCGGTCAGGGTGAATTCGGGAGCAGTTTGCCCTGTTTTGGGGCCAATGGCGGCGATTGCCGTGGTATTGATCAGGACAATAAAACAAAGAATAAAAAATCGTGAACTGGCTTTAAGCATGTTGTTTTCCGGAAAGTGTTAATGATCTTGAAAATTAAGACCGGGTTCTAACCTAAAAAGTTCAGTTCACATGAATTTTTTGTTAAGGCGACCGCCAGCGTTACCATTCAAACAATTTCCAGAACGGTGTTTTAATATCCTCAAGTTCATTACGGATACCCGCGCCAGCGGCACCATCTGGATACCTTATATAATAGGGCTTACCTATAGTTGGAATAACACGTACCAGATACAGTTCACCATTTATTCGGTATTCTTCAACGACCTTGTGCTTGCCTTTACGAATAGTGACGTCGGCCTTGATATTGGATTGCTCTTCAAACTTGTCAGGAATGGCAGGTGGAGGAGGGATATCAACCGGCTTGTCTTCTGCATGGCTGGCAGTGCTGAGCACAGATAGTGATAGGCAGGTAATAATAAATAATTTTGAAAGACGTAACATGTTTACAACTCCAGCATGATTTCCTGTTCTTCGGCTGATAACTCGAAATCCCGGTTTTCGTAATGATCAAAAATCGCATTGACTACATCCTTGGGGTCGTCAAGGATAGTGATCAAATTCATATCTTCAGGGCTGATAGTCCCTTCGTCAACCAGTGTGGTTTGAAACCAGTCTACCAGTTTCTCCCAAAATGATGAAACAACCAGGATAATTGGAATGCGCCGACTCTTGCCTGTTTGTACCAGGGTAAGAATTTCAGCCAGTTCGTCCAGCGTGCCAAAACCACCAGGTAGTACGACATACGCCGATGCGTATTTCACGAACATAACCTTGCGTGAGAAGAAATGGCGGAAGGTTAGACCGATATCCTGGTAACCATTACCCGATTGCTCAAAAGGTAACTCGATATTCAGACCAACGCTGGGTGACTTGCCTTCATAAGCACCTTTATTGGCGGCCTCCATAATGCCGGGCCCGCCACCGCTAACCACTGAAAAGCCGGCGTTGGATAACGCCAGGGCAATATCTTCGGTGAGTTTGTAGTAGGGGTTGTCTGGCTTGGTACGTGCCGAGCCAAATATACTGACCGAAGGGCTGATTTCCGCAAGGCGTTCAAAACCTTCAACAAATTCCGCCATGATCTGGAATATCTTCCAGGACTCACGCGATAACATGCTGTCGTCGATAGGGCTCAGGCCCGGGTGATGCGATTTAGCTTCATTATCCATAAAAATGATCCTTTGATGAAAATATGCTTATACCAGAATAATAACACCGCAATCGGACTTATTGTTAATCCGGGCAGAAAAATCGGTTAGTACAGAATTCTCTATTTGTCCCCATGGTGATTACGGGTGGCGTTGTTATTCGGGTGATTATTGCCAGTGTTATAATTTCCTAGACTTAAATTTAAGATAACGTGTTGCCATGTAATTAGTTACACAGTATGTACGGTGTGCGACTACACACAATAGCAGTGATTTGTGAGATACTGCTTGCGAAAAATCTTCAATCTCAGGAACTGACATGCCCAAGCAAGCCTCAAAACCATTGATTCTCGTCGATGGCTCTTCTTACCTGTACCGCGCCTATCACGCTATGCCGTCATTGAGTAATGCCGATGGTGAACCGACTGGCACTATATATGGTGTGGTTAACATGTTACGCAAATTGCTGAATGACTATGAGCCAGATCAAATGGTGGTGGTGTTTGATGCCAAGGGTAAAACGTTTCGCGATGACATGTACCCGGAATATAAGGCTAACCGCCCACCTATGCCTGAAGATTTACGTCAGCAGGTCGAGCCAATACTGGAAATAGTCCAGTCCATGGGTTTGCCATTATTGCAAATCAGTGGAGTAGAAGCAGACGATGTGATTGGCACATTAGCGCAGCAAGCGACAGAAAAAAAACAGGATGTTGTTATTTCCACTGGTGATAAAGATATGGCACAACTGGTTAATGCTCACGTTAGCCTGATTAACACCATGAATAACTCCACCATGGATGAAGAGGGTGTTAAAGAAAAATTTGGTGTGACACCCGAACAGATTATTGATTACCTCGCCTTGATCGGTGATACGTCTGACAATGTGCCAGGTGTACCGAAAGTTGGCCCGAAAACAGCAGTGAAATGGCTTGATCAATATAAATCGGTAGAAGCGATTGTTGCTGATGCGGATAACATAAAAGGCAAGGTGGGTGAGAATCTGCGTGATAGTCTTGGTCAAATTCCTTTGTCACAAAAACTGGTCACAATTAAATGTGACGTTGAGCTGGATCAAAAAGAAGATAGCCTGAAAATAAAACCGGCTGATCGTGAGGCCTTGATAAATTATTATAAACGTTTCGAATTTAAAACCTGGTTATCGGAATTGCTTGGTGATAACAGCGTTAGTGCTACAGACGGAGTGGTCGAAGAAAAAATTGCAGTAGAATATGAGGCCATTCTAACGCAGGAGTCGTTAGATAAATGGCTGGCAATATTACAACAAGCCGAGTTGTTTGCATTCGACACTGAAACGACCAGCCTTGATTATATGCAGGCAGAAATTGTAGGGTTGTCTTTTTCAGTGACGCCCGGTAAGGCTGCCTATGTGCCGCTTGCGCATGATTATATCGATGCGCCGGAACAATTATCACGCGACGATGTTTTGCAGCAGTTCAAGCCACTGTTGGAAAATGAAACACCAAAAATTATCGGTCAGCATATCAAATACGATATGAACATACTGGCGCGGTATGGTATTCATGTTAAAGGCATTGCATTTGATACCATGCTGGAATCTTATGTCTTGAACAGCACTGCAAGCCGGCATGATATGGATTCACTGGCATTAAAATATCTTGGACATAAAACGATTCACTTTGAAGACATCGCGGGTAAAGGTGCTAAACAACTAACCTTTAACCAGATTGATCTTGAACAGGCAGTGCCATATGCTGCAGAAGATGCTGATATTACCTTGCGGCTTCATCAAACCTTGTGGGATAAATTAAAAAAAGAAGAACAACCACGTAAGATATTTGAAGAGATAGAAAGACCATTGATCTCGGTATTGTCTGAAATTGAATGTAATGGTGTGTTGGTCGATGTTGATATGTTGCACAAGCAAAGCATCGAGCTCACCGATAAAATGAGCGCGATCCAAAAGCAGGCATACGATGTAGCCGAAGAGGAATTTAATCTGGGTTCGCCCAAACAGTTGCAACAGATATTATTCGAAAAAATGGGATTGCCGGTAGTAAAGAAAACACCGAAAGGGCAGCCATCAACGGCTGAAGAAGTTTTGCAGCAGCTAGCAGAAGATTACTTGTTACCAAAATTGATTCTTGAGTACCGCGGTATGAATAAGTTAAAAAATACTTATACTGACAGGTTGCCAGAGCAGGTTGACCCGGATACGGGCCGTGTACATACATCCTACCATCAAGCGGTTGCCGCGACTGGACGATTGTCATCGTCGAATCCTAATTTGCAAAACATCCCGGTGCGTTCAGCTGAAGGCCGTCGTATTCGTCAAGCTTTTATTGCGCCAAAGGGATATGAAATAGTAGCAGCAGATTATTCGCAAATCGAATTGCGTATCATGGCGCATTTGTCAGCTGATGAAGGGTTGTTGAATGCCTTTTCAGAAGGCATAGACGTGCATCGCGCTACGGCTGCCGAAGTGTTTGGTGTAAATCGTGATGAAGTTACAACAGATCAGCGACGTTCTGCCAAGGCAATAAACTTTGGTTTGATTTATGGCATGTCTGCATTTGGCCTGGCTAAACAATTAGGTGTAGAGAGATATGTCGCACAAGAATATGTCGATCTGTATTTTGATCGTTACCAGGGTGTAAAACAATATATGGACGAAACGCGCGAGCGTGCACGTGATCAAGGTTATGTTGAAACAGTATTTGGTCGTCGTTTATATTTGCCCGATATTAATTCACGCAATGCACAAGTCAGGCAATATGCTGAACGCACTGCGATTAATGCTCCGATGCAGGGTACGGCCGCTGATATAATCAAACACGCCATGATCAGTGTTTATAACTGGACGCATGAAAAACAACCGGATATGAAAATGATTATGCAGGTGCATGATGAGCTGGTATTTGAAATGAAATCAGCAGTAGCAGATGAATTAATCAAGACAGTAGAGACGTGCATGAACAGTGCTGCGAAATTATCGGTACCATTAGTTGTTGATGTCGGTCGTGGTAAAAACTGGGACGAGGCGCATTGATTCTCACGAGTTTATTTTTATAACTATGTGAACATGTGGCTCATTTATTTGTTTTAAGTTGAATGCCCTTTTAGACATTTTTACGATTAGCGGCAGGTAGTTCAAGTCGAATGTCGGTTTTTGTTAAACCTAAAAACCCCAGATAAAATAACCATAAGAGATTGTAAAACATTGTTATACAGGCAGGTGAAATTATTCTCATCAGCTATAATTTCAAAATAGTAGATAAATTTAATAATTCTGTTGTCATGTAAATAATCGTAAATTTATTGCAGGAATGCTTGCCATTTTCTACCAACGATTTACAATTGACTTGAACTTTAGAAGACTGGATTTGTCTTAAAAGTTTAGATGCCTTAACGGGTATCTCCACTCACCTCCCTGAGTGGGAACATCCCAGCAACCCCAAGCTGGGAAATTTTGACCCTTGTTTCCTCCCCCCAATCGGGAACAAGGGTTTTTTAATGCCTGACTATTTTGTTTGACTAATGCTGAGTTACAAATAGTTGCTTAGAAAATCAGGTAGTTAAGCAGTTTTTACGATTCTGTATAGCCAAGCCATTCATCTAATACGCTATGCACATCCTCGATGCCGGTTTTGTTGTGGGATGAGAAAAGTTGCAAGCTGGCCTCAACACCCATTTGTTCCAATTCGCTTGCAACCTTATATAAGATATTGGTTGCTGGTCCTTTTTTAATTTTATCTGCCTTGGTCAGGAGAATATGCAACGGTCGATTGGCTGTATGGCATAACGTGATCATGTCTTTATCGTAGTCTGTCATGGGATGGCGAATATCCATAACTAATATAAGACCATGTAGACACTCACGTTTTATAAGGTAATCAGTCATGTAGCGCTGCCATTTTTTTTTCACGACCTCTGAGACCTTGGCGTAGCCATAACCTGGCAAATCGACAAGCCGATGTCCATCATCAAGCGTGAAAAACATGAGTTGCTGCGTCCGTCCGGGTGTTTTGCTGGTTCTGGCGAGTGATTTATTGTCAGTCAGGGTGTTAATGGCGCTTGATTTGCCCGCATTAGAACGACCGGCAAAGGCAACTTCTGCGCCTGAATCTTCAGGTGCATGTTCGAGGCTGGGCGCGGCTAATAAAAAGGTGGCTTGACGGTATCGACTCATAATATAGGTTTGTGCTGATAATTTATGACAATCCGTAAGGATAGCGCAACTAATTGTTTTTAAAAAGAGTATTCATCGATTTGATGTATTTTTTTAGGGTTTATAACGAGGAATATATTAGTGTAATGGTTGACCCATGGCGATTGCACTGGTATATAAGGCACACATTATTTTCCGGGCCTGTGCCCGGTGCTCAATTTCGCTTGTAAAAGCCCTCGGGGGCACGGGAGATTACCCAACATGAATAAGATGTTTGTCACATTTGTAGCAATGGCAGCCCTTGCGGCAGCCGGTTCCGTAAACGCAGCTGGAGATAAGGTAGCGGGTAAAACCAAATCTGCAAGTTGTGCTGCTTGTCATGGTGCTGATGGCAATAGCGCTGCAGCTATCAATCCTAAGCTCGCTGGTCAAAGTGCGGCTTACCTGGTTAAACAATTAAAAGAATTCAAATCGAATAAACGTAAAAATGCAACAATGAGCGCCATGGCAGCAGTCCTGTCTGATCAGGATATGGAGGATATCGCTGCGTATTTCGCCAGCAACAATGCAAAAGCTGGTGCTGCCGATGAAAAACTGGTTAAACAGGGTGAGCTGATTTACCGTGCAGGTGATGACTCAAAAGGCTTGGCAGCCTGTATTGGTTGTCACGGCCCGACTGGCAAAGGCATACCTTCAGCTAAATTTCCGGCTTTAGCGGGTCAGCATGCTGATTACATCGTTTCACAGCTAAAAGCATTCAGCCTGGGTGCACGTTCTAATGATGGTGGCAAGATGATGCAAACTGTCGCGGGTAAAATGAACGCAGCAGACATGAAAGCAGTGGCTTCGTATATTCAAGGCCTGAAATAAAGCCTGACTTTATTTCGATAAGGTTATTAGAAAGGGGGCGTCCATTGGCGCCCCTTTTTTTTTGCCCATGGATGGGCTTATGTCGCGAAGCCCACGAAGGGCGAGAGCGACGTCTAACAGGACATATCGAGTGTATTTTTGGACGGATGCGCAGGAGCGGCGTCTAACAGTTTACTTTGAAATCGAAAAATATAGGCAATATACGGTTCCACAGAATGTCGCGAGAGCACACGGATGTGCGTAGCGACGTCTAACAGTACATATCGAGTGTATTTTTGGATGGATGCGCAGGAGCGACGTCTCACAGCATATAATTGTAAATATTTTTACAAAGAAAGTGAGCACAAAAAATTTATCCTGATTAACAGGTCATGTTATTCTTAAAAACTATTTTCTTTGACAGTATATATAATTCAAAAATGAAACCAGAAGATAATAAACAAAAACAACATAAACACGGATCTGCCCTGCTCGAATTTCTTGGATCGATGTATCTTGCGATTACTTTATTAATGACCGTTGCCATTGCTTCGGTGATAGGCACGGTGTTGTTACAGAACCAGCCCTACAATGAATACCGAACCCGTTTTGGTGATTTCTGGTTTGAGATGTTTGAAATGCTGGGTTTGTATGATGTATATACAACGGGTTGGTTTTTATTGATTCTGGCATTTCTTGTTTTATCAACCAGTGTTTGTGTCTACCGCAATACCCCCACGATGTTGCGCGAGATGAAGAATTTTCGTTTGCATGCAAAAAGAAAATCCCTGCTTGCCTTTCACCATAAAGAAGAATTTGTTACACAGTTAAGTAGCGATGAGATAGAAGAAAAAATTTCATCTTTTTTGACGTCGCGTGGTTACTTGTTTCGTCGGCAGAAAGATGAAGAGCATATTATTACTGCATCCATGAAAGGTCGATATAATAAAATTGGTTATATCCTGACGCATGTTTCAATTATATTGATTTGTATTGGCGGGCTGATTGATGGCAATGTAGGCTTGAAGTGGAAGGTCATGAATAATCAAGTCAAACCACTGACGGATGATATGGTCGTTAGTGATGTGCCCTTGGAAAGTCGATTGAAACCCGGTGATTCGCTATCGTTTCGTGGTAACCGATCAATACCTGAGGGTAGCAAAATTAATACCGTCGTACTGGATTATCGTGACGGTTATGTTTTACAGGAACTGCCGTTCGCGATTGAGGTAAAAGACTTTCGCATAGAGTATTATCCAACGGGTCAGCCAAAATCATTTCAGTCTGACCTCATTATTCATGATGATAAACTCGATAAACCTATAGAAAAAACCATTGCGGTTAACCACCCGTTGATCTACCGGGGTTATGCAGTCTATCAGGCAACATTTGGAGATGGTGGCTCAATTATTGATATAACGGCATGGCCTTTAAACAAGATAGGCAAGGCGCAAACATTTCAGGGTGAGATATTTAATTCAATTGACATGAAATCAATTGGCATTCCTTACCGTATGGAGTTGACCGATTTTCGCATGTTTAATATTAATCCTGTTACGAATGATAAGTCAGAAAAGAAATTTAAAAACAGTGGACCCAGTTATGCTTTTAAATTGCGTGATACAGCAGGTGAGGCATACGAATATATTAATTACATGCAGCCACTGGAGAAAGATGGTCGATGGTACATGCGCAGTGATATTCGTAAGGCCATTGAAACCGGATTTCAGTCATTATGGATTCCTCTGGACAAGAACAACAGTATTGAGCGATTCATGACATTTCGCCAAATGATGTTGAATAAAGAAACGACATCAAGTGTTATAGAAACACTAGTGCAGGCGACCTTTAAACGCTCGGGTTCAGTTGACCGGAATATGAAAACTCAGCTCAGACAATCCATGCAGAAAATTCTGCATGATTATAATAACGGGGAGCTAAATCGCATCGTATCCGAGATGGCGGCAAACATGGACGAGAAAGAATTTTTTGCTAAACGTGCCGCTTATTTATCAGTTGTTGAAAATATACTAGTCGAGATTTATGAGCGAGTTTTGAATAAAGAAGGTATTGATACTAGTAGCGGGATTAACGATCCGTTTGACCAGCAGTTTTTTAATGATGCCTTTATTGAAATGGGCGCCATCCCTACCTATGCCTCACCATTCTTTTTTCAGCTGAGCTCATTCAAGCAAATTGAAGCGACCGGCTTACAGATTTCCCGTGCACCAGGTAAAGACCTTGTTTACCTTGGGTGTGTCATGTTGATTGCAGGCGTGTTTATTATGTTTTATATGCACCATAAGCGTGTATGGTTTTATATGACTGAAGATAATGGACAGTTAAATATTATTTTGGCGGCTGCGAGTAATCGTAATACAGTCGATTTTGATAATGATTTTGAAAAATTGAAAAGTGATTTTGGTAGGTTGCTCAAGATAGTGTAACGTTTGGCGGCATCTGTGCCTTTTTCGGGAGCCCTGTCTTGTTAGTGATGTGCTGGATATTCATCTCTGGTTCATATTCTCTCAAATATAATAAACAACAAATCACTATTATTGCTGTCCATATACATAGACGGCGCGGGTGCCGACTGGTAACATATTGATAATCGCTTGGAAATAAATATCCATAGTAAACAAATACTTATTAGAATAGAAGATAAAATATGGCCGTTACACAAGATGAAATGATCCATTCCATGGAACCCCGTCCGTTTTTGAAATCCCTTTCTGTTTTCGATTGGATTTGGGCGGCACTGCTGTTGCTGGGCGCCGTATTTGCACATCAGAAATACCAGGCTTTTATGGATGGGTATGAGGTTGGCATCTTGTACGGTACGGTTCCCGCGCTGGTACTGCTGGGTTGGAGCTGGAAACCCTTTCGCATGTTGTCACTCGTGGTGGCTTCGATCACTTTATTATCGGTCTGGATTTATGGTAATGATTTGGGCCTGCAGGAAAAGCAGTTTTTTCTGAAATTCATGCTGTCCAGTCAGTCTGCCATCATGTGGATGAGTGTCTTGTATGTACTCGCAACGATAAGTTATTTTTTTGCGTTAGGCATAAAATCTGATTTTACTGCCAAGGTTGCCAGTAGTATGACATGGTCGGCAACTACTATGGGCCTGGTTGGCTTGCTAGTACGTTGGCGTGAATCATATTTAATGGGCACAGATATTGGTCATATCCCGGTCAGTAATTTATATGAAGTCTTTATTTTGTTCTCGATAATTACTGCCCTGATTTATTTGTATTATGAAGGCCGTTATAAAACACGTGCATTGGGTGGATTTGTTCTGCTTATCATCAGTGCCGCAGTTGCTTTTTTACTTTGGTATACGTTTGATCGTCAGGCGCATGAAATTCAACCATTAATACCAGCACTGCAAAGTTACTGGATGAAAATACATGTGCCGGCTAATTTTATCGGTTATGGAGCCTTTTCCCTGGCAGCCATGGTAGGTGTTGCTTACCTGTTCAAAGCCAGAAAAAAATCTGACGTTGATGGTGAAATTCCGACCTTGATTATTCTTGATGACATCATGTACAAATCGATTGCATTGGGTTTTGCCTTTTTCACAATTGCAACCGTGCTCGGTGCGATGTGGGCAGCTGAAGCCTGGGGTGGTTACTGGTCGTGGGACCCGAAAGAAACATGGGCCCTGATTGTTTGGTTAAATTATGCCGCCTGGTTGCATCTTCGCCTGACTAAAGGCTGGCGCGGTAATGTGATGGCCTGGTGGGCAGTGATTGGTTTGTTTGTCACGTTATTTGCATTTCTGGGCGTGAATATGTTCTTGGCAGGTTTGCATTCCTACGGTGGCCTGTAATTTAAAAAGGAGAAAAGAATGCGTGGTTTGAGTCGTGCTTTATTAATTGGGTTTTCGTTGTTGTCGGTTTTTAGTATTAATGCCAGTGCTGCAGAATTTGTAGCCGGTATTGAATATCAGGAAATCATTCCTGCGCAACAAACTACGGCACCAGCGGGTAAAGTCGAGGTCGTTGAGTTGTTCTGGTATGGTTGTTCACATTGTTATCGTATGGAACCTGTATTAGAAAAATGGTTAAAGAACAAACCGGCTAACGTCCATTTTGTGCGCATCCCTGCACAGTTTAATAAAGGTTGGGATATTCATGCAGGCGCTTATTTTGTTGCAGAAGCACTGGGCATCGTTGACAAGATACATAAGCCGATTTTTATTGAGCGACACGAGAATAGCAAGCGTCATGAAAGGCCGAAACTGTCTACCGTAGATGAACTGGCCGCTTTTTTTGTCAAGTATGGCGTGAGTCGTGAAAAGTTTATGAAGATTTATAATTCGTTCTCGGTCAAGAGTAAGCTGGCACATGCTAAAGGGATGGTTCAACGATATGGCGCGCACAGCGTACCGGTTTTTGTTGTTAATGGTAAATACCGTACTAATGAAACAATGGCAGGTAACAAGAAGGATTTGTTTGCTGTTATCGAAGAATTGGTTGCAGCAGAATCTAAAAAATAAAACTTTAAGAGAATTAATGTAGTCATACAATACGGCAGCTTATGTGATACAAGCCGACAGGGAACGTTAGTATCGATGGCACACTCAGGAGATATTGGATGAAAGCAGCAGAAGTATTTGTAAAATGTCTGGAAAATGAAGAAGTCGAATACATATTTGGCATACCAGGCGAAGAAAACCTTGATGTTATGGATGCGTTGCTGGATTCTAATATAAAATTTGTCACGACACGCCATGAGCAAGGTGCGGCTTTTATGGCCGATGTTTATGGCCGCCTGACTGGACGTCCCGGCGTCTGTCTGGCAACACTTGGACCAGGAGCAACCAACCTGGTGACAGGTGTAGCCGATGCTAACCTGGACCACGCACCAATGGTGGCGATTGCCGGTCAGGCCGGTACTAATCGTATGCATAAAGAATCACACCAGGTGCTTGACCTGGTGACTATGTTCCAACCAATTACCAAATATGCTTCACGTATACTGACGCCGAATATTATCCCCGAGGTTATACGCAAGGCATTTAAAGTAGCGCAAACTGAAAAGACGGGTGCGACGTTTATCGAGTTTCCTGAAAACCTGGCAAAAATGGAAATGGATGAGGTGACCTTACCCGTAAATCATCCGCATCCACCTGAACCACCAGCAGACCGGGTAGAATACGCGGCTGAATTAATTTCTGCAGCGCGTGACCCGATCATTCTGGCAGGTAACGGCGTCATCCGTTCGCGTGCCTGGAAACATCTGGATGATTTTGCGCAGCAGCTGAATATTCCTGTTGCCAATACTTTTATGGCCAAGGGTGTGATTCCTTTCAAACACCCGATGGCATTGGGCAGTGCCGGCCTGCAGGCGCATGATTATGTCAGTTGTGGTTTCGATCGTGCTGACCTGATTATTTGTATCGGTTATGACCTGGTCGAATTCCATCCTTATTTGTGGCATCCATCCAAGGATCGCAAGATCATACATATTGACCTGTCTCCGGCAGAGGTAGATGAGGCCTATACCATCGCCACAGGCGTGGTCGGTGACATCAAACACAGCCTCATGCGTATTGCCGCTCTGGCAACACCGCATGAGGGACATTTTATGCGGCCGTTACGTAACGCCTTGATTGAAGACATGAATCAGCACAGTACGGATGATGATTATCCGGTTAAACCACAGCGTATTATCTGGGATTTGCGTACGGCAATGGACCTGGAAGATATTGTTATCTGTGATGTTGGTGCGCATAAAATGTGGATGGCACGTATGTTCCGATGTGAACACCCGAATACCTGCATTATTTCAAACGGATTTGCGAGTATGGGGATTGCAGTTCCGGGCGCGATTGCCGCTAAACTGGTGTATCCAGATCGAAATATTGTTGCAGTGACTGGTGATGCCGGGTTTTTAATGAATTCGCAGGAAATTGAGACTGCCATGCGATTAAACACGCCAATTGTGATCCTCGTTTGGACAGATTCGGCTTATGGTCTGATAGAATGGAAACAGATGAATGAATTTGGTCGTAAATCGAACGTGGATTTTACCAACCCTGATCTTGTGAAATATGCCGAGGCCTTTGGTGCAAAAGGTTATAAGATAGAAAAAACAGAAGATCTGTTACCTACCTTGCAAGAGGCATTGGCGAGTAAGCAGGTATGCATTATAGATTGTCCGGTTGATTACCGTGAAAACCTGAAGCTGACTGAGAAGCTGGGTGATATGGTGTGTCCAATCTAGCTCTCATTCCTTATTGGAATAGGTGGCTGACAAGCTAAAATAATTAGGAAAACGAATGTTGGCAGCTGCCGAAAAAAAAGAAAAAAGTATCTTCGAAGGTGGTCGTCGCTTGCGTCTGTTGAGTTACAACATACAAACAGGCACGAGCACAACGCACTATCGACAGTTCCTTACCCAAAGCTGGAAACAGGTCTTGCCTCACTCTCAACGTATTGAAAATCTTGCACATATTGCCAATATGGTGAGCGATTATGATGTTGTGGGCCTGCAGGAAGTCGACGCCGGGAGCATCCGAACAGGGTTTGTTAATCAAACCGAATACATGGCAGACCGGGCACATTTCCCATTCTGGTTTCACCAGACCAATCGTAAATTAGGCAAATTTGCTCAACACAGCAATGGTCTGATGAGTAAATTCAAACCTTCTGAAATATCAGATCACAAATTGCCGGGCGTATTACCCGGGCGTGGAGCCTTATTTGCACGTTTTGGTCACGGCAGCGAGTCGCTCGTGGTGGTGATTCTGCATCTTGCATTGGGTCAAAAGGCACGTATGCGACAGTTGTCGTATGTCTCTGAAGTCGCAAGTGATTTTAAACATGTTGTCGTCATGGGTGACATGAACTGCAAGCCGGATAGTAAAGAAATTCAGCATTTACTCAAGCGCTCAGATTTACATGAACCGGGAAATGGATTGTTCACCTGGCCTAGCTGGCGGCCCAAGCGCAGTATCGATCATATTCTGGTATCTTCAAGCTTACGAGTGGACAAGACTCAGGTCCTGCATCATACCTTTTCGGACCATCTACCAATTGCTATGGAAGTAACCTTACCCAATACCATCAAATTACCTGTGTAACTACCATTCTCTCCTCTGTACGTTCTAAATAGTCCTGTTTATGGGTCTTAAACTATAGGTTAGACGCTCAAGTTTCTGCGGTTATTACCGACATGCTCATATCAGCGTGATTTTTTATGCTAATAAAGGAAAAATCAAACACTTACAATGTTTAATCGTAATTCAGACAAGTCAGAACAGGCATGGAAGGCCAAGTACTTCAGTAGTCTCGAGGAATTGGAGAAAAAAGAGAAGGAATGGAATGCGTTTGATAATATCATGCGCACGGCCATGTCACGCCTGAGCATTATGCTCGTTGGTGTGGACCGTGAGCTTGATAAAGAGCTGGATTATCTACGGCGCGCACTAAGGCGGGGGGCCGATGTGGTCAAGATTCGCCAATTACTTAATTCCACGCTCGAAACACTAGAGAAGGTTGAAAAAAGAAAGCAGCTACATAAACGCCTGACTGCACCTGAGGCATATCAAAATCTGCTCGATGCCCTTGCCTTACCAAAAGGCACGTCCAGAGAAATTAAAGCATTATCGAAATCACTTGGTCGACTCGGAGAAGATGAAAGCCTCGCAGCTGTGACAGATGAATTTGTCCATTTGATCAAGCATAGCTTTAGTCTGGTTCAAGAAAACACCAAGGAAAAGCTCGCAGATAAAATCAAGGCGAGCCAGCAATCTGGGGTGGAAAGCAGGTCAGATAAAAAGCCAGATAAGAAGAACAAGGTGATTGATCTTTCTCTAGTAGATGAGCAAAACCTTTCTGGTCGTACGGTGCTGGAGTCTTTACTTAATGAAGTCTTATTGCCAGAGGATTACGAAACCGATGTCAGGCAAGTACGCGCTCGTTTGCAATCCGTTACACTTGAAAAGGAACTTGATCGTCTTGCACATGAACTTGCCGGCATTTTAAATGAAGCCTTGCCGCAACATCAGCATGGTGATACATCTGCTCAGTTGATCGATACCGATGATGAGCTCACCATTAACGAAATATTGTTGCAGTTACTTGAACGCATTGAGTTGCCTGCTGATATGAGCGATGAGGTGGAGGGTATTCAAAGCCAGCTTGAAGGTAACGTAAGCGAAAATGAATGGCCGGATTTGCTTGAGCGTATCAGTTGTTTGATACGTTCCATGAGAGAAAAGGCGCAAGAAGAAAAGAAGAACCTGGAATCATTTCTGACTCAACTGACCGATCAGCTGCAAACCCTGGATAATTTTATTCGTGGTGTAGAGCAGGATCACTATGACGCTATTCAGACAGGGCAAGTCTTTAAGGGGAAAATGGATGACCAGTTAGAACACATGGGTCGTTCGGTCGATGAGGCATCGGAACTAGATCAGCTTAAAGGTGCCATTCGTGCGCGTTTGGAAACACTCGCACAACATATGGAAGAATTCAGGGAGCATGAAGAAGATCGCGATAAAAGTGCGCAGGATAAAATTACTGAATTAAACAAACAAATAAAAGGTATGGAAAAGGACTCCGAGGACCTACGTAAGAATGTCATGCAGGAACGTGAGATGGCGCTTATGGATCCTTTGACAGGCATAAAAAACCGTCTGGCCTATGACGAACGTATTGAGCAGGATTACAGCCGCTGGAAACGTTACCAGTCGCCTTTGTCATTAATTGTTATTGATATCGATTTCTTTAAAAAGATAAACGATAACTATGGACATATTGCAGGTGACAAGGTGTTACATACTGTCGCGCAACATTTACAGGATAATATACGTGAAACAGATTTCCTGGCGCGTTATGGTGGTGAAGAGTTTGTTATCATCATGCCCGATACCACATCGGCACAGGGTTTGACGGTGGCTGAAAAATTACGGCAAGAAGTATCTGACTGTGGCTTTCATTATCGCGGTGAGTCAGTTAGCGTGACCATATCCTGTGGTGTGGCTGAGTTTTCTGAAGGTGAGACAATTGATGAGGCTTTTGAAAAGGCAGATACAGCAATGTACCAGGCAAAAGAAGGCGGTAGAGATCGCTGTGTGGCAGTGTAGGATAAAATTTTCAATGGTAATATATGAATAGATGATATAAATTCATATTATAAGTAGTAACAATTAACTTATTATAACTATAATAAAAACGGGTAACATTTATGATACTGTCGAACGTACTATGGCTGTCCGTTCTATTGCAGTTATTGGCTGCATTCATGGCGCTGCGATTGATTCCGGTAACGGGTCGTGCATGGGCCTGGAGTATTTTGTCCGCCGCTTTTATTCTTATGGCAAGCCGCCGTGCGATTAGCTTATTACGTGAAAATGGAACTATTCAAAGTGAGTGGCTAACGGCGCTGACGACGGAAGTGGTCGCCTTGCTGATCTCGGTTCTCATCGTGATTGGTGTTTTTATGATACGACGTGTATTTCTGCAAAAACGTCATGATGAAGATGAATTACGTAAACTCTCACAAGTAGTAGAGCAGAACTCCAGCAGCACGATCATTACTGACTTGAATGGCAGAATTGAATACGTCAATCAGCATTTTACAGAAGTGACAGGTTATACCCTAAATGAGATCAAGGGGCAGACGACCCGCTTTCTTAGTTCAGGAAAAACATCCGCAGATGTTTTTAATAATCTATGGAAAACTATACAGGACGGTCGTGTCTGGCGAGGCGAATTATGTAACCGGTGTAAAAGTGGCAGTTTGAGCTGGGAGAAGGCGCGTATTTCCCCGGTGAGAGACATGGATGGGCACGTAACACATTATGTTGGAGTTCTGGAAGATGTAACTGAGCAAAAAGCACAACGTGAAGCACTTGAATACATGGCCATGCATGATGCTCTGACCGATTTGCCAAACCGCGCATTATTTTATGATCGCGTTTATCAGGCAATTTTGACTGCAGAGCACAATTCGGAATCAATTGCAGTTTTATTGATAGACCTTAATCATTTCAAAGTGATAAATGATACCTTGGGACATCATGTTGGCGATAAGATTCTTAAAGAAATTTCAAAACGGCTGCAAAATGGCGTGAAAAGCTATGATACCGTTGCAAGAATGGGCGGCGATGAATACCTGATATTGTTGCCAAATGTTGATCAGGATATTGCGATAGACGTAGGACGTCGTCTTTCAATGATTGTGCAGGAGCCATTTGTTATCGAAGGGCATCATTTTGATATTGGCATGAGTGTCGGCATAGCCATGTACCCGATACACGGTGATGATCCTGATGTGCTTATTCAGCGCGCTGATGTGGCTATGTATACTGCGAAAACTGATTCCAGGGGAGTAGTGGTATATGATCCCGACCAGGATGGATATAGTGTAGGACGTCTTGAATTGCTAGGTGAAATGCGTCATGCACTTGAAGATGATCAGTTTTGCTTACATTACCAACCGCGCATTAACCTGGAAACCATGCAAGTAGAAGGTGTCGAGGTTCTTGTGCGCTGGCTACATCCAACAAAGGGTTTTATTTTTCCGGATGACTTTATACCCCTGTTGGAAGAAACGGGCCATATCAGCAAGTTAACAAACTTTGTCATAGAACAAGCTATTATCCAGGTTGCTAAGTGGCAAAAATATCACCCTGATTTCTGTATATCGATCAATATTTCTACCCGTGATTTATGTAGCCAGGATCTACCGGTTTTTATAGCCGGGTTATTACAGGAATTCAGTGTTGATGCAAAATCAGTCATTCTGGAAATTACGGAAAGTTCTTTAATGCAATATACGCGTTATACGCAGTCAACACTCAATGCCTTGGAAGACATGGGTGTTAGACTTGCGATTGATGATTTTGGTACAGGTTATTCATCACTTCAATATCTGAAAGATTTGCCAGTTTGTGAATTGAAAATAGATAAATCATTTGTGATGAACATGATGGAAGATGAAGATGATGCCATTATAGTTCGTTCGACCATTGATTTGGGCCACAACCTTAATTTACAGGTCGTTGCAGAAGGTGTAGAAGATGATGATACTAGTAAGTTGCTGCAAATATTAAAATGCGATCATGCACAGGGTTACTATTTTTCCAAGCCTGTGGATGTCAAAATTATCGACGACTTATTAAGAAGTAAGGATATCTCTCTCGAAGTTTGTCAGTCAGTCTGTGGTTAAGACAGCCCGTTTTTCCTTCGTTAAAGTAGTGCAAAATACATCATGACAATACTGCTTGGGTGTAGCATGCAATATAAAATTTCATTGTACAAAATTAAATAAGAATAAACTTAAATGCTATTATGGTAATCTAATAACAGTTCCACTCTATCCTATTGATTTATCTGATTATTGTTTAAATGTATTGAATGAGCTAAACGAAAATGAAAATTTCAGGTTTCCGGCACAAGTCCTGCAACCAGAGAGGTGTCTGAATAATAATAACTTTTACAGACATCATAATAATAATTATAAAGTTGCCTCCAAGGGAGACATTATATTCGTTGGTTTGAATATAATGCTTGCTGAGGTCATGCGCTAGGCTGCTTGTTGGTCTTTACACCCCGAATGGGGTCATGGAAATGCTAAACAGGGACGTTTCCACTTTTTTTACAATAATAAATTAATCGCAGGCCTCTATCAGGGCCTGCAAATTTATTGTCCATGCCATATCAGCAACTCCTCAGAATCATCCGCGTAACTGTCATGGTTTGGTATACTTGTCATTTGCTGAAATGCTTATGGTGCGGATAATTTGTTAAAAAAAATTCTTATTATTAAAGCCGGTAAAAAATTACCAACACTAAATAATGTAGAAGGTGACTTTGAAGACTGGATTATTGCCGGTATGGGCATAACAGACGATGAAGCTGAAGTAATATCTGTGTTCGAAGGCAGTCGGTTACCTGATCAGCATCAATACAAGGCTGCAGTGATAACCGGATCAGGTGCGATGGTAACAGATCATGATGACTGGATAGAAGGCACCTCTAATTGGCTACGTAGTGCCGTGGCGTCGAATATGCCAGTGCTTGGTATTTGTTTTGGACACCAGCTATTGGCTTATGCGTTGGGTGGTGAGATAGCAGATAACCCTGCCGGTATTGAAGTAGGGACTATCGAAGCGAGTTTAACGGAAGATGCTAATGATGATATTTTGTTGGGAGGCCGCCAGCAAATGATGGTGCAAGCCAGCCATCGTCAATGCGTAATAGGGTTACCGGATCAGGCAGTTTGCCTGGCAAAAACAGCGATGGATCAATATCATGCTTATCGTATTGGTGAGCACTGTTGGGGTTTACAATTTCATCCGGAATTTAATGCAAATATTACCCGGCATTATATTCAGTACTATCAGGTTGATTTGCAGGCCGATAAGCGTGATGTAGGTATTATGTTGTCTGCGTGTGATGATACCGCGCAGGCAAGTGAATGTTTAAAAAGTTTCTCAAAACTAGTGGAGTTATTATGAAATTTTCAGTCGTCGAGATGGGGCAACGTTTCAGTTTTAATGGTGAGTCCTTTACCAAGTCAGGTCCGTTGGTTGGGAATAACGAACAGACAGGGGAGAAGAAATTTTTTCGGCGTGCAGATAATGTCCAGCCGATTTTTGAGTCTGTATCTCCTGTTCATGATGAGCAGATGAACATGTGTGCAGATATTGATACTGTTATGCAATCATTTGAGCGGTTTTATTCCAGTTGTATCGATGCTCTGGATGAAAACCTGTCTGTTGAGCTTGCGGATGAAAAAAATGCCTTGTTTACAGCCATGGAGCAGGCTAAAGAACAATTTATGGCAGATTGCAAAATAAGCGTATAAATTTTAATGCTATCAATTGCTTACGTTTAAGTCGGCCTAATTGTTAACATGCTGGCGGTAAAAAAATTTAATAATTTTTTCCATAGTTAATTCAAAAAGTTACAGTCAAATTAATGTTTTCCAGATTGAAATCATGCTGATGCGCCTATAGATATACTAAAGAATAGATGTGAGTAGCCGTTAAATACTTTAACAGTTGATCATTAACGACATCATTATGCTAATCAGCGTGTTGTAGTTGGGTCATAGGTTACAAGGTGAATCGAGCTGTTTGATATGTTGTTGTGAACGTCTACCGACGGGTAGAAATCCTGATACATGTTACCGCTCAATATTTAAGTACTCGATTCAACGCAAGATAGATACGCTGATTAGCATAGTGGATGTTACCACTTAAAGATTGACTCCTCCGGCAGCGCAACAGCGCACTGCATTGACCCAGCCAGGATTGGCTGGGTTATTTTTTGGCCACGACGGCCACATGCCGTGTAGCCCACGAAGGGCGAGAGCGGCGTCTAACAGCAAATATCCAAATCAAAAGATTCTATTATTTGAACGCACCCTAATGCCCGTGTAGCCCACGAAGGGCGAGAGCGGCGTCTAACAGCAAATATCCAAATCAAAAGATTCTATTATTTGAACGCACCCTAATGCCCGTGGAGCCCACGAAGGGCGAGAGCGGCGTCTAACAGCAAATATCCAAATCAAAAGATTCTATTATTTGAACGCACCCTAATGCCCGTGGAGCCCACGAAGGGCGGGAGCGGCGTCTAACAGCACATATCCCAATCAAAAGATTCTATTATTTGAATGCACCCTAATGCCCGTGGAGCCCACGAAGGGCGGGAGCGGCGTCTCACCGTATTTACCGTTTAACCCAGCTACTCAAGCCAATCAGGAATCAACTTGCTCATCGCCAACCGTTCTTTTGTTAAATCACCTGTCAAAACAAAACCTATCGGCTGTCCTGATGCATCTTTAAACATAGAGCGCACACCGCTATCAGTCACTTCTTCTTCCCAGTTACCTTCAACAGGCCTGGGTGGTGGGCAAACAACAATTGGATAACAAGGCGTTTTAACCACAACTGGCATGGCAGGATAGCTAACAGCCGTTTCTTCACCTGCCAGGGTCGCAGCCAGAGCGCGAGCGCAATTCATTAATGGCATGACGAATGGCAGGTTCAGGTCTTCTACCTGAGCGCAGTCGCCAAGCGCATAAATGTGTTCATTATTGCTACGTAAAAAGCGATCAACCTTTATACCGCGATCAGTTTCCAGTTTGAGTTTTTCCGCGAGTTGCAGGTCGGCACGTAAACCAATGGCTGAGAGTACAATGTCTGCTTGTAAATTCGTCCCGTCTTTCAGTGTAACAGCGAGTCCGTTGCCACCTTTGTTTACCTCTGACACAGCATTATCGAGATACCAGCTGGCACCAAGATCTGATAATTTTTGTTTTAATGTTTCAGCGGCATGAGGAGTCAAGAGACGTCCTAGTGGTTGGCTGGCCAGGTCAATAATCGATATATCAGAACTGATAGTAGACAGGTCATTTGCAAATTCACAACCAATAAGACCAGCGCCAATAATAACGACACGTTTCCCTTTCTCAAGGTGCGAACGGAAAGCACGATAATCTGCAAGATTGTTTACGGTCAATATATCATCACTTGCATTACCTTTGATTGGTGCGCGAATACTATACGCTCCATTAGCCAGTACCAGTTGGTCGTAGTGGCTCGATTGCTGATCAGTTGTTACAATTTTTTCAGTACTATCGATATCAGTTACCAGAGTATTGGTCCATATTTCTGCATCGAGATCTGTTGCCATTTTCTCAGCAGATGCCATGATCAGTGTTTCAGGAGTTTTGTCTTTACTAAGTGCGTTTGATAACATGGGTTTGGAATAAGAACTACCATCATCCTGTGTGATGATAAGCAGCCTGGATTCCGTGTCGCGTTTACGAAACTCACGTGCGAGAGTGTATCCAGCCTGGCCACTACCAATAATAACGAGTTTACCCATTAGATTTCTTCCATCTCAAAATCAGATTTACCCACGCCGCAATCAGGGCATAACCAGTCATCAGAAATATCATCCCAGCTAGTGCCGGGCGCGATACCTTCTTCTGGCAGACCCTGAGCCTGGTCATAAACAAACCCGCAAACTATACAAACCCATTTTTTCATTGTTAACTCCAGAATATGTCGAGAGCGTATTAAACGATTTCCTTGGCATTTACTCAAGTATTTTAGTGGAATTTATGAAATGATATGATAATTGCTGGTCTTATTAGGCCGGATTATAATGGTTTTTTGCATATTCAGGTTGGTAACGTGAAAGTAAATGTTAAATATGGATGGTTCATCATTCTCAGTCTTATCGTTTTAAGTCAGATATCAAAGATGGCGCTCGCAGATAGTTTGGACATAGCAGTCAGCCAGGAGATTGAGGTAAACATTCAGAGAGTCGCTGCTAAGGGAGAATCGTTATTATTATGGTTGCCATCTGAGTCAGGACTATTGGATCAGGAAAAGAAGCAGGCCGATAAATTGAAGCTGGCAAATATCGAAACCTGGTTTGCTGACATGTTGGGGACCTATTTTTTACCAGCACTGGCCAGTAGCATAGACAGTATTAAATCATCTGATACAGCAGAGTTGATCGAAAAAGTCAGACAAAAAAGCAAAAAACAGATCGTATTGATTGGTAGTGGTCGAGGTGCCGCACTGGTGATCAGGGCTGCAAGATCATGGCAAATAAAATATGGTCAAAAAGAAAAACTCGCCGGAGTGATTTTGATTAGTCCGAAATTGTTTGTAGAAACGCCAGAGCCAGGTCAGGAAGGGAAATTACTATCAGTTGTTTATAAAACCAACCTGCCTGTGGTTATCATACAACCTGAAAATTCCCCCTGGAGATGGAAAATGGGCAATATAATTCCAGCTCTTGAAAAAAGTGGTAGTGATGTTTATGCATGGTTTATAAATAATACGCGTGACCGATTTTACTACCGCCCTGACGCAACAAAACAAGAAGATGCGGTGGCCAGAAAATTAGATTTTTATATTACAAGTGCAGTGCATTTACTAAAAAGTTATCAATTTAAAACTCGTTCGGTTGGTAAGCTGGAGATAACTGAGACAAAGCAGCCAGTAGAAGGAAAAAAAGAAAGGGTTCTGCGTGCTTATACGGGCGACCCCAGATCGCCCGAGCTTATCTTGAAAGATTTGCAAGGAAGAACAAAAGATCTTGCTGCGATGAAAGATAAGGTTGTGTTAGTTAATTACTGGGCAAGCTGGTGCCCACCTTGTGTTCATGAGATGCCTTCGATGCAACAATTGGCAAATAAATTTTCAGGTCAGTCATTTGAGATACTGGCGGTTAACATGGCGGAGGATAAGCAAACAATCCAAACCTTTCTAAAAGAAAAGGTTCAGGTGAAATTCCCGATATTACTGGATTCGGATGGTAAGGCGTTAAAACGCTGGAAGGTTTTTGCATTTCCTACCAGTTATATTATTGGTAAACAAGGGAATATAAGGCTTGCATTGTTTGGCTCTATTGACTGGATGAAGCCGGATGTAATAAAGAAAATAAAAATATTAATTGATGAGTGATACTATTTTTTAAGTTTGCGTGCAACATGTATGGATTCTTTTGCCCATTCAAGAAGAGAATCCTGATCGTCGAGTAATTCACTGGGTACTTCGTAATATTTCTTAACATTTACTTTTTTTGTTTTAGTGTTGTACCAGAAACAACCCATACCTTTTTCTTCATATTTTGGTCTTGTTGAATTATCAACTACAAAAAATAAATCATTACCCATGACCATAGCAAATTGCACAGAATCACATTTTAGTCCAATGCCGCCAAAGAATCGTCCGTGTGATAATTGCTTGAGTGGTTCGAGTAGTTCTAGTATGTAATCTACAGTTCCTTGTGTGCTTCCAGTCATAAATTATCCCATGTATTTTTATCAATTTTATAGAGTGCGTGCTCCTGAAGAGGGTTGCCAGCTGGAATCACAGGATGGTTGAAATTATTATGTGTGTTAAATAATCCCAGTCGTTCCATGACAGCCCGGGATTTTAAATTAGAAGTTGATGCAAATGAATAGACTTCAGGTAACTTGAGAACATCAAAAGCAAATGTCAGTGCTGCGCAGGCGGCTTCACTTGCATAACCATGGCCCCAGTATGCTTTTGCCAGCCTCCATCCTATTTCAATACAGGGAGAGACGGGTAATTGATAAGTTGGTTCATGTAAGCCTACAAAACCAATGAATTTATGATCATGACATGTTTCGACTGCCCAAAATCCCCATCCCTTTGCAGTAATGAGTGATTCAATTTTATGTGCAAGAGCATTGCTTTCATCTTCACTTAACACATTAGGGTAATATTGCATTACTTCAGGGTCAGAATTTAGTTGGGCGAATATAGGGTAGTCGGCCTTATTCCACTGTCTTAATAAAAGGCGTTTTGTATGTAGTTCAGCAAGCATGGTTAGGAATTAATTATTCATGTATTCTATGCAAACTTGGTTAGTAATGTGAGAACAATTCCGCCAAATTCATCTGCATTAGAAACGATTTTATTTACTTTTGTATTTCTGTCGTTGCTTGATTTAACAATTTTCATTAATTCAACCAGTTTCTTTACATCAGCAGGCTTTGGAAATAGTCCCGTTACCTCGTCATCGGTCATCCGCGTTATAGAGGATATCTTTGATGCGAGTTGTGCATCCGCATTGTCGGCACTGCTCTCGATAATGTGATCAATTTCATTATCAAATTCTTCCCAGTTAATTGGCATAATTTACCTCCTTCCCTAGTTTAAAATGAGTCTCGAATGGTTCTAATGGTGTTTAAATATTGTTCAGCACTGTCGCTTCCTGACAAGGTTTTTTTGGAGTTCTTAATTAGATCAGTAACGGCATCATCAGTTTTAGATATTAATTTCCCGATTTTGTCGTTCTTTAATCCAGCCATTTCCAAATAACGATTGCGGCTCTTAGTGACTTTGGATGAGGAAAGTAGAAAACTTGTTATACTATTATTTATAGATCTTGCTTGAGAATATTCACTTCGTAACCTGGTTTCTATTTTACGCTCCAGGTCATCCAGTGGTTGCATAAGCTCAACTCTTTTTACATTGATCATTTTTTGAAGTTTTGGCCCCATTTTTATGATAAAGGTTAAGCGTTGATGTTTGTTCTTTTCTTTTACTATGGTATTCCATGCAGTAGCTATTTTAGGGTTTGAGAAGACTTCTTTAGCAAAGGCTGGGACCCATTCCTCTGTAATGAATATATCGAGATCATTTCGTTTTTGATCAAAAAACCTGTGTAGTAAGGTAATGTTGGAATTTTCTAATGCGGAGATTCTGTTACCTAATTCTACAGATAACTCAGGTGCTTCTGGAGGTATTGATACGCAAGCGGTAAGCGTTACTGTAAATGCGAAAGCACTAAATAATTTTAAATAACAGTGATGCATGCGGTTTCTCTCCTTAATTATTAATTATTTATCCCTATTGCTGTTACATAATCAACAGTAATGATTGTTGTAGTAGCCCCGTATCATTAGATACCATGATGTATTTTATAGTAGTGCTGTCTGTCTTTATACACTGTTTCAAGTGTAGATTCTGAATGTCTAGCAGAGATTATAGTAGATTTTTATTGTTTTGGAGTATTTATGACGATTCACAAAATCGCATTACAGGTCTTTATGTTTTTTTAGCGTAAAGCGATTTATATACTACAGTCAGTATGCAGTTCAGAGCCAGTTTTATTGTTATGATTAAGTTAACTAAGTTGGTTTACACGCTCGAGTAGCGTGTCTTTGTCATCTGCTAGCAGTGTAATGTGACCAACTTTTCTACCTTCTCTTGGTGCTTTACCGTATAAGTGCAGGTGTACGTCTGGCAGTGTGAGTACATCAGTACTGTCTGGTATGTCACCTATCAGGTTAATCATCGCAGCGTTTGAGTTTAATGCAGTTGATCCTAGTGGCAGGCCGAGTATCGCGCGCAGGTGGTTTTCAAACTGGCTGGTATGTGACCCCTCGATAGTCCAATGACCAGAATTATGTACTCGAGGCGCATATTCATTAACAAGTAATTCATTATCTTTTTGAAAAAACTCAATGGCGAGTACGCCGACATAGTTGAGTTCCTTTAACAATCTAGTTGCGATGGTTTCGGCTCTGGATTGCATAGGGTCATCATTCAGGCTTGTGGACAGGCGTAATATACCTTCACAGTGCACATTCTCTGATAGTGGGTAGAATGCCATATCACCTGTGCTGCTACGGACTGCGATAATGGAGACTTCGCGGTCGAATTTGACAAAACCTTCAAGAATAGCGGGTACACCATTTAATGTTCGCCATGCCGTTGCTGCTTCATTTTCGTGGCGTAAAACAAACTGACCTTTACCATCATAACCTTCGGTGCGGGTTTTCAGAATAGCGGGCAAGCCAATCTTGTCGATGGCAAGCTGTAGTGATTGCGGGTCTTCAATATCAGCAAACGGTGCTGTATTGATACCCAGGGTGTTAAATAATGTTTTTTCCTTGAGCCGGTCACGTCCCGTGGCCAATGCCAGTGGTGGCGGGTAGACGGTATTGTTCTGAGACAGGTATTCTACCGATTCAGCAGGGACATTTTCAAATTCATAGGTGATGACATCGGATTTATCTGCCAGCTGTTTGAGTGCCTGTTTGTCATCAAAGCCGGCAAGCAGATGTTCTGTTACAGGCGCTGCACATGCTTCAGTTGATGGGCAGAGTACGACAAACTCAAGACCGAGGGGATAACCTGCTAATGCCAGCATTCTTGCGAGCTGGCCTCCACCGAGAATGCCTACTTTCACGCCTTTGGCCTTGGGTCAGGATTTTCCAGCACCATTTCTGTTTGCTTGGTGCGGAATGCCTTGAGTGCTTCTTTGATGTCAGTATGTTGATTGGCCAATATTGATGCTGCCAGCAGGGCGGCGTTCACTGCACCCGCACGACCAATGGCAAGCGTGCCGACCGGGATACCCGCGGGCATTTGTGCTATGGACAATAATGAGTCCATGCCATTAAGTGCCTTGGATTGTACAGGTACGCCGAGGACAGGTAATGATGTTTTCGCGGCAGTCATTCCTGGCAGGTGGGCAGCACCACCGGCACCGGCAATAATGACCTGGATACCTCGCTCTTCAGCAGTTTCGGCATAGTTAAACAGTTTATCAGGGGTGCGATGGGCAGAAACAACTTCGGTTTCGTAAGTGATGCCGAGTGAATCGAGCATCTCTGAGGTGTGACGCATTGTCTCCCAGTCGGAGCTGGATCCCATGATGATACCAACCAAGGGTTGCATGTGTATCTCCTGTCTCAATAATCGCAGGCGTGGACCTGCAGACCAAACGCGTATTATGCAACTTCTTGTATCTATTTGGAAATATTTCTTAGTTGGCGAGTATAGTGAGGAATGGACTAAAATAATGAATATCGGAGTACTTTTTCTTAAATAGCAGATAACATGCTGATTTATAATAAATAGTTTCATTAATGAGAGAAATAATGGCTCACAATTGTTGCTTGTATTATGGTGCTTCACTCGCAGCCTATGGTTTTCCGAACCATCCGTTTGGCGTTGATCGTCATGATGTTTTTATACGTGCGATGGAGCAGTCGGGTCTGATGGATGAGGTTGACCATGGTAATCCGGTGTCTGCAACACAGCTGCAAATTGAATATTTTCATAATCATGATTATGTGGAAAAGGTAAAGGCCTTATCGCTAATTGGCCGCGGAATGCTGGACCATGGTGATACCCCGGCATTCAAGGCGGTATATGAGGCGGCATCAACCGTCGTCGGTACGGGGTTGCGGGCATTGGATGACTTGATGGCAGGTCGATACAAACGTGCATTTATTCCTATTGCAGGCCTGCATCATGCCAGACGAGATATCGCTTCGGGTTTTTGTGTATTCAATGATTGCGGTGTGCTGATAGAGTCGTTACGACGTGATTATGGTATTAAAAGGGTGGCTTATGTTGATATCGATGCCCATCATGCTGATGGCGTATTTTATGCGTTTGAGAGTGACCCAGATCTGATTTTTGCTGACCTGCACGAGGATGGCAGATTCCTGTATCCGGGTACCGGATTTTCTGAAGAAACAGGAAAAGGTCCGGCTGATGGAACCAAGCTTAATATCCCGATGCGACTATCTGCTAATGATGAGGACTTTCTCGAGGCATGGAAACAGGTTGAGGATTACCTGCAGGATACAAAGCCTGAGTTTATTTTATTTCAATGTGGAGCTGATAGCATCAAAGGTGATCCGATAACCGATATGGAATATAGCGAACAGTCACATGCGCATGCGGCAGGGCGGCTACGAATTATTGCCGAGCAGTATGCTAAGGGCCGGCTGCTAGTTATGGGTGGCGGTGGATATAATCGAAATAACCTCGCACGTGCCTGGTGTGCGGTAATAAAAAAACTCTTGTAGTAATTTATGTTAGCGCGTGAATTGTTTTAATCTTTATGTTTAGTTAAAACACCCCAATCCTGTCGATAAACTATTTTTTCGGATGCGATATTTTTAAGGATGTATCCCAGGTAAGCATTGAAATTGACAGCCAGGTGGGTTCTTGGTATATCGTCATGTATAAACTCGATGATCTGTCCATTAAACCCGGATGCAGTTGGTTCATTATCGATACAAATAAAATCGCCGCTCATGAAAAACCCCAGAGGTATCCATTTTGGTGTCCAGTGGTAACCATTAACGGCTCCTTGTTTATCATAGAGCGCGCCGAAATCTTTATCCTGATCATATAGTTGCTTCATTAATGTCCACTGCTGCACCACATATTTTAATGACATGAAGTGGTAACCTTCGAGAAATATTGGCGCACAGTTCTGGGTATCCTTCTGCCCATCAGCAAGCTTGTAAATGGTTTTTACATCTTCAGGAAATGGTTCGCCGACGGCTATTTCAGCCTGCATGATAGCGTCGTCTGTCGCAGGTTTATTCAGACAGGTGCTTTTTCCTGAGAGTTGTTCTATGGTATCGATAAGCTCTCTGAAAACGACTTCAACAGGTCTGCTTTCATTGTAGGGATTGAGATTTACGTTATTATTCGCAGCAAAGTCGCCATCATGACTACAGCCGGTTAAGACAATAATAAATAATGTTGAAAACAATTTCATAGACACTCCTTTGTCAGTATGCTGATTCGTCATTACGGTTGTAACAGTATCATTGCAAGTACAACGTTACAAACACCGATCTATTTTTTCAGCCAATCGATGGGTTTTAGTACTTCGTAGAGTTCGGCTTCGGCACTGCCGGGTTCAGGTGACCAGTTATAACGCCATTTGACCAGTGGTGGTAGAGACATAAGGATTGATTCAGTTCGGCCTCCTGATTGCAGGCCAAACAAGGTGCCACGATCAAAGACCAGATTGAATTCTACATATCGTCCACGGCGATAAAGTTGAAAATCGCGTTCGCGCTCACTAAAATCGTGATCCTTACGCCGATTGACGATGGGTTGATAGGCCTTGATGAAATGATCCCCCACGCTTTGTAGAAATTCGAATGATTTTACAAAACCCCATTCATTTAGATCATCGAAAAACAGGCCGCCTACACCCCGGGTCTCCTGACGGTGTTTAAGGTAAAAATACTCATCGCACCATTTTTTATATTTGTCATAAACATTGTTGCCAAAAGGGTCGCATGCGGCTTTGGCAGTTTGATGCCAGTGGATCGCATCTTCTTCAAACGGGTAATACGGTGTCAGGTCAAAACCACCTCCAAACCACCAGACGGGCTCTTCACCCTCTTTCTCAGCGATAAAAAAGCGAACATTGGCATGTGATGTTGGTACATAAGGGTTATGTGGGTGTATAACCAGTGAGACGCCCATAGCCTGAAAGCTACGCCCGGCCAGCTCAGGGCGGTGAGCTGTTGCTGATGGTGGAAGATTGTCTCCATGAACCTTTGAGAAATTAATGCCAGCCTGCTCAAATACCTTACCGTTTGTTAAAACACGTGTCCGTCCACCGCCACCTTCTTCTCGCTGCCAGTTATCTTCCTGAAAATGGGCTTCGCCATCTTCGCTTTCCAGTGCATTACAAATGCTGTCCTGTAGTGATAATAGATAATTTTCAACGGATTGTATGTCGATTGTGTTCATAGGGCTTCAACGGTAGTGATAAAAACTAGAGCATACCGCAAAGCGATATTATTTCACAGCATCTATATGGTGATATCAAGCCTTGGTTTTGCCAGTTTTTCCTTGTCGATAGCGGGTTGACATAAAAACAGTCGTGAAGGGTCGATGCTGTGTTGTTTGACGAGCATTAGCTTGAAACCATTAGCGCGAAGGTTTGCGAGTGCAATCAATTCCTCGTCTGAAGCTGTAAAGGTTGGTTGTATCGCTTCTGCTTTTTGTTTTTTGTTTAATTTTTTGTCGGCATCTATTTTGTTACGCCAGGCAAGGGTTTTATCAGCTATGATTTTTTGCCGATCAGAATCGACCGCCTTGCCACAAAGTTTAATCCGTAACTGAGGACGTTCTTTCATCAAGCCGGCAATTTTTGTGGCGTAAGCATTTGCATCCTGAGTTAATACAGTAGATGCGGCACTAAAATAGACAGGGTTTAAAGTAACGGCATTGGATGCCGCATCAGCCATGTTCGCGAGGGCAATCAAGGCCCCGTAGGGTTGCAGGGCCAGGGTCAGGTAGGTCATGGTGGTTTTTTTCAGTGCAGTGCCAATGGCCTTATTGATAATACCGCCGATGTCAAAGTCTGGTTTGTTGATGTTACCGCTTACCGGTATTTCCAGCTTGATGTCATTTTTTTTATCGCGCAGTAGTGACAAGGCGCTGTCGAGTGGCATGCTGATTTGAGCAGTGAGTTCACTGGCTTTTTTGGGATCGCTGGGTTTGACATTAAGGTTGGATATTAATAATTTTGCAAGGGCGTCAATTTCTCCCTTTTTTATGTCGACAGTGATATCAGCATTCAGTTGTCCACTTTCAAGATCGTGTCCAAGTGTTTTAGCTGTATAACCGGATACAATTGGTAGGCTGATATTTTTGATATTGCCGCTTAAGCTCAGACTGAGTGGGCTCGAAAATGGTTGAAGCTTGCCTTTTATTGTGATGTTTGAGTATTCGTCCAGTCTGCTTGAGAATGAAAACGGACTTGCCCTGTCAGGTTGCCTGGAATCAATGTTTTCGATGATTGCTTCGGTACGCAGCAGTTTGCTTTTGAACATGGGGCTGACAGATTGGTCTGTGACCTGAATGTGACTCTTGCCAGTGACTGTAAATTTACTGAGTGCAAAATTCATCGCGGTTTTATTTGGGGTTGTTTCTTTTTTCGAAGAAATATCGTTTGTTGGTTGCTCAGTGCTATTTAATAATGAAAGTTGATGCAAGGCACCATCTTTATTGATATGCAGGTGTATCAGTGCATCGTTAAGTTGTGTGTTACCTATGCTTATTTGCTTGAGTTGTTGGACATTTAGATTATCCAGTTCAAGTGAGGATGCTTGTAATAGTGCCGGGATTTGTTTTCCCCCACTGGGAGTCGCAGCTAATGTAAGCAGGGTTTTCAATACTATTTTACCAGTAGAAATTTTTTCTGTGCCTTGTATGTCAATAGCGTCTACAGCAAGATTATTGGTGGTAAACATTTGCTGTTGAGATGGCAGGTGCTCTAGTTGAATGTTTAGCCCGTTGAGTTTGCCCTTAACAGATAATGGTGATTTGTCGTTGATGTCCACTATGCCGTTCCAGTTTAATCCTGCATGCTGGTAGTGATATGTTTTACTGGATGAGATATCAAGATTTTCACTGCTAAGCTGGCCATTCAGATGGTAATCGAAAATATTTTTCGATGGTGTTAACGCCAATGTGCTGTCTCCTTGCCAAAATAATTTATCTTGCGTTATATTTTGGTTATTGGCGCTGACGAGCAGATTGTTCAATTGAATGTCAGATTGGGCAGAAAGACTTATCTGGTCGCCAAGTTTTTGATCAGGCTTGTATTGTATTTTTATTTTTGTTTTCAGACTCAACTGGCCCTTGAGATCTTCGAGTGAATCTTTGATGTGAGGATGGACTGCAGCAATATCAAAATTCTGGATATTGATATCGCCCTCGAACATAGGTTGTTTTGCAAATGGATTCAGTTTGCCAGTAAAATCGAGTAATGCTGTATTAACTTTGCCTTTGAAATTAATCTGGCCATGTTCTTGAGACCAGCTTTCCAGTTTATCGAGTTTTATATGATCAATATCAAAAGAGGTTGTCTGTTGTTGTGTTGTGGCAGTGATGGTGCATTGGCTAATAGCAATGCCATGTACAGCAAACTCCCACGGCTCTGATGTCTCCGCAGTTTGTGTGGATTGATTAGATGCAGGTATTTTTATACCGGCTATGTCGATCGTTTTATCTGCATTTTGTTGAACGACAATGTTAAGTTTGTTTACTTGTAGTGATGAAAGAAATATGCGCCGTTGGAACAGTGGCATCCAGTCGAATTCGACTATAATAGATTCAAACTGGAGCAGATTTTCTTTATTTGACTGAGCTTTAAGATTAGAAAGCTGCAGTTTACCGGTAAACAGGTTCAGGTTGACGTCTTCTAATGAGACAAATTCAACCCCCTGTTTTTGATACCAGTTTTCGATGCCATAGCGTATTCCATAAGGAAGAATACTGATGAGCAATAAAATGAGTATGAGTAATGCAATTACCCATTTTAACCAGCGACGCTTAATCAGAGCCTGTGTCATATGAAAAGTTAATTCTCATCCTTACCAGCTGTAACCCAGGTTAAATAATATCTTTCTATCGGTGCTTGATGCGCCTGCTGCAGGTTGCTTATCCCAGTCCAGATTAAACTGTAGCGCTGCATTCATACCTGAGAGTATAGGAAATCTGAAGCCGGTTTGCGAACTTATGCTGAGATTGTCGGTATCGTCAAGATCGAGTAAGCCCTCGTGGTTATGAAAGAATTGCAGGCGTTTTTCATAAAATAACTGGTCAAATTTAACCGCCCAACGTCCAGCAGCGTAATTATCGTCTGCATTGACATAGAAATCTTCATTAACATAGTTCAAGCCGCCTTCAAGTGCGAGGTGGCGTTCTGGTGCATCCCAGAACTGTGTGCCGTAACCAAGCCCGATCGTACTTTTCAGTTTTTGATCCTTGAATTTATCTTTTGCAAAAGAGGTGTTGCCGTAGACGTAATGTTTTTTATCCAGGAAATGATCATATTTAAACCAGGCGGCACTTTTATCTTCTGTGTCGACATTGTTGTCTTGTGCGCGATACATCTTTGCGCCAACCGTAAAACGATTGATTTTTCCACGCAATACAACTTCAGTATCTAAATTGTAGCTTTCATTGTCGGTATTACCGCTTGCAATGCTGATGCCGGCATTGATACGCCCCGTGATCTTGATGCCTTTACCGGTAACAATTGCTGAAGGATTGATGTATTTAACTGATGATAGTTGTATATCGAGATTGTTATTTATGTTGTCGGCCTTGATATTGGCTGATTTATTGGCAGCAGGCGAAATAGAAGCATTTTCAATGGAGGTATCATTTTTCAGAGTCAGGGCGACCGGTTTATCTGTCTTAATGGCAGTGATCTGATCCCACTGTATTTTTAGCTCGCCGGCATAAGTTGTTTTGAATATGAGATTGCTATCTTCTTTGCGTACGATGGTACCGCTGAGTTTGTCGCCATTACTAAGTACAATAGTGTCAGCATAACTCTGTGTCGTAAACAGGCAAATAAAAATTAAACAGATAAAAGATTTCATTGAGACAGCCTCCCTTCATAAAGGAGGCTGAATATACCACAAATTAATTAGTTAGATAATGGCTAAAGTAGGGATAGCTATTAAGATATAACAATGTTTTACAGTTAGAAGCTGTGGCTGAAGCCGACTCCAATTGTATTAATACGTACGTCAGGATCGGTACCATTTGGTAGGGCAACGCAGAAATTACAGTCTATATCGCCATGATAAAAAGTATAGTCCAGGGTGATTCGAGTGTTTTTACTTACTTCGAGCTGCCCACCGAGGTTTAAAGTGAAAAATGGTGTGGAATTGGAGGTGGAGGTACCTGCTATTGCGCCTGTAGTAACCGAGTAATCAGACAGAATTTGTGTAAAACCAATGCCGCCATAATAACGACGGTCTTTTGAACTTGCTGTGAGCATGAAACCGAGGCCACCGCGAATTTCATATTTGTCTATGTCGCCATTGCCACTGAATACGCCTGTATCATCTGCAGGTATAATAGTATGTAGTTCCCATCCGAATTCCTTAAATCGCTGGCCGAATTTAATACGTGCAGTATTGAGTTCGAATGGTGTTGTGCCGTTGGCATACACTGTTTTGATGTTCATATAGACGGCGTCGGCTGCGACGTAGTATTCAGCAAATACGGGTGATGCAACCATTGTCAATAATGTGGATAATGTGAATGTGGTCAATTTGTTTTTCATGTATTTCTCCCCTTATTTTTTATATTTGTTATTCTTTGTCATCTTACCTGAGTTTCTTTCCACTGATCAAGTCTCTGATTTCAGAGGGTTTGGTTTGGTTGCCAGTATCGTCATGCAAAATGATATTAATGTTATTACCAAATATTCGTCGGACATCACGGGCATTTTGCGCGGGAGGGTGTCGGCTGATGTTGGCACTGGTTGAAACCAGTGCCTGGCCTGTATATTCACAGAGCTGTAGTGCAATAGGATGTGTTGTGCAGCGTATTGCTATGCTGTCATATTGGCCTGTGATCCAGGGTGGGCACAGATCACTCTTGGGCAATAACCAGGTGATGGGTCTGCTGGTTTTTTTCTGTAGCTTTTTAAGTTGTGTGTCGCTTGCAGTGGTATAGGGTCTTGCCTGATCAAGTCTGGATACAATCAGTATCAGGCCCTGTTCGAGACTGCGGTGTTTAAGGGAACATATTGATTCAACGGCATCCAGATCGAGTGGATCACAACCCAGACCAAAAACAGCTTCTGTTGGATAGGCAATGATGCCGCCTTGTTGTATACATTTTACGGCTTGGCGTAATTGCCATGGTGTCATGTTGGTTTATTTGAAGATGCAGTGTTTAGTGTAGTCGCCGAGTTCATTTGCAGTCCATTCACCCTTGGGTTTTGAGTCCATTTTTTTACACCAGGCTTTGCTGCCAACTTCGGGCGTGCATGCCGATAAACTGAAAAAGAGAGTTGCAATGAAAAGGGCGCGTAGGCATCGTTGGGTGCTGCTCATAGCTACTCCAGTTCTTTAGGGTTATCTGGTGCAAGTGGTTTTACACCTATGGGTTCGAGTTCGGGTTTTTGTTTCGAAAACAGGCTGGCAATTTTACGAAACACGAATTTGATACCACGCCATATTTTGGGCAGCAACCAGATTATTAAAATAATAAATAGTACGATGAATACAACGAACAGCCAGGGGTATTGTAATGCCGCCCATAATCCGCCGATAACGGCGACGTCTTCAGTAATCGAAACAACCCAGTTACTAAAGGGTTCGGGTGATGTGTTGATTAGAACACGTCCACCTGATTTGGTCAGGTGCGTGCCTGAAGATAATGTGCCGCCTAGTATGAGCGCGGCCAGCTCAACACCGGCACCCATTTCACCAACGGCACCGGCGGCAAGCATCGCGCCGGCAGGAATGCGAATAAAAGTGTGCAGAGAATCCCAGGCATTATCAACACCGGGGATCTTGTCGGCAAAGAATTCTACGCAGTACATGAAGCCGGCAGCAGCCATAACCAGCGGATTGGTGAGTATTTGCAGATCAGGTGGCAGGTCGATATTGCCGGTTATACCCATGTAACCGAGCATAACAATGGTGGCATAGAGGTTGATGCCGCTGGCCCATGCAGCGCCCATACTCAGTGCAATGATTTCAATTGTTTCCATAACCCTGCCAGATAATAAGTCGCTTATTCGTCTTCAGTTGTCTCTTCTTCTGATTCCTCAAGCTCGTAAGGCTCGGAGAATTTACATTCCTTCTGTGGGCATACTCGTTCAGTGCCGCGTTTTTTAGTGGTTTTGATCATGGTGATCGGCCAGTTACATGTCGGACACGGTTCAGCTTTGGGTTCGTTCCAGATTGCATAAGAGCAGTCCGGGTAACGTTCGCAGGAAAAGAAGATTTTTCCGTTACGAGATTTACGTTGCAAGATGTTGCCCTTGTTACATTCTGGACATTTTACGCCAGTATCCTTGGGTTTTTCGAGTGGTTCGATGTGTTTGCAGTTAGGGTAACTACTGCAACCAATAAACTTTCCGTAACGGCCCTGTCGAATAATTAGATCCGAATTACATTCCGGGCACTTGCGATCCTCTATTACCTCAGGTTCAGTAGAGGCGTCGGCATCATCGCCAACATTTCGCGTGTAGTCACATTCAGGAAAACCTGAGCAGCCGACAAAGCGACCGCGCCTGCCGAGGCGAGTTGAGAGTTGCTTGCCACATTTAGGGCAGCTTTCATCCATGGCTTCTTGTGTGACTTCAGCACGCGTGACACTCTGTTCTTTATCGACGACGAGCTTCTTGAATGGCGCCCAGAATTTTTTCATCATCGGCGTCCATTCTTTTTCACCACGCGAAATAGCATCCAGCTCATCTTCGAGATTGGCGGTGAAATCGTAATCGACATATTGCGTAAAATGATTTGTCAGAAACTTATTGACCACGCGACCTACGTCAGTAGGAAAGAATCGTTTTTTCTCAAGGTTGACATAGTCACGATGTTGCAAGGTCGAAATAATCGAAGCATAGGTCGATGGACGTCCAATGCCGAATTCTTCCAGTGATTTGACCAGACTCGCTTCTGTAAAGCGGGGTGGTGGTTCAGTAAAGTGTTGTTCTGGCCTGACCTTAAGCAGATCAACCTGTTCACCCTGAAGTAGTTCGGGCAACATGCGCTGATCGCTGTCTGATTTATCTTTTTTATCATCCAGACTTTCCTGGTAGACCGCCATAAAACCAGGGTGGACAATAGTTGAACCATTGGCACGGAAGGTATTATTTTCTGCAACCAGATCTGCAGCAACTGTGTCGATGGTGGCATGTGTCATTTGGCTGGATACTGTACGTTTCCAGATCAGGTCATAAAGTTTATATTGATCCTTGCTCAGGAATTCTTTAATCGATTCCGGTACGCGCTCGGCTGAAGTCGGACGAATAGCCTCATGTGCTTCCTGTGCATTCTTTGATTTGGTTTTATAGGTGCGTGCTTCGGCAGGCAGGTTGTCACTGCCATAGCGTTCTTTGATGACAGACCTGATTTCATCCAGCGCTTCTTGAGCGAGGTTGACTGAGTCGGTACGCATATAGGTAATCAAACCGGTTGTTGATCCACCGATGTCGATACCTTCATAAAGTTGTTGAGCTGTTCGCATGGTGCGTTGCGCTGTAAAGCCAAGTTTACGTGCCGCTTCCTGCTGCAGGGTCGAGGTGATAAATGGTGCAGTAGGGTTTCTTTTGCGTTTTTTCTTCTCGACCTTTTTGATCGTGAGTTTGCCTGCAGCCGCTTTTAGAATAATGTCTTCAGCTTCATGGGCGAGCTCAGTATTATTAATGTCAAATTGGCTGAGTTTTTTGTCATTCAGATGAGTCAGACGACCAACAAAATTTTGTCCTTTGCTGCTGACATCGGCTTCTACAGTCCAGTATTCTTTTGCATTAAATGCTTCAATGGCCTCTTCACGCTCAACGATTAATCGCAATGCCGGACTTTGTACACGCCCTGCGGATAAGCCACGGCGAATTTTTTTCCATAATAAAGGCGATAAATTAAAGCCTACAAGATAGTCCAGCGCACGTCTGGCTTGTTGTGCATTGACCATATCGATCGACAGGTCGCGCGGTTCTTCCATGGCGGCATTTATAGCGCGTTTGGTGATCTCATGGAAAACAACACGATGCGTTTCTTTACCTTCGAGTAATTTTTGATCTTTGAGTAGCTCGTATAGATGCCAGGCAATGGCTTCACCTTCGCGATCCGGGTCAGTTGCGAGATATAAGGTATCGGATTTTTTTAGTGCTTTTTTGATGGCATCGACATGTTTCTGATTTTTTTCGATCACCTGGTACTTCATAGCGAAGTCATGGTCCGGGTCGACAGCACCTTCTTTTGGGATTAAATCACGAACATGGCCATAAGAAGCAAGCACATAGAAGTCCTTGCCCAGGTATTTATTTATGGTTTTAGCCTTGGCTGGTGATTCAACAATGACCAGATTTTTACTCATCGATAATGTAATCTTGTTTCAGTTGGTTTATTTAGTGTAGATTTTCTACATGGGTATCAAATACCATATTTTCAATCCACTCGAGACTCATATCCTGCTCAGGGTGATTGAATAACACCATCAGGACAACCCATTTTAGTCGCTCGATATCAAAATCATATGAGTCCAGCGCCATGACTCGATCGATGACCAGTTCGCGGGATTCCGCTGTTAGTACGCACATGTTTTCAAGATATAATAGAAAGCCACGGCAATCCACATCCAGTTTGTCAGATTCTTCGTCGGTAAACAGACGAAATGAATGATTCAGGATGACACCCTGATTATTTTCCTGGTTTGTGGCCAAGTCATCCAGCCAGGTGAAGGCCTGGTTTATTTCGTAGTCTTGAAATCCTGCGTTAACTAGTTGATTTTCCAGTAATTCTCTATCTGGTTCGGCATCGAGCTCGCTATCATCGCCGTCCATAAAATTCTGAAACAGGTATAACAGGACATCTAATACATTTTCTTTCATTCATGTTCTCTCTATTTAACCCTGACAAAACAGCCGCCCGGGCTGGGTGCTACATTACCTTGTAGCTCTAGGATCAGCATCATGGAGGAAACTTCTTCTGCCGTCAAACCACTTCGCACGACAAGTTCATCGATTGCAAGCGGATCGTAACCCATTCCATCAAGTAATTGCTGATATTCATGTGTTATGGTATCGCCAGTTTTTTCTTTATTATTAGTGGCTTGTGTTATCTCTTGTTGAGCTGAAGCGAGCGCAGTCAGCTCGCTGATGATGTCGTCAGCCGTCTCAACGAGCTTTGCACCCTGTTTGATCAATTGATGGCAGCCACGTGCAAGCGGGTTGTGAATTGAGCCTGGTATCGCAAACACCTCGCGCCCCTGTTCATTGGCAATTCTGGCCGTGATGAGAGAGCCGCTTTTTATTGCGGCCTCGACAACCAGTGTGCCCAGACTAAGGCCGCTGATAATGCGGTTACGCCTTGGAAAATTTTCGGGTCGTACCGTTGTGCCGATGGGAAATTCGGACACCAGTGCACCCTGCTCCATTATCTTATGCGCTAAATCATGGTTTTTGGCCGGGTAAACACGATCAAGCCCTGTTCCAGTGACGGCGATGGTAGTTGCTTTTGCGTCGAGTGCCCCCTGATGGCAGACACTATCAATACCAATGGCCAGGCCGCTGGTGATACCCAGGCCTGCGGCAGATAGATGTCTGGCAAAATTGACTGCGTTTTGTTTACCCGTGGGGCTAGGGTTACGACTGCCGACCATGGCTATTTGTGGCTCTGATAAACAGTCGACATTACCCATAACGTATAAAACAGCAGGGGGTGAATCGCATTCCTTCAGTAAGCTTGGATAGCTATCGTCATGCAAGGTCAGGATAGTGTGTTGGTTCACTTGTGACCATTCGAGGTCAATATCCACGCCATGCCAGTTAGGTGCAAGAATGGCCTGGATGCATTTTTCATTCAGATGACAGGCCTCCAGTTGCGAGCGGGTGCTCGCGAATACGGCTTCAGGTTCGTGAAAGTGCTCTAATAAGGTATGAAAGGTAGCAGGCCCTATACCTTTACAATGATATAAAGCGAGCCAGTATTTAATGTGATCGGTAGGGGCGTCAGGCATGTAACCTTCCTGGTCTCGTTATCTCGCCGTTCCATAGCGAGTGAGATTATTGTAACCACCCGGTATGGCTTACCGGGTGGTTAATCAGTTTTTAAGGATTGCGAACGGCGTCGTAAACATTGATGTTACGGCTGGCTTTCATAACCAGTGCATAACTGAGTTTATCGAACGTGCGGAATACCATCAGAATACCTGCCTTTTCATCCGGCAGTGTGACTGTATCCTTGCGGTTTTTTGATACAGAGTCCTTAATGGTTTTTCCTGCCTGATAGATATCCAGTACATGTCCAGGTTCGATACCATCACGGTTACCCTTGTTGATAACAACAACCTGATTACTACCTATCTGGTTAACACCATCGAGTACGGCAAGTATGAAGCCTGATATGTCACTTGCAGGTGCACGCGGGATAAAGTTGGCATCGTAGATGTCTTCACTGCTGGGTAGTAATCGGTCTCCGACGATTACTTCGCGTGTGGTGCGTAACATCTTCAATGTTGACGGGTCACCAGTGCGGTAGAGTTTTGCATTGCCAACAAACCGTGCTTCATAACCGAGGATCTCCTTGGTTACAGGGTCTGTATAGGTGTTGCCGGCACGTACGATGGCATATTTGTGCACGCTGCTGTCTTTGATGCCACGTGCATAAACGCTGTCGTTTGTTGCTGCAACAATATGCTCGCCTTTAAACTCAACAACATAAGGCGCTTTATCGAGCTCGTCTTTACCGACAATGACAGGTTCCTTAAGAAATTGTTTTATTGCATCCATCGGGATCGTTGGTATGGCCTGATCAAGAGAAATGATACGGCCTTGTGGTGTCAATTTAACCGTTTTTTTACCGCGGTTTATGATTAACCTTGGTTTGCCGTCGACATAGACCAGGCTGATAATATCGCCGGGATAAATCAAATGCGGATTGGCAATTTGAGGGTTAACATGCCAGATTTCTGGCCATTGCCAAGGGTTCTGCAGGAAGCGCCCGCTGATATCCCAGAGGGTGTCACCTGTGACGACAGTATATTTATCGGGGTGGTTGGGATTCAGTTTTACCGTATCAGCAAAAGCCAAGCCACAAATTAATAATGAAAATAATAGTCCTAGAATATTTTTCTTATACATATAAATCCCTTAAGCTGTTTCAACGGGCAGCGTAGATCAGTAGAGTTTAGCCGAAAAACCCCATCACTCATAGGATGGAATTCCAAGTATAATCCTGTATCATCATAAGATTAGCTGAACAATCTACATTTTTACACTAATATTTTTCATTTTGTAACCCATATGGCAAAACTTGATATTTTACACCACCCCGATCCCCGGTTACGCACGGTGGCAAAACCGGTCGAAGCGGTAGACACACAGGTTCAAAAACTTGTCGATGATATGTTTGAAACCATGTATGAGGCGCCCGGCATTGGTCTGGCCGCAACTCAGATTAATTGTCACAAACAAATCATTGTTATAGATATATCGGAAGAAAAGGACCAGCCTTTATGCCTAATTAACCCAATGATCCTGAAAGCCGAGGGTAAGGAAGAGTATGAAGAGGGCTGTTTGTCAGTGCCTGGTATTTATGAAACCGTGCAACGTGCTGAAAACATTGAAGTTCGTGCGCTTGACCGAAACGGTGAGGCATTTGAAATGAAGGCTGATGGGCTGTTGGCAATTTGTATTCAGCATGAAATGGATCATCTGAAAGGTAAATTATTTGTTGATTACCTATCCAGGTTAAAGCAAGGTCGAATCAAGAAAAAGCTTGAAAAAGCAGCTAAAGTAGAATTTTAGGACGGTAAAATGGGCTATCTTCGTTGAAAATCGTTTTTGCGGGCACTCCTGAATTTTCTGTGGCAGCTCTTGAGTCGCTGATCACTTCTGATCATGATGTTATAGCGGCCTATACACAGCCGGATCGTCCCGTGGGTCGTGGTCGACAATTACGCTCCGGGCCTGTCAAACAATGCGCACTTGATCATAATATTCCCGTCTATCAACCCCTGAGCCTTAAGGACACGGCAGCGCAGCAGGAATTTGCAGCGTTACAGGCCGATGTTATGGTTGTGGTTGCCTACGGTTTAATCCTGCCAATTGAAATCCTGGAGACACCTGAATACGGATGTCTGAATATTCATGCTTCATTATTGCCAAGGTGGCGAGGGGCTGCCCCCATCCAGCGTGCTATTTTGGCCGGTGATCAAAAATCAGGTGTGACGATCATGCAGATGAATCAAGGCCTGGATACAGGTGATATGTTATATAAGGTTGAGTGTGATATTCAGCCTCAGGAGAATGCGGGTGTTTTGCATGACAAGCTGGCTGCACTGGGAGCTGATGCCATTGTCACGGTGATTGATCAGGTTGGTTCGGGTAGTCTGAAACCTGAGCCACAAAATGATAATGATGCCTGTTATGCGAGTAAGCTAAGTAAATCAGAAGCCCGTCTGGACTGGCGACTCAGTGCCGTGCAGTTATCACGACAAATACGGGCGTTTAATCCATGGCCCGTTTCACAGTGCCAGTGGCAAGACAAGGTTTTGCGTGTCTGGGAGGCTGAACCATTAGCCAGGACAAGCGAAACAGAGGCAGGATTGGTTGTGAGTGCGAGTAAACAGGGAATCGATGTTGCTACCGGTGATGGACTATTGCGCCTGCATAAAATTCAGTTGCCTGGAGGCAAGCCGATGTCGGTCGAAGCTTTTCTGAATGCGCATGCCATTGAAGGCGAGCAGCTGAGTTAATTATCAGCAACAGATAATGGCACAAAATAAATCAAAACCTGTTCGGGCCATTGCGGCGAGTGTTGTTTACCAGGTTAGCGTGCAGGGGCAATCCCTTAGCCGTGCGCTTACTCGTGGCCAGCAGCAGCTGGCGCGTCCGGGGGAAGGTGCCTTGTTGCAGGAAATGTCATACGGTACCCTGCGCTGGTTTTATCAACTGGATGCCATTGTCGCGAATCTATTAAGCAAGCCGTTAAAAGAACGTGATCAGGATGTTTTTTGTCTATTACTGGTTGGTTTGTATCAACTTCAATATATGAATTTACCGGCGCATGCAGTGATCAAGGAAACGGTTAATGCTGTGTTGTCGATGAAAAAATCCTGGGCTAAAGGTCTGGTGAATGCATTGTTGCGCGAATATCAACGCACATCATCCGAGATTATGGATAATTGGCAAGATGATTCCGAAGCAGAATATGCACATCCGCAATGGATGATTGATCGTCTCAGGGAGGACTGGCCAGACCAGTGGCAGCAGATTCTGCAGGCTAACAATGAACGCCCACCAATGGTGCTGCGCGTAAACCAGTATTTTATGTCTGCCAGTGATTATCTGGCAGAACTGGTAAAGGTAGGAGTAGAAGCAAAACGTCATGCCATTAATCCGGATGCGATTGTCCTGGGACAGTCGACAGGTGTTTTTGAGCTGCCCGGATTCAAGCAAGGTAAGGTTTCTGTGCAGGATGCCTCAGCACAACTGGCAGCACCATTACTACAAGTTATAACGGGTATGCGTGTGTTGGATGCCTGCGCAGCGCCAGGCGGTAAAACTTGTCATATTCTTGAGTTAACACCTGATATTGAAGAGCTGGTTGCGCTGGATGTCGATGAAAAACGCTTGATCCAGGTTCAAGAGAATCTTGATCGCATAGGCCTGAAGGCTAGCTTGCAGACGGGTGATGCTTCCATGCCGAACGAGTGGTGGGATGGCAAGCTGTTTGACCGTATTTTGCTGGATGTTCCCTGCTCCGGTACTGGAGTGATTCGAAGGCACCCTGATATCAAACTTCTGCGCACGCCGGAAGACATAGATAACCTGGTTAATAGGCAAGCCAGCATCCTTGATGCAGTCTGGCCCTTGTTGGCTCCAGGGGGTATGCTTGTATACTCTACCTGTTCAATATTCAAATGTGAAAATGAACAGCAGGTGCATGGGTTTTTGCAACGTCAATCTGATGCAAAAGAAATTGTAATTGATGCAGACTGGGGAGAAGCCGGTATAACAGGCAGGCAAATTTTGCCAGGTGGACATGGCATGGATGGTTTCTTTTTTGCCAGATTAATAAAAACAGAATAATAAAATGATGAAACTTACCAACAACAAAATAGTACGAAAATCATTTCAAATACTTGTGTTGAGTTGTGGTCTGTTTTATTTCGCCGATCTGTTGTGTGCCGGTAATGATGTTGGCCTGAAGGTCTACTCCGCTTCAACGCAAGAACAAGATGGGGCATATCAACTGGATGCCCAGCTTGAATATGGTTTAACAAAGGCCGCACTGGACGCATTGGAAAGTGGTGTGCCGCTGACGTTTGAGCTGGTAGTTGATATTTTTAAACCCAGAAAATGGATCTGGAATGATGTTGTTGCCAGTTATAACCAACGTTATCAGGTTGTTTACCACGCACTCACGCAACAATATATTGTGACCAACCTTAATAGCGGCGTACAGAACAGTTACAGTAATCGTAAAACGGCTTTGCTGACGATGGGGCGTATCAATAATTATTCATTGTTTGATGTGGATAGCATGAAAATCGATAAAGGTCATTTTGGACGTCTGCGTATTTCTTTGTTGATAAATGAATTGCCTGCGCCAATGCGACCGTGGGCCTATATCAATGCTGACTGGAATCTTGCAAGCGACTGGTTTGTATGGGAACTGAAATGAGCAATAGTTGGTCAAAAGGATTGTTACCGATGGCAGGGCTGCTGGCCATTCTGTTGGTATCCTTTTATATGCTCAGTAATGCAACTGAGAATACTGCCGGTTTCAGTAATATGTACGGCTGGATATTGTTGATCAATTTGGCAGGTTTGCTGGTATTGGTTGCACT